>Ga0153915_10007672_pt1 | contig 10200 bp, 8 predicted proteins | sample Opewatmetagenome_2_FD_107003 | JGI IMG/M metagenome (GOLD analysis project Ga0153915, IMG submission 107003) | Freshwater wetland microbial communities from Ohio, USA - Open water 3 Core 3 Depth 3 metaG | ecosystem: Environmental > Aquatic > Freshwater > Wetlands | place: USA: Ohio, Lake Erie... | reverse complement strand
CGTGGGGTCGGAGGCAAGATGGTCTTCGGCAAGCGGCGTCGCCTTCGGACCTTTTTCATCATCCATTTCCTTTGGCCGCGAGGCCCATGAGTACAATCGCTGGGAGGTGGTGCTGGGAGCCGCAGGATTTGAGGCGGAAAATACCCAACTCATTTTCGTGCGTCGCAGGCACAGTGCAGCATACGGAGTTCCCGCAGAAGGCGGCCTTCTGGCTCATGTGGTAGGCGGCAAGAACACACTAGACCGGCTGGAGATCGGAGACAGGATCTTGGCGGTCGAGCCCATCGTGGAATGGCAGGACCTGACCGAGAAGCTGGCTACCCGAGACATGACGCTGCCTTTGGAAGAAGGCATGGAAATCTTCACAGAGGTTCAGGTTGAACTGGTGGAAGATGCACCCTACGGAGCCGAATTCTTCCTGGCTCTGACCAGGAGTGGAACTTTTTTGGTTGATTCAGTCTCCAGTTCGTACATCTCATCGGACCAGTTGCTGGCGGAGCCCATTGCCTTCGAGCACCGCGAGCCGCGACTGGAAGGCGCGGTAACGGTGAGGACCGGCGGAAGGGGATTGGGCAGGATATTCATCTACAAGGCCGATCGCACCTCGAATCCCGGACACTCCATTGTCGGGCACGTCAGTGCCGGAATGGACATGGTGAAGCTGGCCGGACACGGCAGCCTCGTAACGGTGCGGGTTAAGCCGGAACGCATCATGCTCATGGGTGCGAAACTGTCGGATGCTCTGGCGCTATTGAAGGATCGGGGAATCGAGTTCGAGGTGGACGGCCACACCGGCGAGGATGCAGTCGTTGTGAAGCAAGATCCAAGAGCCACCATGGAGATCCTCAAAAAGAAAAAAGTCAAGCTCTTAACCATGCCCGCCAACCGTCTCGTAGCCATCGAGCTGTATCATGATCTGGCTCCCAAGACCCTGGATTATTTCCGGCATGTCACCGGCTTAAAAGAGCGGCCAGTCGGTCCATTGCCCGTCTATTTTGTTTATGAGAATACAATTCTCTTCAAGCCCGAGGTCGATGCGGTCAGCTACAAGGAATTGCTGCCGGAGAACAAACCCACCGGCCCGGTACCGGCGGGCTCCATCGGCATCTCCAATCAGGTCTCCAAGAAGATCGGCCTGGTGGGAGTGCGGCTTGTCCAGGACAAACGCTACGGCCCCTCCGGTGAGAAGTTCGAGGCCACCAATATCGTTGGCCGCGTGCTGGAACCGGATAAGCTGAAGGACGTCAAAGAAGGGGAGACGATTTACGTTCTGGAGGTGCGGTAAATGAGGATCACCAAGTATGTGATTACATCCTCCGAGTCGGATATTCTTCCCTCGGATATCGCCATGAAAATTTACGGCTCAAAGTATGATGTCAATGTCAAAGAGACCTGCTTTGGCGTCGTGGTGGACGGTGAAGAGGAAGTGATCAATGCGCTGATTGAGGAGATCCGCTCTCTTGACCCTGCCGGCATCTTCATCAAGGACAGAGGCTTTCCGCCCGGCGATCCCCGCCGCTGCCGCGGTCGCAGAGGCGGCGGAGCGCGCCCCGGCTTTTACATGATCGAGTCCGAGGCAAAGATGCTGCCCATGATCTCGCGGGCGCTGGCTGCGGTTGGCGAAGTCCCTGCGGTCCCGGCGAAGAAAAAGCCTCTTATGCCGAATAAACTTGAAGATATTATCAAAGAGGGTTTAATCTGAGGTACAACAAAATGGCTAAAGTTATCGTTTATCCTCCTACCAGCATGATCCTCTCAGACCTTGTGGAGAGGATGGGCCACAAGGCGCTTGTAGTCTCGGAATCGGTGCGCAAGCTTGCCACGGCTAATGATATTCAATCACCTCCCCTGAACGTCACCCCCGAAGAGCCGAAGAAGGGCCTGCGCTACGCGGCTGTCGATGTTCCCTCGGGCGTGCGGGGCAGAATGGCGCTGATCGGACCTCTCATCGAGGAGGCCGAGGCAGCCATCGTTGTAGAAGACCCAGGATGGCTGACCGGCTGTGCCGGATGCAACCGCACCAATGAGCTGGTGAGGCTGCTCATCAGAACCAAAGGAGTTCCGCTCCTTGACCTCGCCTATCCCACGGACGACGCCGAGGCACGGGTTTTCGTGCAAAAGATCAAGACATTCCTGGAGGGACTGAAATGATTCGCATTGCCCAGCTCTCCTGCGGCGCAGAGTACAGCGGCATTCAAAAGGAGATCGAGCGCGCTGCCGATACCGTTGGCGCAAAGATCGTCTACCCCGAGGTCTCCCTGGACGATATCCTGAACGTGGAAAACAAGTTCGGAGTTAAAGTAGCTTCAGGCGATCTTAATCTGGCTATGGCGCGGGCGGTTCGGATCGTCGAGAATCCCGATCTCGCAGACGCCGTGATCGTTATGACCTGCTTCCGCTGCGCTGAAGCCGCCATCATCCGCTCGGAGATTCGCAAGTTCATCCATGAGCACTCCAAGATTCCCGTCTTAAGCTACTCATTCACAGAAAGAACGACAGCGGAAACGCTTCTTACCAGGATGGAAGCTCTGGTGACGACCGTCAAATTCCGAGGTCTACTGGCCAGAGAAAAGCAAAAAGGTCTCACCGCCGGAATCGACTCCGGATCGACAACCACCAAATCGGTGATCATGAGAGACAACGAGGTCATCGGCACCGGCTGGGTTCCCACAAACGAGGTCCTGAAGAGTGCTGAGGATGCCTTTGAGGCAGCCTTGAAGATGGCAGGAGTCAAGAAGGAAGAGGTTCAGGCAGTAGGAGTCACGGGCTATGGCCGTTTCCTGGTGGGCAAGCACATCAATGCCAGGCTGATTCAGGAAGAGATCACGGTCAACTCCAAGGGCGCAGTCTTCCTGGCCGATGCCCAGAAGGGGGCAGCCACAGTCATCGATATCGGCGGCATGGACAATAAGGCCATCTCCGTGCAGGACGGAATTCCCGGCGGCTTCACGATGGGCGGAATATGCGCCGGAGCCTCGGGGCGGTTCCTGGAATTGACTGCCAAGAGGCTCGGCGTGGACATCACGGAGCTTGGCAAGCTGGCACTGAAGGGCGACTACCGCAACGTAGCCATGAACAGCTACTGCATCGTCTTCGGCACGCAAAGCCTGGTCAACAGCCTGGCCCTGGGCTGCAAGCCTGAAGATGTGGCTATGGCCGCCTGTCACTCCGTGGCCGAGCAGGTTTACGAGCAGCAGTTGCAAGAGGTTGAGGTTAAGGAGCCTGTGATAATGGTAGGCGGAACTGCGCTTGTGGAAGGGCTTCCGAGAGCCATGGAAGAGCTTCTTCAACAAAAAGTGCGCGTTCCCAAATATGCCCAGTACATCGGCGCGGTGGGCGCAGCGCTCCTGGTTTCGGGACTTCTGGAGGGCTAAAGGATGGACCCAATGGAGGTCTTTAAGATCGTTGTCACAGGCCAGGAGGATTTCGGAGCCAAGAAGTACCGCGAGCTGATCATGGACATCCTGCAGGACCTCGGCCTCATCAGATCCATCGGCAGGCTGTACGTTTACGTGGACATCATGGAGCCGATGTTCGCCATTTACGGCCTTCTTCGCACCGGAATTCCGCCGCTCACGGTCAGGGATGTGGGAGACGTACTCAAGACGGAAGGCGGCTACCAGGTCAAGATCAATGACGAGGAGCACATGTCCGATCTGCTCAAGATTCTCTGGGGCCGCTACGGTCGCGAGAGAGTGGAGCAGCCGGCCAGAGACATTGTGATCATCGCTTCGGACACGGACCCCTCCGGACTCACGGTAGCGGATCTGGAGATGGAGTTCCTGCAAGACCTGACGGACGGGCTCGTGCGCGTGGCCCCGGAAGGCTTTCGCAACCGCAGAAACGAGATGAACAAAGACAGCTTCTTCTTCATCGCCGCAGAAGAGACGCTGACGCCGGAATTGATCGCCAAGACCAAGGAGAAGATCAGGGAGATGCAAAATGCTTGAGCCTGTGATGTTTACCGGAGGTCTGTACAAGCACGACCTGGTCGTCGAGCTGGTAGAGGACCTGGGCGGATACGTTCTGCAAAAGAATGTGACGCAAAGCGAGGTCATCCTTCTCATCCTGATTCCGTCCGAGGACAAATCGGTCCTGGAGGCTCTGATCAAAGAGCTGCGCGGTGAACTGGTGCGAGCGCCGCTGGCTGGAACCGAGGTGGCGGTTGTGACGCCGACATTGGCCATCCATCATCTGCCGCACACTGCCTGCGATATTGCCGAATATTTGCGCCGCCACGGCTCCAAGACGAACATGATGGGTCTCGCGCGCGGTGTGGGCCGGGAGATCGCCCAGATCAACGAGTACGAGACGGCCCTCATCAACGAGCACGATGCAGCGGTCTTCATCTTCGGCAACTTCCGCGAGTGCATTCGCAAAAAGGAGAGCCTCTACCGCAACATCACGGTGCCGGTCGTGGTCACAGGCGGTCCGGAGATGGCCAAGAGCGAACTGCCTTATGCCTTCGAGTACGTGCCGTCTATCGGTCGCGTGGCCCACCGGGCCAGGAAGGCAACGGAGATCGGCACCCTTGACCACATTGTTGAATCAGTGGGGAGAGCGCTGGACAAGACCCGTGCGGATATCACCAAAGATCCTCTCACCACATCTCCTCCCCGCGTGATGGACGCTGTTCGCGAGCAGGTGCCCGACGCGGAGTACTCGTATTCGCCGCTGCCGATCGCCCTCAACCTGGGCGGCGTGCGGGTCAAGCTGCCTTACGAGCGCTACAAGGATGCGGTAAAAGCTGTAACCTTTGATGAGGGTGTCACGCTCGGCGAGATTGCCACCATCAGGCCATCTCACATGAAGGACTATATACTTGTGAGAATATTGCCAGCTTCCGAGACCGGGTATGTCTTCTAAAGCCCGGTCCGAATAATATTTAGCGAAAGTGGCCGGCAGCGTGATGAAAGTGAAGCACGAACTGCACAGGCTTTTGCCGGGTTGAAGGGTGAAAATGATGAGCTTTGAAGATGAGCTTGATGCTATTTTGGTGAAGGGCAAGGAAAAGTCCGCCGAAGAGATCCTGAAGTCCGTTGAGAGCGCCTATGGTGAGGTCCCGTATGTCTTTTCGTTCATGAAGGACAATCCAGAGATCCTTATCACCAAGATCCTGCACAACAACGCCATTTTGCGAAGCTCGAACCTGGACCCCAAGACCGTCGAGCTGATATCGGTGGCTGTCTCTGCAGCCATGAGGTGCAGCCACTGCCTGAAGCTGCATATCAGAATTGCATCCAACCTGGGAATACCGGACGACCAGATTGCAGCCGCCATTTTCCTGGCCGGGAACCTGGTCAATGCATCGGTGCTGGCCACGGCCACGCGCCACCTGGATGAGGAGCGAGAGGTCTGCCGTGTCTGCGAGATCAACAGCGAGGCCTGCGAGATACACAGGGGCAAAGAATAAAACTCCGGGTCCATCGAAATTTATGCAAATCAAACGACTGATTCAGGAAATTTTTTGAGAAAGCTGGATTAGGGAACACTAAACTAAATCTGGAAAAACAAAAAAGCTAAATCCTGTGACTGTAGGCTTGATGCTATTTTTTTGTTGAATAGCAAAGAAATTTAACGAAAATCAAAGGAAAATGGAATACTATTTTGTAAAGCATAATCCAAAATACATAGTCCAAAAAAATAAAGGCCAAAAAAGATTTGAATCCGCTCACTTGGTGATGAGCGGGATTCCGTCGAGAGCCTTCGGGTTGGCAACGCTGGAAGTATCGCCGAGCGCCTGACCGAGCGCCTTGGCCTTGATGAGCTGGCGCACCGGCTTTCCTGCCTTGTTCTTGGGGATATCCGCTACAAATATGACATCCGAGGGAATGGCGATGGGACCCAGGGTCTTTCGCACGAAGTTCTTGATATCCTTCTGCAAATTGGCGTCTGCGTTGCTGCCGGCCTTCAGGACTGCGAACACCACGATGTTCTCGCCCTTTACCTTGTCCGGCTTGCCGATGACGGCTGCTGCGGCCACGGCCGGGTGCTTCTCGGCGGACGCCTCAACCTCGGCATTGGAGATCCTGTGGCCTGCAACCTTCAGGACATCGTCGCCGCGGCCCAGAGCCCAGATATATCCGTCCTTGTCCACGCGAGCCTTGTCTCCGGAGAGATACTTGCCGGGGAATGTTGCCCAGTAGGTCTCGTTGTACTTGGCCGGGTCCTTGTAGACCTCTTTGAGGATGGATGGCCAGGGAGTGGTCATGATGATGTTGCCCACCTGTTCCGCTGCCACGGGCGCGCCGTTGTCGTCGACGACTTCGACGTTATATCCTGGCAAGGGGAAGCTGGGGGAGCCGGGCTTGAGAGGCGTGATGGGCAGAGGTGCAATAACCTGTGCGCCGGTCTCGCTCTGGAACCAGGTATCCATGATGGGTGCAAAACCGCCGCCCACGTAGCGTCTCCACCAGACGAAGGCATCGGGGTTCATAGCTTCGCCGACGGAGCCCATGAGCCGAACCGTGGATAGGTCGTACTTCTGGGGCCATGCCGGTCCCTCGTTCATGAACATCCTGATGGCTGTGGGTGCAGTGTAGATGACGGACACGCCGTAGTCCTCGATGATCTTGAACCAGCGCCCAAAGTCCGGATAGTCGGGCGATCCCTCGTACATGACGCTCGTCGCACCCAGGCACAGCGGCCCGTAGGCGATGTAAGAGTGGCCGGTGATCCATCCGATATCGGCTGTCGACCAGTAGACATCGGTATCCTTGATATCGAAGACCCAGGACGTGGTGAACGCCGGTCCGACGGAAATTCCGCCGTGAGTGTGCACGATGCCCTTGGGCTTGCCTGCGGCTCCGGCTGTGTAGAGGATGAACAGAGGATCAGAAGAATCCATAGCCACGGTCTCACAGCTTCCGGACTGGCCTGCAACGAAGTCATTCCACCAGACATCGCGCCCCTCGGTCATGGGCGTCTCCTGGCCGTTCCTCTTTACCACTACTACCTTCTGGATGCACTTTAAGCCTGCAATGGCCTCGTCGGCCTGGGGCTTGGTGGCAAGAGGCTTGCCGCGTCGGTAAGAGCCGTCGCAGGTGATGAGAACCTTCGGCTCGCTGTCTTCCAGGCGGTCCCGCACGGCTCCCGCGGAGAATCCTGAGAATACCACTACATGCACGGCTCCGATCTTGGCGCAAGCGAGCATGGCGATGGGCAGCTCCGGGATCATGGGCAGGTACATGCCCACGCGGTCGCCCTTCTTGATGCCCATCTTCAGCAACGCATTGGCGAACTTGTTGACCTCACGGTAAAGCTCGTAGTAGGTGATCTGGCGCACATCGCCCACCGGCTCTCCGACAAAGATGTAGGCCAGCTTGTTGCGTCTCCAGGTATGGGCATGCCTGTCAACGGCGTTGTAGGCCACATTGATCTTGCCGCCCACGAACCAGGACCCATTGGGGGCCTTCCACTGCACGGTCTGCTTGTAGGGTGCAAACCAATCTGCATAGGTCTTGGCCATCTCATCCCAGAACTCGATGTAGTTCTTGCTGGTCCAGGCACGCATCTCCTGCTCGGTCTTCAGGCCCTTCTTCTTCATCCAGGCCATGACATTGGAGTTATCTACGAGATCTTTGGGTGGATAATACAGACCCTGATCAAGGGTTGGAACAGATTTTTCCGATTTTTCATCAGCCATTTTAAATCGCCTTGCATTTTTTGCAATTTATTAGGCATTTGAATCCAATATCATTCTTATTTCTTCGTACTAAATTATGATGAATATTCAAATGCCTTTTTAACATCTAATTTTAGTCTCATTATCTGGATATAAATTTGTCGCGTTCTAATTATGATGATATATTTGATTTTAAAGCTAAACATTCTTAATGGTCGTTTGAGCTAGAATTATTTGATGATTTGTCAAATTATAATCTTTTTTATCTAAAATCTTCATCAAAACATTTATATCCAAATGAGAATACTATAATAGCTCCTTTGCGACTTTTGGGCAAAAGACTGCCGTCGACCCGCTTTTATGCAATATGAATTTTTTCAGAAAGTATTTAAGCTATTCCTGTGAATATTTTGATGCAATAGAACATAAGGATAATCCAAGGGAATCGCAATGGTGCTAAACTCGTAAAAGAGTGATGAGGGATGATGACAATATGAAAAAATATATACAATTATTAATATGTTCTTTAATGATGACCTCCTTTATGATTCAGCCGACCATTATCGAGGCCAAAGACATTGAACAACAAAATAATGTTGATGCTCAGGATTACTCCGCGAAATCCGATAAGGAGGATGATATTTCCTCAAATATAAATTCTTCATATATTGGTTCTTCACATATCGATTCATCCCATATCGATTCATCCCATATCGATTCATCCCATATCGATTCATCCCATATCGATTCATCCCATGCCGGCAATGATCATCTAAACGAAATCAGAAGAAACATGTCGCAAGAAAAGGAGCAAATGGCAGGGCGATTAACTGGCAGAATCAGTAACCGCACAATCTTCGCCATGATGAGTGTGCCAAGAGAGCTGTTTGTGCGAGCAGATCAACGAAGGCAGGCTTATGATAATACTCCGTTGCCTATCGGCTTCGGCCAGACTATTTCCTCGCCTGACATCGTAGCCAAGATGTGCGATCTGCTGGATTTGCAGGAAGGCATGAGCGTCCTGGATATTGGTGGCGGAAGCGGCTATCATGCTGCTGTAATAGCTAATCTGGTGGGACCGAAAGGGCAGGTTTGCTCAATAGAGCGCATTCATGAAATAGCGGTCCAAGAAAAAGAAAACTTGAAACGAGCGGGCGTTACCAACGTCATTGTGATTGAAGGCGACGGAAGCCTCGGATTGCCGAAATATGCACCATATGACAGAATCAATGCAGCCGCTTGCGCGCCACAAATTCCTGAAGCACTCAAACAGCAATTGAAGATCGGTGGAAAGATGATTCTTCCTGTGGGCGGCATTGTGCAAGCTCTTTGCCTGGTAACAAGAACTGGTGAGAACAGCTACGCCATAGACGACAAAAAGAGAGTAGCCTTCGTGCCCCTGATCGGCGAACGTGGATTCAAAGAAGAAGTGCTAAAATAAGTGCCGGAATAGCTGCTGGAGCAAGTGCTTAGGAAAAGTGCCTGAATTTTTTAGTGCCGGAAACTTCGCCAATATCAATATTGAGCTTGCGGACCTATTAATCCTTCAATACAAGAGTCTGCCATCGAAAAGTCTGCCCCTGGAATCGATTCGGCAGGAATGACGGTGTGCCCGCTAAAAAAAGGGAGGGTGAATCCCACTTACAGGTCAATGCGTGGGATGTTCTCAACAGATTCTGGGTTGGCCAGAGCGGACAGGTCTCCGGTCTCCTTTCCAAGGGCCTTGGCCTTGATGACACGGCGCATGATCTTGCCGGATCTGGTCTTGGGGACATCCTTGACGAAGTAGACCTTGTCGGGGTAAGCGACGGGGCCCAGTACCTTGCGTACGTGGGTGGAGATCTCCTTGGATAGCTCTGGGGACTCGGCAACGCCATCTCTGAGAATGACGAAGGCCACGATCTTCTCGCCCTTGACCTCATCGGGCTGGCCGATAACGGCTGCCTCTGCGACCTTGGGGTGAGAAACTGCGGCGGACTCGACCTCAGCGTTGGAGATTCTGTGTCCAGCTACCTTCAGCACATCGTCGATGCGGCCCTGGATCCACCAGTAGCCATCCTTGTCGCGGGTGGCCTTGTCGCCAGCGAGGTATGTGCCGGGCTTGATCTGCCAGTACATGTCCCAGTACTCTTTCTTGTATCTGACTTCATCTCTGAAGAAGGCACGCAGCATGGATGGCCAGGGAGCCTTCTGGACGATGTTGCCGCCGAAGCCGAGTGGCACGGAGTTGGCATCCTCGTCAAAGATATCAGTGTTCATGCCGGGCAGCGGGAAGGTAACTGATCCGGGCTTCTCGGGGGTCATGGCCAGTGGGGCGATGACGTGGCATCCGGTCTCAGTCTGCCACCAGGTATCAATGATTGGTGCCTGGTCTGCGCCTATGTTCTTCCTGTACCACATGTAGGCTTCTGGGTTGAGTGGCTCGCCCACAGATGCCAGAATTCTGATGGTGGACAGGTCGAACTTCTTTACAAAGGCCTCGCCGGTCTTCATGAACATTCTGATGGCGGTGGGTGCGGTGTAGAATACGGAGACACCGTACTGCTCAATTATGGACCACCAGCGGCCCAGATCGG
>Ga0153915_10007671_pt1 | contig 10201 bp, 7 predicted proteins | sample Opewatmetagenome_2_FD_107003 | JGI IMG/M metagenome (GOLD analysis project Ga0153915, IMG submission 107003) | Freshwater wetland microbial communities from Ohio, USA - Open water 3 Core 3 Depth 3 metaG | ecosystem: Environmental > Aquatic > Freshwater > Wetlands | place: USA: Ohio, Lake Erie... | reverse complement strand
GTTTCAATATGGGATAGATCCCGTGCACCCATTAAAGACAGATGCAAAGTTCTGGGTATGGGAGTGGCAGTCATCGTCAGGATATCGACACTTACTCGTAATTTTTTCAGATACTCTTTATGTTTGACACCAAATCTCTGTTCTTCATCAATAATCAGCAAGCCGAGATCTTTGAACTTTACATCATCCGATAACAGTCGATGAGTTCCGATAATAATATCGATCTCTCCTGCAGCTAACCTGGCTAAAATTTGTAATTGTTCATTCCCGGAACGAAACCGCGATAACATTTCAACACGGATCGGGAAATCGATCAATCTTTCCCTGAAGGTTTGATAATGCTGATTAGCCAGAATAGTCGTGGGAACCAGTATGGCCACCTGTTTGCCATCCATATTTGCTTTGAACGCCGCGCGTAAAGCCACTTCAGTTTTTCCATATCCGACATCACCACACAACAGCCTGTCCATGGGAAAACCGGATTCCAGATCTTTCTTTACGTCCAGGATAGCCCGGAATTGATCTTCGGTTTCCTCATACGAGAAGGCCGCCTCCAATTCTTTTTGCCAGTGGGTGTCGGCTGAATATGTATAAGCCGGTACGGTTTTACGGGCGGCTTGTACCTGCAGCAATTCGGCCGCAATTTTTTCAATCGACTCCCTGGTACGTTTTTTGGTTCGTTCCCATTCCCCACTACCCAATTTGGTTAATTGTGGCGCAGCCCCTTCCTCCGAGGAATATTTTTGTATCCGATTCAGACGGTCGACACTGACATATAAGAAATCGTCATCGGCGTATTGAATACGCAGACACTCACGTTTGGTTTTACCCATTTCGATTACGGTAACTCCCGTATACTGGCCGATGCCGTAATCGATGTGTACAACATAATCATTTAAATTCAGGGAATTCAAACTCCGTAAATATTCGCCGTTTTTGAAGCGCCGATAAGTTCGTCGGCGTTTGAAACGCCCAAAAATTTCATGATCAGTCAGTACATGCAATTGAGCCTCGGGGAAAATAAATCCGGCATGAAACGACTCGGGCATAACTACTGCCGTCCTTTCCAACTCCTCTTCTTCCAGTATTTCCCTGAAGCGATCGGCCTGTGCCGCCGACTCACACTGAATAAAGACCTGATTTTTTTCCAGGTAAGTTTTTTTAAGATAGGCAAACAGACGATTCAAGTGACCAGCAAAATCAGGGGGAGCCGTACTGTTAAACCTATAAGTAGATAGGTTCCGCGGAGCAAGAAGGTCCAGGCGGAAAGATAAAAAAACAGATAATTTTTTTTCGATTTCCTGCCATTCGATATAGCGCTTTTCAGGGATTACCGGCGATAGTTTCTGTTCATGATGATCCTGAAAACGGGAATGTGCTTCGACAAAGAAATCTCTGGCCAGTGCCCTGGTTAAATCCAGATCTTCATATACAATGAGAGTACGCTCAGGCAGATATTCTATCAGGCTGCAACTGTCTGTATCCGCTGTCAAATTGGGGATGATCTCGAATTTTTCAATCGTTTCAATCGAACGCTGGGTAATCACATTAAAACTACGGATGGATTCAATCCTATTTCCATAAAATTCCACCCGGACCGCATCATCCCGAGTCCAGGGATATACATCCACTATCCCGCCGCGAACACTAAAATGTCCCACACTCTCGACAAAGTCAACCCGTTCATATCCTGCCCTGGCCAGCTGCTGGATAAACCGCTCGAAATCAACTGTATCATTTTTTGACAACAGCAGGCAGTGATCCACAAACCTGGCCGGATCCGGTACCTTCTGTAGTAAACCACGTGCCGTGGCCACCACGATCCCATTTTTAGATTCTATAATGGTACGCAGTGTTTCCCAGCGCAATCGTAATAAACTGGGATTTGGTTCTTGATCTGCATATGGAATAATCTCGGCAGCCGGGAAAAAAGAAACCCTGGATTCATCCAGCAATAATTCCAAATCGTCACGCAGGCACTCCGCCTGATCGCTATCAGCAGCTAAATAGAGAACACAGCGCTGATATTTTTCAACCAGATAAGATAATAAAACCGCCGGTAAAGAGCCTTTTAATCCACTGACATGTACACTTGTACCCGGCTGCGGTAATTGAAAATCGAAAAAGGCAGGGGTTTGAGCTAATATGTGTCTAAATCTTTCGAGCATTCCCTTTAATGATGTGAGAACATCAGGATTCATCCGCCTTTTGCTGCTGATCGGTTATTGGACTGGTTTTACTCATTTTACTTAATTCGTTCCGATAGCGCCCCTGCGGATAAGATTTATTCATCTGCTTAAAATACTCCAAAAAAATATCGTTTCGTCCAAGATAGTAATAGGAAGCCGCTGTTAAAAATCCAATCGTTTCTTTATCAAAAAAGTTCCCATCCAGACTGACAATTTTTTCGCACAATGAGATTACATTAAGATAATTCCGATCATTAAATTCTAAAAAAGCCAGGCCGTAATAGGCCGTGGCTTGCCTCTCGCTTGAGGACTGCCCAGACAGGATTTGTTCAAAATTTTCTTTGGCGGCAGTATAATTTTTAAGAAAATAATGGATAAATCCCATATAAAATAAAACCGATAAAAAGTACTCTATGCTGACATCTTTAAAATGATGCATAATTTCTGCAAAATAGGGATAAGCCAGATCGTAATTACCCTGAACAAAATACATTTTCCCTAGTTCATATTTGACAAATTGTTGTTTATCCGAATTTGAGTCATATTGCAGTGATTGCTGCAGATAGTTCTCCGCCTCTATATTATTTTTTAAACCAAGATAGGCATAACCGAGTAAACGGGTGATATCTTCCCTGGCCTGATAATCCGGGTTGCATTCGAATACATGCAAAGCGCTGTCAATCGCCTGCTGATAATTATTCAAATAATAATATACCCAACTTAATTCAGCCCAGATAATTGCCTGCTTGGTAACATCCGTTGTCATTTTTTGGGCCTGAATATAATGATCACGCGATCGTTCGTACTCCTTGCTGGCAAGAGCCGTGCGTGCCTGTCGCAATATATCAAATAAATCTTCCATTGTAACCCGTTCCGTTGGTCAATAAAATATACAAGAAGTTTTCAACCTCTTTCTATTTTATCGAAATATTCCCAATGCACTTTCCGTTCCTAAACTAACTTGACTTTTATCGAAAGAGAGGTAAATTTAACGCATAATTTGTTTGAGTGCTAATCATTCTAACCGGGCAGGGAGTGTTTCATGGAAATACAATATGATTTAGCGATTATCGGATCCGGACCAGGCGGATATGAGGCAGCGATCAGGGCAGCCCAGTTAAAACTGAAAACAGTGCTGATCGAAGCGGATAAATTGGGAGGTATCTGTTTAAACTGGGGGTGCATTCCAACCAAAGCCCTGTTGAAGAGCGCAGAAACATATGCCCTTTTTAAACATGCTGAGGAATTTGGACTGCACGCTGAAAAGATCTCTTTAGATTTTAATAAAATTATTGAACGCAGCCGGAAAGTGGCTGATTTGAACTCAAAAGGGGTCGAATTTTTAATGAAAAAAAATAAGATTGATGTGATCTATGGCAGAGCCCGAATAGGTAATCGATCCCGCATTGAAATCAGTACTAAAGATGGTAAAAAATCAGCAGTTACCTGTAAAAATATAATTATCGCAACCGGTGGACGCCCGCGTACCATCCCGGGAATTGAAATCAACAACCAAACGGTTATCGATTACCGTCAGGCTATGTCCCTCAGCAAACTGCCAAAATCGATGATTGTTATCGGTGCCGGAGCCATTGGAATTGAATTCGCTTATTTTTATAATGAACTGGGAACACAGGTGACCATTCTGGAGATGCTGGATAGTATTTTGCCAATCGAGGATCGGGAAATTACAGCGATCCTGACTAAAAATTTTAAAAAAAATAAAATTGAAATCCATACGTCGGCCAGGGTCGAGGCCCTAAAAAATTTAAAAGACGGGGTTGAGGTTACTTTTTCGAAAGAGGGTAAAAAAGAGATCCTCAGCGCCGAACTGGCACTGATGGCCATTGGCATCCAGGGAAACTACGAGAATCTGGGACTGGAGGAACAAAAAATTAAGATCGATCGGGGATTTATATCAGTAAATCAATGGTACGAAACCAATGCCCCGGGTATTTACGCTATTGGGGATATAATCGGTCCACCCTTACTCGCCCATGTAGCTTCCCACGAAGGCATTATCTGTGTGGAAAAAATTGCCGGCCGGGCAACTCATCCGCTGGATTATGACAGTATTCCCGGCTGTACCTACTGTCAACCACAGGTGGCCAGTATCGGTTTAAGTGAGGAAAAGGCCAAAGCCACTGGCCAGCAAATTAAAATCGGTCGTTTTCCTTACACTGCCTCGGGAAAAGCCAGGGCTATTGGTGAGCGGGAGGGGTTGGTCAAACTGATCTTTGACAGCAAGTATGGCGAATTACTTGGCGCTCATATCATTGGCGCTGAAGCCACCGAACTAATCGCTGAACTGGGCTTAGCCAAATCCCTGGAAAGTACAGCCGTCGAATTGAATAAAACCATTCATGCTCACCCCACTTTAAGTGAAATGATAATGGAGGCTGCGGGAGATTCGATCGGGGAAGCCATCAATATATAAACCTGGTTTTATCTGCCGAAAAGATTTAACCTTGCGACAAGTTAAACTTATACAGATGGGGATTTCAAAATATGCTGCGGCGTGGAAACTACAGCACTACTTTTTCCAGCAAATTACCGAACAACGTGCAGATAATTATTTAATCCTCACCGAACATTATCCGGTAATTACCATCGGCCAAAAAACTAATCCCGCTCATTTGTTAACAACTGAAACATATTTGAAAAGACAGGGAATTGAATTATACCATATTGATCGGGGTGGTGATATTACCTTCCACGGTCCGGGGCAGTTGGTGGGATATCCCATACTCAATCTCCTTGATTTCAAGCAAGATATCCATTGGTACATGCGTAATCTGGAAGAGGTCATTATCAGAACCTTGGCCGACTTTAAATTACCGGCGCAGCGTATTCCGGATCTTACCGGTGTCTGGGTAGATAATAAAAAGATCTGCGCTGTGGGAGTCAGAATAACCCGCTGGGTAACCATGCATGGTTTTGCTTTAAACGTATCGACCGATCTGAATCATTTTCAATATATTATACCATGTGGCATCAGCGGCAAAGGTGTCACATCTATATTTGAACAAATCGGAAATATCACTAACCTAAATGAAGTTTCAAGCAGAGTATGTGCCAATTTCGAAGATATTTTTGATGTATCTTTACAACCCTTACAAAGTGATTTGATAAAAATACCGGCAGAATAATATATGATAAAAAAAACTTCTAAGAAAAATCACCTGACTACCAGGAGACCGGCCCACGCTTCTAAAAATAAGCAAATATGTCCCTTATTTCCCGAAAGAAAATGTCCGCAGGGAACACTGGCTAGTAATGCCTGCCAGGTGCGTATCAACGGCGATTTTGATCCTGTGGCTTATTTCAAAGATCTGCTGGTCATGTACTGTGCCATCTATGCCGAAAAAAATACGAAAAAAAATAAAACCAAAGTTCGCTGAAATAAACGACAATGATTACACAAACTAAAAAATCCTCCGCTGTAATCTCCCTGCCGCAATCAGAGTCAATTAAACTATATGAGAATATGCTCCGTGCCCGCTACCTGGATGATAAGATGTTAATTATGGTAAAACAGGGTAAAAGTTTTATACATATTGGCGGTTGCGGGCATGAGGCTATACAAACTGCTATGGCTTTCTCCTTGAAACCGGGATTGGATTGGGCATACCCCTATTACCGTGATCTGGCCTTTGTTTTACAATACGGTGTAACACCCAAGGAAGTCCTTCTCAATTTTTTAGGCCGGGCGGATGATCCCAGCTCGGGTGGTAGACAAATGCCTCACCATTATGGTCATCGCCAGCTGCGGATCGTTACTCAATCCAGTCCGACGGGAACGCAATTTCTGCAAGCGGTTGGTTGTGCATTGGGAGCAAACCGGGAAAATGAAAAAGAAGTGGTTTATGTCTCCTCCGGTGAAGGTGCCACAGCACAGGGAGATTTTTACGAATCTTTAAATTGGGCGGCACGGGATTCTCTTCCCGTCATCTTTGTCATTCAGAACAATAAATATGCGATCTCAGTCCCGGTGGAAAAACAAATCGCCGGTGGTTCAGTTTATTCCCTCACTTCCGGTTTCAGCGGCCTGAACCGTTTTATCGTTGATGGAACCGACCTGCTTGAATCATACCAGACCACCCGCAAGGCAGTAAATCTCGCCCGCAGCGGTAAGGGACCGGTACTGATTGAAGCCCATACCGTTCGTTTGCTGCCCCATTCCAGTTCCGATGCGGATAAAAAATACCGCAGTGAACAGGAAATCCGGCATGATCGATTACATGATCCGATTCCCAAACTGGAAAACTACTTACTAAAACAAAAATTAATCGATAAGAATGATATTCTCAATCTGCACCAGACGATAAAAAATGAAATAGATCAGACAGCAACCGAAGCGGAGCAGATGCCTCCACCCCAAAAGGAAACAGTCACCTTATATCTTCATGATCCTGAAACTGACCATAAAAAATTTCCCCAGAACCAGCCCGTAACTCGCTCCGAAAAAATTGTTCTGGTCGATGCGATTAATCACGCACTCAGGGAAGAGATGCAGCGAAATCAGAATATGTTTATCTTCGGGCAGGATGTGGCGGACGGAAAAGGGGGCGTATTTACAGCCACCAGCGGACTCTCCACCAGGTTTGGTTTACACCGTTGTTTCAATGCCCCGCTGGCCGAATCGAGTATTGTAGGCATTGCAATCGGCATGGCTGTGCGCGGGCTTAAACCAGTAATAGAGATTCAATTCGGCGACTACATCTGGACTGCCATGATGCAGATCCGCAATGAACTCACCACCATCCGCTGGCGCAGCAACAACACCTGGGCCTGTCCGGTGGTAATCCGGGTACCTGTGGGAGGCTATATTCATGGCGGCTTATACCATTCCCAAAATATTGAAGGATTCTTCAGTCATATGCCCGGACTAAAAATAGCCTATCCATCTATGGCAGATGATGCCAAGGGTTTATTGAAATTCGCCATACGCAATGAAGATCCCGTTCTGTTTTTAGAACACAAAGCCCTTTACCGGCAAAGTTATGCAGCGGCCCAGGAACCCGATGATAACTATATTTTACCTTTTGGTCAGGCAGTTGTTCGCCGTGAAGGCAAAGACGCCACTGTGGTAACGTATGGTTACCTGGTACAAAAATCACTGGAAGCAGCAAAAATCCTGCGGCAGCAACAGGGTTGGGAGATTGAAATTATTGATCTTCGAACACTGGTTCCCTTGGATCTGGATATGATCCTGAATTCCATCAGGAAGACCAATAAAGTTTTAGTCGCTCATGAAGATAGTTTATTTCAGGGTTTTGGTGCAGAAATCTCGGCCCAGATTGCCGAATACTCATTCGAACATCTTGATGCACCCGTAAAGCGGGTGGCTGCCAGGCACACTCCTATTGGATTTAGTCCGGTTTTGGAGGATGCCACTCTGCCGCAAACATCAGATTTGGTAACTGCCTTGCAGCAACTGCTGAAATATTAACGAAAATAGAAATATAAATATCTGTACAATAAGTACCAGATTATTTATACTTCGATTATATGACCAAGAATAAGGGGTAAGTATGAAACAGGATATCGTAATGCCCAAAATGGGGGAAAGTATTACCGAAGGAACAATTGTAAAATGGTTAAAAAAACCCGGGGATGTGGTGCAGAAAGATGAAATAATCCTGGAGATCAGCACGGATAAAGTCGATTCCGAGATACCCACCCCGGCTGCAGGCAAAATTATTGAATTGCTGGCCAAAGAAGGTGAAACCATTCCCGTAGGTAAAGTAATTGCCCGGATCGAGACAGAAGCTAAAGATACTTCTCCGGCCGAAATACCCAAACCAATCATTGAAAAAGAAGTTCCCGCTGCAGTAAAAACTGAGACCGTGGCCCAGCAACCGCTACCATCTCCGGAATTGCCCCGGGAACAATTAAAAAGCAGCCGGTTCTATTCACCGGTAGTATTAAATATTGCCCGCAGCGAAGGTATTTCCAGCGATGAATTAGAATCCCTGGCCGGCACCGGTATCGGTGGCCGTGTCACCAAGAAAGATGTACTGGAATATATCGATAAGAAAAAATCAGTAACCCCCGTCGCCAGACCAGTGATTCCGGTTTCTGCGGTGCGGACTGGTGCTACCGGAGACGGTGTGGAAATTATTCCCATGGATCATATCAGGAAAAAGATCGCCGAGCATATGGTGCAGACGGTTCATACTTCACCCCATGTCGGCATATTTACTGAAGTGAATATGAGTCATGTAGTCGCCATCAGGGAAAAGAATAAGATTGTATTCCAGCAAAAGGAAGGAATCAATTTAACTTATATGCCTTTTATCTCCGAAGCAAGTACCCACGCCTTAAAAGAATTTCCACTGGTTAATTCATCAATCGTGGGTGAAACCATCCACATTAAACATTTTGTCAATCTGGGTATTGCTGTGGCCACTGAACAGGGTTTAATTGTACCGGTAATCAAGCAGGCGGACAGTTTAAACCTGGTAGGATTGGCACGTGCTATCCAGGATTTAGCCGTACGGGCACGCAGTCGTAAACTTAAACCGGATGAAGTGAGCGGCGGTACTTTCTCTATTTCCAACTTTGGTCTGTACGGTACGACCATCGGTTTCCCGCTGATCAATCAACCCCAGGTTGCCATCCTGGGAATGGGTGTTCTGAAAAAACGAGCGGTGGTGGTCGATGACGGTATTGCTATCAGACCCATCATGTATCTTTCGCTGACCTTCGATCACCGGCTGGTCGATGGTGAATTGGGATCAATATTTTTAGAACGGGTGAGAGAACATCTGGAGAATTACAATCCTGACTTAAAACTGTAAATCTGTCAGCATTCATCATACATTATCAGTACTAATCCAATAGTACTACCCGGGGAGTATAGTTTGTCTCAATCTGCAGCCAAATCTGTTATTCAAAAATTAGTATTACATAAAATACATTCCAAATCCGGTGCCCGATTTATCGGCCGCAACGGCTGGCGTATACCGCGGGATTATGGCAATCCTCTGGAGGAAATTCAGGCCGGTTATAATGGTCTGGCTCTGGTGGACCGCAGTTACCTCGGCAAGGTACTGGTCAGTGGTCAGGACAGAATTGATTTATTACAGCGCATCTCCACCAATGACCTGCATACAGCAACAGCATCACCTGGTACTGATACTTTATTCATCACACCCAAGGGCAGGATTATTGATCTTTGCCGTTTCGTGAATTTGGGCCAGGAGTCACTGATCATAAGTTCCTTTTATAACAGCCAATCCCTTATCGATTGGATCAATCGTTTTATTATCATGGAGGATGTCGAGTTACGCGACACAAGCCGGGAGTATATTTGGCTGACACTGCTTGGACCTGCTGCTGCTGACTTGATCAGATTGCTGGCCCACAAAATTATTTCGGGGAAGGATGAAAATATATGGTTTTCCCTAAATGGTAAAAGTGTATTTGCCTGCAGAAACGTTCGACCCGCGTTCCCTTCTTTTGATCTTTTATTTTCTGCAGGAGGTGCTGAGGATGTATTCCTTGAAATACTCCACCTGTTGGAGAGAAATAATGGACTGCTTATCGGAGAATCGGCCTATCAGGCCCTGCGAATTCAAAACGGCATCCCCGAAGGTGGATCTGAATTGAACGAAGAATATAATCCACTTGAGGTCCGCCTGCAGTCTTTTATCAGTTTCAGCAAGGGCTGTTATACCGGCCAGGAGGTGATTGCCCGACTGGATAGTTTCGATAAAGTACAAAAATATCTGATGTGCCTGGAATTCGGTCAGAGAATCACCGGGCACCCGCCATTACCTATTTATATTAATGAAGAGTTAATAGGCAATTTGACCAGCTATATCTTTAATCCCCTCTCCCAAAAATATATCGGAATGGGTTTTATAAAAAAAAGACACGCACTTCAGAACAATATATCCGTAAAAATCAAAGCCGGCCGGAGTTTTGTTTCTGCACTGGTGAAATTGCCGCCGGGGAGGGAATAGTATTTCAGTTCTAGATATCAGTTACTACTGATTTTTTCATTT
>Ga0153915_10007670_pt1 | contig 10201 bp, 8 predicted proteins | sample Opewatmetagenome_2_FD_107003 | JGI IMG/M metagenome (GOLD analysis project Ga0153915, IMG submission 107003) | Freshwater wetland microbial communities from Ohio, USA - Open water 3 Core 3 Depth 3 metaG | ecosystem: Environmental > Aquatic > Freshwater > Wetlands | place: USA: Ohio, Lake Erie... | reverse complement strand
GTAGTTCCAGGAGGCACCGTCCCAGTGCAGGTAGCTGGCGGCGTTGCCGGCCACCCAGACGTCGGTCGGCGAGCGGCCCCAGACCCCGTTGAGGTCGACGCCGCTGGCCTGCCCGCCCTGGCTCGTCCAGACCTTGCCGTTCCAGAAGAGGATGGTCCGGTTGGTGCCGACGGCCCAGATGGAGTCGGAGGCCGACCCCCAGATGCCGCGAAGCTGCGCGGCGCCGAGGCTGATGCCCGACCAGTCCTGGCACCAGCCGGTGACGCTGTCGCAGACGGTGCAGTCCTTGCCGGTGGCCGGAACGCAGGCGTAGACGCCGTCGCCGGCGTACTGGAGGCAGCCGGCCAGCAGGAGAGGGGCGATCGGGGCGAGCCGGCGCATCAGAAGCTCCCTCCCAGCGCCAGGGTCGCGCCGCCCGGGATCGGCACCAGCGTCGCCTGGACCGACGGCGGGGGCCCCTTGACGAGCCAGTAGGTCCCCCAGGTCAGGGCGGCGGCCCCCACCGCCATGCCGGCGATGGAGAGCGGGTAGACGATCTTCATCCGATCCGCCTGCTCGCGCGTCACCGTGGCCGTGGCCCGGTTGGCCTGCTGGTTCTCGTACTGGTTGTGGACGTCGATCGCGTGGATGACGCCGAAGGTGCCGGCGCCGGCGGCCGCCAGCCCGAGGACGCCGACGATCGCGGCTCCGAGGCGGGTCTTGAAGAAGCTCGGGCCGCCGGCCTCCGCCGGGGCCTGGCCCACCTCCTTGACGGCGGTGCCGGCGTGGGTCCCGGGGTAGAGCTCGTCGAGGGTGCCCTGGATGGCGCCCAGCAGCGCGTCCTCGTCGCCGCGCACCGTCCGGGCCGCCGAGCCGACCACCCGCGCCCTTCGCACGTCGGTGCGCCGCAGCTCCAGCACGTAGGTCTTCCCCACCTTGCCGAGGCGGCCCGAGACCAGCTCGTCCACGCCCAGGGCACCGCCGATCTCGGCGAGGCAGGTGGCGTCGGTGCATCCCATCATGGCGCGCTGCTTCTCCAGCCCGAGCATCGACTGGATCTCGGAAGAGGAGATGACCTGCGCGCCCGGCAGGCGCGACCGGACCTCGGTGGGGAGGATGAGGCTGGTGGCCTGCGCCAGGGTGGGCTCGACCCCCGTCGCCTCGAGATCGAACACCGCGACCTTCTTCGGGGCGGGCCCCGCCGCCAGGAGCGCCGCCACCAGCAGGGGGGCGAGGATCATGCGCGGCAGCCTATCCTGGCGCGATCTCGGCTGGCAACGGGGTCGCCGCTCGACCCCGGGGCGTGGAAGCCGTCAGGGGAACGGGCTATATCCGGGGCATGCCGCTCGAGGTCACGCTCATCGACTTCGCCCGCGATCCCCTGACCAAGCTCTACGGCGCCTACCGCACCTGCTACACCGCCAAGACGCCGCGGGAGGTCTGGTCGGAGATCGAGGCCGGAAAGATCCAGAAGGACCAGATCCGCGCCTTCGTCCAGGAGCGGCTCAAGACCGGCCACGCCAGCCCCCTCGAGCAGGTGGTCTTCTGGTTCGGCATCAGCGGGGTGTCGCGCTCGCTCTCCCACCAGTTCGTGCGCCACCGCATCGGCATCAGCTTCGAGCAGCAGTCCCAGCGCTACGTGAAGTACCAGGAGGACCGGCTCGACTGGGTCAGGCCGAGGACCTGGGAGGGGATCCCGGGCATGAAGGACGAGTACGACCGCCTCATGAAGGAGATCACCCGCGTCTACCGGCTGGCCCTGGAACGGGGGATCCCGGCCGAGGACGCGCGCTTCGTCCTCCCCAACGCCACCCCCACCAACTTCCAGGTGATGGTCAACTTCGCCGAGCTGCTGCACATCGCCGACCTGCGTCTCTGCTGGCGCGCCCAGTGGGAGATCAGGCGAATGGTGGCGCTGATGCGGCGCGAGATCGTGAAGGCGGTGCCGGAGATCGGCGGGTACCTGCAGCCGAAGTGCGGGGAGCGGCGCATGGGGTACTGCGACGAGCCGCTCAAGGACTGGGAGGCGTGCCCGCTCGGCAAGGTGCGGCCGCACAAGGAGCAGATCCTGCAGCTTCTGGCGCAGTCCCGCGCCGGGCAGATGCAGCCGCTGAGCGAGGGTGACCTGCGCAAGGTCGAGGACGCGGGGAACCAGGAGTAGGACCCCCAACCTTTCCCTCCCCCCCGGTCCCCCGGCGGCTACAATGCCACCGCATGCGACCCCGCGTGAAGCCGGCCCTGGTCCTCTGCCTGCTGCTGCTCCTCCCTTCGCTCGCCTCCGCCCAGACCGCGAATGCCGTCGAGCGCGCCCGCCGCGACCCGGTCGGCCTGGCCCTCCCGGGGGTCAGCGTCGCCGGCGCCGAGGAGCCCACGGCGGTGAACCTGAACCCCGCCGGCATCGGGTTCGTGAACGCCTTCACGCTGGCGTACTTCCACGAGGGCGGGCGCGACAACGTGGCCGGGGACGCCTTCTACCTCGCCGCGCCGCTCGGGCCGCTCGTCCCGGCGCTGTCGATGGAGTGGGTGCGTCCGGCCGCCGGGGAAGGGCCGCGCTACCGCAAGACCACCCTAGGACTGGCCCTGGCCTCCGGCCAGGTCTTCTCGCTCGGGGCCGGCTGGAACCTCTATTCCTCCCCCGACGCCGCCATGGGCGGGCTCTTCTCCTTCGACGTGGGCGCCACGGTGCGCCCCTGGCGCCACCTCTCCCTGGGCGCCGCCGTGCTTGGCCTGCAAGGGCGTCTCGCCGGAGAGGCCCTCCCGGTCCGCTACGTCTTCGGGGCCGCCACCCGGCTCCTCGGCGACGCGCTCACCCTGTCCGGGGACCTCTACTGCGACGACGGCTCCCGCGGCGACTTCCTGGCCAGGCACGGCGCGGTCGGACTGGGCTTCGAGTCGAGGACCGGCTTCGGGCTGCAGGTGCAGTATCAGTTCCCGCTCTTCTCCGGCCGGACCGGCTTCGAGGGGACCTCGGCGCTGCTGGTGGCGCTCACCTCCAGCGCCGGGGGCGCCAGCTTCGCCGGCGGCCTGGGCACGGGCGGCGGCACGGACGACCGCCGCCCCTGGCTCGTCGGGATCAAGGTCTCGCCGGAGCGCTACCGGGGCTTCTCGGCGCGGTCCGTTCCCATCGTCGACGTGGCCGAGGCCGCGCAGCACCGCCGCACCGGGTTCCTGAGCGTGGATGGCGACCCCTACGGCACGCTGCTGCTGCGGCTCGCCCGGGTCCGGGACGATCCCTCGGTCGCCGGGCTCGTGCTCCGGATCTCGCAGCTCCCGCTCGGCGAGGGTCGCGTCGACGAGCTGCGCGCCGCGGTGGCCGAGATCAGGGAGCGAAAGCCGGTCATCGCCTACCTCACCGGCGAGATGGGCCTGCCGGGGATGCGGGAGCTCCTGCTCGCCTGCGCGGCCAGCGCGGTCTACGCCGCACCCGCCGGGGGGCTGATGGTGAACGGCCTCTCCTACTCCGGCTTCTACCTCAAGGACGGCCTGGCCCGGCTCGGGGTGGCCTTCGACTCGGTGGCGACCGGGCCCTACAAGAACGCCGCCGACCCGCTCACCCGCAGCGACATGTCCGCCGGCGAGCGCGAGGCCCTGGAGTCCCTGCTCGACGACCGCTACGCCCGGCAGGTGAAGGCCATCGCCGCGGCCCGGAAGCTCGCCGAGCCCCGGGTCAAGGAGCTGCTCGACCAGGGACTGTTCAACGCCGAGGAGGCGAAGCGGGCGGGACTCGTCGACGCCGTGCTCTGGCCGGACGAGCTGGAGGAGGTGGTGAAGCGGACGACGGGCGTCAGGCCCTCGAAGGGCCTCGCCAGCGCGCCGCCGCGCGCCGCCCAGCGGTGGGGTCCCAGGCCGAGGATCGCGGTGGTGCGGGTCCACGGCGCCATCGCCCCGGGCCGTTCGCGCCGGGTCCTGGGCCTGGGGGCCATCGCCGGCTCCGCGACCGTGGTGCGCTACCTGCGCCAGGCCGCCGAGGACTCGTCGGTGAAGGCCATCGTCCTGCGGGTGGACTCGCCCGGCGGCGACATGGTCGCGTCCGACGCCATCTGGCGCGGCGTGGCCTCGGCGCGCCGGGCCGGCAAGCCGGTGGTGGTCTCCATGGGTGACGTGGCGGCGAGCGGCGGCTACTACGTGTCGGCCGGGGCCGACGCCATCGTGGCGGAGCCCTCCACCCTCACCGGATCCATCGGCGTCCTGGTGCTCAAGCCCGACCTCTCCGGGCTCCTCGGCAAGCTCGAGATCCGGAGCCGGTCGCTGCAGCGCGGCGAGCGCGCCCGGATCGCGTCCTTCACCAAGCCCTGGACGCCGGAGGAGCGGCGGCTGGTGGAGCGGCAGGTGCAGGCCGCCTACGATCTCTTCCTGGCGCGCGTCTCGGAGGGGCGGCGGCTGCCGCGGGAGGAGGTCGACCGGATCGCCCGCGGCCGCGTCTGGACCGGGGCACAGGCCCTGGAGCGGAAGCTCGTCGATCGCCTCGGATCCTTCGGGGACGCCCTGGAACTGGCGAGGGAGAAGGCCGGCCTGGCGCCCGGCGAGGCGGTGGTGCTGCGGCTCGAGCCCGAGCCGGGGCTCCTGGAGAGGGTGACGGCGGGGACCGAGGAGGACGAGGGCGGCGCCGGAGAGGGAACCCTGGGGCGGCTCCTGGCCGGCATCCCCGAGGTGGCCACCCTGGGCGTGCTCGCGGAGATGGGGCCCGTGCTCGCGCTTCCCACCCCCTGGCTGGCCCCGCCCGAGGGGCCATGATCCGGTAGCGACAAGAGCTTTCGCCCGGGCCCTTTTTTTGGTAGAAATGACTTGTCGCCTCCACCGCGGGACTTTAGGCTTCATCGGTAGAGGCGACGGACCCCTGCTCGGCTCCTTGCCGGGCGAAACGCCAGCGCTGGTGATGCCGGCGCGCAGGTGAACGGAGCAGGGGAGGGCCGCTCGCGGGAAGGCCAATTCGGCTCCGCGAGTGCCAGTGCCCAATCCAAGTCGAGGGAAGGGTCACGGGGAAGCGATCCCGTGGCCGGAGCAGGTACAGAATGAACGAGCACGAGCAGACGCCCACCCCCGGCGCTGGTAGCCCGCCGGACGCCCAGCCGGCCCAGCCGGCGCCCCAACCAGTCGCCGAAGCCGCCCCCGGCCAGCCCGGGGCGTCCCCGACGGCGCCTGGCCAGCCGGGCCAGGGAGGCCGGCGCCGCCGCCGGCGCCGCGGCCGCAGGGGGCGCGGCCAGGGAGCGGCACCGCCTCCGCCGAACGGCCAGATGGCGGCCGCCACCAACGGCTCCGCCGCCGCGCCGGTGCCGGGGGCACCGCCGCCCGGCACGCAGGGCCAGCCGGAGGTGACCGAGGAGGTCGAGGGCGTCCTCCAGTTCGAGGGGAAGGGGCAGGGCTGGCTCCGCGACCCGAAGCGCAGCTACGTGCCGCAGCCCTTCGACGTCGAGGTCCCGCGGTGGCTCATCGACCGCATGCATCTGCAGCCCGGCGTTCTCGTCAAGGGCTCCGCCGCGGTGCGGAACATGAAGCGGATCCTGCAGAAGGTCGATCTGGTCGAGGGGACCGATCCCATCGCGGTGGCCCGCCGCACCCACTTCCACAACCTCACCGCCACCGACCCGACCGAGAAGCTCATGATGGAGACTCGCGCCGAGGAGATGGTCGGCCGCGTGCTCGACCTCATCTCGCCCATCGGCCTGGGCGCGCGCGGGCTCATCACCTCGCCGCCCAAGGCCGGCAAGACCATCATGCTGCAGCGCATCGCCCAGGCCATCACCGCCAACCGGCCGGACGTGCACCTCATGGTGCTGCTGGTCGACGAGCGGCCCGAGGAGCTCACCGACATGCGTCGGAACGTGAAGGGCGAGGTGGTGGGCTCGTCCAACGACCGCCCGGCCGAGGAGCACATCCTCACCGCCGAGATGGCGATGGAACGGGCCAGGCGCCTGGTGGAGGGCGGCAAGGACGTGGTGATCCTGCTCGACTCCATCACCCGGCTGGCGCGCGCCTACAACCGCGAGATCGAGTCCTCCGGCCGCACCCTGACCGGAGGCGTGGACTCGCGGGCGCTGGAGCGGCCCAAGCGCCTCTTCGGAGCGGCCCGCAAGGCCGAGGAGGGCGGGTCGCTGACCATCATCGCCACCGCCCTCATCGACACCGGCAGCCGCATGGACGAGGTGATCTTCGAGGAGTTCAAGGGCACCGGCAACATGGAGGTGGTGCTCTCGCGGCAGCTCGCCGAGCGCCGGATCTTCCCGGCGATCGACATCGCCGCGTCGGGAACGCGCAAGGAGGAGAAGCTCTTCTCCACCAAGGAGATCGAGAAGATCCGCAAGCTGCGCGCCGCCCTGGCCTCCCTCAAGCCGGTCGAGGCCATGGAGCGGCTCCTCAAGAAGCTCTCGGAGTTCGAGTCCAACGACGAGTTCCTGGCGAGCTTCTAGCCGCCGGGCCGCTTCCTGGCCAGCCGGGACCGATCCCTGGCCCTCCCGTCCCTGTCCCGCGGACATGGGAACCGAGCGGGGAGCGGACTGATGCCCGCCGCGCCTCTGTTATGATGTCGGGCATGCAGGCTCGACCCGGGCCCGGAGGTCGTCCACCATCGCCTCGCTCGCTCCCGACCGCGTCCTGATCGTCGACGACGACGAGCTCATCCTCCGAGCGCTCTCCCGGATCCTGGAGGCCTCGGGCTACGAGACGCGCTGCTACCTGACGCCCGAGGAGGCCCTCACCCGCATCGAGAGCGACGCGCCGACGGTCATCATCTCCGACTACATGATGCCAGGGATGGACGGGGTCTCCTTCCTCAAGCAGGCGCGCTCCCGCTCGCCGAACGCCGTCCGCATCCTCTGCACCGCCGCGGAGGACTTCCGGGTGGCGCTGCAGGCGGTCAACGCCGGCGAGGTCTACCGGATCATCTCCAAGCCATGGCACCAGCAGGAGCTGGTGGCCACCATCGCCCAGGCCGCGGAGTCGGCGCGGCTGCGCCGCGAGAACGAGCGCCTGACCGCCGAGGTGCAGCGCCAGAACGGGCAGCTCCGCGAGATCAACCTCCGCCTGGAGGAGATGGTGCGGGCGCGAACCCAGGCGCTCCTGGAGGGGCTCATCGCCGCCCTCGACTACCGGGACGCCGAGACGCAGTGGCACTCCCGGCGCGTCTCCCTCTACGCCCGGCGGCTGGCCCAGCAGCTCGGCGTGCCGGACTCGGACCTGACGGTCATCGAGCACGGGGCGCTGCTCCACGACATCGGCAAGATCGGGGTCCGCGACCTGGTGCTGCTGAAGCCGGGGCCGCTCTCGACCGACGAGTGGACCGAGATGAAGCGCCACCCGGAGCTGGGCTGGGCGCTCCTGCAGCGCGTCGACTACCTGCGGCCGGCCTCGACCATCGTGCTCCAGCACCAGGAGAAGTGGGACGGCACCGGCTATCCGGCCGGGATTCGCGGCGAGGAGATCGTCATCGGGGCTCGCATCTTCCACGTGGTGGACACGCTCGACGCCATCACCAGCGACCGGCCCTACCGCAGATCACGGCCCTTCCCCGACGCCCGCGCCGAGATCATCCGCTGCCGCGGGACCCAGTTCGATCCCAGGGTGGTGGACGCCTTCCTGGCCGTTTCCGAGGAGGAGTGGGAGCGGATCCGGCTGGACGTGGAGACGGTGGCGGTGCTCTCGGCCGACCTGGCGGAGCGACCGCCGGGCACCGAGGCCGCGCTGGCGCCCCTGCCCGCCGCGTCGGCGTGACCTCACCCGGCGGCCCTCGCCGCCAGCTCCTCCACCCTCCTCCGCTCCTCCGGGAAGAGCTCCGCCAGGAGCGCCGCCAGGCTGCGCGGGCCGGCGGGATCGGAATCGGGCGCGATCTCCCGGGCCAGGTCGGCCGCCCAGGGCGTGCGGTCCTCCACCTCGCGTGCCAGGGCGCGGAGCACGGCCCGATCGAGCCGGCGGGACACTCCCGGGTTCGCGGCCGATGGCGGCGGGACCTCCGCGTGGCGCACCTTCTCCAGGACCGCCAGCTCGGATCGGCCGGTGAAGAGGCGCTCCCCGGTGAACATCTCGTGGAGCAGGGTGCCGGCCGCGAAGACGTCGGAGCGGCGGTCCGCCGGCAGGCCGCGCGCCTGCTCGGGGCTCATGTAGCCGAGCTTGCCCCTCAGCACGCGCTCCTCGCCGGGGCGATGGCGGGTGGCGGCCTTGGCGATGCCGAAGTCGATGAGCTTCACCTCCCCCTCGAAGGAGAGGAGCACGTTGCGCGGGGAGACGTCGCGGTGGACCACCTGGAGGACGCGCCCGTCGGCGCCGCGCCGGCGGTGGGCGTGGTCCAGGGCCGAGCAGATGCGGACGGCGACGAAGACGGCGAGGGGCACCGGGAGGCGGCGCCCCCGCTGGCGCAGCCGCGAGACGAGGGCGTGGAGATCCGTCCCGCCGACGTACTCCATCGCCATGTAGTAGCTGCCGGCGATCTTGCCCAGGTCGTGCACGCGGACGATGGAGGGGTGATCGAGCTGCACGCCGATGCGCGCCTCGTCGAGGAACATGGTCACGAGCTCGCGGTCGTCGGCCAGCGTCGGCAGCAGCCGCTTCACCGCCACCAGCCCGCCTCTTCCGTCCCGTGCCGCCAGGACCTCGGCCATCCCGCCGACGTCGATCCGCTCCAGCAGCAGGTATTTCCCGAACGGGATGGGGTCTTTCATGGAGGCCGCGGCCGAGCCATGATACCGCCATGCCGACCTCATGCCATGCGTGCGGAGCCACGCTCCGCATCGATGGGCCGGTGGGCCGGCGCACGGTCTGCCCCGAGTGCGATGCCGACCTCCATTGCTGCATCGACTGCCGGCACTACGACGAGACGGCGGCCCACCAGTGCCGCGAGCCCCATGCCGATCACATCGTCGACAAGGAGGCCTCCAACGCCTGCGACCTCTTCCAGCTCGGCGACGGCGCCTCCCGGCGACGCGGGGCCGGCGCCCAGGCCGCCCGCGATGCTCTCGGAGCCCTGTTCGGAGAGGCGCCGCGGAAGCCGGGCGACCCCAGGGATGAGCTCGAGGCGCTGTTCAAGAAGCGGTAGGGGGTCGGGGGCGAGGTCGCCAGCGTGAAGATCGTCACCTGGAACGTCAACGGAATCCGGGCACGCGAGACCCAGGTCCGCGACCTGCTCCTGGCCGAACGTCCCGACGTCGCCTGCCTGCAGGAGATCAAGGCCAGCCCGGAGCAGGTCCCGTCCCTGCTGGCCGCGCCGTCCGACTACTGGGCCTACTGGCACGGCGCCGGGCCGTACTCCGGCGTGGCGCTCCTCCTGCGCCGGGATCTGGCCCCCGATCGACCGGCCTTCCGCCACCCGGCGCTCGACCGGGAGTGCCGCATCGTCTGCGCCGACGTCGGCGGAACGACCGTGGCCTCGGTCTACGTCCCGAACGGCGGCAAGGACTTCGCCGCCAAGATGCGCTTCCTCGACGACCTCCTGAGCTGGGTGGGCGAGCTGCACGCCTCCGGCGGCGGCCTCGTCCTCTGCGGCGACCTGAACGTCACCCGGACCGATGCCGACGTCCATCCCAAGGAGCGCAAGGCCGGCGCCATCGGCCAGAGGCCCGAGGAGCGCGACCTCCTGGCTCGCATCCTGACGGCGGGTCTGGTGGACGTGACGCGGACGCTCCACCCCGACGACCAGGAACTCTTCACCTGGTGGGCGCCGTGGCGGAACCTGCGCCAGCGGAACATCGGCTGGCGCATCGACTACGTGCTCGTGACCGAGGCCCTCGCCGGCCGGGTCCGCGCCTGCGATGTCCGACGCGAGACCGGAACGAGCGATCACGCACCGGTGATCGCGGTCCTGGAGTGACCATCTTCAACTCGTCGACTTCACCACCCAGTCCAGGTACGCCCCGTTCCCCTCCTCGACGGGGATCGCCAGGACCTCCGGCACCTCGTAGGGGTGCAGGGCGCGAATCCGCGCCACCAGCTCGGGAATCCGTCCCCGGGTGGTCTTGAGGATCAGGAGGGCCTCGGCCTCGTCCTGGACCTTCCCTTCCCAGCGGAAGATCGACCGGACGCCGGGGACCACGTTCCCGCAGGCGGCCAGCCTCGCCTCCACCAGTGCGCGCACCAGCTCCGCCGCCTTGCCGGGATCCGGCACCGTCACCAACACTGCCACCACCTCCGTCACGAGCCTCTCCTCCCGCGAAAGCGGCACCCCCCTTCGCGACGGCAGGATACCCGATCCCACTTCTTGCCCCGGGTCGGGTTCGCCACCTAGGATGTAGTAGTG
>Ga0153915_10007669_pt1 | contig 10202 bp, 7 predicted proteins | sample Opewatmetagenome_2_FD_107003 | JGI IMG/M metagenome (GOLD analysis project Ga0153915, IMG submission 107003) | Freshwater wetland microbial communities from Ohio, USA - Open water 3 Core 3 Depth 3 metaG | ecosystem: Environmental > Aquatic > Freshwater > Wetlands | place: USA: Ohio, Lake Erie... | reverse complement strand
CTGTCGGCCAACGAGGAGCGGGCGCCGGCGGTCGCCGCGCTGGGCCGCGACGTGTGGCTCGCGGCCTGGGATGAGCTGGTAGGCGCGGTGGCGCAGTCGCTCACCGCCAGCGTCAACGCCCGGCTGGAGACCGAAGCCCGCGCGGTGCGCATGCCCCGGCGGCTGCGGCGCCGCGTGCTCCTGGATGAGGCCGAGCGCCGGGCCCTGGCCGCGCGGCTGGGCTCCAGCGGCGCGGTGCTGATCCCGGCGCTGGACGTGGTGGAGCGGCAGGGCGCCGCCGCGCTCGCCGCCACGCCCATGGAGCGGGACGCGGTGACTGCCTGGCAGGAGGCGCTCAAGACCGCTGGCCGGCGGCTGGAAGCGGCCTGGCTGGCGCTGGAGGACGCGGTGGAGGCGGAGCAGGCGCGTTGGACCGAGGTAGCGGACCGCGTGGCGAAGTGGCGGAAGCCGCTGTGGCCCGTTTTGGTGGTTGGACTGCTGGCCCTGCTGGTGGCCGGGTGGTTCGGGCTGGTCTACGGTGGATACCTCCCTGCTCCCCAATGGCTGATACGACTGTGGGAACGGGGGATCGGCTCTCCGTGAACCCGCTGGGGATCGGCATTGACGTGGTGGACGTGGCGCGGGTGGAAAAGTTCCTGGAGCGCCACGGAGAAGACGCGCTCCAGCGCGTGCTGACCGACGCGGAACGAGAGTACTGTCTCTCCAAGGCGGCTCCAGCCCGCCACGTGGCGGTACGCCTCGCCGCCAAGGAAGCCACGTTCAAGGCGTTTCACTCCGCCGGAGCGCGGGGCATGATCGGGTGGCTGGAGATCGAGGTGCAGCGGCACCCGCACGGCGAGCCCACGCTGGCGCTGCTGGGGCGGGCGCGGGAGTTTGCCGACGAACTGCACGTGGGGCGGGCGCTGATCTCGCTTTCCCACTCGGATGCCCAGGGGGTTGCCGTCGTGCTGCTTCTCGCGTGAGGCGGTTGCTAAGGCTCATCGCTTTGTCTAAGATTCGTCTCCCGAATCTTTTGAGAATCATTCTCAACTGACCATGCCTCGATGGTACAAGGCGTTGGCCGCTGTGGCCACGCTGGTTCTACCCTCCTTCGCCATGGCGCAGGGCACGTCCGACCTCGCCCGTCGTGTGGCCGACGTCGCCTCCCTGGCGATAGACGAGTACCAACTGGGGGTCCAGGGCGGGCGGGTAACCAGCCCCGTGGAAGTGCAGGAGGCCCGGCTGTTTCTGGAAGAAGCCAAGCGCTCCGCCGGACGCCTGCCGCCCCACGCGGCGGGACCGGCCCTGGCCCTGCTGGACACTCTGGTGGCGGGGTTGGAGTCGCACCAAGCCGTGGAGCAGCTGCGTCCCCGAGTGACCGCGCTGCGGGCCCACCTGGCGAGCGCGCTGGGCATCAACCTGGATCCGCTGCCGGCGCGGCCGCCGTCGCTGGCGCGGGGCCAGGCACTCTACGCCCAGCAGTGTGCCGGCTGTCACGGAGCGCTGGGCCTCGGCGATGGTCCCAAAGCCGTTGGTCTCACCCCGCCGCCGGCCGATCTCACCGCCTCCGCCCTGCGCTCCAGCAGCCCGCTCGATTTCTACCGCAAGCTCAACGTGGGCGTGGCCGGCACCGCCATGCCCTCCTTCGCCACCCAGATGGGCTCGGACGACCGGTGGGCGGTGGCGCTGTATGCCTCGGGACTGCGGTACGGTGACGGGGAGCGGGGGAGCGGCGAGCGGGCCCTGCGGGAGCAGTGCCGCGACTGCCTGATCCGGGTGAGCGGCTTTTCCGAGACGGCCGGCCTGAGCGATGACTCGCTGGCGGTGCTGTTGGCGGCCGAGCTGCGGAAGGCACCGGACGACTCGCTGGTCCGGGACGCGGTGGCGTTCGCCCGGACGGCCGCGGCGCAAGAGGCGCTGGGCGGCGACCGGTCGCTGGGCGCCGCGCGGGTGGTGGAAGAGACGCGGCGAGGGGTGGAAGCGTCGGTGCGCGCGGTGGAAGGCGGTGACCGCGCGGCCGCCCAAGAGCGCCTGGTGGACGCGTATCTGGTCTTCGAGCGGATCGAGGCCGAGCTGCGGGCGCGACGGCCGCAGTCGGCCACCACGGTGGAGCGCGCCTTTGGCGAGCTCCGCACCGCGGCGGCCGGGTCGCCGCTCGAGGAGGTCCGCGCGGCGGCCACGCGACTGGACCGGGTGCTCACCATGGCGTCGGACGAGCTGGCGGCGGCGCCGTCCAACCGGCTGCTGTTTGCCCAGTCGCTGGTGATCATGCTGCGCGAGGGTTTCGAGGCGATTCTGGTGATCGGGGCGCTGGTGGCGTTTCTGGCGCGCGCCGGGGCGGCCGAGCGAAAGCGGGAGATCGGGTTGGGAGTGCTGTGGGCCGTGGGAGCCAGCCTGCTCACCGCGCTGGGGTACGCCACCATTTTCCGGAACGCCAGCGCGTCGCAGGAGGGGCTCGAGGGCCTCACCATGCTGGTGGCGGCGGTGGTGCTGTTCTGGGTGTCCTACTGGCTGGTGTCCAAGATCGAACTCAAGAAGTGGCAGGCGTTCGTGGCGGCGCGGATGGGCAAGGCGCTCACCAGCAGACGCGCGCTGGCGCTGGCCGCCGTGGCGTTCCTGGCGGTGTATCGCGAGGGGTTCGAGACGGTGTTGTTCTACGCCGCGCTGTTCGCCAGCGCGGGTGGCGCGCCGGGGGCCGGCGCGGGGATCCTGAGCGGCATTGTGCTGGGGCTGGCCGGGCTGGGCGTGGTCTACTATCTGATGCAGCGCTACGGGACCCGGCTGCCGCTCAAGCCGTTCTTCGCCGTGACCAGCGCGCTCCTCTACCTGATGGCATTCAGCTTTGCGGGGCAGGGCATTTCCGAGCTGCAGGCCGCGGGGTACGTGTCGGTCACACCCATCCGCTGGGTGCCCGCGGTCCCCGCGTTGGGGATCTTCCCCACGCTCCAGTCGCTCCTGCTGCAGGCCGTGTTGGCGGCGGCGCTGGCGGCAGCGCTGGTCTGGGTGTTCTGGTTGGAGCCCCGGACCAGAGGAGAACCAGGCGTAGCTTGACAAGCCTCCGGGCTGGACTCACTTTCGATATAGGGCAGCCTCTCCTGCCCTAATTGCATTAGAGAGCAGTTGCAGAGATTCAACCGGTGCGCGGGGGGACCGAAGCACGTCCCCGCAGGCGTGCCGGTTCGCGGCATTCGCTAACAAACGTTTCGTATTTAAACGAGAGGAGAGGCCCTCCGGCCCCGGCCGCGTGCTGCGCCGGGCGTCTATGGATACGTAAAGGTACACAACAGACCACAGGAGGAGGCGGCATTATGTCCACAGCAAACGTGAGGAGACTCCTGGCGTTGGCGGCGGTGCTGCTGGTGCCGGGAGTGGCGATGGCCCAGGGCCCGGCCACGGTGCAGGGCACCGTGACGGACGCGGCCACCGGGGCGGTGCTTCCCGAGGTCAAGGTGTCGATCACGGGCACCGCGCTCCAGGCGGTGACCGACATCCACGGCGCTTACCACATCACGGGGGTGCGGCCCGGTCCGGTCACGGTGCAGGTCCGCAGGATCGGCTACCGCACGGTGGAGCTGCGCGTGGTCCTTCAGTCCGGCCAGACCTATACCGGCGATGCGGAGATGCAAACGTCCGTGGTGTCGCTGGACGAGGTCGTGGTGACGGGCACCGCTGGCGAGCTGAAGCGCCGGGCGCAGGCGGCGACGGTCGCCGACGTCAACGTGGCGGACATCGCGCCGGTGGCGCCGGTCAACTCGGTGGCCCAGGTGCTGCAATCCCGGGTGCCGGGCATCTCGGTGCTGGGCGCGGCGGGCACCGCGGGGACTTCGACCCAGATCCGGGTCCGCGGCGCATCCTCCATCTCCCTCAGCAACGAGCCGCTGCTCTATGTGGACGGCATCCGGGTGGCCTCGGGCGCCAGCGCGGGGTTCGGTACCGGCGGCCAGCTGTACGACCGGATCAACGAGATTGATCCCGCCGACATCGAGTCCATCGAAATCGTGAAGGGGCCGGCGGCGGCCACACTCTACGGGGCCGATGCCTCCACCGGGGTGATCCAGATCATCACCAAGCGGGGGCGCGTGGGTGGGGGCCGGTTCAGCCAGAACCTGTCGGTGGACTACAACTCCGTGAACCGCACTTTTACGCCGCCCGACAACTACGGCATCTGCACGGCGGCGCTGGTGGCCGCAACCAGCCGGAACCCCCTGTGCCGGGGGCAGGCGGCCGGCACCATGGTGAGCGACAACCCGCTCCTGCGCGAAAACGCGTTCCGGACGGGCAAGGTGGCCGCGGCGGGCTGGAACGCCCGGGGCGGCGGGCAGAACTACGGGTATTTCACCTCGGTGAATTACGACAATCAGGACGGCATCTTCCCGAACAACACGTTCCAGCGCGCGTCCGGGCGGGTGAACTTCAACTGGTTCCCGGTCCCCAACCTGACGCTGGACGCGGGGTTTGGACTCACCCGCACCGACACCGATCTCCCGCAGAACGACAACAACATCTACGGCTGGCTGGGCAACGCGATGCTGGGCTCGCCGCTCACCCGGACCGACAGCCTGGTGAACGGCATTCCCATTGGCCAGAACGGGTGGTTCGGCAACCAGCGGGACGTACCCGCCATGAAGGCGATCGAGAACTCGCGGCAGACCCACCGGACCGTCACCACCATGACGGCCAACTGGACTCCCATGCCGTCGTTCACCCACCGGTTCACCGTGGGCGCTGACTGGTTGCGGGACGAGGACCACAGCTTCTTCCCCAAGAACTCCCGCGGCTCCTACGCCACCAACACCGGCAGCATCGGCGAGCTGCGGCGGGGGATCGAGCGGTACACGCTGGACTACCTGGGCAACGTCCGGACCGACCTGACTCCGGCCCTGGTATCCAACCTGTCGTTCGGGACCCAGCTGATTCAAACCCGCACCGAGTTCGTGTCGGCGACGGGCGAGGGTCTCACGGTCAACTCCAACAACGTGGTCAGTGCCGCCTCCACCCGTTCCGGCAGCCAGTTCTGGCAGCTGCAACGGACCATCGGCATCCTGGGTCAGTGGCAGCTCGCCCTGAACGACCGGCTCTACGCGCAGCTGGGCGGCCGCTTCGACAACGCCTCGTCCTTCGGCGCGGCGTCCAAGTGGGTGTTCCTGCCCAAGATCGGCGGCTCGTGGGTGATCAGCGAGGAGCCGTTCTGGCCGCTCTCTTTCATGAACTCGCTCCGGCTCCGCGCCGCGTGGGGTGAGACCGGCCGGATTCCCGATCCGGGTTCGGCCCTGGAAACGCTGGCGTCCGCGCCTTATGTGGACGGCTCCATCATTTCCCCCGGAGCCGTGCCGCAAAACCCCGGCAACGATTCACTCAGAGCTGAAAAGGGCGAGGAGGTCGAGCTCGGGTTCGACGCCGGTTTCTTCCACGATCGGGTGGGGCTGGAGCTGACGTACTTCAACAAGGTCACCAAGGACCTGATCTTGCAGCGGCCGCTCCCGCCCTCCCTCGGGTACACTGACAACCCGTATGTGAACATCGGCTCGGTGCTCAACCGCGGGCTGGAGATCTCGGCCACGCTGGTGCCGGTGAACACGCGCAGCCTGTCCTGGGATGTCCGCGTCGGCGCCAACACGCTGCACAACGAAGTGACCGATATGGGCGGCATCCCGGCCTTCGGCACCGACAACCGGGTCCAGGAGGGTCTCCAGGTCGGCGCCTGGGTGAGCAACAAGATCCTCAGCATTGACGACGCGACCGGCGTGGTGACGGTGGAAGATACGCTCTCCTACGCGGGCAACGTCTTGCCGACGTTCGAGGGCAACATCTCCACCAACGTCACGCTGTTCCGGAACTTCCGGATCTACGGCTCGTTCGACACCAAGCAGGGCTACAAGGTCAACAATCTCACCGACTTCTTCCGGGAGACGCAGCTGGTCCGGAGCGACAACCGCCTGGACACCTTGAAGCTGAGCCGACATGAGCGCCTGCGGCGCTACGGCAACCCCACCCCGGGGCAGCCGGCCTTCGTCACGCCGACCGGCGGCACCAAGACCGTGAACGACGTTCGGGAAGCCTATCTCCAGGACGGCTCGTTCGTCCGGTTCCGCGAGTTCTCGGTGACGTACACCGTCCCGGCCAGCCTGGCGCGTGGCTTCCATGCCCAGGCCGCCTCCATCACGCTCGGGGCCCAGAACCTGCACCTCTGGACCAACTACGAAGGGTTTGATCCCGAGGTGATTTCGGTCGCCAACACGGGCCTCAACAACCGCCGCGACTTCTTCACCGAACCGCCGGCGCGGCGCTGGACCGCCCGGCTCAACCTCACCTTCTAACCCGGAGCCTTGACCCATGCGGAATCTGAGAATGCGTGCCAGCTCCGCCATCGTGGCCGGGGCCCTTTGCCTGACCGGATGCAGTGACTGGCTCACGGTGGCCAACCCCACGGTGATTGACGCCAATGCGCTGGACCCCGTGGCCGACGCGCCGGTCCTGGCGATGTCGGCGCAGCAGAACTTCGCCACCGCGTACGGGTGGCTGATCATGTACTCGTCCTGGTTCGTGGGCGAGACCGATGTCTCGGAGACCTTCCCGACCCGGAACGAATTCGGGCGGCGTGACATCGTGCCCCAGAACGGCAGTCTCCAGACCGACGTCTGGGAGCCGCTCTCCCGAGCCGCGTCGGCGGCGTATCTGGTCCTGAACGCGGGTCTGCCTGATCCGGCGACCAACATCAACATCGCCCGGGCGGATCTCTTCCTCGGGTACTCGTATGTGTTCATGGCGGAGCAGTTCTGCCAGGGTACCGTCCTGTCGGGGGCTCCGTTGACCACGGCCAACATGCTCGACTCGGCGGTGGCGCACTTCACCAGCGCCGCTTCAGAGGGGGACGCGGCCGGCGGTCAGGGGCCGGCCATGGCCAACGCCGCCCGGGTGGGCCTGGCGCGCGCCTATCTCCAGGCCGGGAATGCCGCCCAGGCGATCGCCGCGGCCAACAGCGTCCCGGCGGGATTCACCTTCAACCTCAACTATGTGGACGATCTGGCCAACCGGACCCGGCTGTCCAATCGGCTGTGGCAGTTCGTCCGGGACCGCGGCTCCATTGCCGTGTCCCCCATCTGGCGGACGTCCGATCCGCGGGTGCCGTGGCTCGTCACGTCAACGTACACGCCGCAGGACGCGGCCTACTCGACGGACCGCGGCGTCCCATACGCGATCCAGCAGAAGTACCCGGCGTACACCACGCCCATCCGCCTCGCGTCCAAGCTGGAGGCAGACTACATCGCGGCCGAGGCGCAGGGCACGACCGAGCAACTCAGCCTGATCCAGGCTCGCCGCGCCGCCAACGGTCAGGCGGCCTACAGCGGCCCCACCGACGCCAACTCGGTGCTGACGGAGTTCTTCACCCAACGGGGCCTGGACTTCTACCTCGAAGGGAAGCGCATGGGGGACTTCCGGCGGTACCCGGACAACGTCATCGGCGTGCCGGTGTCGGGATCCACGTACTGGAAGGCCGGTTTCGCGCCGGTGGGCACCAACACGTGCTTCCCGCTCCCGGTGGCGGAGACCGACAACAACCCGAACTTCAAGTAGGAAGCGGATGGCGCGAGACAGGGGGAGCCTCGGCTTCCCCTGTCGGCGCCGCGGACGTCGCTCACGACGGGAGATAGGATGTCAGTGGGAAGCAGGATGGGAGGGAGGCCGTGGAGGGCAGCCGTGGCCGTGGCGCTGGTGCTGCCGGCGTGCGGCGTGGGAGATATCGGCGCGCCGGTCGAGGGCACGGTCTTCGTGTCCGTCCAGGACACCGTATTCCTGCCGGAATCGTTGACCGTGCAGCAAGGCGGCAGTGTGCGCTGGACCAACGACGGGAAGATCCTGCACTCGGTCGTTCAAGACAGCGGGAAATGGCAGAGCCCGCTGATGTCACCCACGTCGTGGTTTGATGTGCGGTTCGACAGCCTGGGGACCTTTTCCTATCACTGCTCGCTGCACCCACAAATGATCGGAACCATCATCGTTCAGTAGCCGGCATCAGCGGAGCGGGCACCACCGAAGCCTGGGCATCTGCCTTCGACCACCGTACCAGCAGCGCCAGGCCTACCAGCGCGATCGCGATGCTCACGCCCTGCGCCAGCGTGAGCGGCCCCAGCAGCCGGTCGTCCTTGGCCCTGAGGAACTCCACCAGGAAGCGCTCGATCCCGCCCAGCAGCAGGTAGAGGCCAAAGAGCCAGCCCGCCGCGTGCTGGTGCCGGCGCAGCCGCCAGATCAGCCAGAACGCCGCCAGCATCATTGCGACTTCGTAAAGCTGGGTGGGATGCACCGCCAGCGTGTCGGTGGGCTGGAGGCCGGGCGGAACCGCCACGCCGAAGTCGCGCACCAGGTTCTGTACCGTGGTGGGCGGCGTCCCCTGGGGGAACCGCATGCCCCACGGCAGCGACGTCGGCACGCCGTAGTCGTCCTGCACCAGGAAGCACCCCACCCTTCCCAGCGCATAGCCCAGCGCCAGCGCCGGCGCCACCAACTCCATGCTGAACCGGATGGGGACCCGACGCCGCGCGCCGTTTAGGATGACCGCCAGCACCCCGCCCAGGAAGCCGCCGTACCACACCAGCCCGCCGCGCGAGAACAGGGTACCCCAATCGCGGTACAGCGCGGCGTACCAGATCTTGCCGCCCAGGATTCCCCCGATCACCGCCGCCACCACGATGTCCGCGGCGTAGTCTTCCTTGAGGCCGCGCCGTTGCAGCTCGCGCTGCATCACCCAGCCGGCCATGAGGAACGCGACCATCATCATGATCCCGTAGCCGGTGATCATGAGCGGACCCAAATGAATGATTAGGGGATAGACGGTCATTGGGGAACCTTAGGAGAAGCGGCAGAAGGGGCAGAAGAGGCAGAACTGCCGGCCTCCAACCCCGGCCAGGGGAGGCGCGGGTCCGCGTCCAGGTAATGGTCGCTGGTCTCACCGCGGGACAAATGGAACCAGCCGGCGCGGGCGATCATGGCGGCGTTGTCGGCGTTGATCCGGGGGGAGGCGACCGCCACCCGCGCACCGTGCCGTTTGATTTCCGCGGCCACCCGCTCGGCCAGCATCCGGTTACAGGCGACGCCGCCGCCCAGCACCGCGGTGCGGTAGCCGGTGTGCTCGATGGCGGCTCGAACCTTGGCGGCCAGGACGTCCAGCACCGCCGCCTGGAACGATGCGGCGAGGTCGGCGCGGTCGGCCTCCAGCTGGGCCGAGCGGCGCACCGCCAGCAGGACGGCGGTCTTGAGCCCGCTGAAGGAGAAGTCGAATCCGTCGTGCAGCATGGGGCGGGGGAACCCGAAGCGGTCCCGGCCGGTCCGGGCCAGCCGCTCGATGGCCGGCCCGCCGGGGAATCCCAGACCCAGCATGCTGGCCACCTTGTCGAACGCCTCGCCCGCCGCGTCGTCCCGCGTTTCACCCAGCAGGCGGTAGCGGCCCCACTCGGGAACGTCCAGCAGCACGGTGTGTCCCCCGGAGACGATGAGCGCCACCAGGGGAGGCGCCAGGTCGCGGTCCTCCAGCGTGGGAGCGAACAGGTGTCCTTCCAGGTGGTGCACGCCGATGAGCTTACGGCCGCCCGCGGCGGCGAGCGCCTTGCCGTAGCAGACGCCCACCAGCAACGCCCCCGCCAGGCCGGGGCCGGCGGTCACCGCCACCGCGTCCACCGCCGACAGCGGCAACCCCGCTTCCTCCAGGGCCCGTCGCGTCACCGGCTCGATGGTGGAGAGATGCGCCCGGCTGGCCAGCTCGGGAACCACGCCGCCGAACACCCGGTGCACGTCCTGGGAGAGAATGACCAGACTGGCCAGCTCCGGCCGGCCGCGGTCGTTCACCAGCACGGCCGCGGAAGTCTCGTCGCAGGAGGTCTCCAATCCCAAGACGACGTCAGCCATCGCCGCGGCGTTGTATGCGAACCGTATCGGGCCGCGCCGTGGCCTCGATCCCGGCCGGGGTCACCAGGCTCAGCCGCACCGTTTCCCGCCGCCCGCCCGCCGTAGGCAGGGCCAGCACCGTGACGCTGTCCCTGCTGAGCTGTGCCACGCGCGCGGCGGGCCCACGTAGGGTGACCAGGACCGTGGGCGGGTCCACGATCCAGGCGTTGCGGTCGCCCCGGACGGAGACCGGCACGTCCAACAGGGCGCGCTCGGACACGGCCTCGATCTCGGCCGACACCTCCACCTCGCGCTTGGAGACCTGCGCCACGCCCAGGCCCTCG
>Ga0153915_10007668_pt1 | contig 10202 bp, 11 predicted proteins | sample Opewatmetagenome_2_FD_107003 | JGI IMG/M metagenome (GOLD analysis project Ga0153915, IMG submission 107003) | Freshwater wetland microbial communities from Ohio, USA - Open water 3 Core 3 Depth 3 metaG | ecosystem: Environmental > Aquatic > Freshwater > Wetlands | place: USA: Ohio, Lake Erie... | reverse complement strand
TCGTGGCAATTTTTCGATTTGCTTCTCAACAAGGCGCACGTTGTAACGACCCCCGGCGCGGGTTTCGGGCCGGCAGGGGAGGGTTACGTGCGGCTGACGGCTTTCGGAAATCCCCCTGATGTTGTCGAAGCGATTGGGCGAATCAAGGCCATAGGCAATGGATTCGACAGGCTCACCATAAAATGAGCCGGACGAGCGCATACATCGGTTTGGGCAGCAATCTGGGCGACAGGAAAGATTTTATTGGCAAGTCCCTGCAATTGCTGCGTGAAACACCGGATGTTACGGTCGAACTGGTTTCAGCCATTGTCGAAACCAAACCATTGAGCGATGCGAATCAGCCGATGTATCTTAATTGTGTCGCCGAAATACAAACCTCCCTTTCGGCTACAAAACTTCACGAACAACTCATTCACATCGAGGATTCGCTTGGCAGGCAGAGGGACAAAAAATGGTCATCGAGGACAATCGATTTGGATTTGCTGCTGTTTGGCGACGAGGTAATAAAGAGTAATACGCTTACAGTTCCTCATTCACAAATGCACCTGCGTTCTTTTGTGCTTTCGGGCCTGTGCGAGCTGAATCCGAAGCTGAAGCATCCCGTTCTTAATGAGACAGTTGGTACGCTTGCAAGCCGGCTGAACGGCGGCGATTTTGCTCTCAGGCCTGATAGGCCTCAGCTTATCAGTATCGCGGGCAATATCGGCGCAGGCAAAACCACGCTGGCAAAAATACTTGCCGACGCTTTTAAGTGCAGGGCAATTTTCGAGGCGTATGATACCAACCCGTTTTTAGCCAAGGTTTACGCGGGTAATCATGACCTTGCCCTCGACAGCCAGTTATATTTTCTTTTTACTCGGCTTGAGCAGTTGAAACCGGCGTCACTCGAAAAAGGAAAGCCAGTTGTTACCGATTATCTTTTTCAAAAAGAGCAGATATATGCGAAATTGCTTTTGAATGCAGAGCAATTAGCGTTGTATCAGAAATTTTATTCGATTGTGTCACCCGCGGTTGCCGACCCGGTATTAGTGATACACCTGCAAAACCCGCCGCAGCAGTGCCTTGAGCGGATTCACAAACGGAGCAGGCCATACGAGCAGCGAATTGAGAGCGGTTTTCTTGAGGCCGTCGGCACGGGTTACGAACAGGGTTTGCGCGACTGGAAGGTTTGCCCGGTCATCCGGCTCCTCAACTTCGACTGCTTCGACAAAAAGGCGGTCGATTTGCTTGTCAGGCAGTTGCAATATTACCTTGCGTGCGGATAATAGGTTTGAAATGAAAGTCATAAAGACCATTAAATCACTCAGAACATTCGTCGGTGCTGCCCGCAACGCGGCCAGAACAATCGGCCTTATCCCCACGATGGGAGCGCTGCACCGGGGACATATATCACTTATCGAACGTTCGGCAAAACACGGTGACTTCGTTGTGGTCAGTATCTTTGTCAACCCGACACAGTTCGGCCCCAAAGAAGACCTCGCGAAATACCCAAGACCCTTGCGGAAGGACTTGCGAATCTGCGAAGACCACGGTGTTGACGTAGTATTTGTTCCCGACGCGAAGGAAATGTACCGGAAAGAAGAACTGACCTGGGTCAACGTGGATAAAATTTCAGAACCTCTGTGCGGGCGTTTCCGGCCGGGACATTTTCGCGGAGTTGCCACCGTCTGCGCAAAACTTTTCAATATCGTGCAGCCCGACATCGCGTATTTCGGCCAAAAGGACGCCCAGCAGCTTGCAGTGATAAAGCGAATGGCGGCCGACCTTAATTTTCCTCTCAAGGTCATTACCTGCCCGACGGTTCGCGAGACGGACGGCCTTGCGCTTAGCAGCAGAAACCGGTATTTGTCGCCACAGCAGAGAAAAGACGCGACCTGCATACACCGTTCACTGAGGACCGCCCGTGAAATGATTGAGGCGGGCCAGACAAATCCCAAAACAATCATCGCTAAGATTCGTAAGATAATTACCGCCGCGAAATCGCTTGGCAGCATCGATTACATAAGCATCGTTGACGCCGATACCCTTGGGGACGTCAGTTGCGTAAAAGGAAAGGTGCTGATTGCCATCGCGGCGAGGTTCGGCTCGACCCGGCTGATTGACAACCTGACAGTGGACTGCCGGACAGGATGATGTATAATACTTGCTTTTAATTTTATAAGAAGGCAGGCGGATAACAATGCTCTTAAAGATGTTAAAATCGAAACTGCACCGGGCACACGTGACCGAGACCCGGCTTCACTACCCCGGCAGCATCCTCATCGACTCGGCCCTGATGAAGGCCGCGGGAATCTTACCTTACGAAGGCGTTCTCATCGCTGACCTGACCAACGGCAACAGGGTCGAGACATACGCGGTGCCGGCGCCGGCAAACTCGGGCCAGATAATCGTCCTGGGGGCCGCGGTCAGACGTGTGAAGAAAAACGACATCATAATTATCTTTAGTTTCTGTTACTGCACTAATTCCGAAGCCCGAAAACTTAAACCTAAAGTCATTCTTCTGGACAAGCGTAACAAAATCATAAATAAAAAATAATAAATAGAAGATTTTTAATGCACCCGGAACTATTCAGAATACCTTTTACGTCGTTGACGGTTAAGGGCTATGGCCTGATGCTGGTCATTGGTTTTCTGCTTGCGGTGCATGTCATCAGGCGCCTCAGCAAAAATATCACACCCGATCCGAATATGATTACCAACGCCTCGCTGTATTCTCTTGTCGCAGGCGTCATCGGCGCACGTGTATTCTATGTTCTGCATCACTTCGACAATTTTTCGGGCAATATCAGGAGCGTATTCGCAATCTGGGAAGGGGGGCTTGAGCTTCTGGGAGGCGTTATCGCCGCTATCGCCGTAATTGTTCTTTATCTTCGCTACCACAAGCTGCCCGCACGCCAATATCTCGATATCCTCGCAATCGGGCTTATGCTTGCCCTGTGTTTTGGCAGGATGGGCTGTTTCCTCAATGGCTGCTGTTTCGGCAAACCATGTGATTTACCCTGGGCGGTCAGATTTCCTTATGGTTCATTCGCCTACACAAGTCAGGTCGAGCCAAACCCATCCCGGAATCGCCCCTTGTCCCAATTGCAACTGCCGGATGACTTTTTTAATTCAGGGATACTGAAACCCTACGACCAATTAACCCTGCAGCAAAAAGAAATGGTAACAACAGGCCCATATCGCTGCCTTGCCGTTCACCCGACGGAATTGTATTCATCCGCAGACGCGGCTGTCATCGCGGGATTGCTTTACCTGTTCTGGAGAAGGGCACAGAACGCTCAAAAAACCAAAAACTTCCTCAAGCCCTTTACCAAACCGGGCGGCACTTTCGCCCTTATGTTTATCCTTTACAGTTGCGTCCGTTTTTTTGAGGAGTTTCTGCGGGACGATAACCCGTTTGAAACGGGGTGGTGTATGATTTACAAGGGCGGCACTATCTCCCAGAACCTGTCTATTTATATGCTCATCTTCGGCGTCATTCTTATGCTCATCTTCCAGAATCTTCCTGCCGACATACAATTATCCAAAAGCCGCTGATTTTCCCGAATAATTCGCGGGCTTTTGATATAATAGTAATAATCAAGTTTTTTAAGGATACTATGGGGCTTTACGACAGAGATTACACCCAGGAAAAAAACGAATCGCAGCCGGGTTATGCGCCGCAGATGCGCTTGGGCTTTCCGTCTTTAACCCCCGTTGTCAAATGGTTGCTCATTATCAATGTCTCCGTTTTTTTAATTAATTTCATTTTCTCATCCCAGGAAGGGACGGGAATGACGTTCCTTCAAACGTATTTTGCCCTGATACCCGCTACGCCAATGCTTACCCTTCAACTATGGCGGCTGATTACTTACCAGTTTCTTCACTGGGATTTCAATCATATATTATTCAATATGCTCGGCCTGTTTTTCCTGGGCCCGTCGCTTGAGCGTCAGTGGGGCGGCAAAAAATTTCTTACGTTTTACCTTTCCTGCGGCGTGGCAGGGGGGGTGTTTTACATACTTCTGGTTATGGCCGGATTTTTGTCTGCCGGACCAATGGCAGGCGCATCAGGCGCAATCCTTGGCGTTCTCACCGCCTGCGCGATTCTCTTTCCCCATTTCGTCGTATTTATCGTCATCTTCCCTGTGCCTATACGTATCGCCGCGGTTATATTGATGGGTATCGCCTTTTATGCTGTTATTTCCAAAGGCGCAAACGCCGGCGGCGAGGCGTGTCATTTCGCCGGCATTGCGGTGGGGGCGATATATGTCCTGTCGGATTCATGGCGAAGCGCCCTGAAATTACGCTTCAAGGCGTCGCGATGGGAGAAATATATCGAATCCGAACGCCGGCTTCGTCTTGAGGTTGACCGCATTCTCAAAAAAGTCCATGACCACGGCATACAATCTCTTACCTCGTCTGAAAAAAACATTCTTAAAAAAGCCACCCGTCTCGAACAGGAGCGCCTGCGTAAATAGCAAAAACAGCGAGGCCTTGCGAATAACTCGCAAGGCCTCGTTTAAATCCGCAATCTAAAATCTGCAATCTACAATCAGTTGTCCCACTCGAATTTTTCCTTTTCGTTAAGAAGCTCGGTAACTCGTTCCTTAACCTTCTGACTTTTGAAATCCTTGCTTTTCCATTTCTCGGCCTCGGCCTTTCTCTGGTTGACCTCTTTTTGCAGGTCCGCCAGTTTTTTTGTCAGGTCTTCATAAGCCATTTGTTTTCGTTTGACAATCAGGTCAAACTGCTGGCCGACAATCTGCTCTAATTCCGTGGTCAGCGTCTTTTTCTTTTTTTCATCTGTTGCCGCCCTGACCTGTTTGAGCAGGTCCGCCCGTTTACCTTTAAGCTCCATTTGCTGCTTGAGCACCTTTGCGAGGTTCGGGTCGTCTTTGACCGCCATGCAAATCGGACCGTATTTCTTCCCGCTAATCATCATTGCTCTGGCAAACTGTTCAGGATTATCCTTTTTGAGCTGTTCCAGTTTGGCTGCCTCGTCCGGATAATTTTCCTTGAGGCATTTGAGGTACTCATCGGTTTTTTCCTGCATTTTTTCGCGCATAAATTCTGCGCCAGGTCCCTCCATCATCGGCATCTGTCCCTGCGTGGGCTGTCGCCTGCCTTGTTCGCCCATCTGTTCCATCATATGCGACATAAACTGTTCCCGCATCGTGTTTAGCAGTTCCATCCGGAAGGCGTTGGGGTCATTTTCGCGTAATTTTCCCAGTTCATCCGCTTTTTGTGGGTCCTTTTGCTTTATCTCGGCCAATATATGGTCCATCTGCTCCGGCGTCGGCTCAAATTGCCCTTTACCCATCATGGGAGGACCATCATGGCCAGGTGGGGCAGCGGCAACTCGCTCTTCCTGCGCGAGTTCGCTGGCTTTTGTCAGGTTCAAACCCATTATCGCCAGCGTACAGCAGGCGGCTAATACAATTTTCCAGAAGCCGATTCTCATATCCTTATCCTTTCCATATATCGCCGTTAACTTCGATTAATTCTGTTTCCAAATCGTCGACGGCTGCACTCCCATTGCCGCCGGCATCATCAGATTGAGCCTCCGACAACTCACTCTGTATATTTTCTATTTCCGCTTTCAGCACGGTTACATCCGCATCGTCCGCGCCTTCCCACACACTCGACGCAATCAGCCGGGTTTGCTGATTGCCGGCGGGCGTATTTCCATACCGCATTATTACCAGAACTGACGCCACAATCACCGCCGCCGCGACAGCCGCACCCAGTATCCTTTTCTGAAATACAACTGTCCGCCGTTGTCTTAACGCGGCAACGACACTTTTCTTCACCTCGGCGAGTACCCGTTCATCCGGCTGAGGCGATTGATTCGCCCCCAGAATTTTTTCACCCTTTTCTATATCCTCAGCCATCTGCCGGGCTGCGGCTTCATCCATAAAGCCGGCAAGCAATTTTCTTAAGTTTTCGTTCGCTGAATTATTCATATATGGTTATCCCATCAACTCCCGCAATTTCTTTAATCCCCGGTGCACCTTCGACAATATCGTCCCTATCGGCTCCCGTCTCGATTCCGCGATTTCCTTGAACGACATCTGCGAGTAAAATCTCATCATTACCAGTTCTTGTACGTCGCTGTCTAATTCTCTCAGCGCCATCTGCAGCTTGTCAGCATCGTCGTCTTTTCCGCTTATCGTGCCCGCTGATTGCGACATTATCCGTTTGCTGTGCTCATCCAGAAGCCGTGTTTGCCGCTGTTTGAATCGCAAATGGTCGTGGAAGATATTCGACGCCATCGTGAATATCCACCCGTCGAAGCTGCCGCCGCGGTAGGTGCTTATCTTTTCCACTAACTTGACAAATAGCTCGCTAAGCAATTCATCGCTCAAATCCCTGTTGCCGGTCAAGCGGTAAAAATATCCGAAGCACCGCCTGCCATAAATATCGACGAGCTGCGTAAAGCATCCCTCGTCGCCTTTATTGCATCCTATAATTACCCGGTCTATATCATGCTGCGCCATAATTGGCCATTTTTCACATATTTAGACGTATCTGCCCGACTGTTTATTGCATTTACACGCCGAAACGCTATAGTTATACACTGATTATGGCCATTAATGAAGCAAAACAATCCTCCAAAAACACATGGGCCGCCAAACTCAAGCGGACTGTAACCGCTTTTTTGCCCGTCTCGAAAAACCGCCGGGGCCAGTGTATTCGCTGTGGCGCCTGCTGCAAACTCCCGAATGTCTGCCCCTGGCTTCGATTTGACGACGAAGGCAAAGCAATGTGCAAAATATACTTTTTGCGCCCTATGAACTGCCGAAAATACCCCCGCACCGAATCTGAGCATATCACCCAAACCCCCTGCGGTATCCACTTCTCGAAGCGCACCAGTCCTGAGTAACGTCGAAGGAGCGAAGACCCTCGCAAGTCGTAGGCGGGGAGCTATGATTGTTTAGCCCGAAATCCCAAAGACAGACCCCCATTTTCGAAGCCGAGCAAAACAAACGTTTGACACCTCGTTTGTGAAAATCAGAGTAATCACTGCTAATATGGATGTGATTTGCCGACCGTATTGATTTTCCAACGTGAACTGTTAGAATGACACTTAAAAGACAAGGATGTTATTTTAAATGCGTGCTATGCTCATCGAACCCAGCATCGAATCACAAAGAGCCAGACCATTCTTGAAATGGGCCGGTGGAAAGACACAATTGCTTGGCGAAATTGATGCTCGCCTTCCAAATAAAGAAATAGAATCAGGTCAAATCGACACTTATCTTGAACCATTCGTCGGCGGTGGTGCCATCTTTTTTCACATTGCTAAGAGCTATTCTAAAATAAAACGTTTTTACCTGTTCGATATAAATGAGGACCTTATCAATTGCTATAAAGCGATTAAGAATGATTTAGGCCTTCTTATTCACGAACTCAGGAAACTTCAAGATAAATACTTGGCCTTAAATCCTTCAGACCAGAAGATATTTTTCTATTCCATCCGCGACCAATTTAACTCTGATAGACATCCTTCCAAGCTGATATTCCTAAATAAGACCTGTTTCAACGGCCTATACAGGGTTAATAGAAGCAATCAATTCAATGTCCCGTTTGGTAATTACAAAACCCCAAATATTTGTGATGAAGATAATTTGTATGCAGTTTCCGCTGTCCTACAAAGTGCCAAGATAATCACCGCTGATTTCGAAGAATCTGAGCAATACATAAATAAGAATTGTTTTGTGTATCTTGACCCCCCGTATCGTCCAATAAGCACCACTGCAAGTTTTACTTCATACGCGAAAACTGATTTTACTGAAAAAGATCAAATCCGACTTTCGGACTTTTGTGGACGGATACGGCAAAAAGGGGCCAGATTTCTCTTAAGCAACTCCGATCCTAATAATGAAGACCCAAAGGATAATTTTTTCGACAGACACTATCGAGGGTTCGCGATTGCCACGGTAAAGGCCACCAGAATGATAAACTGCATAGGTTCTCTAAGAGGCCAAATCAACGAACTAATCATTACAAACTATTAGTGTGCTCTAACACTTCTTGGGAAGAGTGACTATGAAATATAGCGGAATATTCAAGGCGAGATTGGGGTGCTCAAACTCGGAGGAAGTGTTCAATTATCTGATTGGTAACTTAAAAGGAACTATTACCAATTGGGACTATTTCGTTAACTGGGCTAAGGTTCTCAGTAATCTTCGGGAAGTCGAGATCGACTTGAACATCCTTAACTATTTGATAGGCAAACAAAACATAGAAAGCGAACTGTTAGCCCTTTTGGAGAAACATCCTTCGGTTGCTCGTCTCATACCAATACTGATAGCTTGCCGAGAAAAGAAGTTTCAAATTTTATCTTCCTACGACAAGGGCAAATTCGAGTATGAAAATTATGATTTCGGAAAACCTGGTTCTATCGACAAAGCCAAAGTGGTTGAATTTGCAAAGAAAACAGGATTTCTAGGATTACTCGAAAACAAGAGAATCAAAAATTTGGTCGACTATGTAATCGGGGTGGAAGTAGGGCTGGACTCCAATGGTCGAAAGAATCGCGGCGGTCATATAATGGAGGCCATTGTTGAGGTTTCAGTAAAAGATATTGCTGACCGTCGAGGCTTAGAATATATAAAAGAAGCCACCGCACCAAGCGTAGAAAAGAAATGGGGACTTCAATTAAAGGTAGATAAATCATCAAGACGAATCGATTTCGCCATTAAAAATAAAGGCAAACTATTCCTTATAGAGACTAATTTTTATGGAGGATGCGGCTCTAAACTTAAATCGACCGCTGGTGAATACCGGACGATGTTTGACTTCTGGCGGGCGGATGGCCACACGTTTATTTGGATTACCGACGGATTTGGTTGGGTTAGTACTAAGTTACCTTTGAGAGAGACTTTCAATCACACAGACTACCTTCTAAATCTTGATATGGTTTCAAAGGGCCTGCTTGAAGATATTGTTATGGGGCTCGCTTAATGAGCAAGAATAGTCTGGCAGTAGAATTCGAATATTTACCGGAATTCACTACCGTATGGTCATTTCCAAGGCGAGGGAATTGGGCTACGCACAAAAGCGATTATCGGGGCAATTTTGCGCCGCAGGTGCCGAGGAACCTTATAGAAATGTATTCTGAAGAAGGAGATTCAATACTCGACCCGATGGTTGGAGCAGGGACAACACTGGTTGAAGCAAAATTATTAGCAAGACATGCTTTGGGAATTGATATCAATCCCGATGCCGTGAAACGGGTCAAAGAGGCACTAAAATTCAATCATCATCCAAAGAGTAAGCAAAAAGTTGCGATTGGTGATGCCCGTGACTTATCTTTTCTTAAAGATGATTCGATTGACCTGATAATTACCCATCCGCCCTATATGAACATCATCAAATACTCAGACGGCAAAATACCGGCAGACATTTCTAATATAAGTTCATTGCACAAGTTTTGCGATGAGATTGAAATAGCGGCGAAAGAATTGTTCCGAGTTTTAAAGCCGGATAAATACTGTGCGATTCTCATCGGCGACACCCGCAAAGGCAAACACTTTGTGCCTCTTGCTTTCAATGTTATGCAGCGATTTCTAAAAGTTGGCTTTGCCCTCAAAGAGGACATTATCAAGATTCAACATAATTGCGCAACCACCGGGCGATGGCAAGCCAAAGCCCTGCAAGAAAAATTTTACCTGATAATGCACGAGCATTTATTCGTATTTAGAAAACCAATAGAGGGAGAGGATTTATCCCGTATCAAGTTCAGTCTAATGCTTCCTATGAATTCGGGGATGCCATACTAATTTACTTGCCAAACTGATAGCGGACGAAATCGTGATAGTCGAAGGAATCCGTGCTCTCCCGTAAGGGATGGCCAAGCCATAAAAAATGTCAATATGGGCAACTTGCCCCTCTACCCCCATACACAAAAACAAGGGTCAACTAAAAAATTTCCAATAATAGTATCAGTAATGCTTATTAGATTTCCGGCTTCTTATCGCCGTCTTCACCGGGTTTGTCCTCCGGCGGCTCATCGTCGTCAATCTTCCACTTGTCGCTCTCGTCGATGTCGTTTATCTCCCTCTCGACGTATTTCATCATTTTCCGCTGTATCGGCTCCATCTCTTTTTGCCATCGCAACATACTCTGATAGCTGACTAAGAGCATATCCAGCCGAATCAACTGCCACTTCGCGACGCACTCCGGCTCCTTGATATTCGAGAACGGGTCGCATTTGA
>Ga0153915_10007667_pt1 | contig 10202 bp, 8 predicted proteins | sample Opewatmetagenome_2_FD_107003 | JGI IMG/M metagenome (GOLD analysis project Ga0153915, IMG submission 107003) | Freshwater wetland microbial communities from Ohio, USA - Open water 3 Core 3 Depth 3 metaG | ecosystem: Environmental > Aquatic > Freshwater > Wetlands | place: USA: Ohio, Lake Erie... | reverse complement strand
TCCCATTGAAAACCCTCGAAGATGCCGTGCTCCTGCGCAATCACATCCTTTGCCGGTTCGAGGGTGCCACGGTTGAAGCTGATGCAAAAATTCGCCAGCAGATGCTGACCTTCACCATTTTGGGGGGCGGGCCAACTGGCGTAGAATTTACCGGCGCGCTGGCCGAGCTCGTTCGCAATCCCCTAGTGAGAGATTATCCAGGCTTGGATTTCAGCCAGGTGCACATCCTGCTGCTGGAATCGACCAATCGCCTGCTCACTGGCTTGCCGGAGCGCTTGCATACTTACGCCTTGAGGCGCTTTCAACGGATGGGGGTCGACGTGCAGCTAAATTCGACCGTCAGCCAGATCAGCTCACAAGCGGTGATTTTAAAAGACGGGAGGGTGATCCCAACTGAAACCGTAGTTTGGACGGCTGGCGTGGGGGGTGTGAGTCTGCCCCAAAATTGGGAATTTCCCACCCGTCGCAATGGACAGGTGGATGTCCTCCCCACCCTTCAGGTGCCAGATCACCCAGAAATTTATGTGATCGGTGACCTGGCGCATGTGGAGCAGGACGGGCACCCACTGCTGCTAATTGCTCCGGTTGCCACTCAGGAGGGGGAATGGGCAACCAGAAACGTCCTGCGCCAAATTGCCGGTGCGGAGCCCCAACCATTTCGATACCACGACCCGGGCATGATGGTGACCATAGGACGGAATTCTGCTGTGGTCCAACTGGGTCGGCGCGCATTCACTGGCTTCTCTGCCTGGGTTATTTGGCTAAGCGTGCACCTCTACCGGCTGATCGGGTTCCGCAACCGCCTGATGGTATTGATCAATTGGGCCTGGGATTATATCTTTTTTGACCGCGTGGTGCGCCTGATCCTGCCATTGCCAAAGAGCGAGCCATCGGGGAAGGGTTGTTGAGGATGCAACGCGCTCCTATTACCACACTATTTCTCGATATCGGGGGGGTGCTGCTCACCAACGGCTGGGACCATTTGGCGCGCCAGCAAGCCGCCGATGCATTTCATCTGGATTATGCCGATGTGGAGGAACGCCACCATCTGACCTATGATACTTACGAGGAAGGCAAATTAAGCCTGGACGAGTACCTGCGGCGGGTGGTTTTTTGCCAGGAACGCTCCTTCTCCGTGGATGAATTCAGGTCATTCATGCTTTCACGCTCACAGCCTAATCCTGAGATGCTGAATTTAATCAAAATTTTAAAAGCCGAATATCAATTAAAAACCATCGCCGTCAGCAACGAGGGGAGGGAGATCAACGCTTATCGCATTCATACATTTAATTTAAATAATCTGATCGACACTTTTGTCTCATCCTGTTTCGTCCATTTTCGTAAGCCAGACCTGGATATATACCGGATTGCACTGGATGTATCCCAATCCACCCCGGATGAGGTGGCGTATATTGATGATCGACCTTTATTTGTTGAGGTTGCCACAAGCCTTGGTATTCATGGCATCTTGCATCTCGATTTTCCAACCACGCGCACAAAATTAGCTGAGTTTGGGCTTTATCTAAAATAAACCTGTGGAACCACCTAAAGGAGAAAAATGACTGAAGAAAAATGCCGGATCGGCATGGTAGGGTTGGGGGTGATGGGGCGTAACTTGCTGCTCAATATGGCAGAACATGGGTTTACCGTGGCAGGCTACGACAAGGACCCACAAAAAGTGGAATTATTACGCTCAGAAGCAACCGGGCTCCCTATTCAAGCGGCGCTGGATGTGGGCAGCTTCGTGGCTATGTTACAGGCACCACGTTCAGTGATGTTGCTCGTCCCTGCCGGGCCAATTGTGGATAACGTCATCCGTGACCTGCTGCCTCATCTCAAGCCAGACGATCTGATAATCGACGCCGGTAATTCCCACTTCACCGATACTGATTTGAGAGAGAGCACCCTAGAAGCCAAAGGTCTGCATTTCTTTGGCATGGGCGTTTCGGGCGGAGAAGCCGGTGCCAGGCATGGACCAAGCATGATGCCGGGTGGTCCTGAGCAAGCTTACCATCGCGTCCAGGATATTTTGGAGGTGAGTAGCGCTCAGGTGGATGGTGAACCCTGTGTGACCTATCTTGGACCTCACTCAGCAGGTCATTACGTCAAGATGGTGCACAATGGCATCGAGTATGGCATCATGCAGCTGATTGCGGAGACTTATGATTTATTGCGACGTGGTGTGGGTTTGACGGATGACGAGCTGGGGGAAGTCTTTTCGAGCTGGAACCAGGTGGAGCTGAACGGATACCTGGTAGAAATTACCGCAGAAATATTCCGAAAAGTGGATGAAATCACGGGGAAACGGCTGGTGGATGTGGTCCTGGATGCTGCCCACCAATTGGGTACGGGCATGTGGACTTCACAGGATGCCCTCTCTCTGCATGTTCCGACGCCAACCATTGATAGCGCGGTGGTCACGCGCAACCTGTCGGGGCTGGAAGATCAACGATTAGCCCTAAGACTTAAATTTGGGAGGAAAATCCAACGCTTATCCGGCAGACGAGCTCAAACCATCGAACAAGCCAGACGTAGTTTATACGCCGCGATTATCTTGACCTATGCCCAAGGATTTGAACAATTAGAGGCGGCTTCCAAAGCCTATGAATATAACCTGGACTTGTCTTCCATCGCCCGCATTTGGCGGGGTGGTTGCATCATACGCTCCAAGCTGCTGCAGCCCATCCGCGACGCTTACCACCAACAACCAGATTTGATACACCTCTTGCTGGACGAGGTGCTGGGAGAGGCTGTATTCGAACGACTGGCCGACCTGCGCGGCCTGGTACAGACGGCTGCCGGATTGAGCCTGCCTGTGCCAGCATTCATGGCAGCGCTGGCTTATATCGATAGCCTGAGCTCCACCCACCTGCCAGCGAATCTGATCCAGGCTCAGCGTGATTACTTCGGTGCCCATACTTACGAGCGCGTGGATCAACGCGGGGTTTTCCACACTCAATGGTCGAAAGGTCAGGAATAAGATGATGAACGAACCCAAGCTACCTCCCGTTGAAATGGTCATCTTCGGTGCTGCCGGAGACCTGACGTGGCGCAAGCTGGTGCCAGCCCTGTATAATCTCTTTTTAGACAACCTTATGCCGGAGAAATTTGCTATTTTCGGTGTGGATGTTAAAGCGATCAGATTGGATGACCTGCGCAAGCGCCTGCTGGATGGGGTAAACCAGTTCTCCCGGCGTGGTAAGGTCAAATCGGATCAGTGGAAAGCTTTTATCAGTCATCTGACAAGCTATGTGGCAGGTGATTTTAATCATGTGGACACCTTTGAAGACCTGGCAAAGAAATTAAACGCCCAGGATAAATCCTGGGGTGAACATGCTGAACGGGTGTACTACCTGGCCACCCCACCCACGATTGTCGAAACCATCGTCCATAACCTGGGGCTGGCTCACCATGTCAGTGACCGCAAACGAGCACGTCTGGTGTTCGAAAAACCATTCGGGCATGACCTCGACTCTGCCCGCCAGCTCAATCACACGTTACTCAAGACGCTCGAAGAATCCCAGATCTATCGCATCGACCATTACCTCGGTAAGGAAACGGTGCAGAACATCCTGGCTTTCCGCTTCGCCAACGCCCTGTTCGAGCCAATCTGGGACCGCCGATATATCGACCACGTTCAGATCACAGTGGCTGAACAGGTTGGGGTGGAACACCGGGGTGGATATTACGATCACTCGGGGGCATTACGCGACATGGTCCAAAATCACTTGCTGCAAATCCTGTCCCTGATTGCCATGGAGCCGCCGGCGGCTTTCAATGCAGATGAGATCCGCGCCCGTAAGGTGGACATGCTGCGTGCTATCCGCCCCATCCCCACCGATCACCTGCACCAATTTGCCTCACGTGGGCAATATGGACCTGGATGGATGGAAGGGGAACGCGTGGTTGGTTATCGCAGCGAACCGGATGTTGACCCCGCCTCGAACACCGAAACGTTTGCTGCCCTCAAGCTCTTCATCGACAATTGGCGTTGGCAAGATATCCCATTCTATTTACGCACTGGTAAACGCCTTTCTCAAAAAGTTTCTCAAGCAGCCATTCAGTTCCGTCCGGTCCCACACCAATCCTTCCCTGCCTCAGCCAACCAGGACTGGCTACCCAACCGCCTGGAGATCGAGATCCAGCCCGATGAAGGGATAGACTTATACTTCCAGGCCAAACAGCCTGGGGTTGACCTGCGCCTCAGTTCACAGGTGATGCGTTTTCGTTACTCTGATGCCTTTCATACCACCCCTCCCGAGGCCTATGAAACCTTGTTGTTGGATGCCATGCGTGGGGATGCAACCCTATTCATGCGCGCCGACCAGGTGGAAAGTGCCTGGGGGGTGATCGCACCTGTATTGGATGTGTGGGACAGCGTATATCCGTCTGATTTCCCCAATTACCCCAGCGGTGCCTGGGGACCTGAAAGTGCTGAAGCTCTCATCGCCCAGGATGGACGGCGATGGCTTCAGCCTCTTTTCCTCGAACAGCCAAAATCCGGAGGATGATATGATCCGCGTTTATAACGATCTGGAAGCCCTCAGCCAGGCAGCAGCTGAGCTGTTCACGGTCCAATCACGTCAGGCTGCCGTGATTTGTGGGCGGTTCACCGTTGCACTTTCAGGTGGCGAGACCCCACGCCGCCTGTATGAAATTTTGGCAGCTCCACCTTACCGGGAGCGCATCAATTGGGACGGGGTACATATATTTTGGAGTGATGAACGCTGTGTGCCTGAGGATGACCCGCGCAACAATGCCAGGATGGCTCGTCAGGTGCTGCTCGATCACGTACCCATTCCACTGGATCATATCCATCCCATTCGCTGCGACCAATCCCCTGAGCATGCTGCGATCCAGTACGAAAAAGAGCTGAAGGAATTCTTCAGTACTCAAAATCCCAATTTTCATCTCGTACTTTTGGGTTTGGGGGAGAATGGACACATCGCCTCGCTCTTTCCGCATACACCTGTGCTCGACGAACAGGTGAAATGGGTTTCAGATGTATATGTAAAACAGCTGGGCATGTACCGGATCACTTTTACCGCCCCATTCATCAACCAGGCCGGTCAGGTGGTTTTCCTGGTCTCCGGTGCAGATAAAGCCCAGGTATTGGAAAATGTGCTCGAAGGCCCCTACCAGCCTCGCGAGCTACCTGCACAGCTCATTCGACCTGCTGGGATACATCCCCTCTGGCTGGTGGATAAGGCTGCCAGCCACAAGCTGACGATAAATGATGAAGAATCCGTCTAAACAGCGGGATAGATCGTGGTATCTTTGAGCTGGCAAAAAGTCAACGCCTGAGATTATCGCAACACTGCCTAGCTCAAAGTTATCACACTAGGATCTCGACCTAGCTGTAAACCTCACGGGTGGGATCCAAGCCCAGGTGACGTCTGCTACAGAGCTGTCTACACATATCCGAGTAAGATGAAACGGCCTATCAGAACGCACCAGATGGGGTAAAGTACAAGCCATCCCAGAGCACCAGCCTGCCCAATGTAATTGACATACCATGGAGCGGCATCCCATGCGTCAATCCCGTTAAATATTCCTGGAATTGTCATCAGTCCAAGTACTAAGATCACACTGCTAATGATCCCAAAAATGACCAGACCATAAGGGAAGGAAATATTTCGCAAGGCTGAATAGTTAAGAGCGAGTAACCACGAGCCAATGAATGCATTTCCTGCTGTCATGTACAATCCAGCCAGGTACCAGCCTGTGACACCAGAGATGACAAGCACCGAACCAATCACAACCACAAGCGCACCAAGAAATGCGACCACGAGCGCAACCTGACTTAGTAGCGGCGCCTGAACGTGATTCCCGGGGTATAACATCCAAGCCAACACCGCACTTAAGATAGCTGCCAGACCAATGCAAATGTCATTGAGTGTGCCAAATGGCTGACCAACGGTGAAGAATAGAATAATAAAAACTAATCCCAGCAGCCCTACGATACCCGTAGCAATGGCTACCCAACCAATCGTAATTGCTGAATAATTGCTAACAGTCATGACCGCCCCCGGTTGTTACTAATGTGACCACCATTCATGCAGTACACAGCAGCATGTATGCTGTTTGATGTATTAAGTACGTTTATTATCTTTTTTAATTGTGTGAATGTCATATCGGGTCTCCATGATATTTCTCTAAGTTCTTATTGCAAAATACCCACCAGAATCTAAATTCAATTTCCTATTCGGGGTGGTACCAATCCACACTGCTACAGGATGCTCATCTGGTCCACAAGGTTCAGTCTTCGATCTTCCGGCTGTTCGAGATGTGGTAGAAGGACAAAAGAAAAATTTATGGCGTTTGTGATTACTGCACGCTTGCATCAAAACAAACCAACTCGACCAGATTGCCTTCTGGATCGGGGACGTACATAGAGCGCCAATGCGTCCATTCGTGCTCCATTGTCTCTACAACCAGGCCAAGATTTTCAAACCGTTCTTTCTCGGTCGCGAAATCATCCAGACCGATCGTGAAGGCGATATGATGAAGCGAAGTTTTTTGAGCGTCCAATCCGTTGAACTGGCGCGAACGGTGGTCAGGTGGCAGCGACTCATCGAACAATCCCAAGATCTGAATATGACCTCCATAGCTCGGAGCAACCTTGAAAAACACCAAATCATCAGACCGTCCCAAGATTTCAAGGCCAATGACATTTTCGTAGAATTCCTGCATTGTTTGCAGGTTTTTTACCCGAAGGACGATTTCTCCGAGTGCTTTAATGGGCCTTATTAGTTTGTCCATTTTATGCATACCTTTCTAGATCCAAATCTCTGTCAGTTTGCAGGATGGCCGGGAACGAAGGTCAGTGAGTACACAAAACCGTCTGGCGCCCGAAAATGAGTCCAGGCATTGCCATCTTCTTCCGTGTGAATGGGGTCGATAAATTCGATCCCGTTGGCTTCCATCTCAGCACGTGCGGCTACGATGTCATCCACCAGGAAGCCAACCACCGGATGTGTATAGAAGGTGTTGTTCGGTGAATCGGTCCCAAAGATTTCGAAGCGGTCGCCATTGGGCATATCCAGCGCAGCAAAACCCGGTTCAACGAATGCAGGAGTCAGCCCCATCACATTCTGGCAGAAGTTGAGCATGGCCCCAAAATGCTCGGTGCGTGTGCCTATCCAAACAAGTTCTTTGATTTTCATATGGTTTCTCCTATATCTCAACCACCGCCAACCCCCCAATCGACACCGATCTCGTTGTCGGCGGTCGTTGTCACATTTTGGCGATCCGTTCCATCTGGCAGGCTCGTGTAAATCTCCGCGGTGGCTTGTCCTGACCTCGCTATTTCTTATTACTTCTCGTAGTAAAGTGAAAGTGGCTTACGGCTTCCACGTGGGGTCAGAATCATCCCCTGGGTTATTTGTCAAACGGGTTTGGTTCGTGCCATCGGCGTTCATTACGTAAAGGTCTCGGTTCCCGTCAGGACCAGACCAATAGATAATCTGCGTCCCGTCCGGCGACCAGCGGGCACCCGTAGTATTGTCAGTAGATCCCGGGGTGTCAGTTAGGCGGGTCCGATTACTACCATCAGAGTTCATCAGGTAGATTTCGTAAGTGCCATCGCCCTGGCCGGATTCGAAAACGATCTGCTTGCCGTCAGGAGACCAGCGGGGGAAAGCATCATCCCCCTGGGGATTGGTGGTCAGGCGGGTTGGGTTGCTGCCATCGGCGTTCATCAAGTAGATTTCGTCATTATTATCACGGTCGGTGGTGAAGCCAATCTGTGTTCCATCCGTCGAAAATTTCGGGAAAATGTCGTGGAAAGGGGCGTTGGTCAGGTTAGTTTTGGCGCTTCCATCAGCATTCATCACATAGATTTCCCCGTTTCCATCAACGTCAGTGTCGAAGGCGATCTTTTTCCCATCCGGTGACCAGTCCGGGTTCCTGTCATCCGCCGGGCTGTTGGTCAAGTTGGTTTGGTTGCTGCCATCAGCATTCATTACATAGACCTCGTTGTTGCCATCGCGGTTGGACGAATACACGATCTTATTTCCATCCGGCGACCAGACAGGATTCCAATCATCTGCCGGATTATTGGTCAGGTTGGTCAGTTCACTGCCATCGCCGTTCATGACGTAGATTTCAAAATTACCATCACGGTTGGTTTGAAAGGCGATGCGCCCTGCAACCACGCCCAATGCGACCTGTACGGCGGTTGATTCAGGGGTGTTCGTTGGTAAGATCGTTTCAGGCGGATTCGTTGGTTGAATCGCAATTCCAGCCGGGGCTTTGGTTGATACTGGAGCAAGGGTTGGTGCGGCGCAGGCAGTTAAAATCATGGCTGCTGCAGTAACGATTAAAGTGATTCGAAATATTTTATTAGACATTATTTTTCTTCTTTCTCTTAACCGGTGTTGGCGGTCGTTTAGGGTTTCTTGGTTGGGGCGATCTCGGTCACCGGCGGAACGTCGGCGCTACTGGGACGTAGGTCTGGGGCGGGCTGGTAATCTGTCAGCGGAACGATCATCGGAACCAGATATTGCTGACCGCCCACATTGACCACCATCGGCGGATTGCCTGACCCAGCAGCAGTCTTGCCATCCTGACCCATGTACTTCATCTCGCCCATGCGGTCGGCAGGAAGTGCGCGGCGTGTTCCTCCGAGATAATCAATCTGCTCGACCCCGCCGAGTGGCGCATAGACGATATTTTCCAGGGTTTTCTTGATCTCGGCACCTGTGATGTGGTCGAACCCGACACGGTTGCCGGTCTGGATGTAGACCTCAATCAGCAAATCAGTCGTGTCCCATCCCATAATGTAACCGTCAGTGCGCATCGTGAGCGGGCGCTGGTGCAGGTCGGCTTGGGCGGTGATCAATTGAATTCCAGGATTGCCAGTCTCCGCCCACGAACGCACGGGGAGCGAGCCCAACATGCCATTGATCATTGGCAGCCCATCCGCGCCAATGTTCGCCTCACCTGAAAAGGCAACATAGGGATCCATTGCCCGATTAACTGTTGCCAGCGTGACCTTGTCTTGCAGACCCATCTCGACCAGCGTCTTGGCAACCAGTGCTGGACCATTCTCATGTGAATTGGTGTAGAGAATGGTTGCGCCTGCGTCAATTAACTTTTGTATGTGGGGATGGATATAGGTGTCATTACCGGAGAAGTAGGAAGCGCCTGCATAGCCAATGCCGAGGGATTCACAATAAGTGTGCGAATCATCAGTAGCAGTGTGCGCCCAATCGTCGTCAAAGTTGATAAAGCCTATGACTGGATGAGGGAAACGATCCGGATTGGCGACAATATAATCGCACATCGCACCCACCTGATCGACGTATAGAGGGTTGGTTGCAAAAACCCACCCCAATGTTTGGCCGTCTTTCCCATAAGCACTGGCAGTCGATCCTCCCCGAATGTTTAGCGCCGGAATTTGGTCTTTTGCGAGTTGACCGGCGAGCTGCTCAGCATCCCCAGAGCCATAGAGTATATAAACTACGGGCTTCGGATCGATTGCATAGTACAGGTCATAAATGGTTTGTATGGAACCCCAATGTGAGTCATCGAAAACATGCTTAAGGGTTGCGCCGCATATGCCGCCATGTGCGGTGAAGTAATCGGCGGCATCCGCATAGCCGGCGCGTAATGGGTCATAAACCGTAGCCACCTGATCGTTGGGGTTGAGAATGTGGTAAAAGGATACCGTCTGACCGGTTAGGTCTACGCCCGCGGCGCAAACTGTGTGTGTAAACGGCAGGCTGTTGACTACATTAGGCGCCACAGTGGCAGCGGGTGACTCAACGGACGGGGCTGGAGTTGTTGGTGCAGCGCAGGCAGCGAGAATAATAGCTATAGCAGTAACAAATAAAGTAATTCGAAACAGGTTGTTTTTCATAGTTCCTTTTTCTTTCTATATGAAGCGAGATTTCGAGATTGAACCACAGTAAGTTACTGTACACCATAGTTCAATATCCTTACGGTGGCGGAACGACCCCGAGCTGCTGTAGGATGCCCATCTCATCCACCAGAGTCCAGTCTTCGACGATCCGGCCGTTTTCGGTGCGGGCAAAGATGATCCCCTGTGCCTCGACCGACTTGCCGGTGGGTGGGTTGCCCATGAACAATCCGTTTTGAGTGCCACGCATTGTCCAGTGCGCTGCAAGCTTATCACCCTGTCTGATTTCATCCTCCAAAGTACAATGAAGATCGGGAAAGGCGTTGCGGAACATCGCAAT
>Ga0153915_10007666_pt1 | contig 10204 bp, 9 predicted proteins | sample Opewatmetagenome_2_FD_107003 | JGI IMG/M metagenome (GOLD analysis project Ga0153915, IMG submission 107003) | Freshwater wetland microbial communities from Ohio, USA - Open water 3 Core 3 Depth 3 metaG | ecosystem: Environmental > Aquatic > Freshwater > Wetlands | place: USA: Ohio, Lake Erie... | reverse complement strand
GTCGTGCCAGCCCGACAACGCCGCCATGAATCCGCCGCGCCCATGCGCCGCGTTCGTAAGCCGCCAGCGAAACTCGCCGGTGTCGTCAATCGCCTGCACCGCTTCGGTGAGCGCCACGCCCTCGCGCAATCGCTGCGCCAACTGCTCGCCCCGGCGAATGAAGACCCGGTTATCAGTGCTTTGTGCCGCGAGTGTCACCGCCTGTTCCTCCGGCACCTCTGCGTCCAACAAGATCGCCAGCATCGCCGAGAAGTCCCGCTGTAACCGCTTTCGCCGCCACGGCAACCGGTAGTTGAGCGCGTCGATTGCTGGCTTTAACACGGGTGACAGCCACCGGATTCCTTGCGGCCCGCGCGAATAGACCAATAGCGCTAATACGCTTAAACCAAGCAACCCAAGCTGGATGACGGTTATCGTGCTGCCAAGCGCCAACAGAAAACGGAAGATTGGTGGCAGGCGCCCGTTTACCAATTCGGCCATAGTCGCCTGAAACGTCGGCATAATCTTCAACGTAATGAATGGCCAGATCAATACGCCGAAGGGATTGAGCGCCAAGAATAAGATCAGATAGTTTACCGCGCTGGTGGTCTTGGACGAACCACGGGTCAACACCTTGCGGCAGGCAGGCATGACTTTCCGGATATCGCCGACCTTCTCGCCAACCGCAAGCATCGCTGCCAGATGCGGCGGCAAAAGACCCGGAACCTTTTTCAACGCTTCAGACAATCGCAATCCAGTTTCCAGATGGGCTGCCAACAGATGAAAACGGTGGCCGAGCGTCAGATCGCGGGATTTGGCGATCTCTACAATTGTGATCTCCGCGGTGTGCCCCTCCGTAAACCCGGTTTCCAGCAGATTGAGGAATGATCGTACTCGCTCCCGTCGTCGTAGCGGTGAAATCAGGAGGTGGTAAATCAAGTGGATCACCGTAATCAGAATCAATAGCCAAACGAGAAAAAATATGATGATGCCACTCATAATCATACCATTATGCAAACCAGTGGCATGAGCAGTCCTAAAATCGCCTGAATCAAGATGAATACCTGCGTTAAGATCAAAGCCCCAAGCGCCAGCACGGACACCGGCAACGCTGCTTGCAGCAGAATTTCGGTCCGATATTCGGCGCGGGAGTGATAAATTTCGGCGGCTCGGTTCAGTCCCGCAGCCATATCGGTTTTGGCGCTGGCCACCAGCCAAATGAATAAAGGCGGGAAACGCTTGGTTGGTGTCGCCATGCCTGCAAAATCGCCATGGCCACTCGCCAGTCGTGTCCTCCACAGCGCCAAATCACCTGCGGCTGCGGAATCTTGTTCCAACTGCGCCATCAGACCGATGGCATCATCCAAACTGCAACCACCTTTCACCATTATTTCCATTGCCGAAGCGACCTGCCAAAGACTCACCTCGCGAAATCCCGGCAGCCGCCATCGCAGCCAGGAACGCAGTCTCGGTTGGGCGATCGCCACGCCGACTGCGACGGCCAGTACGCCCAGTACAACCACCGGCAACCACAGACCAATCGGCATCACTCGGAAAGTGAAGTTTGTAAGTTTGGGCATATCTCTACTCTCAAACAACCCAGAAAACGTGCTCTTCATGCTACCGCTCGCGCTGCCGAACAGGACAGCTAGAAAGACCGACATCGCCAAACAAGCTCCCAGCACGATTGCCGGATACACCATCAAACCTTTGAGTCGCGTCCAGATCAGATTTGCTGACTGGTAATAGTCGGCCACCAACGTGAGGATGCCGGGCAGATCGTTGCTCTTGACGCCGACCCGCAGCATCTGGACGTAAAACGGCGGGAGTTTCCGTGCGGCGAGCGCCTGTTGGAACGGGGCGCCATTGGCCAGATCGGCGCGGAGTTTTTCCAGTTCATTTCGCAACTCGCCCCGGCGCATTGAAGCGCAGAGTTGGCCGAGCGCGCTTTCCAGTGGGATACCGTTGCGCAGCATCGCGGCCAACTGCTGGTTAAAAAAGGCAAATTCGTCGAGTTTCATACACCCAAGACCCTCCTGATTTCGGCCTCATCCGTAAGACCGCGCCGCACCAGCTCGCGGGCAGCGGTTTCCAACGTTTCCGATGGTGTCACCGCCGCCGCTCCGTTTGTTTGGAGACGGGAACGCATCGGTTCGTCCACCTTAACCCATTCCACCAACGGCACGCGGCCTTTGTAGCCCGTCTTCAGACAACTCTCGCAACCTTCGCCCCGGCAAATGTCGCAAATCCGCCTGACCAGTCTCTGGTTGAGCGCCAGACCGAGCACCGACACCACGGCAAACCGGTCGGGGCACATCACCAGCAACCGTTCGACGACGCCCCGGCACGAGCCGGTGTGCAAGGTCGTGATCACAAGATGACCCGTGAGCGCGGCGCGCACGGCGATGTTGGCTGTTTCCTCGTCGCGGATCTCGCCGATTACCAGCACTTGCGGGTCCTGCCTCAAAAGATGACGAGCGGCTTTGGAAAACGTCAGCCCGCGCGCTTCGTTGACCTCCGTCTGCATCACGTTGGGAATGATTTGCTCGACCGGGTCTTCGACGGTGATGATGTGGCGCGAGCCGGATTCAGTGAGATGGCGCAGGCATGCATAAATGGTGGTCGTCTTGCCGCTGCCGGCCGGGCCGGTCAGGAGCAGCAGGCCGGAGCTTTGGTGGAGGAACGTCTCCAATTCCACGCAGACTGATTCATGGAAATTAAGATCGCGCAGCAACGGCGCATCGGCTGTGCTGAACAATCGCAACACGATTTTTTCGCCCGTGACGGTCGGGTAGGTGGCGACACGGATATCCTGTTGCGCGCCGACCTCGGCCTTGTTGATGCGGCCGTCCTGCGGGAGCGAATCCTGATACGTCTTCAGGCGCGCAAGGAACTTGATCCGGCCAAAAACGCGTTCAGCCGTTTCCCTGGGCAAACTCGAGACCGGGGTGACGATTCCATCGAGTCGAAAGGAAACCTCGGCCAATTCGCCGCGCATCTGGAGATGAATGTCACTGGCACAGACCAACTCGGCCTGGTGGATCAGGTCGTCCAACAACTTTGGAGCTACGGTTTCCAATGCGCCTGATTGCAGGGTGGGGGACTGTAATGGCAAGTTCGCTTTTGCATAAGCGTGGCTGTCTCGTGAAGCCTGCATGTCATAGGGTTTGACAGAGACGAAGCCGAATCCTCACGCGAAAAATGTCGCACAGAGTGGGGGAACGCCTACGCCTTTCATATCCTCAACATAATCTCGTTCTCAATTACACCGTGACGATGCCGATGTTGTTGCGCTTCAATTAATTAGGCATGTTTTGGATGGCGCTAGGCATCGTGACGGCGTTTACCGGTCATTCCTAAGAATGATCAAGCAAGTTTGTTTTCGCGGTCAAAGTCAAGAATGTCCATGTGTTAGTCAATTCCAGCTATTGTCGCCCCAACTGATTAGCGGTATCAACGACAGAAGTGTAGTCTGAAAGGCATGCGTATTTCCATTGTAGATGGTCGTTAAGTAAATTGGTCTGGCTGTAACTTGGGAGTAAGGACCTATGAAAACAGATATTCCGGCTAAGATCCAGCCGAGCCTACTCCGCCGAAGCCCAGACACCGGGTGTCGGGGCGAAGGCCGGAAGCCTTGGCGAAGGCAAGCGAGATCAGCGTTCACGCTGATTGAGCTGTTAGTGGTTATCGCCATCATCGCGGTTCTGGCAGCGCTGTTGTTGCCGACATTGCAGCGGGCGAAGGCAAAGGCGCTCGTGACCAAATGCAGCAATAAGATATGAGGCAGATCGGTCTGGCGATGCAGATGTACACCACGGACTTCAACGACGTTCTGCCGCCAGCCTACCCTCCTAGCTACGCGCCAGCGTATAGCATGGCTCTCCAGCCCTATGCCCGGTCGACGCGCGTGTGGAGCATGTGGAGGTGTCCAGTGGATGTGAAAAGGCATTCTGGGTGTTCGGCGTACTACACGCGGTCGTACGCCATTAACATCAGGATTTCATATACTTACGGAGGTAACAATAACCAAACCAGCTATGTCAAGCAGAAGATGATTGAAGATCCGTCGGGAACGATCCTGGTTGCGGAACGCCCCAACGTTGTAAACTGCATTGACGGTATCTCTAACTCCGACATAGCGTGCCCGTCCGCGGGGAATGGTCCTGATACCCCGTGCAAGCCTGATTCTTGGGGACGGGACCAGGCAAATGCACTTGACTCAGATACACCGGCGGTATTCTACGCTCGCCCATGGCATTTGGATGGTTTTAACTACTTGTTCTGTGATGGCCACGTCGAATGGCTGCCACCTCGGAAGACGGTTGGCAATGGAACACTGGGTGCTCCCAAGGGTATGTGGACTCCTGTAAAGGGCGACTGAGTGCAGTAGCAGGCGATTACGATGACCAAGCGTGGCATTTTAGACGAAAGGCGGGCACCGGTTGGGTGGCGCGGGAAGCGGAATATGACAAGTAAGGGTGAACTATGAAAAAGCGACTGACTCCGCTGGTGGCGATTTTTTTGATTATCGGGTCGGGGGTGATGATCGCGAGGTATTTCACGAAAACGAACACGCGCTCGCCGATAGAAGGCGCGGAAGAAGAGCTGGCAGGTTGCAGCGAGGTGTTGGCGCAGCAAACAACACGCCTGGTCGGCAACCGGGGAGACATCGTCGTGTTGACTTGGGGTCCCCCGTCCGATACGGCGCCGGACATGCGGGCCTTCTGCCAGGCGCTTCAACGTACCGGTCTCCGGCTGGGCGCGAAGGAAATCGTCCCTGGCGTTACAGTACAACAACATCTTGTCTGGCCAGCCGAAAGCTACAGTGAACTGCTGGAGCGCCATGCCGGGGCGGCTGCGTTTGTGTCGTTCATCGGCGTGCCGCAGTTGAGTGCGGGTGATGTTCGTGCGTTGCCGACGCGGCGTCCGAAACTGATCGTTGCCAATCCGTGCGGCAGTGAGATGATCATGCGGACACTGTTTCAGCAAGGGCTGGTGGACGGGGTGATGTTGCCCCGGTCCAGTCCACCCGCCAGCAGCAAGCCGCCAAAGACGCCCCAAGAATGGTTTGACGCGTCTTATCAATTTGTTACTGCCGAAACCGCGGCAAGCTTGCCGGAATGAGTGTAGGCCAAGAGGATGGATGAGCAACAGGTGGTTTTCCTCGACGACAAGGATCGGGCATGTCTTCTGGAGTTGTCCCTCACTATTACAACAGAATGAATGTTGATGTTGACCGAAACAATAACCTGATAACCTCATCCATCTGAACGGGAGTCTTCGATGATAATCCGTCCAATGAAAAACAGAATAGCTCTTCTCGCGGTAATGTTAGTCATGATCCCTTGTGCAGCCTCTTTTGCCGGCGATCTGGTGCTCTGGTATCGGCAGCCTGCGAACAATCCGATGAACGAGGCTCTGCCCGTCGGCAACGGGCGCATGGGCGGATTGATCTTCGGCACGCCGGAACGGGATCGCGTCGTCATCAACGAAGACAGCTTTTGGACCGGCGACGACAATCCCAGCGGCGACTACAACCGCATGGGAGCGTATCAGGTCTTCGGTAACGTGTTTGTCAATCTGCCGGGACATGAGAAGGCCGCCGATTACCGCCGCGATCTCGACATCGGGGAAGCGCGGGCACATGTGACCTACGAAACTGGCGGCGTGAAATACCAGCGCGAATATTTTTGCAGTCATCCCGCCGGGGTGCTCGCGGCGCGGTTCAGCGCCGATAAACCGGGTGGTTACACGGGCAGCATCGAACTGGATGACTCGCACAAGGCGCAAACCGTCGCGGCCGGCAACCGTCTGACGGTCTCCAGCACACTCAACAACGGGCTGAAATACGAATGGCAGTTGGTCGCGCTGCATGACGGCGGCGAGCTCCATGCCAATGGCACGACGCTCGAATTCAAGAACTGCAGCAGCCTCACGTTGCTGGTTGTCGCAGGCACAGATTACGTGATGGATTATGCCAAGCATTATCGCGGCGAGGATCCGCACGCACGCCTGACCGCGCAGTTGGATGCCGCAGCGCGGAAAGGCTACGACGCGTTAAAGGCTGATCACGTGAAGGATTATCAATCCATTTTCAACCGCGTCGCCGTCGACTTTGGCAAATCCTCGGACGCCCAACGCCTGCTGCCCACGGATCAGCGCAAACTGGGAGCGACCATGACCGTTGACCCCGAGTTGGAGCAACTCTTTTTCCAATACGGCCGGTATCTGTTGATCTCGTGTTCGCGTCCTGGTGGCCTGCCCGCGAATTTGCAGGGCCTCTGGAATGACCGCAACGATCCGCCATGGCATTGTGACTACCACTCGAACATCAACGTCGAGATGAATTACTGGCCGGCGGAAATCGCCAACATGCCGGAGTGTCACGTGCCGTTCTTCGACCTCATTCGGAGCCAGTTACCGGCGTGGCGCAAAGCCACTGCTGCCGCGCCGGAGTTTGCGACAGCCAGCGGCCGGGCCCGCGGCTTCGCCATCCGCACCTCGCATGACATCTTCGGTGGCCTCGGTTGGAAATGGGACAGGACTGCCAACGCCTGGTATTGCCGCCACCTCTGGGAACACTACGAGTTCGGCTTGGATAAGGCGTACCTAAAGAACGTTGCGTATCCGATCATTAAGGAAACTGTCGAGTTCTGGGAAGATCACCTGAAGGAGTTGCCGGATGGAAAGCTAGTTGTTCCCAAGGCCTGGTCACCGGAGCACGGCCCAGACGAGGACGGCGTCAGCTACAGCCAGGAAATTGTCCGGGATCTGTTCTCTAATTACATCGAAGCCAGCGACGCGCTCGGCGTTGACAAAGAGTATCGCGACAAGGTTGCCGTGATACGCGACAAGCTCGCAACGCCCGGGATCGGCAGTTGGGGACAACTGCTTGAATGGATGACGGAGAAGAAAGGCGCCAATGCGATTCCCAAAAATCCCGAACTCGACACGCCTAACGACCATCACCGCCATACGTCGCATCTCTTCGCCGTCTATCCCGGCCAGCAGATCGGCACGGTAAAAACACCGGCGCTGGCAGCGGCGGCGAAAGTCTCGCTTGATGCGCGCGGCATCGATCCCGCGAGCGATGTGCGCGAATGGTCGTTCGCTTGGCGCACCGCGCTTTACGCCCGCCTGCACGACGGCGAGAGCGCGCATCGGATGCTCGATCAATTGTTCTCTGCGCGCAATACCTGCCCGAACCTATTCGGGTTGCACCCGCCGATGCAGATGGACGGCAACTTCGGCATCACCGCCGGCATCGCCGAGATGCTCGTGCAGAGTCACGAAGGCGAGATCAACCTCCTCCCGGCGCTTCCTTCGGCCTGGCCCAGCGGCTTCGTCAAGGGCATGCGTGCCCGCGGCGGCTTCGAGGTGGATTTGGATTGGCGCGACGGGAAACTTCGTTCTGCGGTAATCCGGAGTGTGACGGGCAGCGGAGGCAAAGTCCGTTACAATGATCGCACGACCGACCTCAAACTCAAACCGGGCCAGTCAGTTCACCTCGACGGCGCTCTAAATCTGCGATCACCCTCATAAGCGTTCACTCTGCGGGTGCAGCACCACTCCAAAATCGCTGCTGATTGAGGCCGTGGAATTCCCAAAGAAACGGTCGTTTTCCTGAGTTGCCCGCAGTAGCGCAGACCGTGTAATCTCCCGCTGAGATGATTGCTCTGGTGGATTATGGGATGGGCAACCTGCGCAGCGTCGAAAAGGCGTTGATGCGGAGCGGGGCGGACGTGCGTATCGTCACCACCCGGGCAGGCGTTTTGGCCGCCAATGCACTTGTCGTGCCGGGCGTTGGCGCATTTGGCGATTGCATGAAGAACCTCGCACAGCTCGATCTTACCGACGCGATCCGCGAGTTCGTCGCGCTGGGCCGGCCGTTTCTCGGCATCTGTCTCGGGTTTCAAGGACTTTTCGATTCAAGCGAGGAAGCGCCGGACGTGAAAGGATTGGGGATTTTCCGCGGCACCGTGCCACGGTTTCGTTTCAATGCTGTAGGCGCAGGCTTTACGCCTGCGGAGCGCGAAGCTGACGCGCTCGTAAAGGGTGCGGCTACAGGAGTGGCATTAAAGGTTCCGCACATGGGCTGGAACCAGTTGCGAATCAAGCGGCCTGATTGTCCGCTGTTGCGCGGCGTGGCCGATGACAGCTTCGTGTACTTTGTGCACAGCTACTATTGCAGGCCGGCTGACCCGGCGGTGGTATGCGGGACGACCGAGTACGGCATTGAGTTTTGCTCGATGCTTTGGTCGGGTAACGTGTTTGCCACGCAGTTCCACCCCGAGAAATCCCAGGCGGTCGGGCTGAAGATGTTGGAGAATTTTGTGAAGCTACAGAAGACAGGAGACAGAAGACAGGAGACAGAATGAAGCGCGTGCCAGCGAAGACGTTTCGTGATTTGATCGTTTGGCAGAAAGCGCATCAATTGGTCTTGGCTCTCTATCGCCTGAGCGAGAACTTTCCAAAATCCGAAACCTACGGACTAACTAGTCAGTTGAGGCGCGCAGCCGCATCGGTACCGGCGAATATCGCCGAGGGTTTCAAAAAGACCGGACGCGCTGACAAAGCACGCTTCATGAACATGGCCCAAGGGTCGCTTGAGGAATGCCGGTATTATTTGATCCTTGCTGCCGACTTGGGCTATGGCGAGGTCGACAAGCTGCATAACCAACTTGATGAAGTCAGCCGATTACTCGACTCCTATGCATCGGCTATTCTGTCTTCTGTCTCCTATGATTATTTATCCTGCGATTGACTTGAAAGGCGGCAAGGTCGTGCGGTTACAGCAAGGCCGCGCCGACGCGGAGACCGTCTATAGTGATGACCCCGTTGCGATGGCAAAACGTTGGGTTGGCGATGGCGCGCAATGGTTGCACGTCGTTGATCTCAATGGCGCGTTCGAGGGTGTGCCTCGCAACTGGGACAGCGTCCGCGCGATCCTCGGCGCGGTACAGATTCCCGTCCAACTCGGCGGTGGATTACGGATGCGTGAACAGGTGGCGGCAGCGCTGGCGATGGGTGTGACGCGCGTGGTGGTTGGCACGAAAGCGTGCGAGTCGCCGGAATTCGTTGGCGCGCTGGTGAAAGAATTCGGGAACCGGATTGCGGTCGGAATTGACGCGCGCGATGGGTTCGTGGCGGTCAAAGGCTGGGTGAAGAAGACGAAATGGACGTCCGTCGAGTTCGCGCAACGGATTGATCAACTCGGCGTTGGGACGATTATTTTCACCGATGTATCCACCGATGGCATGCTGAGCGGTCCGAACATTACCGCCGTATCGGCGGTATGCGCCGCCGTGCGGAACGACGTGATTGCGTCGGGCGGTGTCTCGCAGGTGGAAGACGTCCGCCGTCTTCAGGCAGCATCGGCAGAACGTCCGAACCTTGTTGGCGTCATCGTCGGTAAAGCCCTCTACGACGGACGCGTTACCCTGCGCGGCCTGCAGGGGTGATAATAGCGGTGTAACGCCGTTGTTTTTTACGCGCAGGTGACGGAAGCGGTTACTGCAGTATGAATTCTTTTTCGCTGGACGGAGGCGGCCCCGACGCCAGGCGCAATCGCCCCAGCGCTTCGCCTACGAGAAACAGCGAGCCGGTGATAATCACCAAATCATCCTCACTCTGCGTTGCTTGCGCGTAGGCTTCCTTGAGATTGGCGCAGGCTTTGACCTCCGCGCGCGGGTTAGCCGCGCGGCAGAGCGGAACCAGTTGCTGTGGATCGGAAGTGCGCTCGCTATTGACCGGCACGCAAAACACGCGCGCGGCCAGCGGCGCGAGCAGGGGACAAATCTGGTCGTAATTTTTATCGCGCAGCACGCCGAGGATCAACGTCACACGTCGTTCTGGGAAATGCATGCGGATGGTGGCCGCCAGTTCTTTGGCCGCCGCGGCGTTGTGAGCCCCGTCGAGTACCACGGTCGGTTTATTGTGGATAATCTGGAACCGGCCCGGCCAACGGGTCTGCTTCAAACCATCCCGCAGATCTTCTATGCTAAAACAGATTCCCGACGCCTCCAATGCGGCAACGGCGGTGGCGCAATTGATCGTCTGGTGCCCGCCGAGCAGGGGAATCTCCAGCGTGCCGTAGTCGCGGCGGGTGCCGCTCAAGCGGAGCCGCTGCCCGGGAATGGTTTCGAGCAGTTGATCGTCGCCGATGTGCTGGCCGATGATGGTCAATAGAGAACCGGATTCCGCGCAAGAGCGTTGGATGACGGCG
>Ga0153915_10007665_pt1 | contig 10204 bp, 10 predicted proteins | sample Opewatmetagenome_2_FD_107003 | JGI IMG/M metagenome (GOLD analysis project Ga0153915, IMG submission 107003) | Freshwater wetland microbial communities from Ohio, USA - Open water 3 Core 3 Depth 3 metaG | ecosystem: Environmental > Aquatic > Freshwater > Wetlands | place: USA: Ohio, Lake Erie... | reverse complement strand
GCGGCGAACCGGGGATTGAAGTACATACGGTTGTAGAGGCCGGTCAGCTGGTCGGTCGAGGCCTGGCGGTCCTTCTCGGTGATCGCGATCGAGTTCTGGACCGCCGTGGCCACCATGTCCGCGAGCATCGAGATGTACGGCCTCTTCCGGGCGAGGGAGACGGGGGACCCGGCTGCCACCAGCATCCCGTAGACGCCCCCTCCCCAGACGATCGGAGCCACGAGGTCGGGGAACACGCCGCCCTCCTCGAGCGACGACGGGGGAGCGGGCCATTCCGTCCGGCCCCCGAGATAATCCTCCTTCGCGAGCTCGATGTGCTGCTTGACCGCCGCCCCGAGGATCCCAACGGACGCGGAGAACGTGCGAGTCCCTTTCCACTCCGGCGGAAACCCGATCCCCTCCTCGAGGACGAACACCCGGCCTTCCTCCCTGAGCTTGAGGAAGCCGGCCGTCGGCGTCCGGAGAAGATCCTTGACGATCCGAACGGCGATTCCCGGGATCGCCCCCTTGTTCATCTTTTCGCCCAGCTTCTTGACGATGAAGGGAATCTGGCTGGCCGTCGCCGCCTCGTGGGCCAGTTCTTCCCGGACCTGCCTCAATTCCGCCGACAGCTCCCGCGCCTGGCGCCGGAGGCGAACCTCGTCGTCGCTCGTCTCCCTGGCCCGATCCTTGGCCGCGGCGAGCCGCCCGGCGAGGAACCCGGCGATCCCGCCAAGCAGGAGTCCTCCGGCCATCAGGATGATCGGGCTCATTGCACCCCCCCCGCGTACGGGACATACGGACGAGACACGGGCAAGAAACCCCTGTCCCTAGTCTTTCGGCGACGACGCCGAGGAACTTTAGCCCCCTGGCTGGCCGGGACGGCACGGCGGCCCCATCCTCCCGTTCCGGACCATGCGGATCGGCGGTATGATCGTCAGGGACGGGGAGGGAACATGCGCACCCGATGGACTTTCCTGCTCGCGGTCCTTCTCTTTCCCGGCCTCGCGCAGGCCCAGGAACTCTCCCTCCTTCTGGGACGAATGAGCGTGCCGACCGCCGGAGAATCGAGCGCCTGCTGGCAGGTCGACTTCCGGTACAACCTGACCCCTCGCGTCGCCTGGTCCGCCTCGTACCTCAACGAGGGGCATGTGAAGGACCATAAGCGCGACGGCGTGGCCTCCCAGGTGTGGGGCCGCATTCCGTTGTTTGCGCGCCGGGTGTCGCTTGGCCTGGGCGCCGGGGTCTACTACTACTTCGATACGGCGACCCGGCCGGACGGAAGTTTCGCCGACCTCCACGGCTGGTCGGGGATCTACAGCGCATCCGCGACCTACTATACGCGATCGCCCTGGTTCGCGCGCCTCTCCGTCAACCACATCAAGGGATCGGGCGATTTCGACAGCAACACCTACGTCCTCGGCGCCGGGTATCATCTCTGGAAGGAAGACCAGCAGGCAGCCGAGGGCCCCGCCCCGGAACCCGGCGCCGAACCCGCGCGGAAGACCGGCGACGAGGTCATGCTGTTCATCGGCCGGACCGTCGTCAACAGCCTCGCGGACGAGAAGGGGATCGCCAGCGGGATCGAGTTTCGGAAGGGAATCGTCCGTCATCTCGACTGGACCCTGACGTGGCTGAACGAGGGGGACCCGAAGGTCCTGCGGCGCAACGGCCTCGGCAGTCAGCTCTGGCTCGTGGATTCGTACCTGGACGACCGGCTCGTCATCGGCGCGGGCGCGGGCGGGTACCTGTTTGTCGACACCAAACGCCCGCCGAGGCCGGGGAATGAGGGGACGCGGGACCTGGCGTATCTCCTCTCCCTCACGGCGGGGTACCGATTCGCGGGCCGCTGGTTCGCCCGGTTCAACTGGAACCGGGTGCTCGTGGATTACAGCACCGACACCGACGTGTTCGTCCTGGGGGCCGGCTTCCGCTGGAAGGAATGACGCGCCCGGCCGAAGGCGGCGTCGGAACGCGGCGACGCATTTCCTATGGTAGAATGCTTGGTCCCAGGCGGTCGGGTAGTTGGCTCGAGCGGGGAGCTTCATGGACGAAGGACTGCGGCAATCCGGAATCGATATCGTCGGTCACATCCCCTGGGGAACGCACTTCTGCCAGTTCTACCAGACCCAGGACGATCTCGTCGACATCCTCGTTTCCTACTTCAAGGCAGGGATCGACAACAACGAGTTCTGCATGTGGATTACCGCGCATCCGCTGACGGAAAAGGAGGCGGAAGCGGCAATGCGGAAGGCCCTCCCGGACTTCGATCGTTGTCGGGACCGGGGCCAGATCGAAATCGTGCCTTATACGGAATGGTATCTCAAGGGAGGCGTTTTCGATTCCCGCCGGGTCCTGGACGGCTGGGTGGAGAAACTCGCCGACGCGACGCAAAGGGGATTCAGCGGCCTGCGGCTGACCGGCAATACGTTCTGGCTGGAAAGGAACGGCTGGGGCGACTTCCTGCGCTACGAAGACGAGGTCAACACGGTCATCGGCAATTACCGCATGGTGGCGCTGTGCACCTATTCCCTCGACCGATGCGGCGCCAGCGAGATCATCGACGTCGTCAACACCCATCAATTCGCCCTCGCCAAGCGCGCGGGGAAGTGGGACCTCATCGAGAGCACCGAGCGCAAGCGGGCCGAGGAAGCCGTGCGCGAGAGCGAACGGCGATATCGCGCGCTGTTCGAACACATGCACGAGGGTTTCGCCTACTGCAAGCTGCTGATCGAGGACGGAGAGGCCCGGGATTTCCGCTTTCTCTCGGTCAACAATACGTTCGAGCCCATGACCGGATTGAAGGATGTCGTGGGCAGGAAGGTCAGCGAGGTCATCCCGGGGATCCGCGAGACCGATCCCGGGATATTCGAGATCTGCGGCAGGGTCGCTCTCACCGGAAACCCGGAAAAGGCCGAGATGTTCAATGCCGCGCTCAGGCGGTGGTTCTCGATCTCGATCTACTTCCCGGAACGGGAGCACTTCGTCGTCATATTCGACGACATCACGAAGCGCAAACGGGCCGAGGAGGAGGTCCGCCGCCGAATCGCGATCCTGGACGGCATCAACCGCATATTCCAGGAGGCCCTGGCCTGTCAGACCGAGGAAGAGCTGGGCCGCATCTGCCTCGCGATCGCGGAAAGGATGACGCGGAGCGCATTTGGCTTCGTCGCCAAGATCGGCAAGGACGGGTGCCTGCACGACATCGCCATCAGCGACCCCGGCTGGGACCTGTGCACGATGTACGACAAGACGGGGCACCGCCGGCCGCCGGTCAATTTCGAGATCCACGGACTCTACGGCCGCGCGATCCTGGACCGCAAGGCGTTCTTCACGAACGACCCCGCCGCCCATCCGGACCGGGTCGGCACTCCGGAAGGGCATCCGCCGCTTTCGGCGTTTCTCGGCGCGCCACTGATCCATGGGGGAACGATCATCGGCATGGTGGGGCTGGGCAATCGCGAGGGCGGCTATCGTCCCGAAGAGCTGGAAGTTCTGGACTCACTGGCGGGCGCCATTACGCAAGTCCTGGTGAACAAGCGGGCCGAGGAGGCGCTCCGGGCCTCGCTGACGGAGAAAGACGTCCTGATGCGGGAACTGGCGCACCGGACGAAGAACAACATGCAGGTCGTCTCGAGCCTGATCGGCATGCAGGCCGTCGCCGCGTCGGACAGGAATCTGATCGGCGCGCTCACGGACACGCAGGACCGGATCCGCGCCATGGCTCTCGTGCACGAGAAGCTGTACCGGTCCCCCAGTCTCTCGTCCGTGAACATGAGAGACTATGCGACGGACCTGTTGAAGGCCCTCCTGCACGCCCATGCGGTCGTGGACGGCTCGGTGGCCCTTTCCCTCGACATCGAGGGCCTGGCCTTCCCGATCGACGCCGCGCTCCACTGCGGCCTGATCATCAACGAATTGGTATCGAACTCGCTCAAGTACGCCTTCCCCCAAGGCAAGCACGGAACCATCTTCCTCGCGCTGCGCCGCGTCGGAGACGAGACGGAGCTCAAGTACCGCGACGACGGGCCAGGATTGCCGCGGGACCTGGATCTGTCCCGCAGCAAGTCGCTGGGCCTGAAGCTCGTTTACAACCTCGCGGTGCGGCAGCTTCGGGGATCGATGGACGTCCGGCGCGACACGGCGACGGAATTCGTGTTCCGGTTCCGGGGCTTCTCCCACCTGGAACGGGGGTAGCCGTGGCCAGGAGGGTGCTCATCGTCGAGGACGAGGTCATCAACGCGATGGCCCTCGCCGAGGTGATCCCGGGCTGGGGCTGCGTCGTCGTGGACATGGTGGCGAGCGGCGAGGAGGCGATCCGGGTCGCGGCGGTCGCGAGCCCCGACGTCGTCCTCATGGACATCGGCATCCAGGGAGCGACCGACGGGCTGGGCGCCGCCCGGGAGATCATCGGCCGTCTCGGTATTCCAGTGATCTTCATGACGGGCTTCGACGACGAGGAGACCATCCGGGCGGCGGCCGCGCTGAAACCGCTCGCCCTCCTGGTGAAGCCGCTGGATGTGAACCGGCTCAAGGAGCTGCTCGCGCCCCCGTGAATCGCTTCCCGGCGGACGCGGCATCGGTCGCGGGCGGCGCTCCGCCCGCGGGCAGGCTAGTCGTCGCGACCGCGTCGCGAATCGTCGTCGCGCCACCGCCGGTCCTGGTGCCACGACGACGCATCGCCGCGTCCTTCGTGGCGTTGTCGTTCCCACCGTCCTTCATCGTCCGAATCCCACCAATGCCCGACGTAAAAGCAGCCGGGCAACACGATCGTTCCGACAAAGAGTACCCCGAGTGCCGCAAGATATTCCTTCCTCATGGTCACTCTCCTTTCACGATGCCTGTCGCCGGACCGCCCCTGCGGCCGTTCCCACCCCGGCCCCGGAGCGCCCGCCAGGGGGCCGACGCGGCCGAGGATCGCCGCGCCGCCCCCTGAAAGCGCCGGAATGGACGATATGGTTTCGTCCCGGACGCCGAGTTCGCGTCCGGCTCAACCCTTCGGCGCCGGGCGGGTATACCTGTCCAGCGTCCTTTCGAGGTCTTCCGCGACGGCGGGCGCGCTCAGCCCCTTTCCGTCCACGATTTCGGAGGCGCGGATGCCGGGCCGGCCGTAAAAGGTGGCGTTGGCCGCGTCATCAACCTGAAGGGCCGACCCTTCCAGGGACACGCCCGCGAAGAGTCCACGGTTCCGCGAGTACGAATAGATCTCCGCCGCAAGCTTGACGTCGGTCGCCGCTGCGGCGCGGCGGCCCACCGGCCCGGCCGCCACGGCGGCATCGGCGCCGAGCGTGTATTTCCCCTTCATGACCCCGTCAATGCTCTTGCGGTCCTTGAACACGAGGATGAAGTCGGTGGACTCGGCGCCGATCTGCCACCCGACGCTGCCGCTCGTCAGGGTGACGAACACCGGCTCACTCCACGATCCGTCCTTCTCCCGGACGACGAGGACGCCGCGTCCGTATTGTCCTCCGACCACCAGGCCGAGCTTGATGACGCCGGGGATGATGGCAAGCGCCTGGGCGTCAGCCAGCAGGGCGGGAGGAATGGACTTCTCCGGAATCTCCATAATCTGCTTCATGACCTCAGTGGCAGCAGTCACACGGGCCGACTCCTTGCCGGCCGCCGGCGCCGGTGCAGCCGACAGCATCGCGAAAAGCATCACAACCGGTATGAGAACAAGTGCGCGTTTTCGCATGGTCTTTGCCCTCCTTTTCTTCATTGACGGCTTCCGTCCCGGCCGGGGCGGACGTACGGTGTAGGCCTGTTTTCGGCCCTTATACGCTTCTGATGCCTCCTGCCGGAAAAGGTTCGCGGGTCGCGAAAAAGATTTTCCGGGGCGATCTCGCGGAATGATCCCCCGCGCCCGGCATCGCACTCCATCCGGTGCAGCGTCCGGCTCAGATCGGAAATCCTGAGTGGCTTGGAGATGACGGCATCGAACCCGTATTCGCGGAAGTGCGCCATGAGGGGGTCGTCCGAGGAGAAAGGGACCGCCCAAAAAAGAAGCACCTTCTCCACCAGTTGGTGAAGAAGGTGCTTATCCACAGTCGCCAAACCATCGAGATCTGGTACGCGTTACCGAATTCTCAACGGTTCGCGAACAGTAACATCTGGCTCCCCAAATGTAGCAGTACGCGAACCCGCCCGGGGTGGATCGAGCCGGAGGTTTATTTCCGGATCGTCCATGTCGCGGAAGCTGGCCACCCCGGCGCCCCACCGGTTGTTTGCGCGGGGTTTGCAGTCGTGTTTTCCCTTCCGTCCGACCCACGGGGGATATCCGTGCAGCATAACACCCGGGGCTGGTTTTGCCTCCACGCGGTACCCGCTACCTGAAACACCGCATCTAACATGCATACCTCGCCTGGTCGGAAAGGAGAATCCCATGGCGGCCATTACAGCTCGGACGATAGAAGACGGAATGATCGCACTCGAGAGAAAGACGATAGACGACCTGAGGGGCCGCCTGAGAGGACCCCTCCTGCTGTCGGGTGACTCCGGATATGACGAGGCCCGCAAGGTCTACAACGGAATGATCGACCGGCGACCGGCGCTGATCGCGCGCTGCGCGGGCGCCAGCGACGTCATTGCCTGCGTCCAGTTCGCCCGCGAACACCACCTGTTGGTATCCGTGCGCGGCGGAGGGCACAGCGTCGCCGGAAACGCCGTGTGCGACGACGGGCTGATGATCGACCTGTCGTCCATGCGGGGCATCCGTGTCGACCCCGTCGGACGGAAGGTGCGCGCCGAGCCCGGGCTCACCTGGGGCGACTTCGACCGCGAAACGCAAGCCTTCGGGTTGGCCACCACGGGGGGGTTGTTTTCACCCACGGGCATTGCCGGCCTTACGCTGGGCGGGGGCCTGGGCTGGCTCCATGGCTTGCACGGGCTTGCCTGCGACAACCTGCTCTCCGCCGATGTCGTCACCGCCGACGGCCGGCTGCTGACCGCGAGCGACGCGGAAAACCCCGATCTTTTCTGGGCACTGCGCGGAGGCGGCGGGAATTTCGGGATCGCGACGTCGCTGGAATACCGCCTCCATCCCGTCGGTCCCGTGCTTGCCGGAGAGCTGATCTACCCGATCGCAAGAGCCGCGGAGGTGCTCCGCTTCTACCGGGAGTTCCTGCCGGGGACACCGGATGCGCTGAGGACGGATATCGGCGTGGTGACCGCCCCCGACGGGGACCTCGTGATCGGCATCATTCCCAGCTACGTCGGAGCGATTGCCGAGGGCGAGCGCGCCGTCGAGCCGCTGCGCCGACTGGGGCCGTCCGCGGATATGGTTCGCCCGATGACATACCTGGGGTTGCAGACGATGCTGGACGAACTGCTGCCGGCCGGCCGAAGGAACTACTGGAAGTCGAGCATCCTTCCCGCCCTGGACGACGGGGCCATCGAGACCCTGATCGCCTGCGGTCGGGCGTCGCCCTCTCCCACATCGCTGCTCACGCTCGAACCCATATGCGGCGCCGCAAGCCGTGTGTCGCCCGACGCCACGGCATTTCCGCACCGCGGCGATTCCTACAGCCTGCTGCTCCTGGCGACGTGGACGGACCCGGCCGCGACCGACCGGCATATCCGCTGGGCGCGCGAGACCTGGGAGGCGATGCAGCCGTTCACGGCCGGACGGGTCTACGTCAACTATCTCAGCGACGGCGAAGGCCGCGTCCTGGAGGCCTATGGGGCAAACTACACCCGGTTGGCCGCATTGAAGACCAAATACGATCCGGAGAATTTCTTCCGGGTCAACCAGAACATTCGGCCCGCGGCGGAAGGGGGGGGGCGCTCCGCCGCGTGACGTCGGAGCATCCGCGATCGCCGCCGGGCGGTCAGCCGGTCGCAGACATCGAGGGCCGCGGGTTCTCCTCCGCGGACCCCCTTGAAGGTGCTTATCGATGATCGGCGTACGGTGGAAGTCCGGTACGGCTTACCGATCCAGGCCTCGGTTCGTACACCGGGACAGTTGGCTCGCCGATGCGTACGAATCTGGGCAATGGCCGAAGAGGCTATCCATTCCCTGACGCTCACGCTCAGGTTAAGCTGCGGGGCCTCAGGCTTTCCGTTGGGCAGCCGTCAGTTTCAGCCCGTAGTTGACTGGCTTGAGTCGAATCTGAGCCCTCTCAGAGGCCGCTGATCAGCCCAGCTTGGCACAGTTGCCCGCGACCCTTCAAATCACCAGTAGCGCCACTCCTGCTCATGCCACGCCAAGGTGTTCGGGCCGCCTTACTGTGTGACGGGCAAGGAGTGGTGTTCATGCATGACGCGCCACTTCCCGTCGATCTTGCGCAGCCCCATAGTCAATCGAAATTCCAGAGGTTCCCGCGCACCGTTCGGAGCGATGTTGACGCACTTTCCTATGGCCGTCGCGAAGGCAACATCCTGCCCGCACGTAACGTGCACGTCGTGAAATTCAAAGGTGACGGGCTTCTCGCTGGAGGAAAAGAACGTCTCCCAAGTCGCCATGTAGGCATCCAAGCCGCGCGACGCAAAGGGAGGCGGCACATCGAACATCAGAATGTCCGCATCATGATCATCGCGGATGGCCGCTCTGTTTTCGTCGCGGACAGCTTTACTCCATCGCTCGATCAGTCGGTGTATTTGCGTTTCATCGTTCGTCGGGTGTTGCGTCATGCGTTCCCCCGTTTGACCCTTCGGATGTGGCTGTCCAGATGACGCTCCGGCTAAGCGGCGGACGCTCAGCGAGAAAGCGGCAAGCCGTCAGCTTCAGCCCGTTGTTAGGCGGCAATCTTTTTGGAATCATGGCTCATCTGGGATCTCCGCCTCGACCAGTTTCGCCAAAAGGGCAAGCGATTCTTGCCAGCCAAGATAGCAGGCCTCGGCCGGAATGATATCGGGGACCCCTTCCTGAGTGATGTTTACCTCAGTCCCACAGGACACCTTCTTTAAATTGATGGTCACCTGCATCGGGTCTGGCAGAGTCGGATCGTCGAACCTGTCGGTGTGGCGAATTCGTTCGTGTGGTACCAATTCGAGATACTCCCCACCGAAGGAGTGGCTCTTGCCCGTGGTGAAGTTCGTGAACGACATCTTGTAGGAGCCACCCACGCGAGCGTCCATGCGGTGAACCTTGCCGGTGAACCCGTTTGGAGGGAGCCATTTGACCATTGCTTCCGAATCGAGGAACGCCCGGTAGACCCGCTCAGGCGTAGCCCGGAGGACACGATGAAGGCGGATGGTGCTAGGCATAATTCGTTCTCCTTTCGATGTCTAACGCCGGGAATGGCCCTTTGTAGTCGAATGAGCCGGATCGATTTCGACACCCATTTGACGCCTAATGTTCGGGCTAAGCTGCGGGCGCTCACGAATTTCGGCAGGCGAGCCGTCAGCTTCAACCTGTAGTTGGACCGCGCCAATAAAAAAGGCCGGTTACCCGGCCTTCTTCGCTCGCTTCTGCGCGATCCGAACTAATGTCCGGAGCGCGTCCTTGACTGTCTTCGGGTCGGGGAACAGATCCGCCACGTCCGGGTCGAGAACAACAATATTCTTCCCCTCTGCGAACCGCTTCGCGTATTTTTCTCGGACTCCTTTGCTGAAGTCGTATTCTGCCCGCATCTCTCGAACGAGAGCTTGCTTCCTAGGACTCTTCATAATTCAACTTTTCGCCTCGCGTAGCCAGGCGCGCGCTGATGATTCGTATTGTATCGGATCGTTCCGTGTGCGCAACCACAAGAGCCCGCCAAGTGCTGACAGGCCAATAACAATGAACCTTTCCTCCCCAAGAATGCCGTATATCCATCAGATACATGTGGTGCATTAAGCAATATCTTTGCAGTTATCAAACATCTATGCTCATGAAACATATTCAAGAATCGTGTTGCGTTATACTCACATTCATCCAACCCTAAGAGGAGCGAGATCTCGCTACCTTTTAAAATTCGAGGCAAACCTTGCCAAAGTGCTTTTGGGATTCGTAATACTTGAAGGCAGCGACGATTTCCTGCAGCGGAAAACGGCGGTCGAGAACGGGCTTCAAACGATTGGCCGTTATCGCCCGAATCATGTCCTCTTGATCTGCTCTGCTTCCAATGGAGATCCCGCTGATACGAATTTGATTCGAAAACAGTGCCGGGATCGACACCTCTCCCGCAAAACCAGTCAAGACGCCGATTAGGGCGATATGACCGCCCGTCCTGCAGGCTGTTATCGACTGCATCAACGTGCCGGGTCCGCCGACCTCAATCACATGATCGACACCGCGTCCGTCCGT
>Ga0153915_10007664_pt1 | contig 10205 bp, 7 predicted proteins | sample Opewatmetagenome_2_FD_107003 | JGI IMG/M metagenome (GOLD analysis project Ga0153915, IMG submission 107003) | Freshwater wetland microbial communities from Ohio, USA - Open water 3 Core 3 Depth 3 metaG | ecosystem: Environmental > Aquatic > Freshwater > Wetlands | place: USA: Ohio, Lake Erie... | reverse complement strand
CTTTTCGCGGTGGGGATGCAGCCACCTTCCCGGCTATCCGAAGCTGCATCGGTGTCAGATCCAATGCGCATACCACCGCCCCATCATTGCCTTCTGCCCCAGCGTGGACCACCCCTCGCAGCCTCCCCCATACAATTACATTTCCACCCGCTGTCACCTCAGCGCCAGGGTTTACATCCCCCAATACGATCACATGCCCAGGATATTTCAAGCTGTAACCCGACCGCAGCGTGCGATGGACTAAAATTGCCTCTTCGCCACCTTCAAATTGTGTTGCAGGAACCGCCATGCTCCGTTGTTGCAGGGCAGCCGAAGGGCGAGATAGACGGGTTGCCAATCCAAGCATCTGGGAAGTGTTCTCAGTCGTCGGCGAATTGCTCAACACCCCCCATAAAATCAAACCACGTCCCGAGATTTCATCCCGAAGCTGTCCCATGTCAACAGCCCTAAGAATTTGGTTGCCAACATCGATGAATAGTTTCGCTCCCTTGAAAAAATCGATGCGTTGATCCAAAGTCATTAGTAAAATTTGGTGTAGTTCTGGCCATTCGCCTTCACCCAGAACCACCAACAAACCATCTTTTACACCCTTGATTTGTATTTTTTGTCCCATCGAGCACTTTTGCAAAAGTCAAATGATTATAGCATGAAAACAAATCCCCTCTCTTTGCTGTTTTAGAGAGGGGGTTTAATGAGAAGGCGTTCTCCGCTTTTTTACCTTACATTTTCAGCCTTCTTCAGCTCAAAATAAGCATCGATCATACGCCTTACAATAGGTCCAGCCACAGAGGCACCTTCGCCGCCATTATACACAAAAGCGATAACGGCAATTTCCGGATCATCATAAGGTGCATAAGCGACTGTCCAGGCATGCGTCGGCCATTGTCCAGGAATACAGCGATTCTTCTCTAAAGCAAACTTGTCGCAGTATTCTGCTGTACCGGTCTTACCCGCAACAGCAATCGACTCATTCTCGAACTCCGCTTTTAGAGTGCCTTCAATAACAGCCAACCGCATTCCCTCCTGCACTTTTTCGAACACCCAGGGTTCTACGGTTTTCTTTTCACCCGTTGTGCGGCATCCACGGATCGTATTGTCCTCATACACATCGATTATGGCATCTTTGGTTAGATCCCAACGCATATTCGGCGTGAAAGCTTTAACCACATTGCCTTCACCATCTAATACGTCGTGTAAGATCGTCGGTTCCATCAATTTTCCGTCATTCGCAACCGTAGCAGCTGACATCAGAATCTGCAATGGAGTCGCTAAAGCGTACCCCTGACCAACGCTCATAATGTAGGTATCTCCAGTCGTCCAGCTCTCCCCCTGGTTCAAGCGTTTCCAATCTGGATCAGGGATCAAGCCATCTGCTTTATCTGGCAGCTCGATACCGGGCATTGAGCCATATCCAAGTGCCCGGGCATAAGTTCCCAGCCGGCAGATTCCCAACCCAGGGTTAATCTCATCCTGGTAACCGCCACCAACTTTATAAAAACATACGTTGCTCGAATTCGAAATGCAGTGCAGAAAGTCGAGCTGCACAAATCCCTCTGGGCGGTTCTTATAAATCCAATCCACGAACTCACGGTCTGTCCCAGGGTCGTTCACATAACGTTTCTCTGAAACAACCAGTTTTCCAGGTGTCTTAATAATTTGATCTGGCTTAACCACGCCTTCATTGAGCGCTCCCGTTGCAGTCACAAGCTTGAACACCGAACCAGCAGGGAGTTCAGCATACACCGCATGATTTCGCAAGGGTTCGCGCGGATCCTCCAGGAGTTGTTTGAAATAATAAGCCGGGATTAAGCGTGCCATGCGATTATTTTCATAGCTGGGATACGACACCATCGCCAGAATCTCCCCCGTCTTTGGATTCATCGCAATCACCACCCCGCTTGTCATGCGCATCTCCCCTAGCCACCTGTTCCAGAAGTTGATTTCGTCGGTCAGGATTGCATCTGCGGCTTGCTGCAAGCGAGTGTCAATCGTCAGTCGCAAATTGCTTCCAGGTTGGGCTGGGATTGGCGGCTGGATATCGTTGGAAACTTTCCCCGCCACATCTCGTCCAACAACTTTTAAACCATTCCTCCCGCCAAGTAAATCTTGAAATTCCAGCTCAATCCCTGCGTAACCCACTTTATCTCGGTTCGAAACAAATCCCAATCCTTTGTAATAATCTTCTTGAGATGCTGGGATGGGTCCCAAAAAACCCACGATATTCGAGGTCAAGATGCCTGTCGGATATTCCCGAACAGGTACAATTTCAACACCCACACCAGGCCATTTGCTGGCATTTTCTTCGACCGCCATCGCCACATCTCGGCTCACATCACAAGCTACCCTTACAGGCTGGTAAGGAGTGGAGTTTTCACCATAATAGACAATTTGAGCAATACCATGCTCAGAGAGGCAGGGCACATAAGGATTCGCATCAGAGATTTCACCTTTATTCACTGGAATGCCAGTGAGGCGTGACAGCTCGTTGTAAATTTCTTGAATTGCCCCCGGATCCTCTGGTAAATCTGCCTGGGTAATAACAATATTATATGAAGGAATATTACTCGCCAAAACGACCCCATTGCGGTCATAGATAATCCCTCTCTGGGCTGCAATATTGATCTCGGTGATGCGATTTTCATTGGATTTTGCAGTATAAAAATCGAATCGGACCACCTGTAAATAGATTAACCGTCCTGCATACACCACAAATGCCAGTAATAAAATCCCTGCAAAGGTCAGGATGCGGTTTAGTGATAAAGTATTTTCGAGAGCAGTTGATTTATTCATACCTTTAACTCTTCCGGATAAAGCCATCCGGCAATATCTCTGATTACTATGTACATGGGTACAGATAGTAACAGGTTGAGTAACAAGCTGGGTAAAACGATAAGATTGAATACCTCCAAAAGTTGCAGTGTTATTCCTTGCAAAGATACAGTGATCAGCGAGAACAAGTCAATGATCAAAGTACCCAGAAACACCGAAGCGATCATTGCCAGAAAAGGCACTTTCCATACTCTGCGTTTTAATACCAGGGATAGACCCACAGCTGCCAGATAGCCAGCTAGGAGCACACCAAAAGGCATCGCTGACGCCAATCCGACAGCCAGACCTCCAATGATTACCCAAAACCAGACTCCTTTGACTCGGTCTTGTAGTGCCCACCCCACCACAGCCAATAGGATTAGGTCAGCTTTACCTTCTAGGAGAGGGATCCGGCTAACAACGGCGGATTGAAGGATCACAAGCAGGCTAAGAAAGGGAACAGCTACCAGATAAGTCCACATATCTCAAGGGATTGGGGTAGGAAGAAGAGGTGTAATATCCACGGGTTGAAAGTTAGTAATAACAAGCACAATCTGCAAATCCTCAAAATTCACAGCTGGCTGAACGCTTGCCGTCTGAAATAGATCAAAATCTCGTTTGCGTACATCTGTCACCTGACCTACCACGATGTTAGGCGGGTAATTGCCTCCTAAGCCTGATGTAACGATCAGATCGCCGGCCTGGACATTTGCGGATTGCGGTATCATATTCAGCTCAACATTGCCAGTGATCAGGCCGTTTAGAAGTGCTTCGGTATCCGCCTGTTGTAAATAAACATTGATGGATGAGGCTGGATCAATGATCAGCTCGACCCGCCCCGCGTTAGCCGTCACCGCAGCGATCTGCCCGACCAGACCCTGGTTTGTAACGACAGGCATTCCCCTGCGCAAACCATCATCAGAACCACGGTTGATGACAATATACCTTTTAAACGGGCTGGGGTCATAGCCAATTACTGCCGCTGCAGCATACCGGTTTTCTGAACGGCTGCGTGCATAATCCACTAACGTGGAGAGTACCTCTGCCTCAACAACTTGCTGTTGTAACTCGATTATTTGTATTTGCAGGCGTGAATTTTCCGCTTCGAGCTCTGCGTTCCTCTGTCTGAGGCGCGTTAGATCTCCCGGTGCAGTAATAAATTCCTGAATAGCCTGATAACGCTGAGTGATCCAGGTCTGTATACTGATGAATGGGCTTAATGCAAGCCTGGTGAAGGGTGTTAGATAACCGCTCAGTGCCAGGATAAGAATTCCTACGACAAGGAAGATCACGATCCCCGGCTGCAAAGAGCGAGACGAAGGAACTTTCATAGTTTTAACTTATGACTTATGTACGCGAGCCACTACGCTCCAAACCAACCAATAAACGACTGAGATTCTCGTAATCCTCCAGGATAATCCCGGCGCCGCGCGCCACGCAGCTCATTGCATCTTCGGCAACCCATACTCGTATATGCAGTTCATCTTGAAGCCGTCGATCCAAGCCTTTTAACAATCCGCCGCCTCCAGAAAGACAGATACCCGTATCCATCAGGTCTGCGATGATCTCAGGCGGCGTCTCATCCAACGAGTCCTTCACCGTTTCCACAATCGTTGCTACAGAGACAGAGATTGCCTCTCGGATTTCGACCGAAGACACCTCCACACTTTCTGGCAGGCCCGACACCAGGTTGCGACCCCTTAACACCGCTGTTTTCTCCTCAGGCAGATGGTAAGCAGATCCAATTGCGATTTTAGTTTGCTCTGCGATTCTCTCTCCGATCAGCAAATTGTATTTATTGCGCATATATTGCATGATGTCTTCATCCAGTTCATCGCCTGCCACACGCAAAGAGCGCGAGACAACTACTCCCCCCATCGAAAGAACTGCTACCTCAGAAGTTCCTCCACCAATATCGACAATCATGGAGCCTCGGATTTCACTAACCGGTAGTCCAGCCCCAAGAGCTGCGGCCTTAGGCTCTTCAATCAAACCGACCTCGCGCGCTCCAGCTGACATTGCCGCGTCATAGACAGCTCGTTTTTCAACATCCGTCGCGCCGGATGGGATTCCCACTACAACGCGCGGCCTGGGTACAGGTACGATGCTTTGGCGATGAGCCTTCTCAATAAAATATTCAAGCATGGCTTGAGTGATCTCAAATTCCGATATTACACCATCTCTGATCGGACGGATTGCAATGATGTTGGAGGGCGTTCTCCCAACCATTTCTTTAGCTTCTGCACCAATTGCCACCGGAATTCTCGTACGCTTATCGATGGCAACCCATGAAGGTTCATTGATGACGATCCCTTTTCCTCGAACATTAACCAATGTGTTGGCTGTACCCAGGTCAATGCCTATGTCTAACGAAAAGAAACCCAACAGCCAATTTAATGGATTGAACGCCAAATTATTCTCCCGGTTTCGCCGCCAACCCCAATTGGCCGCGTTGTTATCTAGATAGAAGGATTATACCAAATCTCTGATGGTTGAACTTGGGCTGGCGACAATTATGCTATAATTTTCACGATCCAAGCGCCTAATTTGACACAATCATCAATAATACAGGTGAATCCTTCACTATTCAGTAAGATCAAATGACCGCCGCTTCCTCGATCCATAATCAAAAACTCGAACGCCTCTTTGGGATCAGCCGCCAGCTCAGCCAGGCAGCAGATATGGATACGCTACTGAATATTGTCATCCTGGCTGCTGCCGACCTAACGGAAAGTTCCTACAGCTCCATTTTACTCTTTGAGCCAGAAACAAATAGCCTCAAGTTTGCCGCCTGCCAGCCGGAACATCAACAAAGGCTTCGCCAGTTGCGTATTCCAGTAGAGCGCAGCCTGTCGGGATGGGTTTACCAAAAAGGTAAATCCACCATCGTCCAGGATGCAAGCTCTGATCCACGCATCTTTGGCACCCCAGAGAAGGAGTTCGGTTTTCCAACCCAAAACGCCATAATCATACCTTTGATTTACCGCGGAGAGCCAATCGGGATTCTTGAAGCCATCCAGAAACGGACAAGTCTACCATATTCGCCCGCCGATGTAGAAATCTTAGAAATGCTAGCTTACCAGGTCGCTGCCTCTATCCTGGGACACTTACTTTATGACGAAATTAAACGCGCATACGATGAAGTCCAGGCATTAGAAAAGTTAAAATCAAACTTCATTGCCATTGCATCCCATGAGCTGCGCACCCCACTTGGCTTGATCATTGGTCATACCACATATATCGATGAATTGATCCAGGATCCAGAAATAAAGGACCAATTACAAGTCATTATTCGATCTGCGAATCGTCTCAAAGCCATCATTGATGATCTCTCCAATGTGAATAGTTATCAATCCGGAATATCCCGACTCAGGCATAGAACAATTTCAATAAATAAGCTCATCTCTAAAGCGGCTAAATCCTTCCAAACAAGTGCGGATGAGAAACACATCCAGTTATCCACCAGGTTGCCTAAAAATGATTTGATTCTTGTTGCTGATGAGGAAAAAATCACCATAGCTCTAAGCAATTTGATCAAGAACGCGATCACTTTCACCGACCAGGATGGGCGTATTCAGGTCACTGCCGAAAAACTGGCAGGATATATCCAGGTTAGTGTGGCTGATAATGGCATCGGTATTCCCGCTAAAGACCTTCCACACGTTTTTGACCGCTTTTTCCAGGTTCAATCTCACCTCACCCGCCGCCATGGTGGAATGGGATTAGGTTTATCTGTAACGAAGGTAATGATCGAGCTGCATAAGGGTCAGATTTGGGTTGAAAGCGAGGTAGGAAAAGGTAGTAAATTTTCATTTCTCCTACCCACACAGCCCATCACAGCACCACTGGGCAATGTAAAAGCATTTATCGAGTAATCTGATTACCTTGCCAAACGCCTTCTGCTAAGTTATAATCCCTGCGCATCGGGGCGTGGCTCAGCCCGGCTAGAGCGCGCGGTTCGGGTCCGCGAGGTCCCGAGTTCAAATCTCGGCGCCCCGACTATTTTGCCCCAGAAATTCAAACTAACCTGGGGCTTTTGTTATTTTATCCAGTTATTCCTTTCTCTTTATTCATCTTTGAGATATCGTTATATAATACTTAAAATATTTTCCCTATGGGGCTTATTTTCTGTTAAAAAACATGGTATCTAAACGATTTGGACGTTTTTTATCCTACGTTGGGCTGCTTTTATCCTTCACGGTCATCCTTGCCTGGCTCATTACGCGTGATTGGGAGAATCTCATCCCAACCTGGTGGCAAATTATTGTCCTTGCCATCAGCCTTTTGCTAGTAAGCATTAAGAACCTTATCCCAATCATCTCCCGTTTGAGATCTAACAGGATTATTAATCCAATTCCGCCTGTGCTTCGTATCAAATCCATAGATGATCTACTACGACCATTAGGTCGCGGTGGACGTATCAGCTATTTACACAGGAATATCGAAGATACAAACGATCTTATCAGTCATCGCCGGCTGATTATCACCGGTGAGATCGGCATTGGCAAGTCTCGCACAGCCGTAGAGCTGGTTCGCCAATTAATTCTTGAGGACATTATTTCTCCCCAGGGGATTTTTGAGCCCGATCCTGCATTCCAATATTTGGATCGCGCCGAGCTAAAAGCTGCTCTCAAAGAAATTCTATTGAAACATTCTATACAACTTGTTTTTCTGGATAACTTGCCTGGGCAAATACCCGATACTTCTTTAGAGCTTCTCTCCGACTTACTCACTGCTTGTGAGCCAGCACTGTTTTTATTCACCGCCCGTCTAGAAGATCTTTCGGAATCATTCCGTCAGTGGCTTGAAAAAGAATTATTCCAAGAGATCCGCCTGGAAGCACCTACCAAGGATCAAATCAATCGTCTGATTGATCTTGCAGGAGGCACTTTCGGGCTTCAGATAAACGATGCGGCATGCTCAATCTTGGCAGATCAATTGGATCCTTCACCTGGGCGGTTGATAACGGCGTTGTTGCGGCTGGCGAACCGTGGAATTACTTATGTTACTCCTGACCAGGTCCTTCCTCATACGTTAGGCAACCTGTCAGGCTCACTCATTTCCGAACGGACTCGATTGATCGAAGCTGAGCCTGGCATTCTATACATCTTAGAGGCATTAGCTCATTTCCGGTCATGTAATTTATCGCCGGACATCCCGCTGGTTATCCAATATGCCGAAAAACGCAGGAAGCAGGCAAAACAAATTTCCTGGTTTGCACGCCTGATCCGCCGGTATCCTGCCTTGCGCACATCAATACCCTCTCTCTCTGCCATCGATATCAACCAATATGCTAATGTGTTTGAGTATCCACAGCTTATCCTGGATTACCTCTCAGATACCGAATCGGCTTATCATGGACTGGAAACTTTCTTTATGCAACGCGGTCAATCCCTTCCGCTTCGCCTTCAGAGGGTTCTAGATCCTTATTCTTCTCGTCAAGCCTGGGATCTATTTTTATTAGGTTGTGCTGCTCAGCGTAGAAATGAATTTGAACAAGCTATACGCCTGTTATCAAAAGCCAACAATTTTAACCCACATGCCTGGTTTTTGGCACATCGTAGTACAGCGTATTCCGGGCAAAACAACCTCGATAAAGCAGTCCACGATGCTAACCTGGCTATTCAACGAGATTCTGGTTCAGCTCACGCTTATACAATCCGGGCTGATTCTTCTCTCTTAAAAAGTGAATTCGCACAGGCAATTGAAGATTACAGCAAAGCCATCGAGCTGGATCCAAAAGATGCACAAGCCTGGCTCAATCGAGGGAATGCATACTTTGCCAAAGAAGAATTGGACAAAGCTATCGAGGACTTTGATACTGCACTCCAGTTAGACCCTGGTCTCTCTGCAGCGGTTAAGGCGCGCGCCAAAGCCCACAATGTTCGAGGCCGGCTCGATGAAGCCATCGCAGATTATGACCAGGCCCTTGCCCTGAACCCTGAAGATGTACAGCTCCTTTACAGCCGGGCAACTGCCTATGATTCAATCAAGGATTATCCGCGTGCCATAGCTGAGTACGACAAGCTGATCGCAATTAATCCCAAGGACTCCCAGGCATATTACAATAGAGGCAAGGCTTATCACCTGCTTGGAAACCTGGAACAAGCTGTTTTAGATTACGAACAAGCTATCCTCTCCAATCCCAATTCCGCAATTGCTTACCGCAATCGGGCAAATGCCCTGATCCGCTTAAATCGTTTGATGGAAGCCAAATCCGACTGCCGGGAGGCTGAACACCTGGAACCGAACCATCCTTATACTTATGCCAGGTGGGGTCAATATTTTGCTGCCCGCGAAGATTACATTGGCGCAGTCGAGAAATACACCCTGGCTTCCAAGTTGATCGGTGATTCGACCCACTTCAACCTGGAAATTGGTCTTTGCCTGCTCACTTCTGGTAATTCCGCCGAGGGTTTGGCAAAGATAAAAGAGCGCCTGAAAAGAGGCGTCACACAGGATGAAATCCAGGAAGCTTTACGCGATTACGAATCCCATCATGCGCATCGGCCTACGGAGGGTTTAAAAGAGGCTATTTCCTTGCTTCACAAAGCTTCGGTATGAGGTCGTTAATTTATCGCGTAAACCTAATCTACGATATTTCCGTCTTTTAGCCTTAAAACCCGGTCGGCATACTCATCCACCAATGGGTCATGGGCTGCCATCAACACCGTTACGCCTTCTTCAACCACAATTTTCCGAAATAAGCCAAAGATATCCCGTGCGGTTGCTGTATCTAGCTTTCCAGTAGGTTCATCTGCCAGGACTAATCTTGGCTGGTTTGCCAATGCGCGAGCGATAGCTAACCGCTGCTGCTGCCCGCCTGACATTTCATTCGGGCGGTGGTTGCGCCATTTGATCAAACCCACCAATTCCAAACAATGGATTGCTCTTTCTCTCCTATGGCGTAGTCCTGATCCGGCTATCCGAAGCATCAATTCCACATTTTCGAACGCTGAATAAGTCGATGTCAATCCGAAGGACTGGAAAATGAAACCCACCTTTTCACGGTGGTATCGGGTAAGCTCCTTATCGCTCAGCTTGGTCAAATCCTGTCCAAAAACTCGTACCAATCCAGATGTCGGTCGATCAAGCCCACCGATACAATTCAACATCGTCGTCTTGCCGCTTCCCGAACGTCCCTTTACCGCAACACATTCTCCAGCAAATATCTTTAGATTGACCCCGCGCAGGGCTTGCACTTCCTGGTGAACCCCAACGCGGTACGTTCGCCGTAAATCAACCGCATCGATAACCAGATTGTCTATTGAAGATGCTTCTTCCTGGGATGTTTTAATCTGGATTTCCATGGTGTCCTCCGATACGCTGTCTCAGGTTCTGAGCGATCTTCTGCCAGCGCGACACCTTTCGAGTCTGTATCATCTCCGCCACCAGAT
>Ga0153915_10007663_pt1 | contig 10205 bp, 7 predicted proteins | sample Opewatmetagenome_2_FD_107003 | JGI IMG/M metagenome (GOLD analysis project Ga0153915, IMG submission 107003) | Freshwater wetland microbial communities from Ohio, USA - Open water 3 Core 3 Depth 3 metaG | ecosystem: Environmental > Aquatic > Freshwater > Wetlands | place: USA: Ohio, Lake Erie... | reverse complement strand
CTTGATATGGGGTTCATTCACGATGTCCGGAAGATTATTAAGGAGGTTCCGACGGATCGGCAAACGCTGCTCTTCTCTGCCACGATTGCGGATGAGATCAGCGCGCTTGCAGCGGGTGTCATGCGGAATCCGCATACCGTTGAAGCCAGTGCACCACACACTCCGGCGACTACAGTGGCGCAGTACTTTTATACCGTGTCGCAGGCATCCAAAATGGATTTGTTGCTTCACTCAATCGAAGCGGAGAAAATGGAGAGTGTTCTTGTCTTCTCCCGCACCAAGCATGGTGCGGACAAGATCTGCAAGCGTCTCGAACGGAAGGGCATTACAGCAGTGGCGATTCATTCGAATCGCACGCAGCCGCAGCGTGATCGGGCACTCGAGGGATTCAAGGCCGGCAAGTTCCGAGTCCTCGTAGCGACGGACATTGCAGCACGCGGGATTGATGTCACCGGTATTTCGCACGTCATCAACTTCGACATTCCACGGTATGCTGAGGATTATATCCATAGAATCGGGCGAACCGGGAGGGCTGGGGCAGCGGGCGATGCGATCACATTCTTCAGTCGTGATGAGCAACAGTACCTCAAACGAATCGAGGTATTCGTCGGCAAGCATTTTTCAGCGAAGGATTACCCCGGGTTCATTGCTCCCGAAAGGAATATAGCAACACAACCCGAACTCCAACGTAAGAGCCGTCCGATCTTCCCAGGTCATGCTGAGAAGCATCAGGGCAAGCGGCCCACTCATGGCAAGAGGCGCGTGACGGTGCTGGCTACGAGAAAGAAGGGATCGGCACGAAAGATGGAGACGTTCTCTTCTGACCGCGGTGGGGCGGGGTGGTCCAATTACTGAGTTGCTGCCTGGCGGCATGGATCTGAAGAGGGCAACGGCGAGGCTCACGGAAACGTGAGCCTCGGCTGCTTCAGGGATTGTGCTTCGGTTATCCAGGTTGCGAATAATGTTCCAAAGAGTATATTGCGTTCGTTAATCTAGGCACCGTGCGCACCAGACAGGATGTCCTGATGGGTGAGAAGAGAATGGTCTCACGCCGCGATTTCTTCAGAAGGGTCATTGGCGGCGCTGCAGCAGCTACCGTTGCAGCAACGCTTCGTCCCTTTGAGGCTGCTGCAGGGGCCATCGGTCGACCGACGGAAATGCCATTCCGGGCTCTTGGCCAGACCGGACACAAGGTCCGCATTTTCTCCCTGGGTGGGCAGGCGACACTTGAAGAAACCGGGAGAACCGATGATGCTATTGCGATCATTAACCGAGCCATCGATCTTGGTGTAAACTACATCGATACGGCCCGGGCCTACGGGGGCGGGGTGAGCGAATCGTATATCGGACAGGTCATGAAGATTCGTCGCAAGGAGGTCTTTCTTGCCTCGAAAACACATAATCGGTCGTACGATGGATCTATGGGCTTCTTGGAAGAGTCGCTCAAATCCCTGCAGACCGATCAGCTCGACCTCTGGCAGTTACACAACGTCAGAACCCAAGACGACCTCGACAAGATTTTTGCAAAGGACGGGGCGATAAAGGCTCTGGAGAGCGCCCGTGACCAGAAACTCGTGCGGTTTGCTGGTATCACCGGTCACCGTGATCCATTCATTCTCAAGAAAGCGATAGAGCAATACCCGTTTGATTCTATCCTGATGGCGCTGAATGCCGCTGACCGGCACATGGCCTCGTTCATCGAAAATCTTCTCCCCGTTGCGGTGGCGAAGAAGATGGCGATCGTCGGGATGAAAGTGCCTGCGAGAGGGAAGATCTTCCGCGAAGGGGGTATCACAAGAATGGATCAGGCGATGGGTTACGTGTTGACGCTGCCGGTCAGTACGATCATTGTCGGCATCTCGACTCAGAAGGAACTTGACGAGAACGTCCGCATCGCGCGAGAGTTTTCCCCCCTTTCTTCAGCGGAGATGAAGAAGCTCGAGGATCTCACCAAACCATACTTCGCTGATGCCTTATTCTTCAAAGAGCACTGGTAAGCATTCGGCAGCTCATGAGGACAGCAATCGTCATATTTGGTGCTACAGGCGACTTGTCGTGTCGGAAACTCGTCCCGGCGCTTTTTGGCAATTTCCGGAAACAACGTCTGTCCGAGCTAACTTCAATTGTCGGGTTCGCTAGCTCACCGTTGAAAGATGAAGAGTTCCGACGGAGAATGAAGGAGGCGATTCAGACCGTTGCCCCGGAGGATTTTAACGAGGATGATTGGGGTCGGTTTGCTCCGATGCTTTCCTACCAATCGGGAGATTTTGCACAGAGCAGCGGTTATCAGGCGCTGGCAAAGAAGTTGCATGACGGCAGTGAACCTCCTCAGAACTGCCTTTTCTACACTGCAACTGATCCAACTTTCTTCCCTATCATTGTTGCTCAGTTACACGCATCCAAACTGCTTGCGGAAGACAATGAGAATTGCCAGCGACGAATTGTCATTGAGAAACCCTTTGGCCACGATCTGCAGTCCGCGGAGGCGCTGAACAGAGAACTGCATTGCATGCTCAAGGAGGAGCAGATCTATCGTATCGACCACTACCTCGGCAAGGAGACAGTCCAAAATGTCATTGTCTTCCGATTCGGGAATGCGATATTCGAGCCGCTGTGGAACAGAAATTACGTTGACCATGTGCAGATTACCGTTGCCGAGAAAGTGGGAGTGGAACACCGAGCGAGGTATTACGAGAAGGCCGGGGTGCTGCGGGATATGTTCCAGAATCATCTCATGCAGCTCCTCACGTTGGTGGCAATGGAACCGCCGGCGATATACGAAGCAGATGCGCTGCGGAACGAGAAAGTCAAGGTCCTCATGGCGCTACGGGAAATTGCACCTGAAACATCATCGCGATTTACCGTGCGTGCACAGTACAGTGGATACAGGGATGAGGCTGGCGTGGATCGCAATTCGACAACGGAGACCTTTGCTGCTCTCAAGTGCTATGTGGACAACTGGCGCTGGCAGGGAGTTCCGTTTTACCTCCGCTCCGGAAAGATGTTGAAGGAAAAGTCATCTGAGATCGTTGTTCAATTTCGGCGCCCCCCGACACAAATTCTCGATATCCAGGCTGGCAGAACGGAGTTGTTCACTAACCGGCTCAGTATCTGCATTCAACCCGACGAAGGATTGCACCTCCGATTCATCACGAAAGTTCCCGATCAGGGCCTTCAGATTCGACCAGTGAATATGGATTTCCACTTCCGAGATTCGTTCGGTGAAAAATCCATCCCCGAGGCATATGAACGATTGCTCCTTGATGCCCTCACTGGCGATGCCTCTCTCTTTGCTCGCAGTGACGAGATTGAATGTTCATGGAAATTCATTGACACAGTGCTTGCGGGATGGGCGAGTGACTCCGCTCCGCCGCTTCTGACCTACGCCCCATACACCTGGGGGCCGGCCGCTTCTGATTCGCTTCTCGGACGAGATGGGCGGTGGTGGATGCACGACTGCAAGATGCATTCAGGCGTAGACGTGGGAGGGGGAGCGTAGCAATGCCGATGGCGCCGGGCGTCCGGATCCATAAATCACCTCAGACACTCGCAGAGGCAGCTGCAGACGAAATTGTTGGAGTGATTGAACATGCAATTAAGGATCGGGGGATCTGCCTCATTGCACTGTCGGGAGGCGAGACACCCCGCCCTGTGTACCGTCTGCTGGGTTCTCCGCCATTAAAGGACCGAGTGGACTGGCAGCATGTTCACCTCTTGTTTGGGGACGAACGTGCGGTTCCTCCCGACAATCCCAAGAGCAACTTTGGGATGGTGCACCGGGACCTAATTTCACACATCGTGATTCCATCGGAGAATGTTCACAGGATCGTAGGGGAAATGAATCCGGCTGCAGCGGCACAAGACTACTCCGATCTGCTGAAGAAGCTCCTCTCACAAGTTCAACAACGACTCGATATGGTGCTCCTCGGCCTCGGATATGACGGGCACATAGCGTCGTTGTTTCCGGGGACACCGGCACTGCGGGAGGACGATGAGCTCGTAAGGGCCGTCTTTGTTCCTAATCTGAACAGTTGGAGAGTTACCTTGACGCTCTCGGTCATTAACTCTGCGCGGAAAGTGGTATTTCTTGTTTCGGGGGCACCGAAGGCGTCGGTTGTGCGGAAGATTCTCGACTTGAAGGCACCGTCAGCCCACTTGCCTGCTTCATTGGTCAGGCCAACTGATGGCCGACTTCTCTGGATGATCGACGAAGCCGCAGCCTCGCTAATACGGGAAGAGAGGTAAGAAGGGTTTCGAATGCAGCAACTAGGGCGCGAAGCGCTAACTCTCTGCGGTCTGCCGGATGCTGTCATCGTCAACTCAAACCCCGCCTCATGTGGGTCCCCTTTTCAAGAGCTGAACTAATGAGTTACCAAGTCTCTTCCAAACCGTGATCAAGAATACCATTCACGAGTTAACCTCAAGTTCCATCGCCCGCTGGACTCTGGTTTCCGACCTCCACACCGGGTTCGAACATCATCCAACGGTTGATCAGAAAATGGAGAAGGAGAGGGAGTATGAATCACTGCTCCAAAGAGTCCCTGTCTCACGGAACGGGTACGAGACCCTGAGCTTGGGTCAGCGTGCGCGGGTGAGGGCGCGTGTGCGAACGCTGATTGGAAAATCACTCTCCAATTCGACGAATGGGGTGGGAGATCGATTCTTCGAAGATTGCGAGCGGGTTGCCGAATTGTTCGTTCAAAAGGCAAGAGAATTTGATGCATGTCTTCCAGAGAGCGATATCCACCAAGCGCTAAGAAATGTTTGGGTCTTTAACAGCATACAGCAGTATATGGGGCTGCAAGTCGGATTCACGCACCCTTCGTTTGCATATAGCCTTCTCTATCCGTACACGGACAACTGGTTGGATTCTGACGAACCATCACGTCAGGACAAACAGGACTTTGTTCGCTGGCTTGCTCTGCGGGTGGAGGGAGGAGAATCCGGCACAGAAGAGGTTCAGAAGGTGCAGATATCCAATCTTATTGGCATGATCGAAGAGGGCTATCCACGCAGGAAATTCCCGGAGGTGTACCAAAGCCTTCGGGCAATTCTCAATGCGCAGAGACAGAGCCTTCGCCTTCAGAGAACGCTTCCAGAGGATGACGAAGCGGCGCTCCTCCCGCTCAGTGTCGCAAAAGGAGGAACATCTGTGCTCGCAGATGGCATTCTCGTGCAAGGGGAATTGGAACCCTCACATGTGGAGGCTCTATTCGAGTACGGTGTTCTCCTCCAACTAATTGACGACCTTCAGGATGTCGATGAAGACATTCGTTCTGGCCACTGGACCCCCTTTGCGCATGCACTAAAACATGGGTACCTTGATGCGATTACCAATCGCTTATTCAACTACACCAGGGCGGTCCTGACGATGATGGGGAAACATGCAGCAGACCAGGGAAGAGAGCTCTGTCAGATCATTGAACGAAGTTGCATTGGTCTCGTCATAGAGGCTGTTGCCCGACACCAATCACACTACACTGCAGCATATCTGGAGAAGGTCGAGAGCGTCTCGCCAGTGCGACTTTCCTATCTTGGATCGCTCCGCGCCAAGCTGGAAAGGAGCTATAGCGGGAGCTGAACGTTCATTGGTTCACAAGAAAAGATAAGGGCTCTGATTCCTCAGAGCCCTCATTGGTCTTTGCTATCGCCGGGGTCCTACGCGGCCGGTTTTGGTTTGGCCTTATATACCAGTGCCACCACCACTCCCATGATTACATACTGAATAATTCCGTAGATGAACCACTGCAGAGCAAGGGAGTACGGAATTGCAATCATTGCGTACGTGCCGTATGCCATCCCCATACTCATCCAGATCCCGATGTATAGTCCATAGCGGATTCCCTCAGCGATCCCCTTTCCCTCATATCCTTTCGAGAAGATAAAAGTAAAGAAGAAGGCCCCGACAACCATAAGGACATGATAGACCCACATGAAGGAGTTCATGTCCGGGCGCCAGAGGCTCTTCAAGGACTCATAAGTTGACATGAGGATAAGGCCATTGATGATGAAATTGAGGATCTCTGCTGCGATGAACACTGCAATGAATCCCTGCCAGAATTTCTTATTCATAGATTTCTCCTTTGAGGGGAAAGGGACAATCCAATGGATTAGGTAGGGCCTGACACGCGGTTGGTAGCAAAGATTTCTTGGAAAGTCAATCCCTGCTGAAAGAAAGGAGATGGTAATTAGAGCTCAGGATGGAAAAACGCAGGATTTGAGCAATTTGAAGCCCGTGGGAGATTGTTACCATTGCAGTCGGGGCTTGAAACTTGATGATAGGAACCCAGGTAGCAATTACACACTGGAATTGGTCTTGACAACCATCGTTGAACACCGGCCCACTCGCAGCGGTCCCGGTATGCTTGGGGGATTAGATATAGTACAGATACTTGATCTTGAGGACTCCGACACGGTCTCTTACACGCATGACTGAAGAAATCCTGTTCCCGGCGGCATCGGTCTCTTCGAGTCGATCGCGCAGCTCATTGATGGCGAGATATATCCAGCTTTTCGGAAGGAAGTTGTAGGAAAAAAGCATGCCCCCAATCAACCGTTCCAGGCGGCCGGTTGAACGGAGCCACAGATTGTCAACATATACCCTGATATTGAGGTCGTTGAACGGAGTGACTGAAAAGTATGGCCGGGCGTTGTACGTGATTTCCTTGATGCTGTTCGAAGGTGTATTCTCGATGAACATACCGTAGGTGGTTCCCAACTCCAGTGTTTTCATCGCCTTCCACTCAAGCTCACACTGAAAGCGCCAAAGCGGGGCGAGGAACCCGCGGGAGAAGTTGTACGTTTTCGCGTATGCAGCATACAGCGATCCGTGCCAAGTTGGTGATGTGTTGATCCAGGAATTCAGATCCACTTCGGAAGAGGTGTACTCGACACCGGCGTCAAGACTCCTGCCAATTATCAACGTTATCTCATATCCCCAGTTATTCCGGAACTGCATGTTGAAACCGAGAACTCCGACTCGATCTGTTGCAAGGTCGGCGTGTTCGTAGTAGGTCTCGCCGCCGGCGTACAGAAGCATTTGCCGCAGGTATCCTGTGTCGTATCGCCAGATCGGTCCGGTGATTGAGCCCATCTGCCATGTCCCCTTCCACGGAACGAAGCCGACCGAATCACCATTGAATTCATTGCCGATTGCACGAGTTCGAACCATCGTGAGCCAGCTGTCTCCAAAATGGATGTAGCCCGCCGATGCAGCATAATCACCTTTCGAGTCTTCGATCGATCGTGCTACCTGATACGACAGTTGCCAGCTTGGACCCCGAAAAGCGCCATCAACATCAATAACACCGTTCGTATGATCCTTTGAGTACTTGCCTACGAAGAGAGCGCCGACAGAAGAATTATCAAAGACCCGGCGCTTGAGCCGGGCAGAGACGAATGTCGCCTGGGCCTCATTCGCCGTTGCTGATCCATCAAGGTAGTCCTTGGCACCGGTGTGCGCAACAAATCCGCCGTACTCCCACTCTCCGGCGCGTCCAAATGCTTTTGCACCGACGTTCAGCGGCACGACCGTGCCATCGGAGAGCGCCTTCCCAATTCTACGGGAATAGAACAGCTCCATAGGACTGTAGAACCCGGTGTTGTTGTCTTTGCCCGACGGCATGAAGATCTCATTCCCTTCGGTGAAGAACGGCCGCCGTTCCTCGAAGTAGGATTCGTACCGCGAGACGTTGAACTGATACGGATCCGCCTCGATCTGTGCGAAATCCGGATTGCCGGTGAGTTGAAACGTCAGCTGTTCGGATGGATTGTAGAAAATGTCAATGCCCGCAGCCGGGTTAAGCAATCGTGAATCCTCGTAGGTCGACCGTGAAATCGCTACGGGATACACCTCGAGGCCATTGCCTGTGACATTTGGCCGGAGACCATCCATGTCAAGCTGTCCGAACTTCGAAATTCGCTGGCCTTCATTCTGTTCATACTCAGACCAGTAGAGGTCTTCGGTCTTTGCCGGGATCCAACGGTCGAAATCGAGACCCCAGGTAGGTGACACGGGATCATATTGAATCGAGCGGTACGGGATCTCCATCTCGACCACAAATCCCCAGTCATATACCCGGCTGTCCGCAAACCAGATGCCATCCCACCGGTAATCGCGATTCCGGGCGTCATCGAGCAATCGGCAGTCGGCCCGAACGCCGGCGGCGTTAACTGCGAGTTTGTAGGCCGTCCGATGGTCGTTGAAGGTGTCGAGCATAATGGAGACGATGTCTCCATCTGCTTGATCCAATAGGCCGGTATTCTGTTGGATCTCTGAGGAAGGCCCATAGCAGACCATCAGGCAATAGAGTACTTCGTTCGTGGTCAGCACCTTTGCCACGGTGCGATACGTAGGAGGTTTCTTGACATAGGGCTGTAGCTGAAAGGTGAGTTCCGTAGAATCAGCTAGAGCCCACTCGGGCTCTGCTATCCCGTCCAGCACGATTGGGGCAGTGGCCTTATGAAGCCGGAGCACCTTCTCTGGGTTCAGGGTTCCCCAGAGCAGGGAAGGGCAGAGGAGGAGTAAGGATAATGTGCGAGAGGTCAACATAGAGTAGGAGAAGTGCCCGGGCCTACGGTTCAGGTATGCTCATTCCCGCTATCCTTATTGAACGGTTCAGGGATAGGGAAGTTGCGGCGCGGCTGAACTGAGAACCCTAGCCGTACGCCGATATTCGCCCTGTCCAAGCATCCTTGCATGGCACCTGCTCTGGGATTACGATGATTAACCCTTCTCCTTCACTGCGGTACGGCATTTCGCTAGGGGGTCCGAGCTTTGTGACTCCTGCTCCGAGCGGCGGTCGAGGCTTTAACACACAGCGGGGCAGGATTCTACGAATTCTGGCTTGGTGGACTATGCAGGAGACTGTGGATCTTGTCATTGAGATCATCCTTTCGGATGTCATCATTCCTTTGTAGGTTGAAGGTATCGAAACTATTCCTAAGAAATGCCGTGACTTGCAGTACCCACCGGGTAATTGAGCCACCCCTCAAACGCTGCGCTGACCTCCTAGTGAGAGAGTCAAGAAATAGAGAAACAAGATTCGACGGCGTTCACACACGCTCCCGTACCTGGATCAAAATGAAACCATTCCTTCGTTGTCTCTGCTTCGGCTTGGCACTTCTGATATCTCGCGTCGGGACCCCCGGCCTTGCTGCAAGCACGGGCCATGAGTTCTTTGTTGGGGCAACGGGAAATGACCGAAACGCGGGCACACTTCTCCATCCGTTCCAGACAATCCAGCGGGCCCGCGATGCTATACGGAGCCTCAGAAAGCGGCCAGGAGGCTTGACCGTGCCTGTGACTGTCTACATCCGTGGGGGGAGGTACTTCCTTTCTGAACCGCTACTACTCACGGAAGAAGACGGCGGATCCGCATCCAGTCCGATCACATATTCAGCCTTCAAGAATGAAGTACCTGTCCTGAGTGGCGGGAAAGAGGTGACTGGGTGGCGAGCTGTCAATGGCGGGTGGACGGCGAATATCAGTGTCGGGATGGATCGTCTTCCACACCAGTTCTGGGTGAACGGCGCCCGTCGGGTTCGGGCACGCTTTCCCAACAGCGGCTACCTGCACGTAGCAGGAATTTCTCCTGGTCCTTCAGATACAACGTGGATGGATGGGCAGACCAAATTCAAGTATAACAACAAGGAGGTTCCTTCGTGGTCCGATATCTCGGGTGGCGAATTAATCGTGATGACCAAATGGGTTGAATCGCGACTACCTTTCATTAGCCAGGATGCCGATTCATCGCTTCTCTGCTTTGGAAAGAGGAGTGTTTTCAGGCTCGAGATGGGAGATCCGTACTATCTCGAAAATATCCGCGGGGCACTCGATACTGCGGGAGAGTGGTACATGGATCCGTATACTAGAGTGCTAACGTATCTTCCGCTCCCTGGTGAGCGATCCGAGTCCGTGGAGGCCATTCTTCCCGTCATGGAGCGGCTTGTTGTGATACGAGGCAAGCCTGAGACGGAACGGTACGTCGAGCATCTTACATTCCGGGGCCTGACATTCTCTCATACCGAGTGGTACTTCCCCTCAGGTTTTCAAAGTTATCCTCAACATCCTGATGCAGGCGGCTTTCCGCAAGCGGCGACAGGAGTTCCGGCTGCGATCGAGGTAGAAGGAGCACGCAACTGCCATTTTGAAAACTGTATCATGACGAACCTTGGTACTTATGCCATTGCGCTTGGCAAAGGAT
>Ga0153915_10007662_pt1 | contig 10206 bp, 9 predicted proteins | sample Opewatmetagenome_2_FD_107003 | JGI IMG/M metagenome (GOLD analysis project Ga0153915, IMG submission 107003) | Freshwater wetland microbial communities from Ohio, USA - Open water 3 Core 3 Depth 3 metaG | ecosystem: Environmental > Aquatic > Freshwater > Wetlands | place: USA: Ohio, Lake Erie... | reverse complement strand
TTAGACGTAAATATCAGCGGAGGTGGCGACCTCAGATCTGTAATTAATTCAGATGAGCTAAAATGCCATATAAGCGGTGGCGGTGATGCAGAACTGGAAGGAAAAACGAAGGACTATTACCTTGACATGTCAGGGGGAGGTAATCTTAAATCCAAAGTAAATGCAGGTACCATTTCCTGTAGAATAGCCGGGGGAGGCGATTTGTATCTCAGGAATGATGACAAGATCTCTCAGGGTAATATTGATATAAATGGAGGAGGTGACATGGACGTGAAAATAAATGCAGAAAAACTAAAATGTTCAGTAACCGGTGGCGGGGATGCTTTTCTTTCCGGACAAGCTTCTGATTTTGAAATACATATTAATGGAGGCGGAGACGCTAATGCCTTAAACCTCTCGACCGGCATTACATCCTTTAACGTCAGTGGTGGTTCGGACATCCATGTGAATGCTTCAAAGGAACTGAGTGGCTTTATTTCCGGAGGAGGGGATGTGTATTACTCCGGAAATCCTGAAAAGGTCTCCATTGATGCTAAAGGAGGTTCAAAAGTACATAAAGAATAAAAGATCCTTCCTTTTAATTCAAAGATTTGAATTAAAAGTATCCCCCTGTTTAAAATCACCGGAAGTATATCCCCTGCGGAACCATTCCTTACGTTGTGCCGCTGTGCCATGTGTAAAAGCATCCGGAATAACTCTTCCCTGATATTTCTTCTGAAGAACATCATCGCCTACAGATGAAGCGGCATTCATAGCCTCTTCAATATCGCCTGTTTCGAGGGAATTAAACATCTGCTCATCATAATGTGCCCACATGCCTGCAAGAAAATCAGCCTGAAGCTCAGTTTTAACAGAAAGTTCGTTGGATTTGGACTGGCTTGATCTGGAACGTTCGGTATTAACCTTTTCAAGTATACCCAGCTGATCCTGCACATGATGGCCGATTTCATGAGCAACCACATATGCAATTGCAAAATCACCATAAGCTCCGAATTTCGTTTTCAGTTCATCAAAAAAGGCCAGATCGAGATATACTTTCTGATCACCCGGACAATAAAATGGCCCACTGGCGCCGCTTGCATATCCGCATGCGGATTGTACCTGGTCTCTGAAAATAACCAGTACAGGCATCTGGTATGTCATGTTCGATTGCTCAAAAATCTTCGTCCATACATCTTCAGTGCCGGCAAGTACTTTAGAAACAAAATCTTTCAATACTTCCTCTTCAGGTGTAGCGGTCACCGGACCCGATTCCGTAGTGGTACCCTGCTGCAATGTGTTGACCACCTGCGATGGATCGCCGCCAAGAAGCAAAACAACAATAACAATAACTATTGTACCTATTCCTCCGCCGATTGCCATTTTACCTTTAGACATTCCTCTTCGGTCTTCTATATTATCGCTGGTGCGTCTTCCTTCAACTTTCATATTTTTTTGTGTTAGTTAGATCAAACCTATTATCCATCGTAAAGCTAAAAATGCAGTAGAAAATGTGTAATTTGTTTTAATTCTTCAGATCATTTCACCTGGAGTATTTTCATAGTAAAAATATTAAAAAATTAACCATGGAGATTTGGAAATATAAAAGATATATTTTACTTTTGACTATTTGGTTAAACTATTTGTTTAATCCTTTTGGTTAAACCAAATGGTTGAGAAATATGACTGATAGTGATAAACAAACAGAGGAGAAGATCTTTGAATCAGCAACCGAAGTATTCGTTGAAAAAGGAATGGATGGAGCACGAATGCAGGATATTGCCGACCGTGCCGGGATAAATAAAGCATTGCTGCATTATTATTTCCGTACAAAAGACCATCTTTTTAATGCCGTTTTTGAGAAAATCGCAGGACAGATGTTCAGGAGATTTGCGCCTGTTTTCGATGAAAACTATTCGCTTGATGAAAAGATACGATTTTTCTTCAGGGAACATATCTCCTTTCTGCAGAAAAACCCTGGTCTTCCTGGCTTCTTATTGACCGAAATAAATCGTAATCCGCACAGGATCAGGAAGCTTATCCAGTCCATTGATATTGAAAAACTCTGGAATATGCTGGAAAAACAGCATAAGGATGAACTAAAAAAATATAACATCGACAGGGAGACAATTCCTCAGCTGATGAGCTCAATTGCCGCAATTAGCGTTTTCCCTTTTGCCGCAAGAGGTATACTTGAAGGAATCTTCGAAAAGATGGGAATCAGCTTTGATGAATACATCGAACAGAGGAAGGAGTATGCAGCTGAATTTGTTATTAAAGCCCTGAAAAATAGTAATTAAAGTGCATGAAGTGAATCGAACAAAAACTTAAAATCTGAATAAATGAAAAGGAAATTTCTGTTGCTGTTGATTATTATAAACCTTCCAGTATTGGTTATGCAAGCACAAAAGATCCTGACATTGAAAGAATGCTATGAAAAAGCATACGCAAACAACGCACTCGCAGGTGAGGAATCGCTGTACTCAGGTATCTGGGAGCTGAAGGACAAAAACCTTTCAAAATCCTGGCTCCCGACACTTGATGCCAACGGAAGCTTCCTCTACAATTCAGCGGTGATCGATATAGCCAGTGCACTCGGGTCAACGCCATTCGCCGGTGCAATAAAGCCTCTTCCGCACGAACAATACAAAATAACAATGGATATAAATCAGGTGATTTATGATGGAGGAGTGGTCAAAAATTCTAAAAGTTTTGAAAAGGCGGACCTTATCATCAACCAGAAACAAACCGAAACCGATCTGTATAAGCTTCGCGGGCAGATAAACACATATTATTTCAACCTTCTACTTCTGAACAGGCAAAAAGAGCTTCTGAACAGTTATCTGGAATTAATTGATAAACGTATTTTATCACTGCAATCTGCACTCAACAACGGCATTATAATCAAATCGGATATAGACATCATGACCTCGGAAAAAATAAGAATTTCCCAGCAATTAAATGAAAATGAGATACAACAGGATGCGCTGCTAAAGATCCTGGCCGGCCTCACTGGTTCAGAGATTGAGGCCTCAGCTGAATTAGTCCTTCCCGTGATTTCCGGTGAATTGAATAAAGATTTGTCCAGGCCTGAACTTGAAATGTTTGACCTGAGGAGAGATCAGCTTTCAGCCGGAATAAAGGTGATGGAAAGCAAAAGAATGCCCAAAGCATTCGGTTTTGCCACTTTAGGTTACGGGAATCCTCCCGGAAACAACTTTTTTAAAGACGAGTTCGCACCCTATTATATTCTGGGGGCGGGAGTCAAATGGAATATCTTCGACTGGAACAAAACAAAGAACGAGAGACGTGTGATTGGTTTGCAGCAGGAGATCCTGGAAAAAAGGAAAAGTGACCTGTCTGATAACCTTTCCAGACTACTTGATGCTAAAAATGCGGAGATTGAAAAAACAAAATCTCTGCTCAGGTCTGATACCTTATTGATTTCTATAAGGAAAAGAATCACAGCTTCAGCAGAATCACAGTATGAAAATGGTACAATTACGGCAACTGAATTGCTGAACGAAATGAATTCAGAGCGGCAGGCAATGATCAATTATGAGATCCATAAAATCAGCCTGGTTATGGCACAGGTCGAGTACTTGAATATAAGCGGAAAAGATATAGAATGACCCTTTAACCCCTCTAAAGGAGGTTAATCTATGATCGAATTTTACCCCGCTTCAGGCGGGCAGGGGGGTGAAAAAAGAAGTAAATGAGATAATAAAAGGTAAAAAGTTGAAAACAAAATTCTTTGACAATATGAAAACCAGAACATTACTATTAATTGCAGTAATTTCATTTGCTGGCTGTAAAAACAAATCCGATCAGGCTGATGCATATGGCAACTTTGAAGCTACTGAAGTAATTATTTCAGCTGAAACCAGCGGCCGCATTCTTTCCTTCAATGTTACTGAAGGTATGGACGTGGAAGAGGGAAGCGATATTGCCCTTATAGACACCACCCTTTTCCATCTGCAAAAAGAAGAGATCAATGCAGGTATGAGGAGTGTCAGAACCCGGATGAATACGATTTACGCCCAGAATGATATCCTGGACCAGCAGATTGCCAACATCAATGTGAATATTTCAAGGATTGAAAATATGCTCAAAGATGATGCGGCAACTAAAAAGCAATATGACGACCTCACCGGACAGGTAGCGGTCCTGCAGAAGCAGATTGAAGCCAATAATGTCCAGAGGACATCTGTTTCAGCTGAGCTTTCAGTATATGAATCAAAAAAAGCAACCCTCAACGAGCAGGTTTTGCGCAGCCGGATCAAAAGCCCGTTAAAGGGAACAGTAATTGAAAAATATGCTGAATCAGGTGAAATAACCGCAGCGGGAAAACCTCTGGTTAAAATCGCTGATCTCTCAGTAATCAGGCTGAAGGTATATGTAAGCGGTGCCCAGCTTGCAAGTATAAAACTTGGCCAACGGTGTACAGTCAGGGTTGATAATGGTAAAAAAGGTTATAACTCATTTGAAGGTACAATAAGCTACATATCAGGCAAGGCAGAGTTCACGCCAAAAATCATACAGACGAAAGAGGAGCGGGTAACGCTTGTTTATGCAGTTACGATTGAGGTCAAAAATGATGGGACAATGAAATCAGGTATGCCCGGAGAAGCAATTTTCTGACACGAGAAAAAATGCACAGAGCAATAGAATCAACTGGAATCAGCAAGAAATTCGGGAGTACGCTTGCTTTGAATAATGTCACTTTTTCGGTGGATGAATCAGAAATATTCGGTTTCATCGGACCTGACGGCGCCGGAAAAACAACCCTGTTCAGGATTATTGCTACTCTTCTTCTCCCCGATGACGGGGATATGAAGATCCTTGGACTTGACTGTAATTCTGATTTTAAGGTTCTCCGGAAAAATATCGGGTATATGCCCGGACGTTTCAGTCTATACCAGGACCTGTCTGTAGAGGAGAATCTCAATTTCTATGCAACTGTTTTCGGAACGACTGTCAGGGAAAACTACAATCTGATTTCTGATATTTATTCGCATATAGAACCATTCCGGAAGAGACTTGCCGGAAAGCTCTCAGGCGGGATGAAGCAGAAGCTGGCATTATCGTGTGCCCTTATCCATAAACCAAAGCTGATTGTCCTTGACGAACCAACAACCGGTGTTGATGCAGTGTCACGGTCGGAGTTCTGGGAGATGCTTAGAAAACTAAGACCCTATAATATAACCATTATTGTATCAACACCTTACATGGACGAAGCAATGAGATGTGACAGAGTGGCTCTTATTCAGGACGGGCAGATATTATCAATCGACAAGCCACAGAGAATAAGAGAGGGTTTCAGCAGGAAACTTTTCAGCGCCAAAGCCTCTGAAAAATATAAGCTGATAATTGCATTAAGGAATTATCCCAATACAGTTACTGCCTATCCGTTCGGTGATTCAGTCCATGTAACTTTTACTGATAACAAATTTGATAATTCAATCTATGATTATTTCGTCAGGATGGGCATCAACAATGTAGTGATAAATGAAACCAAGGCAGGAATTGAAGATAGATTCCTTGAGTTGATGGAAACGCGAAGTACTCCTCCTTTGAAGGGGGATGGGGGGATGTTAGAATGACAAACAAGACAGTAATATCGGTTCATAACCTGATAAAGAAATTCGGAAGCTTCACGGCTAACGATAATCTAAGCTTTGAGGTTTATGAGGGGGAGATTTTTGGTTTTCTGGGCGCGAACGGGGCAGGCAAGACAACAACGATCAGGATACTTTCAGGCTTGTCTGAACCGACATCGGGAGAAGTTATTGTCGCAGGATTTAATGCAAAAAAACAGCCTGAACAGATAAAGAAGAATATAGGATATATGTGTCAGAAGTTTTCCCTTTATGAGGATCTTACTGCAAAAGAGAATATTATGCTGTATGGAGGTATTTACGGTATGAGCAGGGCTCTGATAAAAGAAAGGACGGAAGTACTTCTTGATAAGCTGAATTTCCGGGAATATAGTGACAGGCTGATATCGGATCTGCCTTTGGGATTGAAACAGAAACTGGCCTTTTCAGTGGCAGTTCTTCATGAGCCCAAAATTGTTTTTCTTGATGAGCCAACGGGTGGTGTGGATCCGATTACACGCCGGCAGTTCTGGGAGATGATATATGAAACAGCAGCCAGAGGCATTACAGTTTTTGTGACTACACATTATATGGATGAGGCTGAATATTGTGACCGGATATCAATAATGAGTGAAGGAAAAATTATCGCGCTTGACACTCCGGCTGATCTTAAAAAACAATATAATGCGTTATCGGTCGAGGAGGTATTTGTGAGAATAGCAAGACCGTTAAATCTGCCTCATCCCCCTACCTCTTCTCCCGGGAGAGTGGGGGAATATTAGATTGGTAATGATAGGTAAAAACAAAGAAGAGGAATTGGGAATAGATTGAAAATGCACCTTAAATCAAGGTAAATGAGACGTTTTTTGGGTTTCGTAAAAAAAGAGTTCCTGCATATATTCAGGGATTTCCGGACACTCATTATACTGTTTGGGATACCTGCCGTACAGATACTTCTATTCGGATTTGTTGTAAGCACTGATCTGAAAAATGGACAGATAGCGTTTCTTGATCTCTCCAGGGATGAAATGACGCAAAAAGTATCTGATAAAATATGTTCATCCGGTTTTTTCAGGAGGAGTGAAACGCTCATGAGCTATAATGATATTGATAAAGTACTCCGCAGGAACAAAATCAAGGCGGTAATAGTTTTTGAAAAAGATTTTGGCCGGAGGCTTATCAGCGAAGGTGAGGCGGCTGTCAGTATAATTACAGACGGTTCCGAACCAAATATGGCAACTCTTATTACAAATTATATTACTGCGATCGTAACCGATTTCAACAGGCAGATGGCAGGGGCATCAGGTACCGGGATCCTTTTGGTCCAGCCAGAAGTGAGAATGTTCTACAATCCTTCTCTTAAAGGACATTTTATGTTTGTGCCGGGAGTAATAACCCTTATAATGATACTTATCTGCGCCCTGATGACTTCGATCACAATTACTCGTGAAAAAGAATTTGGCACGATGGAGGTTCTGCTCGTTTCGCCGCTGAAACCAATACAAATTATTCTGGGGAAAGTACTCCCTTATTTTATTTTGTCTTTTATCGATGTAATCATGATCCTTCTGCTATCATGGTTTGTGTTTGGATTGCCGATTAAAGGAAGTCTGATCCTGCTTCTTGCCGAGTGCATGCTGTATATTCTTATGAGCCTTTCGCTTGGTATTTTAATTTCAACAGTTTCAAAAACAATGCAACAAGCAATCTTTATCTCATTGGTGGGAATGATGCTTCCGACAATTTTGCTTTCCGGCTTCATTTTTCCAATAGAAAACATGGCGGAAATTTATGGATGGGTCAGTGCAATATTCCCTCCGAGATACTTTATTGTCATAATTAAAAATATAATGATTAAGGGAACAGGATTTCTGTATGTCTGGAAGGAAACGCTGATACTGATAGCCTTTACACTGGTATTTATAGGACTGAGTATAAGGAATTTCAAAATAAGACTAGAGTAGGATATATTATGTATTCCGGGCAATGTTTTAAAAAAAGCTCCCCTTCCCGGATGGATTGGGAGTGGGTTAAATCTTAAGCAAAGTACAGTCAAATGCGAACCATTTTCTACCTTATAAGGAAAGAGTTTATCCAGATCTTCAGGGATAAATTTATCGGAAGAGCGATTTTTGGTGTTCCTATTGTTCAGATGCTGATACTGGTCCCTGCAGTAACATTTGAGATCAAGAATGTAAAGCTAGGCATAATTGACAGAGATATGACAACCGAATCAAGAGAACTGGTAAGTCAGTTGGAAGGATCAACATTTTTTAAAGTCAGATTCTCAACATTTTCTGAGCAGGAAGCCAATAATCTATTGCACAGGGGCAAATGTGATTTAATACTACAGATACCATCAGGTTTCGCGAAAGAAATTGGGAAAGGAAATCCCGGCAGGTTATTGGTCTCGGTAAATGCCATCAATGCTGTAAATGCACAGTTGTCTTGGGCTTACTTAAATGGCGTGATCCGTGATTATAATATGAATATCATCGCCGAAAATATCAGCAGCCGCACTTTTACAGCTATCCCGCAGATAAAGGTTACCAACAGGTACTGGTACAACGAATTGCTTAATTATAAATTTTACATGCTACCAGGGGTGCTTGGAATACTTATCCTGGCAATCGGATTCATTCTTGCAGGGCTTAATCTGGTTAAGGAAAAAGAAAGCGGTACGATTGAACAGATAAATGTTACTCCTGTCAAAAAATATCATTTCATAATAGCCAAAATGGTACCCTTCCTGATAATAGGACTTATTGACCTTGCACTTGGATTAATAATAGGAAAGCTGACTTTCAACATACCATTTGAGGGTAGCATTGCTCTTCTTTTCCTGGGCTCAACTATTTTCCTGGTAGCAGTACTGAGTCTTGCCCTGTTTATATCAACTTTTTCAGCCACACAGCAACAATTCATGTTCACTGCATTTTTCTTTATAATAATTTTTGTATTGATGAGCGGTATTTTTACTCCTCTGGAGAGTATGCCTCTTTGGGCACAAAAGTTTGATCTGATAAATCCTGCTGCATATGTTATGCGCATTAACAGAATGGTGATGCTTAAGGGATCAACATTTCAGGATATCAGCAGGGAGATCTATTCACTTATACTGATAGCTATAGCATTCACTTTACTGGCAGTCAGAAGATACAGAAAAACAGCATAACAGCCAACAAGAAACATAAACTGCCGTTGTCGGGAGCAAGGACATAAAAACTTAAAGACAAGCTGTAAAGGTCAAATAAAGGTTCTTAACCATTATTTCAAGGAGACTATTGCCATTACAGGCCAGTGATCCGAAATATAGATCCCGTGTTCTTTTTTGATAAAAGTTCTGTTCTCAATAACGCGCATCCCATTCCTCACAAAAATAAAATCTATCCTTCCCCCGCTGGTTTTGTCTGAAAAACCGTTGTAGGTATAAGCCGGACCCATATGCCTTTTCTCACTTATTTTATAAGAATCGCTTAACAGGGGAATGCTCTCATGTGGGCCAACCAGCAATCCATATCCCTTGCTGGATATATCCATATTAAAATCGCCTATGACGACAAAGGGGAAACTAGTAGCAATAGTGTCGATTTTGTTCAGAAGTAATTTAGCACTCATTACCCTTGCTGAATCAGAATCATGTGCAAAATGAGTATTAAAGAAGAAAAAATGTTCATGCGTGTTTTTGTTCGCAAGTTCCATCCAGGTCACAATGCGGGGAAGGCTTGCCCCCCATGCTTGTGAGCCGGCTGCTTCAGGTGTTTCAGAAAGCCAGAAGGTTTTTGTCCTTATTATTTCAAACTTTTCCTTCAGGTAAAAGACCGGATTAATTTCACCTGCATTTGCACCATCGCTCCTCCCCACTCCGACCGAACTGTAATCAGTCATCACGGAATCGAGATATTCCATCTGGTTTGCTAAAACCTCCTGCATCCCGAAAATGTCGGGTTTTTCATTCTTCAGGAACGAGATGACCATCGAAGCCCTGTAAGGCCATGAATTCAGGCTGTCGGCCGGATTATCATACCGGACATTTAAACTAATTACTTTAAGAATATTTTCATCCGGCTTTTTGCTACATGCTGATATGAGAAACAGAAAAAGTAAGAAATGAAGTAAACGTAATAATTTCATCCACGGATATTTTACTCAAAGATAATCATCTGGTAAATAATACAAAACATTATGGTATATTAAGAAAATGGCTGTCTTAGTACAGGGATGTAATGAAGCAAATATTTTTATATTTGTAAAATTGTTAAGAATCAGAAATTCAAAGCTCCCCAGGAACAATGTATCGTTTTGAATGTTAATGATTTATTTATAATATTTCTCCATCAATGCCAGATATTATCAAGCTTCTTCCCGACTCTGTGGCAAACCAGATTGCCGCAGGTGAAGTGATCCAGCGACCGGCGTCAGTTGTTAAAGAGTTGATGGAGAATTCCGTTGATGCAGGTTCAAAAAGCATTAAAGTAGTTATCAAGGATTCGGGGAAAACCCTGATCCAGGTTATCGACGATGGTACCGGGATGTCTGAAACTGATGCAAGATTGTCCTTTGAAAGGCATGCCACATCAAAAATAACTTCTGCCCAGGATCTGTTTTCAATAAAGACAAAAGGATTCCG
>Ga0153915_10007661_pt1 | contig 10206 bp, 8 predicted proteins | sample Opewatmetagenome_2_FD_107003 | JGI IMG/M metagenome (GOLD analysis project Ga0153915, IMG submission 107003) | Freshwater wetland microbial communities from Ohio, USA - Open water 3 Core 3 Depth 3 metaG | ecosystem: Environmental > Aquatic > Freshwater > Wetlands | place: USA: Ohio, Lake Erie... | reverse complement strand
CAGAAACATTAGTAAATCATGGCAAAATTGTTAAGAATTGATGGCAATATTGTTAAGCCGGCGGCAGCCGGGGAGACAAACCATGAGAATCTTGCTTATTGAATGTGAACAGCCGGTCCGTAATTTAAAACATACCCTGGAAGAAGCAGGGTACGCGGTGGATGAAGTTCATTCCGGTAAAGAAGCTGAAAGTCTGGCCGGGTCTATTGCTTATGATTTGATAATACTGGATGTCTTCCGGCGGGAGAAGGCCAGCCTGGAAATCTGTCAGTCTTTAAGGCAGAAGAATAAGCCGGTTCCGCTTTTGATGCTGGGCAATAATACCACAGAAGATACTATTCTGGGACTGGACAGCGGGGCGGATGATTATCTGGGAAAACCCTTTACCCTGGAAGAGCTGTATGCCAGGGCAGGAGCTCTTTCAAGAAGAAAAAACAAAGTCCGCACAGCGGAAATGCGAGCCGGTGACCTGGTGATGGACACTAGCGCCAGAAGGGTCTATTTAAGTCAAAAAGAAATTGAGCTGACCCGCAAAGAATATGCCATACTGGAAGAACTAATGCATAATCCCGGCCGGGTTTTATCCCGCGCCGACCTGGAACAGCATGTCTGGAATATCACAGTGGACTGCAACTCCAACCTGGTGGACACTCACATTAAAAGACTGCGCAGAAAACTGGGCAGAGAAGGTCAGAAAAGCCGGATAGAGACCCTGTACGGCCTGGGCTACAGGCTAAGAACAGTCTCCCTGGGTATAATGCTTTCATCTATTCTCAGTGCAGTAATTGAACTTCCGCTTTCCGATCTTTTTCCCTACTGAACTATAGATTTAGCCGGACAGACCTGCGCGCACAGACCGCAGCCGTCGCACTGGGCGGCGTCTATAGCCACTTTACCGTCCAATAAAATAAGAGCAGGGCAGCCCAGCGAGTTAAGGCAGAGCTTGCATTCAGTACAGGTCTCTTTATCGATCTTATAGGGCAAGACCTTCTCACCGCGCAGGCGGCGGTCCCGCTGCCTGAGAATACCGCACATGGCCCGGCTGACGATCAGGGACGGACCGTCGAAGCGGATAGCGGCTTCTATAACCTCAACCGTCTTCTTCAAATCAAAGGGATTGACCACTTCAACGAATTGGACGTGGCAGGCCTTAGCCACCTCTTCCGGCAGGATGCCGATCTCACCGGCGCCCGGAGCGCCAGGATGAGGCTGAAAACCGGTCATCGCGGTAGCTGAATTATCCAGCACTACCATGGTCACCCTGGTCTTGTTAAAGACCGCATCGATCATAGCCGGAAGGCCGGAGTGAAAGAAGGTGGAATCCCCCAGGTGGCCGACCACCGGCCCCTTCTGCCCCCTGGCCACACCGTTAGCCAGGCCGAATCCGGCCCCCATGCAGCAATCCGTATCATACGAGCTCAAAGGAGGATTGATACCCAGACTATAGCAGCCGATATCGCCGGTTAAGACCCGATCGCCCAGGTCCTTTTTAACCTTGCGCACCGCCAGATTAATGGCGTGGAAAGAAGCCCGGTGAGGACAGCCCGCGCAGAGGGTGGGCGGCCTCTGGGGCAGGATGGTCTCCGCCTCTTTAGTCAGGCGGTCCAGTTCGGTATAATCCACCGGCAGCTTAGCCCCGCTGATCTTAGCGATGGCCGTTGCCACGATGCGGGTGGAGAATTCATTGCGGATAGGCAGGACATCTTTGCCGTGTATCTTACTGACAACGGCCGCTTCCTGCGCCAGAATTTTAACATGGTTTTCTACAAACGGCTCCAATTCCTCAATCACCAGGACTTCAGAGACGGACTGAAGGAACTGAGTTACCTTCTTGACCGGCAGCGGATGAGGCATACCGATCTTCATCAGTGAGACCTTGTCCTCCAAACCCAGCCAGCGCAGGGCTTCCAGGGTATATGCATAAGCAATGCCGCAGGCCATTATACCCAATTTAGCGCCGGGCACAGACCTGACGGTATTATACGACCAGTTTTCTGACTCGGCCTTGATCGCCGCAAAACGTTCCAGCAGCGCGACCCGGTTTTTACGGGCAAAGGCCGGAACGATCACATTAGACTCCCTCTTTTTAAATTCCCCCTGCAAGGGGGCTTTAAGGATGGGCCCCAGCTTAACATCTCCGCGGGCATGACTAAGGCGGGTGACCGAGCGCAGCATAAAAAGCTGACCGAATTTCTCGGAAAGTCTGAAGGCATCCACGGTCATGTCCCTGGCTTCCTGTACGGAGGAGGGTTCGAGGACAGGCAAATAGGCCTGTTCGGCGATAAAGCGGTTATCCTGTTCATTTTGCGAGCTCCAGATGCCCGGATCATCCGCATTGACCAGGACCATACCGCCGACCACTCCCATAGTGGTGGCAGACATCAGAGGGTCATGGGCCACATTCAAACCTACATGTTTCATAGACACCATGGTCCTGACGCCGCATAGCGCAGCCCCGAAGGCCACTTCAAAAGCCACTTTTTCATTGCTGGACCATTCAGCGTAATACCCCACCTCTTTAGCCAGATTGATCAGAGTTTCACTGATCTCACTGGAGGGTGTGCCGGGATAAGCCGCATAGACCGCCAAACCGGACTCAATAGCGCCGCGGGCAATGGCTTCATTGCCCAGCATAAAAAGACTTTTTCCGGGGGCATCCGAGGTGAGCGATAATTTTCCAGTTTCCAACGAGTCAGTCCCTCCCTTGATATGAATACCGATCTGCGACCAACCTTACATTAACTAAATCGTATCACGAGTGTACCTTGACTGTACACCGGCATATTCGATTTTAAACAAAATACCGCCGAATTCCCCATAACTAGGGAGCAATGGCCAGTTTGATCAGGGCCTTATCTTTCTTTAAGCCGTTAAAGCCCTTCTCAACGACATCGGCCATAGGGATTACCCCGGAAAAAAGACCCCGGGTGCTGATCTTACCGGCAGACATATAATAAAGCACTTTATCAACTTCTTCACCGGTATAAGCCAGGCTGCTCTTCATGCTCAGCTCATTGACCACCATCAAGGCCTGAATAACCGTAGCCGGTTCTCCCGCAACGCCCAAATTCAAGACCTGCCCGCCCGCCCTGGAAAGAGTCAGACACATTTCCAGAGATTGAGGGGTACCGGCGGCTTCTATGACGACATCCGCCCCGATGCCGCCGTAAAGAGAGCGAATTTTGCCGGCTAAACCGGCGCCTTCAGCGACGGGGTCCAGAACCAGGTCAGCTCCCATTTGCCGGGCCAGTTCTCTTCTCTGGGCAGAACGCTGCAGGGCGGTGATATGCCTGGCTCCAGCCATCTTTAAGAAGATGATGGCGGACAGACCGATAGGCCCCGCGCCGGAGACGACCACATTATCCCCCATTTTAAATTCAGAAACATAAATACCGCGGTAAGAGGTGCAGAGAATATCGCAAAGCACAGCGTCTTCCCAGGTTACATTGTCTGGAATCCGGTGGAACATGCCGTCAGGATCACCCACATGCATATACTCGGCCATACCGCCGTCTACACCCAACCCGTTGGTATTAGGGAAGCTTTTCACGCAGATATTGCTGTGCCCATGCAGGCAGAAATAGCATCTGCCGCAAGGACCGGGGGGAGCGATGACCACGCGTTCGCCGAGTTTCCAATTGTTAACACCCGCGCCTAACTCAGTGATCACACCCACATTCTCATGTCCCAGGACCAGATGGCCGGGTTTCACCACGGGATCGCCATTCCAATAGAGGTGCATATCGGTGCCGCACAGACCGCAGTACTTGATCTTGACTACCGCCTGTCCTGGGCCCGCCCCGGGAACAGGACGATCTTCAAACCTGATCTTCTGAATGTCCGCATATACCGCTGCTTTCATTGTCTCAACCCTCCTATGAAATTTATTAATCACTTCAACTACATTTATAGACTATTTTACATCCACAGGCTACACCAGGAGATCAGGGTATAAATTCGTAACTCGAAATACGAAATACTGTCTAATTTTAATTATGTTAAAACTTTTTACTTTTGACTTGTTAAATATGGATAAAGTGTAAAAAGGTGTAATAACCAAAATCCACCCCGCCCTGAGATTCCTCGCTACGCTCCTGAATGACACAAACTTGGGTTAAACTTTTGAATAATCGACCTTTTTACACCAACGTTAAATATTATATAATTAAAGACTATTCTTATTATAGCGTTATAGTATCGATTACTCTAATAAAAAAAGGAGGCATCGTACCATGAATAAGACTATTATTTTACATCATCTGCTGGACATGAACGACCTGCCGGCCGCGGAAAGGTGGTTCTACCGGTACCATATCCCTGAGGTGCTGCGCAACTACCCCCTCATGACACGTTATGTCAGCTATCGGGCCGTTCCCCCGCCGCCGGGAGCAGAGAAATTCGGTTACTACAATTATAAAGTACATGAGAATATCAACTCCAGCGACGAGTACGGGCAAATCGGCCTGGTCGGCCCGACTGCCGAGGTAGTGCCTTTAAAAGTGATCATGGTCAACGTGCCCGTCACGCCAACCGAGGATTTTATGGGCCGGGGTGTCTCTCTGGATAAAAAAACCATCTTGCGTTGGGTGATCGCTTTCAGATACCCGGAAGGCATCTCGCAGGAAGAAGGCGATAAATGGTATCTCAACGTCCATGCCAAAGAGGTTATGCAGCAGCCCGGACTAACCCGCTTTTTCAGCTATCGCATTATTCCCTCTAAAGCAGCGCCGTCCACACCGGGAGGGATGGGGGCCTTCCTGCATCCCCGGTCCTCCTGCACAGCCAACTGGCACAGGATATCCGAGCAGTGGTATGAGAACAGCAACGGCTGGGTCGACTCAATTATCAAGTCACCTCCTAAATATACCAGGCCGGCCTGGGCCAAATATGATAAATATCCGTTCTTTGAGCCGGACGTAGACTTCGGAAGTACTTTTATCCTGGAAAGACCGACTGACGACTGGCTGAGGAACGTGCCGCCTTTTCATATTTAAGGGCTAAAATGGAGAAAGCGGGCCTGTCTGAGCCGTCCCATTTTAACTTAAGGCACAGAACATGTTATAATACTTTCTGGCAAACTTAAGGGAGAGGTGTCCGAGTGGCTTATGGTACCGCTCTCGAAAAGCGGCCTCCGGTTCTCCGGAGCGCGGGTTCAAATCCCGCCCTCTCCGCCAACGAGAGTTGCCACAGACATTCATTTCCCTTTCCGCGGAGAGGTGCTGGAGTGGCCGATCAGGCACGCCTGGAGAGCGTGTGTAGCCGCAAGGTTACCGTGGGTTCGAATCCCACCCTCTCCGCCAGTAAATTTTTGACAAAATTTACAGTATTGAGTAGTTTGTATTTAATAATGCGGGGTTAGATAGTCCAGCCATTTCGTAAAAATTTACTACCCACTACAAATTACTCACACTAATTACACAATTCAAATAAAACTTATCTCGTAAGATATTGGCTATTTATAAAGCATCTTATACGTTGTACTATTAAGTATATGTTCGACTTCGAGAATCTTGAAGTTTATAAAAAGGCCAAATCTTTAAACAAAGAAATATTGGCTTTCCTGAAAAGCAATAAAGGCATAGATTCATATATTCGAGACCAGCTAAAACGAGCCTCTGTAAGTGTGGTAATAAACATTGCAGAAGGAAGTGGTAAATTTTCGAAAGCGGACAAAAGGAACTTTTATGTCATCTCCAGAGGCTCAGTTTATGAATGTGTCGCCTTGTTTGAAATCATTCTAGACGAGAATCAGATTACTCTCAACCAATTTGAACAATACAAACAAAACTTGGAAACCATATCCAAAATGCTGTTTGGATTGATTAATAGCCAGAAATAATGAGCAGTATGTAATTAGTAATTAGGATTACGGGATATCTGGCTCTATCCAAAAATTTTCTCCTCATTACCAATTACTCATACTATTATTCCGGCAATTAAATATATTCCATTTAAGGTTGGGCATAACACACTGACTCATGATTAAAAAATCTTGCGATTTTCTCACTACGAATCCCACCCTCTCCGCCAGTAAATTTGTGACAAAATTTACAGTATTGAGTAGTTTGTATTTAACAATTCGGGGTTAGATAGTCCAGCCATAACGGTCATCGCTGTGAAATTTACAGCTCAATTTGAATCCTTTTAAGTTTATAGATTATTTTCTAAATCATTAACCGGACTCTGCCCAACTCCCCTTCAATAGGCCTTTTTGATATTATTTTCCAGCCTATTACTTTAGTCGAGTATCACATTCTTTATAATTGTGCTACAATTATTCCTTTGTGACGACTAATAGAGAATTACAGTACTGGGTGGCCTTTAACATCGTCCCGGGAATAGGCAGGGTTAAGTTCGCCCAGCTTGAAAACTATTTCGGTAAACTGGAGAACGCCTGGCAGGCCGGTCCAGCCGACCTCAAACAAGCCGGACTGGAAAGCCATGTCATCAAGTCCATCCAGGAAATGCGCCCGCATGTCGATACGGCTTCTGAGATGGAACGATTGGAAAGAGCCGGCATCCGGGTGTATACCTTTCATGATGATGACTATCCGGCCAGGCTGCGCGAGATCTATGATTACCCGCCCGTCGTCTAGATAAAGGGAGAATTGACCCTTCAGGACGAGTGGTGCATCGCGGGAGTAGGCACGCGCAACCCTACCGTCTACGGGAAACAGGTCACTCAAGAGATCGTGGAAGACCTGGCGCGCAACAAAATTACGGTGATAAGCGGACTGGCCCGGGGCATTGATACCATCGCTCACCGCACAACCCTGGAGGCCGGTGGACGGACAGCGGCTATTTGCGCCTGCGGACTGGATTCCGTCTATCCCGCAGAAAACACGGCCCTGGCCCGCAGCATTGCTGAAAACGGCGCGCTGATCAGCGAATATCCCCTGGGAGCTAAACCGCGCCCGGACAATTTTCCCCGGCGCAACCGCATCATGAGCGGAATGAGCCTGGGTGTACTGGTGATAGAGGCGAATGAAACCAGCGGAGCTATTATCACCGCGCACATGGCCCTGGAACAAAACCGGGAGGTCTTTGCCGTACCAGGCAGCATTCTCTCCCCGATGAGCCGCGGAACCAATACCCTGATCAAGGAAGGCGCCAGGCTGGTCACAAGCTGTACAGACATTCTGGAAGAACTCAACTTAACAGCTAATGTTCAGCAACTGGAAATGAAAGAGCTGGTACCCACCTCCGAGACAGAAGACCAGCTTTTAAAGCAGTTGGGTTCTGAGCCGGTCCATATCGACACAGTTTGCCGGGGAAGCGGCCTGCCGGTTGCCACAGTAAGCAGCAATCTGGCTATAATGGAACTAAAAGGTCTGGTCAAACAGGTCAGCGCCATGAATTACGTGCTGGCCCGGGAAACCAGAGAAAAATATATTGTGAAAGTGAACTAAAAACATGAAAGACAAATTGGTTATCGTTGAATCCCCGGCCAAGGCCAGGACTTTGAGTAAAATCCTGGGCCACGGCTATAATCTGAAGGCTTCACTGGGACATATCCGCGATCTGCCTAAAAGCCAGATCGGAGTGGATATAGAAAACAACTTTACTCCCAAATATGTGATCCCTACGGATAAAAAGAAACTGGTAACGGAATTGAAGGCGGCGGTAGCGGAAGCCTCATCCATTTTTCTGGCAACCGATCCTGATCGTGAGGGAGAGGCCATTTCCTGGCACCTTTCTGAAGTGATCAACGGAAAAAATGAGATTCCCTCGCACCGGGTGGTCTTTCATGAGATTACTGAAGAAGCCATTAAAGAGGCCTTTAAGCATCCCCGCGAAATAGACCTGCAGCTGGTAGATGCCCAGCAGGCCCGCCGCGTATTGGACCGATTAGTCGGTTACAAGATCAGCCCCCTGCTCTGGCGCAAGGTGAAAAGAGGACTTTCCGCCGGTAGAGTGCAGTCCGTGGCTGTCCGCATCATAGTCGACCGGGAGAGAGAGATTCAGGACTTTAAACCGGTAGAATACTGGAACCTGCAGGCTGAGTTATGTAAAAAAACCGAGACCACTAAAAAAGCCGTCTTTACGGCCGCCTTAATCGGACTGATAGACGGCTCCAAGATAGAAATCCATAATGAAACGGAATCCGCCGCGTTAAAAGCCAATCTGGAAAAATCCGAATGGAGTGTTTATAAGGTAGCTTCCAAAAAAGTCAACCGCTCTCCGGCGCCTCCTTTCATAACCTCCACCCTGCAACAGGAGGCCTGGCGTCAATTACGCTATTCAGCCAGCCGCACCATGGCTCTGGCCCAACAGCTTTATGAAGGTTTGACCCTGGGCAGCGAAGGCAGTCTGGGCTTGATCACCTATATGCGTACCGACTCCACCCATATTGCCGAGTCCGCTCTGGCGGAGACCCGGGACTTTATTCAGTCAAAATACGGCGAAAATTATCTGCCGGTGAAGGCCCGCGTCTTTACTAAAACGGTTAAGGGCGCTCAAGAAGCCCATGAAGCGATCCGGCCTACCAGTATTCACCGTGAGCCGGCGGCCGTTAAACAATATTTAAACGATGCCCAATTCAAGCTATACGACCTGATCTGGAAGCGTATGGTAGCTTCCCAGATGGCTAACGCTACTTACGATAATATCACGGTAGACGTCGAAGCTAAATGCGCTGCCCCTAAAGCTGACTACCTGCTGCGCACTTCCAGCACCAAAATGGATTTCCCAGGTTATACCGCCCTTTACATCGAAGGCCGGGATGAAGATGACGATACAGATGAAAAAGGTTCTCCTCTCCCCAATTTAAGTAAAGGCGATCTATTGAAATTACTGAAAGTCATCGCAGAGCAGCGCTTTACACAACCTCCGCCACGCTTTACAGAAGCTACCCTGATTAAAATATTGGAGCAAAGAGGCATTGGACGCCCGAGCACGTATGCTCCCATCATATCCACCATTCAGGACCGCGAATACGTTACCCGTACCAAGGGGGCTTTTTCTCCCACTGAGCTGGGGTTCGTGGTTAACGATTTGCTTACCCAGAACTTCCCCGACCTGATGAATATCGAATTCACCGCGAAAATGGAAGAGGAACTGGATGAGATTGCCGGTGAAACGAAAGACTGGGTTAAAGTGGTCAGGGAATATTACCAGCCTCTGGAAAAAGACCTGGCCAAAGCCCAGGAACAGGTGGAAAGGGTCAAACTAACCGAGGAAATCACTGAAGAGAAATGCCCTAAATGCGGCAAGTTCATGGCTATCAAGAGCGGCCGCTTCGGTAAATTTCTGGCCTGCACCGGCTATCCGGAATGTAAAAGCACCAAGCCCTACCAGGTCAAGACCGGCGCCAAATGCCCGGAGTGCGGCAAAGAGCTGGTCCAGCGCATCAGCAAGAGGAAGAAACGCTTCTACGGCTGCAGCGGTTATCCCGATTGTAAATTTGCCACCTTTATGCAGCCGGTGCCTAAAGCCTGTCCGGATTGCGGCGGTTTGATGGTGGCTCAACGCAATAAGACCGCTAAGTGTCTGAAGTGTTCTCATACGGAGAAAATAGAAGAAGAGAAGACGGGAACAGGGGAAGTTAAAAGTTAGAAGGCAAAATTTAAAACTATCTAAGCTGCTGACGATACTTTAAAAATATACTTATATCCTCCTAATAAGCTATTAGTCAGGTACGTTGTCATTCTTCATCCCGATAGGTATTAAGTCGTTATCGGGATTCCAGAATGACAAAAGACATTGGTCAAGAAAGATAGTATTATGGTAAGTCTGATAGTAACGTCTTCTGAAATATCAACTTATGGGTTTAAGACCAATTATTTTAACTTTTAAATATTGACTTGTCCTGAGGTCCTTTCGTGCGAGAAGTCTTTAAACAGTACCTGAATTACCTTAAGGCGGAGCGTAATGCTTCGCCTTATACCTTACGCAACTACCGGACGGATTTAATAGGCACTTATAAGCGGGGGCCAGGCAAGGGTTTTTTTCAATTCCTCAAGCTAAAACAAATCGGGGATTTCAGAGAAGTAGATAAAGGAGTCATCCGGGACTATCTGGGCTGGCTGAGAGAACAGGGTATAGATAAAGTCAGCCTGGTCCGTAAACTTTCGGCTATCCGTTCCTTTTACCGCTACCTGTTAGCCGAGGGGCTGCTTAAGACCAGCCCGATTCCCGTTAATATCTCAGGCCGCAAGGGCAACCGCTCTTCACTTTCACCCAAACGGGACAAAAAGCTGCCGGTAT
>Ga0153915_10007660_pt1 | contig 10207 bp, 13 predicted proteins | sample Opewatmetagenome_2_FD_107003 | JGI IMG/M metagenome (GOLD analysis project Ga0153915, IMG submission 107003) | Freshwater wetland microbial communities from Ohio, USA - Open water 3 Core 3 Depth 3 metaG | ecosystem: Environmental > Aquatic > Freshwater > Wetlands | place: USA: Ohio, Lake Erie... | reverse complement strand
GGGCGATGGTCGGGACCGGGGACCGCAGCGAGCGGATCCGCACCTACAACTTCCCCCAGAGCCGGGTGACCGACCACCGGATCGGCCTCACCGTCCACCAGCTCTCGCAGGTCCTGGACGGCGGGTTCGACGTCTTCGTGGACGCGCTGATCGCCCACTCCCAGGTCGAGGCGCTCAAGCACACCGGCTGACCGTCCCGCCATGCGCCTCTCCGAACTTCTGGCCCTCTGCCGCCGGGAATTGGACGCGCGGGGACTCCCGTCCTTCCCCGAAGCCGAGATTTTCGCCGCCCACCTCTCCGGCGTCCCGCGGTCCCGGCTCTTCCTCGAAGCGGGGCGGGACGTGGGCGACCCGTCGGGGAGACTCGCCGAGATCGTCCTTCGGAGGGCGTCGGGCGAGCCGGCGCAATACGTCCTGGGGTCCTGGGAGTTCTACGGGAGGGAGTTCCTCCTGTCCCGCGACACGCTGATCCCGCGGCCCGAGACGGAAGGACTCGTCGCGTGCGCGATCGCGACGCTTCGCGGGGCGGGGCGCGACGGAGGCTGCGCCCTGGACGTGGGGACGGGGTGCGGGGCGATCGCGGTCACCCTTGCCGCGGAGCTCCCCCGCGTCAAGGTCGTCGCGGTGGACATCTCGGCGGGGGCCCTCGCCGTGGCGGCCCGAAACGCCCGGCGCGCGGGGGTGGCGGACAGGATTCTCTTCGCGCGCGCGGACGCATATTCCGCCTTGAAAAGAGGGGAGCGTTTTGATGTAGTGGTTTCGAACCCGCCGTACGTGTCCGAGGGGGATTGGGACGCCCTTCCCCGCGAGGTGAAGGATTTCGAGCCGCCCGGCGCTCTCGTGGCCGGGCCGGACGGACTGTCGATGATCCGGCGCCTCGTGGGCGGGGCCGCCGATCACCTGACGCAGGGCGGGACCCTCCTGTGCGAGATCGGGGAGACCCAGGGAGAAGCCGTCCGGCGCCTCCCGCCGGGCCTCCTTTGCTTTGCCGGCGTCACGAAGGACCTCGCGGGGCGGGACCGCGTCGCGCGCTGGACAAAAGACGGATAGGGGGAAGGCGCTGGACACGTTTCACATCAGCGGCGGGAGGCCTCTTAAGGGATCCGTCCGGGTCTCGGGGGCGAAGAATGCCGTGCTTCCCATCATGGCGGCGGCGCTCCTCGCGGACGGCCCGGTCGAGATCGCCGGGGTCCCGCGGCTTCGGGATGTCGCGACCTTCGGAACGCTCCTCGGCGTCATGGGGGCGGACGTGGATCACCTTGAGCCCGGCGCGGAGGGCGGGGACGTCGTGCGCGTCGACGCGCGGGAGGCGGTCAAGGCGGAGGCGCCGTACGACCTCGTGAAGACGATGCGCGCCTCCGTGCTCGTGCTGGGCCCCCTCGTGGCCCGGCGCGGCCGGGCGCGCATCTCGCTCCCCGGGGGATGCGCCATCGGCGCGCGCCCGATCGACCAGCACCTGAAAGGTCTCGAAATCCTCGGCGCGAAGACGACCCTGTCGGAAGGGTACATCGAGGCCGCGGCGGACGGGCGGCTCCGGGGAGGGGTTGTCCATTTCGACATGAAGACCGTGACCGGGACGGAGAACCTCATGATGGCCGCGGCGCTCGCCTCGGGGACGACGGTCCTCAAGAACGCCGCCCTCGAGCCCGAGGTGTCCGACCTCGCGCGCGCCCTGCGCGCGATGGGGGCGGACATCGAGGGGGAGGGGACCGACGAGATCGTCGTCCGGGGGGTGCCGACCCTGTCGGGCGCCCGCTACGCGGTGATGGCCGACCGGATCGAAGCGGCGACCCTGCTTCTGGCCGGCGCGATCACCGGGGGCGACGTGACGGCGGCGGGGGCCGACCCCTCGTCGATGGAGGCCGTCCTCGACAAGCTGCGGGGAAGCGGGGCGGAGGTGACGGCCGCGGACGGCGGCGTGCGCGTGCGGCGCGACGGGCCGATCCGGTCCGTCAACGTCAAGACGTCGCCCTACCCGGGATTTCCGACTGACGCGCAGGCCCAGTTCATGGCGTACATGTGCCTGGGCGACGGGTTCAGCATCATCCGCGAAACCATCTTCGAGAACCGGTTCATGCACGTCGCCGAGCTCCGGCGGATGGGGGCCCAGGTCGACATCTCCGGGAACACCGCCGCCGTCAAAGGGGTGCCGGCGCTCTCCGGGGCGCCATGCATGGCCACCGACCTGCGGGCGTCCGCATCGCTTGTCCTGGCAGGGCTGGCCGCCTCCGGGACCACCGAGATCCTCCGCATCTACCACCTGGACCGCGGGTACGAGGCGCTCGAAACGAAACTCTCCGCCCTGGGCGCCGATATCACCCGGGTGCAGGAATAGGAGGACCGCCAGAGATGATCTGGGTGAAGTCGGGGACGGCCGCGTACGGCAAGGTCCTGGCGGCCGCCGCGGGACGGGGAGTCGCGGAGTCGGAGAAGGTGTCCGCCGTCGTCGCCGAGGTGATCGCCCGCGTCCGCCGCGAGGGGGATGCGGCCCTCGCCGATTATACCCGGCGTTTCGACGGGTTCGATCCGGGCCGGAAGGGATTCGCGGTCCCGAAGCGCGAGATCGAGGCGGCCTTCCGGCGCACCCCCGCCCGACTTAAGGGATCGCTCGCCTTTGCGGCCGCGCGCATCGAGGCGTTCCATGCCCACCAGGCCGAGACCGGGTTTTCCGCGGGGCTGCCGGGCGCGGTTCTCGGTCAGCGGATCCTTCCCGTCGTCCGCGCGGGCGTCTACGTCCCCGGCGGGAAGGCAGCCTACCCGTCGACCCTCCTCATGAACGCCATTCCCGCCCGGGTTGCGGGGGTGCGCGAGGTGATCGCGGCGTGCGCGGCGCCCCGCGGCGCCGTGCCGGACGTCGTCCTCGCCGCGGCGCGGATCGCGGGAGTATCTGCCGTCTACCGCATCGGAGGGGCCCAGGCCGTCGCGGCGCTCGCCTTCGGGACACGCTCCGTGCCGCCGGTGGACGTGATCGCCGGCCCCGGGAACGCTTACGTGACCGAGGCCAAGCGCCAGGTCTTCGGGCGCGTGGGGATCGACATGCTGGCCGGGCCGAGCGAGCTCGTCGTCCTGGCGGACGCAACGGCGAGGCCCGCCTACGTGGCGGCGGACCTGCTGTCCCAGGCGGAGCACGACGAGGACGCGTTCGTCGCGCTGGTGACCGATTCCGCCTCCCTGTCCCGGATGGTGGCGGCGGAGCTCGGCCGCCAGGCGAAGACTCTGCCGCGGAAAGGAATCCTCGCCGGAGCCCTCGCGCGCGCCGTGGGCTTCCTTGTGAAGGACCTCGACGAGGGGATCGAGGTCGTGAACCGCATTGCCCCGGAGCACCTCGGGATCGTGGTCGAGAACCCCTGGGCCGCCCTCGAACGGATCCGGAACGCCGGGACCGCGTTCCTCGGCCCCTACAGCCCGGTCGCCGTAGGGGACTACGTGGCGGGGATCAACCACACGCTCCCGACGGGGGGCGCGGCGCGCTTTTCCTCGCCTCTCGGCGTGGCGACATTCCTCAAGCGGACCAACGTGGTATCATATGAATTTCGGGCGCTTTCGGCGGACGCGGCCCACGTGGTGCGTCTCGCCGAGAAGGAGGGGCTCGTCGCCCACGCCCGCGCCGTCCGGATACGGACCGGAGGGGAGGCCTGACGCCGATGCCGAGGGAAGCGGAGGTCGCTCGCAAGACGAAGGAGACCGACGTCAAGGTCGTGTTGCGCCTGGAAGGGGAAGGCGAAGGGCGGATCGAGACGTCCATTCCCTTCTTCGATCACATGTTGACGCTGTTCGCCCGCCACGGCTTCTTCGATCTCACGGTCGCCGCGGCCGGGGACACGGGAGTCGACTTTCACCACGTGGTGGAAGACGTGGGGATCTGCCTCGGCGAGGCGTTCCGCAAGAGCCTCGGGACCCTGTCCGGGATCGCCCGGTACGCCTCGGAAACCATCCCGATGATCGAGGCGCTGGCCCAGGTCACCGTGGACGTCTCCGCCCGGCCGCACCTCGTCTTCCGCTGCCCGCTTCAGAGCGAGAAGGTGGGGACTTTCGACGTCGAGCTCGTGGAGGAGTTTCTCCGGGCCTTCGCCCAGTCGTCGGGAGCGTGCATCCACGTCAACGTCCCGTACGGCTCCAACGCGCACCACACGGTGGAGGCGGTCTTCAAGGCGCTGGGCAGGGCGATGTCGGGGGCGGTCCGGATCGATCCGCGCGTTTCGGGAGTCCACTCGTCGAAGGGCGTCCTGGGATGACGTCGCAAGATGCGATCGGCGTCGTCGATTACGGGATGGGGAACCTCCGCAGCGTCGGCAAGGCGCTCGAGTCGCTCGGCTTCCGCACCGTCGTGAGCGGGAGCGGGGCGGAGCTCTCCCGGTGCCGGGGGATTGTCCTGCCCGGAGTCGGCGCCTTCCGCGACTGCATGCTCAACCTGGGCCGGCAGGGGCTCTTGCGGTTCCTGTCCGACGTTCTTGCGGAGGGGCGGCCGTTCCTCGGGATCTGCCTCGGCCTGCAGGTCCTCTTCGCGGAGAGCGAGGAGTTCGGACGGTACGCCGGCATCGGCCACTTCCCGGGGCGGGTCGTCCGCTTCCCGGGGGCGATGCGGGCGGACGGGCGGCCTCTCAAGGTCCCGCACATGGGGTGGAACCGCGTCGATTTCACGGCGGCCCATCCAGCGCTTCGCGGGATCCCGAGCGGCTCCTATTTTTACTTCGTCCACTCCTATTACGTCGTTCCGGACGACCCGGGCGTGGTGGTGTGCCGGACGTCTTACGGCGTCGATTTCACGTCGGCGGTGGGCAGGGGGAACCTGCTGGCGGTTCAGTTTCACCCCGAGAAGAGCCAGGCGGCGGGCCTTTCCGTGCTGTCCAACTTCGGGCGGCTCTGCCGCGACGCCGCGTGCGCCTGAGGGGGGAGTGGATGGCGTTCCAGGTGATCCCGGCGATCGACATCCAGGGCGGCAAGGCGGTCCGCCTCCGCCAGGGCCGGGCCGAGGATGCCACTGTCTTCTCGGACTCCCCTCTCGAAGTCGCCCGGCGGTTCACCTCCGAGGGCGCGTCCCTGATCCACGTGGTCGACCTCGACGGGGCCTTTCTCGGCAAGCCCGTCAACATGGATATCATCTTGCGCATCGTCGCGGCGACGGATGCGGCGGTCCAGGTGGGAGGGGGGGTGCGCAACTTCGAGATCGCGGCCCGCTACCTCGGCGCGGGAGTCTCGCGAGTCATCCTGGGGACGTCGATCGTGCGCAACCCCGAGGAAGTCCTCCGGATCACCAAGGCGTACCCGGGGCGGGTTGCCGCCGGGATCGACGCGAAGGACGGCTACGTCGCGATCCGGGGATGGGTCGAGGTCACGGGGGTGAAAGCCGTGGATCTGGCCCGCCAGATGGAGAAGACCGGGATTTCCTGTTTCGTCTACACGGACATCCAGCGGGACGGGATGATGGCGGGCCCCAACTTCCACGCCACCCGGGCGTTCGCGAAGGGGCTGTCCACCCCCGTGATCGCTTCGGGGGGCGTCAGCGCCCTGGCCGACGTGGAGCTGTTCCAGGCGATGGAGAACGACGGGGTGCGGGGCGTCGTGATCGGGAGGGCCCTCTACGACGGCTCCGTCGCGCTCGCCGACGCCCTGCGGCTGGAAAGGACGTGACCCGCAGGCGATGCTGGCCAAGCGGATCATCCCGTGCCTCGATGTTACGGGGGGGCGCGTCGTCAAGGGGGTGAGGTTCGTCGACCTGAAGGACGCGGGCGACCCGGTGGAGGTCGCGCGCCGTTACGACGAGGAGGAGGCCGACGAGCTGACGTTCCTCGACATCACCGCCTCCCACGAGAAGCGCGACATCCTCATCGACGTCGTTCGGAGGACGGCGGAGCAGGTCTTCATGCCGCTGACAGTGGGCGGGGGCGTTCGAACCCTGGACGACATCCGCAACCTCCTGAGGGCGGGGGCCGACAAGGTCTCGATCAACACCGCGGCGGTGGCCGACCCGGACTTCGTCCGCCGGGCCGCGGAGCGGTTCGGAAGCCAGTGCACCGTCGTGGCGGTCGACGCCCGCGCCGTCCCCGGGAAGCCGGGGACGTGGGAGGTTTATACTCACGGCGGCCGCAGGCCCACGGGGATCGACGCGGTCGCGTGGGCGGCGCGGATGGAGGAGTTCGGCGCCGGAGAGATCCTGCTGACGAGCATGGACCGGGACGGGACCCGGGACGGGTACGACATCGCGCTGACGCGTGCCGTCGCGGACCGGGTGGGAATCCCCGTGATCGCGTCGGGCGGCGTGGGGACCCTCGATCATCTCCTCGCGGGGCTGACGGAGGGCGGGGCGGACGCCGTTCTCGCGGCCTCGATCTTCCACTACCGGGAGCACACGGTGGCGGAGGCGAAAGAGTACCTGCGGCGGCACGGCGTGCCGGTAAGACCGCCGTTCGCGGCGTCAGGGAGGGAGCGGTGACGGCGGACGAGCTGATCGGGATCGTGAAGTTCGACGAGCGGGGCCTCGTGCCCGTCGTGACGCAGGACGTGTCCGACAACGCGGTGCTGATGGTCGCGTGGGCGAATGCCGACGCGCTCCGGAAGACCTTTGCCACGGGACGCGCCTCGTACTGGAGCCGGTCCCGCCGCTCCCTCTGGGTCAAGGGGGAGACCTCGGGGCACTTCCAGGAGGTGGACGAGGTGCTCTACGATTGCGACGTGGACACGATTCTGTACCGCGTGCGCCAGGCGGGGCCGGCATGCCACACCGGCGAGCGGACCTGCTTTTATCGCAGCGCCTACAGGCGCGAAGGGAGATAACGATGGCCGACGAGTGCATTTTCTGCAAGATCGTCCGGAAGGAGGTGCCGTCCCAGCCGATCCACGAGGACCACGACATGGTCGCCCTGCCGGACATCAATCCCGTGGCGCCCGTCCATGTGCTCGTGGTGCCGAAAGAGCACATGGTCAACCTGAACGAGGCCGGGGTGAAAGACGTCGCCGTCCTCGGGAAGATGCTCCGGCTTGCCGCCAAGATCGCCAATGAGAAGGGGATTGCCGAGTCCGGATACCGGATCATCATCAACAACGGCGATGACGGGGGTCAGATCGTTCCGCATCTCCACCTCCACCTGATCGGGGGCAAGCCGCTCGGTCACAAGCTCGGGTAGGCCGGCGCCGGCGATGCGCCACAACCGGTATTTCGACGACCAGGTGCAGAGCCTCGGCTTCTCGGACGGCGAGGGTGACGCGACCCTCGGCGTCATCGAGGCTGGCGAGTACGCCTTCGGAACATCGCGGGAAGAGCGGATCACCGTGGTCTCGGGACTCCTCTGGTACCGGGTCCCGGGACGGGAGTGGATGTCGGCGGCTGCGGGCGAGGGGTTCACGGTCCCCCCGGGTGTCACCTTCGAGGTCAAGGCCGAGGCGCCCGTGTCCTATCTGTGTCGTTACCGGTAGCATGCCGACGATGGAGACACCCGATCGTCTCCGGTATTGACTTGAGGTCAAAAACGCGTAATATGTTATAATTTTAGGCCACACGTCGGCGCAGGAAGGGGTGATCCACTTATGCCGGGCGTCCGCGTCAAGGAAGAGGAGCCCTTCGAGAGCGTTCTCAAGCGATTCAAGAAGCAGTGCGAAAAGGCCGGAATCCTTTCGGAAATCCGCAAGCGGGAGCATTACGAGAAACCGAGCGTCAAACGGAAGAAGAAGGCCCTGGCGGCCAGGAAGCGCGCATTGAAGAAGATGAAGAAGATGAGCCAGTAACCGATGGCTCTCAAGGAACGGATCCAGGAGGACATGCGGAAGGCGGCCAAGGAGCGCGACTCCTTGGCCCTTTCTGCTTTGCGGATGGCGATCGCCGCGATCAAGAACCGCGAGATCGAGGCCCGGGGGGAGATCGGGGACGACATCGTCGTCAAACTGCTCGCGACGATGATCAAGCAGCGCCGCGAAGCCATCGACCTGTACGTCAAGGGGAACAGGCCGGAGCTGGCGGAGAAGGAAATGAAGGAGATCGCGGTCCTCGAGGCATACCTGCCGAAGGGGCTTTCGCCGCCGGAGGTGGAATCCCTCGCGCGGGAGGCCATCGCGGCCGTCGGCGCGAAGTCGCAGGCGGACCTGGGGCGGGTCATGAAGGAACTGATGCCGAAGGTGGCCGGGCGCGCGGACGGGAAGGTCGTGAACGAGGCCGTCCGGCGCCTTCTGACGGGCTGACCGGCGGTCGGCGGGAGGATCGTCCCGGGCGACGCCGTCGCCCGGGATTTTTTTGCCGGGAAGGAAGAGGCCAGAGGTCGATTTGGGAGGGCGGATCTCCGAAAGCACGCTTCGGGAGATACGGGAACGGGCGGACATCGTCGAAGTCGTCTCCGAAACCGTCCGCCTCTCGCGCAGCGGCGCGAGCTTCCGGGGCCTGTGCCCGTTCCACCGGGAGAAAACGCCCTCCTTTTTCGTCCATCCCTCCAAACAGATCTTTCACTGCTTCGGCTGCGGGGAAGGGGGGTCGGTCTTTCATTTCCTGATGAAGGCGCGCAGTCTCTCCTTTGCCGAGGCGGTCGAGGACCTCGGGGAACGGTACGGGATCCCGGTCCGGTACGAAGCGGGCGGGGCGGATCGCAGGCCCCAGGAAGACCTTTACCGGATCCTCGCCGCGGCGTCCGAAATCTTCCGGGAGCTACTCCGGTCCTCTCCGGGCGCCAAGCCGGCGCGGGAGCTGGTCCGCCGCCGCGGCGTGACCCCCGAGGCCGAGCAGGAGTTCTTCCTCGGCTACGGGGGCGGAGGCCGGGACCTCATTGCGGCCCTCGCGCGGCAGGGGGTCGACCTCGCCAAGGCGGAGAGCGCCGGGCTCCTCTTCCGCCGCGAGGGCGCGGGGTACCGCGAGCGGTTTCGCGGCCGGCTGATTTTTCCCATCGCGGATGCGCGCGGCCGGGTGTGCGGCTTCGGCGCCCGCGCGATCGGGGACGCGGAACCCAAATACCTCAACTCCCCGGAGTCCGAGCTCTACCGGAAGAGCGCGGTGCTCTACGGCCTCTACCAGGCCCTTCCGGCCATCCGGAAGGACCGGACGGTCGTCGTCGTCGAGGGATACATGGACCTCATCGGGCTCTGGCAGAAGGGGGTCCGAAACGTGGTGGCCACCTGCGGCACGTCGCTCACCGAGAGCCACGCGCGCACGTTGAAGCGCCTGGCGGACACCGTCATCCTACTCTTTGACGGCGACATTGCCGGGAAAAAGTCGGCGGTGCGCGCCGGAGGGCCTCTCTATTCGGCGGGGGTGAGCCCGATGGTCCTGTTTCCCCCGAAGGGAATGGACCCCGATGACTGGGCGAAGGAGACGACGGGGCCGGAGCTGGCCGAGAAATTCGCGAAGGCGGCCCCCCTGATGGAGTACATCGAGCGGGGTGCGGCGAAGAAGTACGACCTGTCCCAGATCGCCGGGAAGCTCGCCTATCTCCAGCTCATGGGGAAGTACCTGCCCTGGGTCAGCGACCCCGCCGAATACCGCCTGTACGTCCAACGGGTGGCGCGGGCCGCCGGTCTTCCGGAGGACACGGTCCTGGACCGCCTGAAGGGGGCCCAGGCACCGGCCGCGGCCGCGCCCGCCGGCCTGCCGCCGCCAGCGACGTCGTCCGCCCCGGAGGAGGACCTGCTGCTCGCGCTGCTGGCGCGGGACCCATCCCTGATCGAATCGGTCGCGCGGGACGGGGTGGCTGACCTGGTCGAAGGACCCGAGGTGCGGGACGCGATCGTCCGCTTTTCGAGCCGGAAAGGCGCGGACGCGGGTGCGGACCTCCGGTCCCTGCTGGACGAGGCGCTCCCGGAGGGCGTCCGGAAGCGCGTGTCGGAGCAGCTGCTCCGGGCGGAGATGTCCGGCGACGAAGCCCGCCGGATCTATCCGGAGGCGGTCATCGCCCTCCGGATCCGGGCGAAGCGGCGGGAGGAATCCCGGCTCAACGCGGCGATCGGCCAGGCGCGGGAAGACGAGAAGGCGGAGCTCCTGTCCCGGCAGATAGCCGTGCGCCGGGAGCGGGAGCTTCTGGAGCAGGAGCGTAGAACGCGCGGATGAGGTGAATGGAATGGCGAGGAAAGAGAAGTTCGACGGCATCGACAGCCTGATCGAGAAGGGGCGCGCCCAGGGGTTCGTCACGTACGACGAGCTGAACAGCGTCCTGCCCCCCGACATCCTGACGGGCGACCAGATCGACGACGTCATGGAGATCTTCGGGGAGAACGCGATCGAGGTCGTCGACGC
>Ga0153915_10007659_pt1 | contig 10207 bp, 11 predicted proteins | sample Opewatmetagenome_2_FD_107003 | JGI IMG/M metagenome (GOLD analysis project Ga0153915, IMG submission 107003) | Freshwater wetland microbial communities from Ohio, USA - Open water 3 Core 3 Depth 3 metaG | ecosystem: Environmental > Aquatic > Freshwater > Wetlands | place: USA: Ohio, Lake Erie... | reverse complement strand
AGGCATCAGGACTTTGGGCGTGCCGGAGGAATTCGGCGGCGCCCCGCTTGACCCGAAAACGAGGGTGCAGACGTTCGCGCTGATCGCCGAAGAAATCGCCCGGGGAGATTCGGGCCTTGCCGACAAACTGGTGCAGGTCTGGAAAGTCTCGACGCTCCTCAAGAACATTGCGCCTCGTCATATCCAGGAGCACTGGTTCCCGAAAATCGTCGCGGATCCGACGTTCCTGCTCGCGCATTGCTCGACGGAACCGCGCGGCGCGTCCGATCGGTGGCTGGGCTACGACCGGCCGGAGACGGCTTTTCAGACGAAGGCGGGCCTCAAGGGCGACGAGTGGGTGATCAACGGGCGCAAGCAATTCGTGAGCAACGGCTACGATGCCAGACTTTATGTCGTGTACGCGAACACCAAGCCCGGCAGCAGAATGATCGAAGGCACTTCGAGCTTCCTGATCCCGCGCGGCACGCCCGGGTTCACCGTCATGCGCTGCAACGAAACACTCGGCGGGCGTTTCATGAACAACGGCGAGATGGTGTTCGAGGATTGCCGCGTACCCAGGGACCACTGCCTGGCCGAGAACGATGCGCTGGCACGGAGGGGGGCGCACTACTCGCGGCCCGGCCGCATCATTCAGGCCTCGAAAAACCTGGGCATCGGCATTGCCGCATTCGAACGTACGGCCGAATATGTGCAGAACTACGTCCAAGGCGGCAGGATCCTGATCAAACACCAAATCGTCGCCTCGCGGCTTGCAGATATGGCTACACGGCTTCATGCGGTGCGCGGGCTGCTGCGAGAAGCGTCCCGCGCCACGGACGAAGGCGCGCCGGAGGCCGACCACCTTTGCAGCATGGCGAAGCTGTTCGCATCCGAGGAAATCCTGAAGGTGTGCCAGCATGCTGTAGAGCTGCATGGCGGGAACGGCACCATGCTCGATTTCGGTATCGAGAAACTCTATCGGGACGCAACCATGTTTCTGCACATGGACGGCACGGCGGATATCACGCGCTTCAAGATCGTCAAATCCATGTTCCCCGATACCGCCGGCGTCTATGCGGGGCCCGAGGATTGACGGCGTAACGGCTGGGTTCGTGACCGCTGGCCGGTCAGCGCCAGCAGAAAGTGACTTCCGAATCCCGCCTTACAGGACGACGGGTTTGTCCGGCAACTCGTCGGTTTTTCCGCCGCGCCGCGGGAAATGGCGAGCCAGCAGAGCGCTGATTTCGTCGATGCCCTTCAGGACGCCTTCCTCGAAGCGGCCCTTGCCGAACGCCTCCCTGATGCGCCCGCAGATGGCACCCCATTCTCCCTCACCCACCTTCGCGCTGATGCCGCGATCGGCGACGATTTCGATCTGGCGATCGATGAGCTGCACGTAAATCAGCACGCCGTTATTGTGTTCGGTATCCCAGACACGCAGCCGCGCGAAGACCTCGTGTGCACGATGACGAGGCGTGATTCCGCGCAGGAGCGGCAACAGGTCGATCCCCGCTTCGACCGCAAATCGAAGTTCACCGTCGTGCCGCGCCTCCGAGACTTTGATGGCCTGTTCGATCCGTCCGAATGCACCGCGCGGAAATGCGCGATGCAGGATCCAGTGCGGCGCGGCGAGATGCCTGACAATGCGTCTCGCGTCCATCACCAGCTTCCTCCGGCACCGCCCCCGCCCGAGGTGCCTCCTCCGCCGCCGAAACCGCCTCCCCCGGCGGACCATCCGCCGCCGGAGTAGCCGCCCCAGCCGCCGCCCCAACCTCCACCGCGGTAACCGGTCCCTCCAAAGAGACTCAGAACGAACGCGGCCACGCCGAATACCGTTGCCAGAACGGCGCCGACGAGCGCAAAGGCAACAAATCCCGTGACAATGCCGATGATCCCCGAGCCCAGGAAACGACCGAATATCGCCCGCAACACCCCGCCGATCACGAAGACAAGAAGAAAGCCGAAAATCAGGAGCGACCCGGGGTCAATGTGGTTGCCTTGCGCCGACCGGCGTTTGGGTGGCGGCAGAGGCTCGCCGTCGATCACGCGCATGATGCGGTCGACGCCGGCAGCGACTCCACCGGCGAAGTCGCCTTGCCTGAAATGCGGCACGATCTCTTCGTCGATGATGCGCTTGGTGGTCGCGTCGGTCAGGGCGCCCTCGAGTCCGTACCCGACTTCTATCCACAACTTGCGGTCATCCTTGGCGACCACCAGCAGCACGCCGTCATCGACCCCTTTGCGCCCGAGTTTCCACGTCTCTTCGACGCGCACCGCATATTGCTCGACGGTTTCTGGCTGGGTCGTGGGAACCATCAGCACCGCTATCTGGGCCCCTTTGCGGGACTCGAAAGCGGCGAGCTTCTGCTCCAGCATGGCCCGTTGCGCATTCGACAGTGTTGCCGTGAGATCGGTGACGCGCGATTTGAGCGGCGGTACTGGAACCTGGGCAGCAGCGAATGCTGCGAAAAACAGTGTCGCAGCAAGCGCACCGCTTGACAGCCAGCTCCGCACCGCCCGTACGTTCATCGGGGATTACTTGCCGGGAAGCCGGTTTTCGCCCGGAGTGGCGCTGGAAGACTGCGGGGCCGGGGAAACGGGACTCCCGAAATCAACTTTTGGCGGCTTTGCGATTTCTTTCTCGTCTTCAACCGTAAACTGCGGTTTTTCCTTGAAGCCGAACGCCATGGCCGTCAAATTGCTTGGAAACGACCGCACCGTCACGTTGTATTCCCGCACTGCGCGTATGTAACGGTTGCGTGCGACGGTAATTCGGTTTTCGGTGCCTTCGAGCTGCGCCTGCAGATCGCGGAAGTTGCGATCGGATTTGAGCTGGGGATAATTTTCCGTCACCACCAGCAGCCGGGACAGCGCCGAGGTCAGCTCGCGCTGCGCCGCCTGGAACCTCGCGAAAGCCTGCGGATCGTTGATGAGTTCGGGCGTCGCCTGAATCGACCCCACTTTGGCGCGTGCATTGGTCACGCCAAGCAGCACCTGCTGTTCCTGTGCCGCAAACCCCTTGACCGTATTGACGAGGTTTGGCACGAGGTCAGCGCGGCGCTGATACTGGTTGAGCACCTCGGCCCAGCTTGCCTTGATCTGCTCGTCTGTCGATTGCAGCGTGTTATAACCGCAGCCCGACAACAATGCCGTTGTTGCGAGCAACATTATCGCCACGAATTTCTTGCTCATGTCTGCCCCCCGCTGAATTGCGACTGGTGTTTCGTTGCGTTCCATGCCCGGTCTGTCATTGGCGACGCACTGAATTGGCGGCTACCGCTTCCGGACCACCGTTCACCGCCGCTCACACATCTCGTTTAAATGGTGGTGGACTGCGCGGATTGCAAGCCCTTCATCGTCTCCACCGCGAAACACAAGTCCACCCACGCCTTGGCCTTGTCCGGCAAATTTCGAAGCAGGTAAGCCGGGTGATAAGTGACGATCAGCCGAATACCCCGATATTCATGGAGTTTGCCCCTCAGGCTGGCAATGCTCGCCTCGCGTGCGAGCAGGTTGACCGCCGCAACCCTGCCCATCGCCACGATCAGTCGCGGCCCGATCAGCTCGATCTGCCGCTGGAGATACGGTTCGCACGCAAGCGCCTCCTGATGCTCCGGATTGCGATTGCCCGGCGGGCGGCATTTGACGACGTTGGCGATATAGACATTTTGGCCGCGCTTCAAGCCGATTGCCGCGAGCATGCTGTCGAGCAGCTTCCCGGCCTGCCCGACGAAAGGCTCCCCCTGCGCGTCTTCCTCGGCGCCGGGCCCTTCGCCGACGAACAGCCAGTCGGCGTTTTCGTCGCCGACCCCGAATACGGTCTTGTTGCGGTTCGCATGCAAGGCACAGGAGGTGCACCCGGCAACGCTCGCTTTGAGCTCCGGCCAGTCCATACGCATGATCACGGAACGCCGGTCGCTGAAAATCGGTGACTCGTGACCGCTCAACGGTGGCTGGCTATCCGCAACCGGCAGCGCCGCAGGTTCGGCCGCCGCAACGTGATCAGGTCCGGGCGGGCTTTCGCGCAAACGCCACACCGGCGCGAGCCCCATTTCCTTCAACATCTCCGCGCGGCGTGTAGTCATCGCAGACTCAATTCCATCACCACCGCGTCTTCGCGGTTTGCCGCGTCGGGGTAATAGGCGCGTCGCACGCCGATTGCCGCAAATCCCGCCCGACGATACAAGGCAAGCGCGGCACTGTTCGACGGCCGCACTTCGAGAAAAATCCTGCCGGCACCAAGGTCTCTGGCGCGGTTTATGTTGAATTGGAGCAGTTCTGAGCCCAGCCCGAGGCGCTGCCATTGCGCAGCAACGCTCAGATTAAGGAGATGCGCCTCCGCCGCAGCGATCATGGCAACACTGTAGCCGGCGATGGCGCCCCGGATATCGACAATCCAGCACTGATAACCCGCACTCAGCGAATCGTTGAAGTTGCCGCGCGTCCAGGGATGCGAATAGACAGCGGATTCGATTGCCACTACGGCGTCCAGATCGCCCGGGGTCATGCAGCGGTAACATGGAACGGTATCAAGGCGGGCGCTCATCGCTCGTCGGTGCGCAGTGCGACTTTGTCTCGAATGTAAATCGGGGCGGCAAACGCGGCGTCGGTGTCTTTTCCCTGTTCGAAAAGCGACACACCCAGCCGGACAATCTCCCGCGCATGCGGGGCGATGTCAGCCGCCAGCCCGCTCAAGTGACCATCATAGCGTTCCAGCAGCGCATCATGATAGGTTGCAAATCCGCTGCCACACCCCACCCACAAACCGTGCGGCAGGGCCGGCGATTCCACCGGTGACCATAAGCCGGGCTCGCATACGGTCTTCCAACCCCCCGCAGACCGGTCATAGGCGGCGTGGTAAACCTCCTGCATCCGGGCGTCCAGGCAGCATACGACCCTCTCTGCTCCGGTTGCCTCGGCCATCGCCAGCAACGTGCCTACGCCCACCACCCGGAGGCCCGCGGCAAACGCGAGCCCCTGGGTCACCCCGCAGGCAATTCTGAGTCCGGTAAACGATCCCGGGCCCTGCCCGAATGCAATTCCATCGAGTTCCTTGACGCGTAATTCGTGCCGCGCGAGCAGGTCATCCACCATGTCGATCAACATTTCGGTGTGGCGTTGCCCGGCGTGCCTGTCACGCGCGTCGACATCACCGTCGCACCACAATGCAACGGAGCACAATTCCCCTGAAGTATCAAGGCCCAAAATCTTCAAAGCGACGCCGTCGGCAACGACCGGTCCGAATTCGGGTAAAAAGTAATTATTTTAGCTTATCTCCCGATAGCGAATCGGGGACCGCAGCAATCGCGGCATGATTGCCCGATCGCTGCTACAATATTTTGGGTCCGGCATGTCGTCGCCTCATATCGCCGCGGGAGCGCCCGTTGAAGCAGTGGGTAGAACTGCTTGAATCGTCTGTCATCGTCGCCTTGGTGCTCGCAGGGATCGGCGGCATTTCCTATCACCTGTTTCGCATCGGCGGGTGGATAGAAACCTCCTTCGACAGGTTCTGGAATCTCGAGGCCCGGCATTTCCTGATCGGGATTCCGGTGATTATTGCCGGTGTCGTGCTGTTCAGGTTATGGCATGGCGGAAGATCGCTGCACAGCAAGACAAGCATCATTCCCAACCTGATCCTTTATGTGCTGATGGCAGCCGGCGCGTATTTCATCGGTCATTACGCAATAACCGGAACGATCTGAGCGGGCGCCGGGGCCGGTTCGATCAATCGATATGAATGCGGGCGGCCTTCCCTACCTTGGCCCACTTTTCTATTTCAGCCTTTATGAAAGCCGAGAATTCATCAGGGGAATTGCCGGAGGGCAGCGCTCCGAGCTTGAGCAACCGCTCCCGCGCCTCCGGCGTTTTCAGGCTTTTGGCCAATATTTCATTGGTCTTCACCACGATTTCCCGCGGTACGCCCGCCGGCATCACCACGCCTTGCCAGGATCCGCCGTCAAAGCCCTTCACGCCCGACTCAGCCACTGTGAGAAGCTCGGGCATCGCCGGAAAACGTTCCTTGGTGGAAACCGCAAGAGCCCTGAGTTTTCCCGTCTTGACGTGCGGGATAACGCCGATCGCAGTATTGAATGCGCACTGAACCTGGCCCGAGATCTGGTCGACTACCGACGGCGCCTGACCCTTGTATGGCACATGCACCATGTCTATCCCGGTCATCCATTTGAACATCTCCATCAGCATGTGCGGGCTGGTTCCGTTTCCGGTCGAGGAATAGCTCAACTGCCCCGGCTTCGATTTTGCGAGCGCGATCAGTTCTTTCACGCTCTTCACGGGCAACTGGGGATGCACGGTCAGAATGCTGGGCAGCGCCGCCATCAACGTGATCGGCGAGAAGTCTTTGATGGGATCGAACGGCAACTTGCGGTAGATGCTCGGCGAGATGCTCTGCGCGATCGTCATCATGCAGATGGTGTATCCGTCTGGCGCCGATTTGGCGCACAGATCAAAGCCGATGTTGCCGCCGGCACCGCCACGGTTGTCAGGGATGTACTGCACGCCCGTCGCCTTGCTCAGAATGTCCGCCGCCATACGGCCCATGATGTCGGTCGGCCCGCCGGGCGGAAACGGAATGATGAAGCGCACCTGCTTTGACGGGTATGCCTGCGCATGGGCAACAGACCAGGTCAGTGTCGCGAACAGGATCGCGGCGATGCAACGGCTAACAGATTTCATGCTGGATTCCTCTCTTTGCTGATGGTGGAACCCCTTGGTGCGAAGGGGTTCCCGCATGAGCGGCACGGTACTCATGCGACATTGACAATTTTCGCCGCGGCGAGCTGATCGATCGCCGCGGCGTTGTAATCGAGCGCGGCCAGTACTTCCCGAGTATGCTCCCCCACTCGTGGCAGATCCAGCCGCGTACCGAAGCGCCGGCCATCCATCTCGATCGGCAGATTCGGCACTTTGGTCTTCTTGCCGTTTAACAGCGTGACCGGCACGAGTCCGCCCGCGGCGTTGAGATGCGGGTCCTCGAACAAGTCTTCGGGTCTTGCGATCGGTGCAAACGGCAGGCCGAGCATCTCGCACTTATCCATCAGTTCCTGCTTCGTCATCCTGGCCAGAATCCCGGTGACGATCGGGATGAGACGCGGCCGCTGCTCGACGCGCTGCGGGTTGGTTTTCAGTGCCGGGTCGACAAGCAGATCGCCAAGCCCGAACGCTTCGCAGAAGATTTTCCACTGTGTATCGGTCACCACCCCCACGAAGACCAGCTCGCCGTCGGCGGTCTTGAAGTTGTCGTAGAGCGACCACGCGCGGATGCGGTCAGGCATGGGTTTCACCGGCCGATCCGTCGCGAGTCCCTCCATCATGTGCTGCGCGACCAGAAACGCGTTGTTCTCGAACAACGCGCTCTGCACGTACTGCCCCTCGCCCGTCGCATTGCGCTGATGGAGGGCCGCGAGAATCGCAATCGCACCGAACATGCCGCCCATGACATCATTCACGGATGCGCCGGCACGCAGCGGGCCGAAGCGCCCGCCGGTCATGTACGCAAGCCCGCCCATCATTTGCACCACTTCGTCGAGCCCCGTGCGATGTTCGTACGGGCCGGGCAGAAAGCCCTTCAGGGAACAATAGATGATCTCCGGCTTCACCTTCCGGATCGCGTTGTAACCAAAACCAAGCTTGTCCATGGCGCCGGGGCGGAAGTTCTCGATCACCACATCGGCGCTGGCAATCAGTCTGAGCACCGCTTCGCGCCCCTGCGGCGCCTTGAGATCGATGGCAAGGCTCTTCTTGTTTCGATTGTAGGTCGGGAAGAAGCCGGCCCCGGAAGCGACCAGTTTTCGGGTATGGTCGCCGTCGGGTGGCTCGACCTTGATCACTTCGGCGCCAAGGTCGGCGAGAACCAGGCCGCAGGTCGGCCCCATCACAACGTGGCAGAACTCCGCGACACGGATGCCGGCGAGCGGCAATGATTGCGGCATGCGCTTCTCCCAATTACCGTGCTGATGCCGGCACGAATCCCTTGATCACGGCGGTCCGGCTCACGGTTTGCTATTCGAATACGTTGCCAAGCCGCCGCCGAGGGCCCGCGTTAACGCCGCTGCATGCGATTGAACGATCGGCTTGAATCGCGCCACCACCCGCTTGTCGAACCGAGACAGCGGGACACTCATGGTCAATGCACCGACGAGCTTTTGTCCGACACCGAACACCGGCGCGGAGACGCCGCCCAGATCCGCAATGCGGTTTCCCAGCGATACGCAGATCATCTGCTTGCGGATGCGGTCGAACTGCGCGCCTCTCGCGCCGGAAAATGCTAACAGCACCATGCCGCCTGCGCCACGATCCAACGGGAGGTGTTCTCCCTGCCGCACGTGGTCGCGGATTCGCTGCGGCGACTCGACGCGATAGAGACTGACGCGGATATCGCCCTCGCGCACGTGAAATGCGGCGGTCTCCCCGGTTTCGGCCACGACCTTCTGCAATACAGGTTCGACGATGTCGCCCAAGTCAAATGCCGCCTGATAAATTGATCCAAGCCGCGATGCCGCTGGGCCCAGGCGCCAGCCACCATCGCCGCGCCGCGTCAGGTAGCCCCGTCTTTGAAGTGTGGCCGCGAGCCGCAGTATGGTGCTCTTATAGTAGCCCGTTCGCCGCGCAAGCTCCGCCAGCGTCAGCGCCTTTTCCTGCTCGGTAAACGTATCGAGTATCGAGAGCGCCCGGTCAACCGCTGCAACGCCTTCAGTCATCCGTCACTCCGGGTGGGAGCACGTTGTTCCATCTGTCAGAATGATATTCTGTTCAACAGAATGCCGAGGGCAGCACATGTTGTCAACCGCAGGGACCTCTTGGACAATGAGAAGCTGTCGTCAGACCCTGCGCCGATCCCCCACCCCCAACAGGAGACAGCATCGATGAGCAACCCGATCAAACGTCATGTATCCGGTCCCGTGCATTCGCGTATCGTCGAATATAACGGGATGGTGTTCATGTCCGGCCTTACCGCCGAGGACCGCGCCGCCGGTTGCAAGGAACAGACCGAGGAGATCCTCAAGAAAATCGACTCTTTCCTTGCGGCAGCGGGCACCAGCAAGTCGCGGCTGCTTTCCACCACAATCTGGCTCACCGATATAAGGGAGAAAGAGCAGATGGATGCCGCGTGGAAGGCGTGGGTCGATCCCGACAATAAACCCGCGCGGGCCTGCGTCGAATCACGTCTGGGAACACCCGATACCCGCGTGGAAATCATGGTTACCGCCGCCAAATAACCACGCTTTCCGCGCAACATAAGGTGCGCCTCAAGCGGGTACGGCCTCGCCTGAGATTGTGGCAGGACACGGTTAGCGGGCTCAAGCGACTGAATAAGCGTTACAGCAACGCTGCAGATCTCTGCCCCGTCGCTGCGCAACTCGGCTGCCGAGCCGATTACTTTACTGGCGCTTGGCGCCGCGGGTCTCGATACCCGCGATACGCGCCAGCTCGCGATGAATGCGCGAGACGCGCTCGATCTGGCCTTTGGCGGGAAACCGCTCGTAAAATCCTTCGGAGCGAAACGCACGCTGGTGCTGGCTCCACGGGGCAAGCCGTTCTTCCCAGCGTTTCACACGGCCTTCCGCAGGCTCGGCGTCATCGCGCGCAAGGTCGGCGCACACGCGCACCAGCGCCTTGAGGGTCACAGGCTTGGTGACCATGTAGCTGTCATGTCCCCAGGCGTCGCCCCACACGCGCTGGGCGGCTTTGTAAAAGTCACGGATGACTCCGTAATAGCGCTCTTCTTCGCGGTAACTGTTCGTCGCACGCTGGATCTTCTTCCAGTCCGCGCTGACCCAGCGGTGAATTTCGTTGAACAGCTCAGCCTGCAGGATCCATTTGTCCTGCTGGCTGCGGCCGCCCAGACGATTAATCCGATACCTGAGGGGGCTGTCGGATTCGCTGTACAGATCCTCCACCATGCGCGCCGCAAAGCGCCGGTCGGGATCGGCCCACGAAACGCGCTCGTACAGGTCGACCAGGTGGCTCTTGTTGATGCGGGTCGGGGTAGAATTGATGATGACGAACATCTCGGCTGCGAAATCTTCGCTTCGGCCGTCGAAGATCACGCACGGTACCTGAATGCTGTTCGCCTCCGCAGGATGCTCTTTGAGGTAGAAGCGCAATGCCGCAAGCCGATGCTGGCCATCGATAATCAGGTACTTGGCATCGGGCTCCTGCAGGTTGCCGACGTTTTCGTGCGAACCCGCGGACGTGAAACGCAGCGTCT
>Ga0153915_10007658_pt1 | contig 10208 bp, 9 predicted proteins | sample Opewatmetagenome_2_FD_107003 | JGI IMG/M metagenome (GOLD analysis project Ga0153915, IMG submission 107003) | Freshwater wetland microbial communities from Ohio, USA - Open water 3 Core 3 Depth 3 metaG | ecosystem: Environmental > Aquatic > Freshwater > Wetlands | place: USA: Ohio, Lake Erie... | reverse complement strand
CGGCGCCGAAGTCCGCCGCCGCGTGCTCATCGGGACCTACGTGTTGTCGGCCGGCTACTACGACGCCTATTACCGCCGGGCGCAGCGGATGCGGTCGCTCATCGCCCAGGACTTCCGCAACGTGTTCGACCGCGGCGTCGATCTGCTGTTCACGCCGTCGACGCCGACACCACCGTTCAAGGCCGGCGAGAAGCTGGGCGACCCTGTCGCCATGTATCTGGCCGACATCTTCACGGTCACGGCAAATCTCGCCGGGTTGCCCGCGCTCACCCTGCCGATCGGCCGGGTGGACGGGTTACCGGTCGGGGGTCAGCTCATCGGGCCAGCGTTCCTCGAGGACGAGATGCTGGAAGCCGCCTTCACGCTCGAGCGGGCGGTCGCGCCCGAGGCGGAAGCGTGAGCGGGAACGGCGGCTGGGAGACGGTGATCGGGCTCGAGACACATGTGCAGCTGCGCACGCGATCGAAGATGTTCTGCGGCTGCTCCAGCGTGTTCGGGGCGCCGCCCAACACCAACGTCTGTCCCGTCTGTCTCGGCCTTCCCGGCGCGCTGCCCACGGTCAATGGCCAGGCGATCCGTCTCGCCGTGCGCGCGGCGCTGGCGCTGGGGTGCCAGGTGCACCTGCGGAGCATCTTCGCGCGCAAGAACTATTTCTATCCCGATCTGCCCAAGGGCTACCAGATCTCCCAGTACGACGAGCCGCTGGCGAGCGGCGGCGGTCTGAGCTTCACCAGCCCCGAGCGCGGTCCGGTCACGGCCAGCATCGTCCGGCTGCACGTGGAAGAGGATGCGGGCAAATCGCTGCACGACCGCGTCCCCAAGACGACGGCGGTGGATCTGAACCGCTCGGGGGTCCCGCTGGCCGAAATCGTCACCGGGCCCGACTTCCGGTCCCCGCAGGAAGCCCGCACCTACCTCCTCGCCCTCAAGGAAGTGCTCCAGTACGCCGACGTCTCCGATTGCGATCTGGAGAAAGGAAGCCTGCGGGTGGACGCGAACGTGTCGGTCCGGCGGCTGGGGGATCCCGAGCTCGGCACCAAGACCGAAGTGAAGAACATCAACTCGTTCGCGTTCGTCGAGAAGGCGCTTGGCCTGGAGCGGGACCGTCAGATCGCCACCCTCGAGGCGGGTGGGCGGATCGAGCAGCAGACGATGCTGTTCGACGTGAAGGCGAACACCGTGCGCCCCCAGCGCTCGAAGGAAGAGAGCAAGGACTACCGCTATTTCCCGGAGCCGGACCTCCCGCCGCTCGTCGTGCCGGATGCCTGGCTCGATGAGGAGCGGGCCGCCTTGCCGGAGCTGCCCGCCGCGCGCCGGGCGCGGTTCGCGACGCGGTACGGCCTGCCGGTGACCGATGCGGCCGTCCTGGTGCAGTCACGTCTCATCGCCGACTACTTCGAGGCGACCGTCCTCGCCGGGGCCGACCCCAAACCGGCGGCCAACTGGGTGATGGGCGAAGTCCTCGCCGACGTCAAAGAACGCGGCGGCACGCTGCGCGTCACGCCCGAGCGGCTCGCCCGGTTGATCGATCTTCTGAAGGACGGCACCGTGTCGCATCCAGCCGCCAAGCAGGTGTTCGCGGTGATGGCTGACAACGGACTCGGCGACCCGCGGGCGATCGCCGAGCGCCTGGGGTTGATCCAGGTGGCCGACACCGGGGCGCTGGGGGAGTGGGTGGATGCGGTGCTCTCGGCCCATTCGGGCGAGGTCGCCCGCTACAAGGCCGGCGAGGTCAAGCTGCTGCCGTTCTTCGTCGGGCAGGTGATGAAAGCATCCAAAGGAAAGGCCGACCCCAAGCTCGTGCCGGCGCTCCTCAAGGAGCGGCTGGGGGGCTGATCGGCTCCGAAGCGCGCCAGGGTTTGGCGGCGCGGGCGTCGCGCCAGAAGGCAAGCGTGGAGTCGGGCAGGCCGAAGTGCTCCTCCGCCGTGGCGCGGACCCGACCCGGGTCCTCGCGACCGCCTTCCTGCAATGCCCGCCGTCGCATTTGTTTCGCCAGGCCCAAGGCCTGCTCACCGGCGGGGTCGAGCCGGTGGGGAGCGGCGTTCGATTCGGCGAGTCCCTCCATCACGTACTCGAAGGCGACCGCCATGTGGCGCTCGACGTCTTCGCCGGGCAGATCCCACCGGCTGTTCTCCGCGATGACCTGAAACGCCCACTGCCAGCTCTGGCTCTCGGTGAGATGGACCATGCCCCGGAACAACCGGCGGTTGGTCCGGATGCTGAACAGCGTGGGCGACAGAATGGCGTCAAGGTGTGAATCGCTCACGCCGTGGTCCTGTAGGATCACCGACTTGGCGGTCCGCGCGTAGCGGTCGCCGAGGTGCGTTTCCAGCCGGCTCTCCCAGTAGCTGTGCCCCAGGGCGGCGGTGCTGCTCGTGAGCACCAGCTGGCGCGGCACGTAGAAGTTGTGCGCCACCGTGTCAGCGGCGAGGTGCGAGAGATACCCGAGGCCGAAGGCGCGCAGCCCGTCGGTGTGCGCCAGCTCGTAGATCTCGCGGCCCACGTGCCAGGCGTGGCAGTGCCGGCCGACCGGCGCGTACTTCTTGGCCATCGAGGTATCCGCCGCGATGTTGCCGTACAGAAAATCGAAGGGGAAGGCTCGCAGCAGATCGGCCACGGCGGTGGGCAGGGTGCCGAGGTTCGCGAGCACCGACTCGCCGAGGTAGATGTGCGTCGCCGGAGTCCAGGCATGAGCGATGCCCGGCATTACCGCGATCGCCACCAGCGCCACAACTACGAACCGGGCGGCGCGCCTCAGTCGTCCTCCCCCCGCCGCCGATCGTCGGAGCGCTTCTTCAGCGCGCGACCCAGGCGCCAGACGGACACGCCCCGTCGCACCGTGCGGGCGGTCGCTGCGACGTCCTTGGCCGTCTCGCTGACCTCGCGCTCGGCCACCTCGAGCGTCTCGCCCAGATCGGAGAGCCGGTCCTCCGCGGCATTCGCCGCATGGATGATGCGCTGGCGCAGATCGCGCGAGGTCTCGGCCAGGCCGTCGGCCTCGTTGCGGATGGTGCCGATGAGCTCCCGCACGTCGTGCATGACCGGCTCCGCCGAGTGGCGCACCGCGCCGAGGAAGGCGCGCACACCGTAGGCCGCGGCGAGCACGGCGGCCGCCGAGACCAGGGCGGCGAGCGCGATCACCCCGAGGCTCACGGCCCCGACGACGGCGGCCCAAGTCGGGATCATACCGAAACCTCGGGGCGGGGGTGCCGTGAAGTCAACCGGGCCGCCGGCGTGAAGAGGACCGGGAGGATCGCCGTCAGCAGCAGGGCGAGGGCGCCCGCGGTCCGCACGGCCGGCGCCTGGGGACCGAGGGCGCTCGTGGCGGTGAGTATGAAGCTCAGCAGCACCGCGAGGCCGAGGGTGCGATCGGTCTCCGCCTGGGGCACCGAGAACCGTCGGAGGAGGGGCACGAGTGCCAGCGCGACGGCGGCCACGGCCACGACGGGGAGCGGCCCGCCGAACATGGCGCCAGCCGCGATCCAGAGGGCCGCGCCCGCCACCGGCTCGGCCGCACGGAGGTCGTCGGCGATGCGCGCGTGTGCGGGGGACCAGCGCGCCAACGCCGCGCCGGTGAGCGCGCCCACCACGAGCGGCGACGTGCCGGTCGCCAGGCCAATCCCGGCGGCCAGTCCGACACCGGCGATCGTCGCGGGGATGGGCGTCGGCGCCCGTCGTGCGAGACGGGCGGCGACGAGGGCGCCGGTCGCCGCGCCGCCGATCGCGAAGCCGGCCCAGCGCAGCGCGTGGAGCAGATCGGCCCGATGCGCGTGCGGCAACAAGGTGACGAGGGCGGCGGCCGCCACGAGCAACGTTGCGGTGATCGTCCGCACATCCGTCGCAGCCGCGACCAGCAAGGTCGCGACGAGCGTCGCGATGATCGCGGGCGCCGGTTTCCACGCGGGCGCCAGTGTGGGGGACAGGAAGCGACCCGCGCCGTAGAGCAGGGCGGCCGGAATGGCGAGGGTCAACGCCGCCACCGCCCACGGGCCGGGCGAGCGGCGCTCTCCCACCGGCCGCCGGGCGGCGAGCGTGGCGCCGGCCAGCGCGGCGACCCACCCGATCGCGCAGGCCATCGCGGGGATCGCCGCGTCGAGCGTGTCGTCGTCGAGCAGGCCGAGGGCCGGCCCCAGGACCACGCCGACGAGGTACCAGCCCAGCGGGGTCGCGGCGGCCACGCTATCGAGCACGCGGGCGAGCCAGGCGGGACGAGGGAGGTAGGTCGCGAGCAGCGCGGCGAAACCCGCCAGCGCCGCAGCGACGATGGGCGGCAAGGGAAACACGCGCGATACGTTCGCCCGCGCTTGACGCGTGCGCAAGCGCACCCGTAGGTTGTCCCCCCATGGCCCCGACGTTCCGTGTGACCGGCGGCCGCCCCCTGCAGGGGGCCATCCGCCCCGCCGGCAACAAGAACGCGGCCCTGCCGATCCTGGCGGCGACGCTGCTCGCGCCCGCTCCCTGCCGCATCGAGAATGTCCCCCACATTCGCGACGTCGAGACGATGCTCGCACTGCTCGAGCATCTGGGCGCCAAGGTCGAATGGATCGGCACCAACGCGGTCTCCGTGGACACGCGGACGGCCGAGCCCCGCGAGCTCGATGGCGCCTTGTGCGCGCGTATCCGCGCGTCGATTCTCCTCGCCGGTCCGATGCTGGCCCGGTTCGGACGCGTCGCGTTGCCGCCGCCCGGCGGGGACGTGATTGGCCGGCGCCGGGTCGACACCCACTTCCTCGCGTTCGAGGCGTTGGGGGCGGAAGTGGAGGTCGGCACCCGCTATCGGCTCGAGGCGAAGCAGCTCACGGGCGCCGACGTGTTCCTGGACGAGCCGAGCGTGACCGGCACGGAGAACGCCCTGATGGCGGCAGTCGCGGCCCGCGGCCGCACCGTGCTCCGCAACGCGGCGAGCGAGCCGCACGTGCAGGATCTCGCCCGATTCCTCGCGGGGCTGGGGGCCCGCATCGACGGCATCGGCACCAACACGCTCACGGTGCAGGGTGGCGAGCCGCTCGCGCCCCCGGGGGCGTTCACGATCGGCCCGGACCACATCGAGGTCGGCTCGTTCATCGGGCTGGCGGCGGTCACCAACGGCGCCGTCCGGATCGAGGGGGTACGCGCCGACGACCTGCGGGCCACCCTGTTCGCGTTCGACCGCCTCGGCGTGCGTCCCCGGCTGGAGGGCGACACGCTGGTCGTCGAGCACAATCAGGAGCGCCGCATCCGACCGGACCTGGGCGGGCACATCCCCAAGCTCGAAGACGGTCCCTGGCCCGCGTTCCCGGCCGACCTGATGTCGATCGCCATCGTGGTAGCGACCCAGTGCGAGGGACCGCTGCTCGTGTTCGAGAAGATGTTCGAGTCGCGGCTCTTCTTCGTGGACAAACTGATCGGGATGGGGGCGCGCATCGTATTGTGCGATCCCCATCGGGCGGTGATCGCGGGCGCCTCGCCGCTGCGCGGCGGGGAGGTCGAAAGCCCGGACATCCGGGCGGGGATGGCGATGCTGCTCGCCGCTCTCGCCGCCGAAGGCGAATCGGTGATTCACAATGTGGGGCAGATCGAGCGCGGCTACGAGAAGATCGACGAGCGGCTGCGCGCCCTCGGCGCCCAGATCGAACGGCGCGAGTGATGGGCGCTGACCCCGAGACGTCGGCCGCCGCGCCGCCCGCCGGGCCGCTCGCCGCCACGCTGGTACTCGAGGTTCCGGCGGGCGACGCCGCCGTGCCGCGGCTCGAGTTGGCGGATTGGGCCGCCCGCTTCGGCCTCGTCGCCGGCATCACCACGCGGCTGGGCGGCTTCTCCCTCGGACTCTGGAGTGAAGAACCGGTCGGGCAAGTGATGACCCGCTGGCGCGCATTCCGGCGCGCGTTCGAGCCGCACTTCCCGACGCTCGTGCTGGGCCACCAGGTGCACGGCACTACCGTGCAGTGGTACGAGAATCTCCCCCCGGGGTGGCTGGTGCTGGACGGCGTGGACGGCCACGCCACCGGTCAGACCGGAGTCCTCCTGGCGATCACCGTGGCCGACTGTATCCCCGTCTATCTCGCGGTCCCCGACCAGGGCGTCGTCGCCCTGTTGCACGCCGGCTGGCGGGGCGTTGCCGCAGGCGTGCTGGAGCAGGGGGTCGAGACCATCGCCGTCCAATCAAGCGCCCCTAGGCGCAGCATCGTAATGCATTGTGGCATAGGGATTTGTGGCAATTGCTATGAAGTAGGTTCTGAAGTCGCCGAAAGGCTCAACGGGCGGCCCGGCGAAGCGGGCCAGAGCTACGTGGACCTGCGGTCCATCCTCGCCGCCCGGGCGGCGAATCTCGGGATCCGAGAGGTCACGATCTCGACGTACTGCACCGCCCATCACAGGGACCGGTTCTACTCGCACCGCGCCTCGGGGGGGCGGGACGGCCGCATGGTGGCGTACCTGGGAAGACCCTTGGCTTGACAGCGGGGAGGGCCCGGGTACATTCCGCAGCGAAGCGGGCGAAGTTCGGCCCGCGCTTTTTTTTATGCTCTCCGACACCCTGGTGGAGGCCATCCGAGCCCGCCTCGATGAACTGGGGCTCGACCTGGCCGACATTCGCCTGGGCGGCACGCCGAACCGGCCGCTCGTCCAAGTGCGCATCGATTGGCCCCCGGGGGACCCCGAGCGGCGCGTGACGGTCGAGGACTGCGCGCGGGCCAGCCGGGCCCTGGAGGCCTGGCTCGACCAGGGTGGGCCGTTGGGCGCCCGCTACCAGCTCGAGGTCTCGAGCCCGGGGATGGACCGGCCGCTGCGCTGGCACCGTCACTGGGTCCGCTTCGTGGGACGGGACGTGTCGGTGAAGCTGGAGGGCCTGGGGCGCGTGCGCGCCCGCATCGTGGCCGTGCCGGACGAAGCGACCGTCGTGTTGCAGGTCGAAGGTCGTGAGCCGCTGACGGTGCCACTGGCCGCGGCGCGGGAAGCGAGATTAGCCGTGGACTGGTAAGCCGATAACCGATAGCGAAGTTTGACGACTGATGATTGGAATACACTGATGGCGAACGCACCTGACGTAGTCTCCGCGATTCGCGAGCTGACGACCACCAAACAGCTCGAGCGCGGTGAGATGATCGAGCTGTTGAAGGACGGTCTGCACGCCGCCCTGGTCAAGCGCTATGGCCCGAATGTGCGCGCCGAGATCTCGATCGACGAGCTGAAGGGCACCATTCGGATCGTGGTCTTGAAGACCGTGGTCGAAACGGTCGAGGATCCCGGCACGCAGGTGGCCCTGGAAGAAGCGCGTTTCGAAGACCCCGATTTTCAGCCTGGCGACGTGCTCGAGGAAGAGGTGCCGTTCGGCGAGTTCGGACGCACCGCCGTGCAGGCCGCGAAGCAACGGATCATCCAGCGGGTGCGCGAAGGCGAGCGGACCCGGATCCGCGAGGAATTTTCCGGTAAAGTGGGTGATCTGCTCCCGGGCGAGGTGCAGCAGATCGAGCGCGGCAAGATCGTGGTGATGCTCGCCAAGTTCCGCGAGGCGGAGGCGATCATCCCCTACCGCGAGCAGAACCACCGCGAGCACTTCCATCAGGGGGACACGATCCGCGCGGTACTCAAGCGCATCGAAGAGACCCCCAAGGGGCCGCGCCTGATTCTGTCCCGGGCCGATCCGCTGTTCGTGAAGGCGCTGTTCAAGATCGAGGTGCCCGAGATTCAGCAGCAGATCGTGGAGATTCGCGCGACAGCCCGCGAGGCGGGCAGCCGCACCAAGATCGCCGTGATCTCGCGCGACGATGCCATCGATCCCGTGGGGGCCTGCGTGGGCCTGAAGGGCTCGCGTGTGCAGGCGGTGGTGAACGAGCTGGGCGGCGAGCGGATCGACATCGTGCCCTGGTCCCCCGATCCCGAGCGGTTCGCGAAGCTCGCCCTGGCCCCGGCGCGCGTGGCGCGGGTCTTCTCCGATCCCGAGACCCGCACCATTCAGGCGATCGTGGACGAAGACCAGCTGTCCCTGGCGATCGGCCGCAACGGGCAGAACGTGCGCCTCGCCTCGGAGCTGACCGGCTGGAAGATCGACCTCTACTCCAGCCGCGAGTGGCTGGAGCGTGGCGGCGAGGGCCCGCTGTTCGCGCCGCTGCCGCCGGAGGAGGAGCAGGCGGTGAAGGTCCCGCTGGCCGAGTTGCAGGGCTTCCCGCCGGAGCTGATGACGCTGCTGGAACAGAACGGCAAGAAGACGCTGCAGGACGTCATCGACCTGGAGCGCGAGGACGTGGACAAGCTGCAGGGCATGACGCCGGAGCTCTCAGAACGCCTGATGGCGTTCCTGAACGAGCTCACCGAGGAAGGTGGGGAAGAGCCCTCCCCCGGGGCTCCGACGGATGCTCCCACGCCGGCGTGACGGATCGACTCGCCGCGCTGCTCGGCCTCGGTCTTCGCGGGGGGCAGGTCGTGATCGGTGTGGCAGGCGTGAGGGCCCGGTTGCAGCAGGACCGGCTGGTGTTGGTGGTGCTGGCGGCTGATGCCAGCGCCCGGACGAGGGAGAAAGTGGAGCGGCTGGCCGTCGCGCGGGGCATTCCTGTGCTGCGGGGCCCCACGGCGGAACTGATGGGCGCCCGGCTCGGGCGCCCGCCGGTGCAGGCGGCGGGTACGGGAGACCGCGCCCTGGCGCGCGGGTTGAAGCGGATTTCGGAGGAGTGAGTGGCGACACGGATTCATGATCTGGCGGCGGAGTTCGGGATCTCCAGCGAGCAGGTGATGTCCATGCTCAAGGAGATGGACATCTTCGTGCGCAGTCATCTGACCCCGCTCAAGGACGAGCAGGTGGCGATGATGCGGGCGCGCTGGGAGCGCGAGAAGCGGCGTCAGAAAGAGCCGGCGCCGACGGCCACCAAGCGCCGGCGCGTGGCGAAGCCGGTGGAGCCCCCGCCGGTCGCGGAAGAGGCGCGTCCCAAGCGGCGGCGGCGCACCGCCGCCGAAGTGGCGGCGGCCGAAGCCGAAGCGCAAGTCGAGGCGGACCGTGTGGCGGCGGAGCAGGAGCTGCGCGCGCGCGCGGCGCTCGAGGCGTCCCGCGTGCTGGAGGAGGAGAAGGCCGCCGCTGTCTCGCTCGAGGAGCGCGCGGCCGCGCTGTTCCGCGATCTCCCCGCCGAGCCGGCCACCGAACCCGCTCCGGCCGCGAGCGCTCCCCCGGCCGCCCAAGCGGGCATCGCGCCGCCACTCTCGAGTCCAGTCGCCCCCCCGCCGCTGCCGACCTCCGTGCCAGGGGCTCCGCGGACGTTCATCCCGACGCCGGTGCGCCCCAAGCCGGTCGCCAGCGGCATGCCGGGGGGGGCAGTCCCGCCGCGTCCCGTCGCTTCTGCCGCGCCCGGCGCCGGCGCGCTCGAGGAGCGGCGCCGCGACAAGGCCGGGAAGAAGCGCAAGAAAGGGCGGAAGTCCTCGGTCGACCAGGAAGCGGTGGCGCAGAACATTTCGCGCACCCTCGCCTCCATCAAGGGACCGGTGGCGCGCAAAGGCGCGCGGCCGCGCGACGAGGGGCCAAGTTTCCGCGACATGCAGGAGGAGCGGCGCGCCGCCGAGAAGGAGCGCGAAAAGACGCTGGTGCGCGTGACGGAGTTCATCACCGTCTCCGAGCTTGCCAACGTGCTCAAGGTGCCCCCGACCCAGATCGTCACCTTTGCCTTCAAGGAGCTGGGGCAGATGGTGACGATCAACCAGCGGCTCGACTTCGATCTCATCGAGCTCATCGCCTCCGCGTTCGGGTTCCAGGCGGTGAAGGAAGAGGAGTACGCGATCGCGGCGCCCGAGCAGCCGGCCGACCAGGCCGAGACGCTCAAGCCCCGGCCGCCGGTCGTGACGGTGATGGGCCACGTGGACCACGGCAAGACGTCGCTGCTCGACTACGTCCGCAAGACCAACGTCGTAGCGGGCGAAGCGGGCGGCATCACGCAGCACATCGGCGCCTACCACGTCACGCTCAAGGACGGGCGGCAGATCACCTTCCTCGACACCCCCGGCCACGAAGCGTTCACGGCCATGCGCGCCCGCGGCGCACAGGTCACCGACCTCGTCGTGCTGGTCGTCGCCGCCGACGACGCGATCATGCCGCAGACGATCGAGGCGATTTCGCACGCCAAGAACGCCGGCGTGCCGCTCGTCGTCGCCATCAACAAGATCGACCTGCCGTCGGCCAACGTGCAGAAGGTCAAGCAGGACCTGCTGGCCCACGGCGTCGTGCTCGAGGAGTTCGGCGGCACGACCCT
>Ga0153915_10007657_pt1 | contig 10208 bp, 6 predicted proteins | sample Opewatmetagenome_2_FD_107003 | JGI IMG/M metagenome (GOLD analysis project Ga0153915, IMG submission 107003) | Freshwater wetland microbial communities from Ohio, USA - Open water 3 Core 3 Depth 3 metaG | ecosystem: Environmental > Aquatic > Freshwater > Wetlands | place: USA: Ohio, Lake Erie... | reverse complement strand
GGCGGTGATAAAGGTGCAGAGGGGGGGGTGCGAAAGTGTTCCGGGCGCGGGGAAATGCCGATGGAAAATGGTTTTTTATGAAAATGAGGCGATAATAAGGAGATAACGGGAGGGGGAAAAAAGGAGGTTCTGGTACGGGGGGAGCTCCGACTGGTGAGACGCTCCAGGGGGGCTCCGCCCCCCGCCGCGTGGGCGCCCCCCGGGAGGATATGCCGATCATTCCGTGTCAGGGAACTCAGTGATCCTGTCAGGGAAACCGCGGGAATCGACTCTCCTCTCGCTGGGGTGGGACCGGGAGGGGGCGTGCCCCCTCCCGTCATATTCCCCGGTGAGGATGGTCGCTTCCTGCCCTTTTTCCACCGTAGTATCCTTCCGGTACCGGTCTGGTTGAGAAAACGGAGTACCCCGCCATCACCTTCTTCTCCCATGAAGGGAGAACCGGGGGGTGAGGGTGGGACATGGTGCAGATCATCGGCCACCGGGGGGCGCGGGCCCTCGCACCGGAGAATACCCTCCGGGCCGTTGCCCGCGGCCTCGCGTGTGCAGGGTGGGTGGAGGTGGACGTCCGGCTCTCCCGCGAGGGTGTCCCTGTCGTAATCCATGACGCGACGGTGGACCGGACCACCGGCGAGGAGGGGCCGGTGCGGGAGATGCCCCTCGTGGACCTGCGGCGGCTGGATGCAGGGCAGGGGGAGCGGATCCCGCTCCTGCAGGAGGTGATGGAACGGGTTGGCCACCGGGGCGGGCTCGTGGTGGAGGCCAAGGAGGAGGAGGCGGTGCCGGCGATCGCTGCCCTGCTCGGGGCGTACGGGACAAAGGACGTCCTGTTCGTTTCCTTCCATGCGGCCGCCCTGCCGGCTGCCCGGGCCCTGCTCCCCGGCCTTGCCACCGGCCTGATCGTTTCCCGGCCGGAGGGGGACCTGGTGGAGATGGCCTCCCGGGCGGGGGCCGGTACAGTGCTGCCCCGGCAGGATCTCCTGACGGAAGGGCTGGTGCAGGCGGCACGGGTGAAGGGGATCCGGGTGATCCCCTGGACGCTCAATACCCGGGAGGAGGTCCGGCGGGCGGTGGCGCTGGGCGTGGACGGCTTTGCCACCGATGATCCGTGTGCTGCCCGTGAGTGGGTGGGGTCCCGCCGGCACTGAAGCGGAAAGTACTCCGCGATTCGCCCTACAGGTCCGGCATCCGTTTTGCCATGTAATACCCGTGGGCAGCCAGGAAGAGGTAGATGGGGAAGAGGGCTGCGTAGGCGGGCTGCTCCCCGGTGATCGTGAACAGCCAGACCGTTGCCGTGATGTCCACCTGCCAGATCAGGATCCCCCACCACTTCCCCAGGTAGAAGTAGCCCAGGCCCGGAAGCAGGAAGTTCAGGAGGGCTGTGACCCGGGGATCCTTGCGCACCCGCGGCCTGCGGGAGACGCCCCGGGGGATCTGCATGGGGGGGACGCCGCACGCCCTTGCGGCCTGCACCGCGTTCCAGCGCACCGTGTCATCCGCATCGCCCAGGGCCCGGACCAGTGCCGGTGCAGAGGACGGGTCACCGATCTCCCCCATGAGGGCCACCGCCCGTGCCCTGACCTCCCGGTCCCTGTCCGACGACGCCAGCTGGAGGGCAGGGAGGGCCGCCTTCCCGAGAACGGAGAGGCGGTCCCAGTCCTGCAGGGCCAGGGCCAGGCATGCCCTGCCTTCGTCGGCTTCCGGCACCCACCCCAGCTGGCCCAGGGCGATGGCTGCCCCGTAGCGGACATAGCGGTCCGGGTCCCGGAGGGCCCGGACCAGGAGGGGCACGGCCCGCGGGTCGGCCAGCTGTCCCAGCGCGAGAGCAGCCGCCCAGCGGACCTCGTTGGACCGGTCGTGGAGCAGGGGGAGGAGGGGGTCCAGGACGGACGGGTCCCGTATCTCCCCCATGGCGGCAATGACGCCCAGCCGGATGTCCCGGTCGTCAGTATCCAGCGCCCGGATCAGGGTGTCCACCGCCTCCGTGCCCATGGTCCCCAGCGCCCGGGCGGCACGGAGCTGGACGGCAGTATCGTCGTGGCCGAGGGCCCGCACCAGCCCGTCGATATCCCGCCGGTTGGCGAGAGTATCCACGTCGGGTGGTCTCCGGGTGAAGATATCAGCGATCTGCATGCGTGATCCCCCTACATCGGGTCCTCCCGTGGCAGGGTCCGGACGGCGAGCCATGTCTGGAGGGCGATGAGGGTGGAGACCGAGTACTGGAGCACCGTGGGGAGCACCGGCCCGATGGCCAGGGAGAGGAGCACGACAAAGGTGACGATGGTCTGGAAACAGATGAGACCCCACCAGGCCCCCAGGTAGTTGTAGCCCAGGCCCGGGAAGAAGAGGTTCAGGAAGACCGCGACGGCCGGGTGCTTCCCGGTCTTCGGCCGCCGGCTGATGCCCAGGGGAAGGTGCACGAGAGGGACACCGCAGCAGGGGAAGGCCAGGGTCGCCTGCCACCGGACCCGGCTCTCGGGATCGCCAAGGGCACGGTTGCAGGCCCCGGCTGCGTCCCCGTGGCCGGTCCGCCCCAGCGCCTCCACCGCCCGGGCGCGGATCCCCGGGTCCCGATCCCCGAGGACGCGGGTGAGGGGCTTCACGGCCGGTGCCCCCTCCGCGGGTACGCGATCCCACTCCTGGAGGGCGATGTGGAGATCCGCCCGATCCACCCCGTCTGCCGGTGTCCACCCGAGGCGCAGGAGCGCACCGGCTGCCCCTGACCGGACGTACTTGTCCGGGTCATGGAGGGCGCGGACCAGGGCCGGTATCTGCCGGGAATCGCCATGTTCGCCCAGGGCCACCGCTGCAGCCCACCGGACCTCTTCCGCAGGGTCGCCGGACACCATCCGGGCCAGGGTATCACCAGCCCTGGGATCACGGATCGGTGCAAGGGCTTCGGCTGCACCCATCCGGACCTGGGGCTGTGGGGAACCCATGGCGGAGATGAGGGGGCCCAGGGCACCGGGTCCCAGGGTGGTGAGGGCAGCACTGGCCCGGTCCTGCACCCGGGGATCCGGGTGGGAGAGCAGGTGCACGAGCCCCCGTGCATCCCCTGCATCCCGCAGGCTCGCTATCTCCCCGTTATCCACCGTCCGGAGGGGATACAGGAAGCTTCGCCACGTCATTCACGAGGATGTACCGGGAGAGGGGTGATAAAGGTAATGAAAGAGCCCGGGTATCAGAGGCGGCTTTCGGCCCATCTCTGCCCGGGTGCGGGAATCAGGGTGATCCGGTCGAACCTGAAGAGGTGGACGATCAGGTTCAGGCCGGCTGTGGCCATGAAGATCCAGCTGCTCACCCAGAGGGGCCCGCCGGTGAGGGCCAGGAAGGTGGCCCAGAGGTAGGCAGTGAGGCTGATCAGGTACAGGAACACCCAGGGCCGGAACGCCCGGACAGGGACACCGCGGCGGAGGGTGATGCTGACCCCACCCACGAGGAGGATGACCACCAGGAATTCAAGAACATGGCCCTGGGCTGTGTGTGCCGCCCAGAAGATGAGGCCGGTGATAATGGTGAGGGGTGTCCGGGGCACCTGTTTCGGGGCTGCCTGGAGGGTGGGGAGCACCTGGGGAGGCGTGGTCACCGGTGCCGGCCAGGAGAAGAGCGCGTGGAGGGAGAAGTGGCTGACGCTGGCGGTGACGGTGTGCGTGGCATCATCCTGCCGGGTGGGAATCACCTCCCACGGTTCCCCGTCGCTGCTCCTGGCCAGTACCTGGTACCGGGTGGAATCCTGCCATTGTGCCGTGTCCACCCGGAACTGCACCTCCGCGGGGGGGTCAAAGACCATCCCGTCCGGCTGCAGGTCGTACGCAATCCCGGTATAGGTATAGTAACTCCCGGCTGGAGGAGAAATTCCGACGGATCCTGCCGGAAGAACCGAGAGTTCACTGAGGGGCAGCCCCCGTTCATTCGTCAGCCGGGTATCGGAATCGATGACAAGGGAAGCGCCCTGGTCTGCTGCCGTGAGAGTGAACGGCCGCGTCGTGGTCCCGGTGCCGGTCAGCTCAGGGAGGCCGCTCTCCTGGAAGAAGAGCGGTTCCGGCTGCATCTGCACGGGCCGGGGGACCGCAGTGGGGAAGCCCTGGGGGAAATCGTTACTGCTGCTCCCGGTCTGCGTGCCGGTGCTCGCCCGGGTGCCGGCCGACAGCACCAGCAGCTGGAAGGGGTTCCCGGATCCCGAAGTGGAGGCCAGGGCGAACCGGGAGAGGCCTTTCGGGGACTCGTACAGGTAATGATCGATCCCGCTCACGGGATCCGTGGCAAGGCTCCGGTACTTGAATCCCTGCCGGGTGCCGTCATCGCCCAGCCGGAGCAGGGTGATGTTCCCGGAGACGCCGTACCGGTCCACCCAGGAGGACACTACCGAGAGGTTCAGGGTAGCCGACCTCACGCCGGACAGGTTCAGCGAGGAGAAGTCCATGGTGTAGGCAACCGCCGAGATACTCGCATAATTGGCATCGTAGGCGGCCTGCAGGAACCGCGGGTAATCTTCAGCGGTGACGTTCTCCCATACGGTGGTGGTGACGGTGGCGAGGACAGGGTACCGGGAGAGGTTGAGCGCGAAGGTGATCTCGAGATCCTGGCCGGTCTGCGGGCTGAAGGTGGACGGATTCACGGGGAGGCTCTCCAGCATCACGTCGGTGATGGTCCCGGTGAGCATCCCGTTCCCCGTATCCGAGAAACCGGTCTCCCTGGCCTGCAGGGTGATCCTGCTCCAGCCGCTGGCCGCGTCCGGTACCAGGGTGACCACCGAGGGATCCGCGGTGAGATCGTACACGGTCACTGCAAACTGCGCGGGATCGATGGTGGCGCACTGGACACCGCCGCACTCGTCGATGGTAATGCCATCCACCGCGGTGGATGCTCCTGCGGTTGTTCCGTTCAGCACCTCGATGGGTGCGGCGAGGGTGGCACTGGTCTCGCCAAAGAGGTTCCCTGCCGTCAGCGAGACGGAATACCTGCCACTGGCCTGATACGAATGAGACGGATGCTGCTGGGAGGAGGTTTCCCCGTCACCGAAGTCCCAGGACCATGCATCCGGGCTGCCGGTCGACGTATCGGTGAACTGGACGGTCAGGGGAGTGAGGCCGGCCGTCGGGGTCGCCGTGAAGGACGCCGTGGGTGCGGAACCCGCATGGATGGAATCGGGCTGGGAGGCCCTCGACCTCCCCACGGGATTGGAGACGATCAGGGAGACCGAATAGGTCCCGGCGTCCACGTAGGTGTGGAGGGGGTGCTGTTCGGTTGAAGTCGCCCCATCCCCGAAGTCCCAGCGCCAGGTGGTGGGATCCCCTGGGGAACTATCGGTGAACTGGACGGTGAGCGGGGATCCCCCGATGGTCACGTTGGCTGAGAACGCCGCCCCGGGTGCGGCCAGGTCGGTCTCCAGCGTGCCCAGGTAGATATCGGCCATGCCATTCCGGTAATCGGCCCAGACGATCCGGTTCCCGTGGATGGAGGGGGAGACCTGCTCGTTCGGGTCATTGACAGGACAAACCTCCTCCCGGCTGGTGGTATCATAGAGACAGATATCGGTGTTCCCGTTCCGGATATCTTCCCAGACAATCCGGTCTCCGGAGATGGCCGGGGGGTTCGGCGCTGACCCTCCCGAGGTGATGGTTCCTGTCTCGCCGGTATCGAGATTGAGGGAGGCGATATCCGACGAACCGAACGGTCCGTTCAGCCAGGCCACGACCGCACCGCTGATGACAGGGCCGCTCTGGTACTCCGGTTCTGACCCGATGGACATTGCCTCTCCCTCCGTGGCGAGGTCATACAGGTAGAGATCGCAGTCATCCCAGTCGCAGACCTGCCAGACGATCCGATCGCCCGAGATTGCAGGGTTGTTCTCTTCATCCGGACCGCTCGTGATCTGCGTTTCCTCGCCGGTGGTGAGGTGGGAGAGGTAGATGTCGGTGTTCCCGGCCCGCATGTCGTCCCATACCACCCGGGTCCCGTCGATGTCCGGGTTGGCATGGTCCACGCCGCCGCTGGTGATGAGGGTATGCTCTCCGCCTGCGAGGTCCAGGATGTCCAGGTCGTACCCTCCGGTGGACTCGTTGTAGACCCGCCAGAGTATCCGGTCCCCGGCGATGTCCGGGCCCTCGCACATGGCCCCTTCCGGGGAGATACGCTGCTCTTCGCCGGTGAGGATGTCGTACAGGTAGATCTCACCGGTACCGCCCCGGTAGTCCACCCAGGCGATCCGGTCTCCCGAGACCACCGGGAACCACTGGTCCGAACCTTCCGTTCCGACAGAGATGATCGACTCGGTGGTTGCTGCCGCTGCAGGCAGGATGATGGATGCGGCCAGGAGAAGTACCAGGAGACCCCGGTATCCCCTCCCGGATCCGCACCCATCACCGCCGTTCACGTGAGCCACCCGATGGTCTGGAAGTGCGTCATGAAGACGCCGGTATCGAGCGCGAACGTCCCGTCGTTGACTGCAAGGTCAACGGTGAACCTGGTCGCAGGGAGGTTGGGATTCACCTGGCCTCCCCGCCTGTAGTACCTGCTCGTGGGGATGGTCCAGAGGCCGCTCGCCACCGTTCCCGGCGTGGCTTCTACCCTCCCCCACGGGTTGTGCAGGACGATGTAGCATTTTCCCCCGGAATACATGAGGCCCAGCACCGAGTAGGCATGTCGGGCGACGATGGTCTCGTCCGTGTAGGATACCCCCGCCGGGGCTTCGCCCTGGCCGTTGTAGGTCCATGCCACCATGGGGACCCTGGTCTTGCTGGCGGTGATCCTGCTGCAGTCGGCATTGGCGGGATCGAACCACGCAGAGATCCTCCCGAGCATCGTCTGCCAGTCATACCCGCATTCCGCGGTCGTGACCGACTGGGGATTGTAATACTGGTCCACTCCTTTCGCGATATACTGGAGAGCAGTCAGTGCATTTCCTTCAGTCTCCCGGGAGAGATCGGGCTCACCGACATCGTACCCCGGCAGCTGCTTCCAGATCCCGTAGGCCCGCTCCAGGAGCGACACCCAGATCTCGTTCTGGGTGGCGGATTTCGCGAAGACGGGAAGGGTTCCCCTGAGGGGTAACCGGTTATCAATGGTGACCGTCTCCTGCCGGTTTGCCTGGGTGTTCCAGAACGTATAGGTGTAGGTCGGTCCCGGTTTCCTCGGGAGCAGGTTGGGGCTCACCCAGGCGAGGGAGGTGATCGCTGAGACCAGGAAGCAGTCCCCCGAGCATCCCTGCACCGGGTCCACGACGCTGGGCTTCGTTGGCGGCGGTACATGGTAGGCCCCGCCGGCAAGTGCCGCCCAGGGTGTATCCGGAAGAGTCGAGCACGGGGTCGTTGAACTGTGGGTCTGGCCTTCCACACCCCGGGGCCGTGCAGACTGGGCCCGCGAGAATATGGGCGACCCGTAGACCGGGTCAAAGAGCTGCTTATAGGGCCTGCGCAATGCCCTCTCAAGGACTTTCTTCCTGTCGTATTCCTCCATGACGGCCCAGTCGTACCGCTCCCCCATCACCGCCTCGGCCAGGGCGTACGGGTTCCGGGCCCCCATGATCTGCTTCTCGGCAGCGTTCACCCCGCGGGTCTGGGGTTTCTTCAGCTTCTTACCGGCCGCGCCGGTGTTTCCGCGCTTCGCCTTCGCGGCAGGTATCTTTTTCCGCGGCTTTCCGCCGGCTTTCTTCCTCTCTGGCATCCTTTTCCTCCGCTCACATGGTGTTCATGCAGGGTACGCTCTTCCCTGCTCCTGTTCTCCCCCTCGCTTCATGCTCCTCTCACCGCATCTCACCCCGTGGAAAGTCTGCCGGGCACGGCTCAGGTGAACTGCTGGATGGGTGGTGCGCCCGGGGGAAGGATATCCCCCTCTTGCGGGGATATCTTCCCGGCGCCTGCTGCAGGTGGGCGGTGTGTGACCGGTCCCTTGCACGGTGTGTTGCCGCATCGGTTTAAAAAGGTTTGCCCGGCAATTATCGCAGTTTTATCTCCCGGACAGGGAACCGGAGAGAATGTCGTCCGTAATCCTCCATCCGGCCATGGGAAGGGGGGATAAGAAGAGAAGGTTTACTACCCTGGGGAAGGATAACCTTCGTGCCTTAGCAGGGGTGCATCCGGTGGATGGACACATCCCGGGCCTGCAGGCGTCCGTTTCTCTCCATGAGGGGAAAGGGACGAGGAAATCCCCTTCCCTCTGCGCTCGCCGCTCTCCGGAAACGTGTTCCTTTTCCCTACATATCCCTTTCAAAAAATATAAATACAGGATCCCATCATCAGAGAACTATGGCCTCAGAGAAAGCCTCTCCCTCATGGCAGGTGATCGCAGCCACATCGCTCATTCTTCTCACTGCCATCTGGATCTTTTTCCATATCCAGGCAGCCAGGTACCTCCTCCTCCTCATCCTTGCCGTTTTCACCGTCGGGATCTTCGTCTCCTACGGGATCATGACGGGGAGCGGCAGGAAATCAGCGCCACCACTGGATCCCAGCACCCAGATGCTCGTGCTCTTCGTCCTCGTGTATGCAATGCTCTTCGCATTATTCTCCCGGGATATCGCCAGAATGCAGACGATATGGACCGCCGTGATGATCCTTTCGTTGATATTTCTCATGGTGCTGGGAGTTTTCATCAGCGGGAGAAGGCTGGGCATCCTCATCGATTCCCGGAACCGGATGAGCCTCTCCACGTTCCAGACCATCCTCTGGACCGTGATCATCCTCTCCGCCTTCTTCACCGTGGCAGCTGCGCTCGTGCAGAAGGATCGAGCGGGAGACGCGTTCAATATCGCCCTGGACCAGCAGCTCTGGACCCTGATGGGAATCAGCATCACCACTCTCGCAGGGACACCCCTTCTCAAGGACGTGAAGAGCACAAGAACGGTGGCGTTTCGTGCCCTCAAAGAATACGTGCGGCGGAATGGCGAGAGAATTCTCAGGAGAATCCCCCAGCAGACGGACATTTTCACCCCCACAGAACTCCCCACGCTCAAGAATGTTGACGATCTCCTGAACCTCAGTGAGGCCAGGCTGAGAAGGGTCCTTGAACGTGACCACGATGGTCCCCTCTGGATTGCTCCCGCGGCTCCCGACACGAATGAGGTATCGGCCATCGACATGTTCCGGGGTGACGAGGTGGTGAACTCCCACCGGGTGGACCTTGCCAAGGTCCAGATGTTCTTCTTTACGGTGGTGGGGGCCCTCTCCTACATGCTGGCCCTGGCCGGCTGGATGTCAAACCTTACCCTTGAAGGTGATATCGCATTTCCCGCGATCTCGGCTGGTTTCATCGCCATCCTCGGGATCAGCCACGCAGGGTTCCTGGGGAACACCGCCATCGCCCAGACCCCGCAATCCTGAAGGACCCATTCCCCCTCTCCTCCCCTTCTCTCCCGGCAGTCACCGGGAAACCGAACTCCGCTTCCCCCGGCGGATCGGTAAACCTTTCTCATCCGGTACCGATGCACTGAGCACATGGTCCCGGACGAGTCCCTGCCGGCGGCTGCCCCGCGCCTGACCCCTGCGATGGAGCAGTACCGGTCCTTCAAGGCACAGCACCCCGGCGCAATCCTCTTCTTCCGCATCGGGGACTTCTACGAGACCTTTGAATCCGATGCCGAGACGGTCTCACGGGAGCTGGAGATCGTGCTCACCGCCCGCTCAAAGGACAGCTCCGGGCACCGGGTTCCCCTGGCCGGCGTCCCGTACCACGCGGCGGAGGGCTACATCGCCCGCCTGGTGGCGAAAGGTTATCGCGTGGCCGTCTGCGACCAGGTGGAGGATGCCCGGGCAGCAAAAGGGATCGTGAAGCGGGCCGTCGTCCGGGTGGTGACCCCCGGGACGATCACCGATGCCTCCATGCTCCCCTCCCCCGAGGCCCGGTACCTGATGGCCGTGGCCCGGAACCCGGATCGGCGGGACTACGCCCTGGCCTTCCTGGAGACTTCAACCGGGGAGTTCTCTGTCACCGTCTGCGGTGCAGGTGACGCCCTGGACGAGGTCTTTACCCAGGTGGCACGGTACCGGCCCCGGGAGGCGGTGCTGGGCGACGAGATCCCCGCCGGGATCCGGGAAGGGCTCGGGGAACGCGGTATCCCCGTTGCCCCCCTCCCCGGCGATCGGCCGGGTGCAGGCGAAGCGGAGCGGTTCCTGAAGGAGCACTTCCGGGTCCTCTCCTTGGAAGGCTACGGCCTCGCGGGGGAGCCGGCCGCCACCATGGCCGCGGCCACGGCCCTCCGGTATGCGGCCGAT
>Ga0153915_10007656_pt1 | contig 10208 bp, 10 predicted proteins | sample Opewatmetagenome_2_FD_107003 | JGI IMG/M metagenome (GOLD analysis project Ga0153915, IMG submission 107003) | Freshwater wetland microbial communities from Ohio, USA - Open water 3 Core 3 Depth 3 metaG | ecosystem: Environmental > Aquatic > Freshwater > Wetlands | place: USA: Ohio, Lake Erie... | reverse complement strand
CGTCGCGGTGAACATCGATTGCCACGCCCACCGACACAAGGAGGCGATCCTGTGAGCGACGTCATCGAGCTGCGGCCGCCCCTCAAGGACGCGGACGTCGCGGACCTGACCATCGGGGACCGCGTCGCGATCCACGGCCTCCTCTTCGGCGCCCGGGACGCCGCGCACAAGAAGATGGTCGATCTCCTCGACCAGGACAAGCCGCTCCCCGTGGACCTCCACGGGCACATCCTGTACTACGTCGGGCCGACCCCCGCGCCGCCCGGGAGGCCCATCGGGGCCGCCGGGCCGACGACCTCGTTGCGGATGGACGCCTACGCGCCGCGGATGTATGCGTATGGCGTCAAGGCGACCGTCGGGAAGGGAAACCGGAACCAGGCCGTGATCGACAGCCTCGTGAAGAACAAGGCCGTCTACCTGATCGCGGTCGGGGGCCTCGGCGCGACCCTCTCGCAGTGCATCAAGTCCGCGAAGGTCATCGCCTATCCCGAGCTCGGCACGGAGGCCCTCTGGGAGTTCAAGGTCGAGGACTTCCCCGCGATCGTGGCGAACGACGCGAAGGGCCGCGACGTGTTCAAGGAAGGCCAAGAGACCTGGGCCAAGAAGCTCGCCGTGGCCTGAGACCCGTCCATGGGCGGGAGCGGTTCGTTCAACCGTCGAACCGAAGGCCTCCGGTGAACGCTTGTCACTACCGCGGATGACAAGCCCTCTTATAATCCCGTTATATTGGTGTGGCATACACCAGCCAGTGGGGGAAGCAAGCGTGCCCAGTGCAACCCGGGTGGACCCGGTGGTCGACGAGGACCGGGTGTGCCCCGAATGCAAGAGCGATCATCTCGTGCTAGATTATACGCGAGGGGAACTCGTCTGCGATTCGTGCGGACTCGTGATCCGGGACAGCACGATCGACGAGGGCCCGGAATGGTCCGCCTACTCCGTGGAGGAGAACGACCGGCTCGCTCGAACGGGCGCCCCGCGGAGCTACGTCGCCGGGGCCTCCGGGCTGACCACGGTGATCCCCTTGGCCAACAAGGACGCCCGAGGGAACACGATCCCGCTCCGCGAGCGCGAGAAGTTCTACCGGATGCGGAAGCTCCAGCGCCACTCGGGCCACTCGAGGCCCGGAGAGCGCAGCCTCCCCGAGACGATCCGCGCCCTCGACCGCGTGTCGTCCCTCATGGGCCTTCCGCGGCCCGTGAAGGACGAGGCGGGCTTCATCTGCAAGAAGGCCCTCGAGAAGGGCCTCGTCCGCGGGCGGTCCATCGAAGGGATCGTCGCCGCCGCGGTCTACGCCGCGTGCCGCATCGACGGCGTCCCGCGGACCCTGGACGAGCTCCAGCAGGTGACCGGTGTACGAAAGAAGACCATCGGCAAGGCGTACGGCGCGCTCCTCCGCACCCTGATCCTGCGCGTGCCCCCGTCCCACCCGACGGACTACGTGAGCCGGTTCTGCTCCAAGCTCGCGCTGAGCAACAGCGTGCAGACGGAGGCCCTGAAGATCCTCAAGGAGCTGGAGAAGGTGGACAGCTCGATGTCCCTCTCGCCCGCGGGCACCGCCGCGGCCGCGATCTACCTCGCGTCCCTGTCCTGCGGCGAGCGACGGCCGCAGAAGGCCATCGCCAAGGTCGCGGGCGTGAGCGAGGTCACCCTCCGGAACCGCTTCCAGTTCATGGAGGACTTCATGCAGCAGCTCACGCTGCCCCGGGGCCGCGCGCCAAAACTTGCCACGCCCGGGGCTCCCTGAGGTCTCGTCCTCTCCCGGGAGCCGGCCCGCGCCGTCGTTGGGTTTCAGCACGTAAAAAAGAGACAAAAGCTTTGTAAGGTGCGACCTTGTGCAATAGGCCAGGGACGCGTGTCGACGATGGAGAGGCTCTCCTGGCGTGAACCGAGGCCAGAGACTCGAATCGTTCAAGAACCCCTCGCCCTATCGCCCAATCGCCGCAGGCGTCCGCGGCACCGTGTCTCGAGCAACGTGATCACATGAGCGCGAAGACCCCAAGGCTGAATGACCTCTCCTGGATGATCGGTGGTCCCCAGGGGAGCGGCGTCGACTCATCTGCGAACACCTTCGCGCGCACGTGCGCCCATGCCGGGCTGAACGTGTTCGGCAAGCGCGAGTACTACTCGAACATCAAGGGGGAGCACTCCTACTTCACGGTCCGGGCCAGCTCGGGGACCGTCCGCTCCCACATCGACGAGACGCACGTCCTCGCGACCTTCGACGCGGAGACCGCGTTCCGCCACGTGCGGGAGGTCGTCGACGACGGCGCGATCATCTACGACCCCGCCCTGGGGAAGACCAAGGTCTCCGACATCCCCACGATCGAGCACCGGCTCCAGGGCGAGCTGAAGACCTACCTCATCGCCCGAGGCGTCGGGGAGACCTTGGACGACATGCTCACGACCGCGAAGCAACGCGGCGTCACCCTGATTCCCCTGCCGTACAACGACCTCCTCGAGCAGATCGCGGACGAGTTCCACGTGGACGCCCTGAGCAAGATCGCGCGGATGATCAACATGCTTGCGGTCGGCGCGTCCCTCGGGGCGGTCGGCCTCGAATTCGAGTTCGCCGTGACGGCCCTCAACGACGTCTTCCGCGCCCGGAAGGCCACCGTGGACATGAACGCCGCGGGCGCGCGCAAGGCGTACGAGATCGGCAAGGTCCTCGCGCCGGACTTCGGGTACCGCCTCACGACGCTCCCGCAGAAGGAGCCACGCCTCTTCCTCACGGGGAGCCAGGCCGGCGCGCTCGGGAAGCTCTACGGGGGCCTCCGCGTGCAGACCTACTACCCGATCACCCCCGCCTCGGACGAGAGCGAGTTCCTCGAGGCGAACGAGGTGCTCGACCTCAATGACCATGGCATCCCGGAGGCCGAGGACCCCGCCTTCGTCAAGGAGAAGGGCGCCTCCGTGCTCGTCGTGCAGACGGAGGACGAGATTGCCGCGATCACCATGGCGATCGGGGCGGCCCTCACGGGCGCACGCTCCGCCACGGCGACGTCGGGTCCCGGCTTCTGCCTCATGATGGAGGGCATCGGCTACGCGTCGATCAACGAGATTCCCGTCGTCATCACGCTCTACCAGCGCGCGGGCCCGAGCACGGGCATGCCCACCCGGCACGAGCAGGGCGACCTGCGGTTCGCCCTCCATGCAGGCCACGGGGACAGCCCCCGGATCATCCTCGCGTCGGGTGACTTCGAGGAGATGATCCGCGACGGGCTCCTCGCGTTCAACTACGCGGAGCGCTACCAGATGCCGGTCATCCACATGGTCGACAAGGCCCTCGCGAACAACAGCGCGACGATCGCGGTGCCCGACCTCGCGGACCTGCGGATCGACCGCGGCCAGCTCGTGGCGGACGGAACCGGCTTCACCGCCGACCGCCCGTACCGGCGCTTCGAGCTCGGGGAGACTCCCCTCTCACCTCGCGCGGTCATCGGCCAGCATGGCACCCTGTTCTGGAACACGGGCGACGAGCACGACGAGACGGGCCACATCACGGAGGACCCCGTGCTTCGGGACATGATGATGGAGAAGCGGGAGGCTAAGCTCCAGCTGGCCGGGAAGGAGATCCCGGACTCCGTGAAGTACCACTACTTCGGCGCGAAGAACGCGCAGACCGTGATCGTGAGCTGGGGCTCCACGAAGGGCCCGATCCTCGACGCGATGGACAGGCTCCTGGCGGAGAAGGAGTCCGTCGGGTTCCTCCAGCTCCGCCTGCTCAACCCCTTCCCCACCGAGGCCGTCATGACCTACCTCGCGAAGGCGAAGCACCGCGTGGACATCGAGATGAATTTCAGCGCCCAGCTCGGCGGCCTCATCCGGGAGCGGACCGGCGTGGAGACGACCCACGTGGTCGTCAAGTACAACGGCCGGCCCATGTCCAACGACGAGGTGCACGACACGGTCAAGGCGATCATCCGCAACCAGGCGCCTCCGAGGACGGTGCTCACCCATGGCGCTTGAACAGGTCCTCAAGGCCGCGGATTTCGCGACCGAGGTCCACAACGACTGGTGCCCCGGCTGCGGGGACTTCGGGATCCTGCGGACCATCCAGATGGCCCTCGCGGAGATGAAGCTGGACCCGTACCGGGTGGCCATGGTCTCCGGGATCGGCTGTTCCGCGAAGACGATCCACTACATCAAGACGTACGGGATCCACACGCTCCACGGCCGCGTCCTGCCCGTGGCCCAGGGGATCAAGCTCGCGAACCCGAACCTCGAGGTCATCGCCGTCGGCGGCGACGGCGACGGCATGGGGATCGGGGGCGCCCACTTCGTGAACGCGGGCCGCCGGAACCTGGACATGCTCTACGTCCTGTACGACAACGGCGTCTACGGCCTGACCAAGGGGCAGGCGTCGCCCACCCTGAAGCTCGGGGTGCAGACGAAGTCCCTCGCCCACCCGAACATCAACGAGGCCGTGAATCCGATCTGGCTCGCCCTCGCCGCGGGTGCGACGTGGGTCGCCCGCGGCTATTCCTACGACGTGAAGCACCTCAAGGACCTCATCGTCCAAGGCGTGCGCCACCAGGGCTACGCGTTCCTCGACGTGCTCCAGCCCTGCCCCACGTACAACGACATCAACACGAAGGAATGGTATGGGGGCGAGGACCGTGCGGACCAGAACGGCGGGAGGCCGCTGCCGCGGGTGTACAAGCTCGAGGCGGAAGGGTTCGACCCCGTGGTCCGCGATCCCACGGACATCGAGGACAAGGCCAAGCAGGCCCTGGAGAAGGCCCTCGAGTGGGGAGACCGCATCCCGATCGGCGTGTTCTACAACAACGAGCACGTGCCCGACATGGGTGAGCGGATTCGGCAACGCATTCCGACGTACTACGCGCGGACGCCCGCGGAGCAGCGGATCGCGGGCCCGAACGGGGAGCCCCTGACCGACGTGGCCAAGCTGTTCGCCCGCCTCAGCGTCCCGCCTTCGACCTGATCGTGGGCGTGAGGGCACCTGCGCGGTCCTGTGGGAGCGCGGGCTTGCCCATCTCCCAGATCCGCTCGGCCATCTGGGCCATCGCCGAGGCGATCGCGGGATCGTCCGTCCAGATGGCGATGTCCTCGCCGCGGAAGCCCGAGTCGTCGTCCGGGATGGGATGGCTCATGAGGAACTGCTGGCCGTCGACCCCGTGCCGGCACGCGGGCGTGAAGAAGTCGATGTGACGGACCTCCGAGTAGCGGCTCAGGGCCCGGACCTCGGACGCGTTGTCCTGGTTCGTGAAGAACGCGAACTTCACGCTCACGCCTAGGGACGCCTTCTCCTCGAGCTGCGCCCCCAGCCCGCGCAGGATCCGCGCGGGACTGTGGATGGAGCCGATCGCGATGACGTCCGTCTCCGCGCTCTCGTACATCTCGACGAGCTTGTCGCGGACGTTCCTGCGGCCGTAGATCGCCTCGAACCGGCCCGCGCGGCTGGGCGCGTCCACCGTGGACACGGTGAACTCGCGCGCGAGGGCATCCGCGTTCGACGCGAGCTGGACGGCCTTCTGGCGGTACTCCGTGGCGAGGGCCTTCAGATACCGGGAGAACGGCACGGCGCGATAGCGGACGGGCTTCTCCGGCAGGATCTGGACGAGCCCCTTCGCGTGGAGCTGCTGCATCGTGCTGTAGATCCGGGTCCTCGGAACGCGGGACGGGGCCGGGAGCTGGCTCGCCGTCGCGGTACCCAGGTCAAGGAGGGCGAGGTAGACCCGGGCCTGGTATTCGGTGAGCCCAAATCCCTCCAGCTTCTGGAGCCGTTCCTGGTTGATCGGCGTCCGCCGCCCCTCCGGAAGGAGCCGATGCCGACGGCAGGATAAATAGGTGTCACCCTCGTCGGTGACAACCGTCGCTCCGGGCATGGGTCAGGAGCTGGGCGTCCACCCCGAGGCGGTCCACAGGCCCTCGATTCCAACCCTCGTCTCGAGGCGCTCGGGATCGCCGGAGTGGACCGGACGCATCGGAACCACCGTGAGGTCTAGTCCCAACGTTTAAGCCCGGGTGCGCGTGGCAAGGGTTAAGAAGCCCACCGGTTTACGCCGCGCCGTTGCGGCCCCGGGAGGCGGAAGGGGACCCCTCATGATCCAGAGACCCGAGCAGTCCAACATCGTCGGCCTCCGGTCCAAGGACTTCCTGAAGTGGGTCGACGAGAACATCGATGCGCCGCTGAAGCGCGGCCCCGGCGGCGCGATGGTCAAGAAGATGAAGGAGGGCCTCGTCGGGGAGTTCTTCAACTGGGCCAAGCGCAACTCGACGTGGCCGCTGCACTTCGGGATCATGTGCTGCGCGATCGAGATGGCGGCGACCTCGGACCCGCGCTACGACGTGGAGCGCTTCGGGGTCATCTACCGGAGCTCGCCCCGGCAGTGCGATGTCCTCTTGCTCAACGGCCCGATCTCCCTCAAGCTCCGGCCCGCCGTGCGCCGCCTCTACGAGCAGATGGCCGACCCGAAGTGGGTCATCGCCATGGGGGAATGCACGATCTGCGGCGGCCCCTACTACGACTCGTACAGCGTGGTCAAGGGATCCTATACGTTCGTCCCGACGGACATCTTCATCCCCGGCTGCCCCGTGCGGCCCGAGGCCCTCATCGACGGCTTCCTCAAGCTCAGCGCGAAGATCAAGGCGGAGCGGACGGGATGGATCAAGACGAAGAAGGGCCGCCTCGTCAGCTCTCGCGAGGGCGAGCTGATGGACCTGCGCGAAGGTGACTACACGTATGAAGTCCCCCAAGTCCGTCACTGATCTGAGCGAGGTGCGGCCCGCGGGCACGGTCCGCGGGATCGTCCGGCCCCTGGGTGCCGCGATCCGGAACACCCTGGTCACCCTCCCCATCATCAACAAGCTGGTGCCGGGCGGCCGCAAGCCGGTGACCCATCTGTACCCGTACCAGAAGGTCGACCTCCCGAGCGCGTTCCGCGGGCAGCACAGCATCGACTGGTACAAGTGCATCGGGTGCGAACTCTGCGCGAAGGTCTGTCCCAACGAGTGCATCTACTTCGAGTTCCACGAGGTGGAGAAGGACGACCCGTACCTCCACCCGAGCCGCGCCACGCTCGACGAGATGAAGAAGATCATCCGGCGGCCCGCCGTGGACATCGGGCACTGCCTGTTCTGCGGGAACTGCATGGAGTACTGCCCAACGGACGCGTGGAACTTCACCCAGGAGTTCGAGCACGCGGACTACGCCCGCGAGGACCTGTACTACCGCAGCGAGGAGCTGCGGATGCCCGACGCAGTCTCCGACAAGGAGACTGTCCTGATCAACCGGATCGGCGAGCACCCGATCTGCGAGGCGGATGTCTGCATCGGCTGCCGCAAGTGCGAGAGGGAATGCCCGACTCGCTGCATCGACATGCTCGACGGCCCGAACGACCGGAAGGGGAAGCCCATCGTGGTCCCCGAATTCGACTACACGAAGTGCATCGGCTGCCAGCAATGCGTGGACGTCTGCCCCGTGGACTGCCTGTACATGGAGGAGATCGGTTACAAGGACCTCCAGGGTTTCTACCACATCAACAAGCAGGGCGAGGTCAAGCTGCTCGAGGAGCAGACGGAAGAGGCCCTCGCGAAGTAGGTCCGCCGAAATCGTTCGGCTCCGTTGCGAATGCGGGCCGTCCTCCTCCTCGGTCCGCACGGTCCATTGACGGAACAGGCCTCGGCTCGCGCGGCCCGTCTCCCTCCGCACCCGCGGGCATAGGCTCATAGTCTTCGGATGCCCTAACGGTCCTCGGAGGACAGGGATGGAAGGCCCAGTGGACCTCCGGATGCAGCCTTACGCGCCGGCTCGTCTCTTCACGAAGGACGAAGCGAGCGCGCTCCTGCCGCGGCTGACGGAGATCTTCCGACGGATGGACCCCAAGCTAGCTCGGCTGCGAGAGATCGAGGACCTCGTGGAGGACGCGGAGGCCTACTGGCATTCCACGGGGGACGGCATGCCGCCCGAGGAGCGGGCCGTCCACGACCGCCTCGTCGGCCAGGCAGCCGAGGCGCGAGCGTCGGTCGACGCCGAGCTCAGCGCGGTCCGTGCCCTGGGCTGCGAGCTCAAGGACGTGCAGCAGGGCCTCGTAGACTTCCCGTCCACGGTCGAGGGTAGCGTGGCCTACCTCTGCTGGCAGCGGGGCGAGACGTCCATCGGGTTCTGGCACACCTTGGAGACCGGTTTCGCGGGACGCCGCCCGCTCAAGGCCGACCCGTAGACAGAACCTTCTTATCCCGCCAGGCCGTAAGCAAGGCCGAACGAGGGTCAACCATGCCGACGAAGGACGAGGTCATCACGGTCCTCAAGAAGTGCTACGATCCCGAGATCCCGATCAACATCTACGACCTCGGGCTCGTTTACAACATCGACATCAGCGAGGCCACGGGCAAGGTCGAGGTGAAGATGACCCTGACCGCGCCCGGATGCCCCGCCTCGGCGTACATGGGCGCCGACGTGAAGCGGAAGATCGAGCAGCTGCCCGGCGTCAAGGAGGCCAACGTGGCCATCGTCTGGGAGCCGCCGTGGACGCCCGAGATGATGTCGGAAATCGCGAAGAAACAGTTCGGCTGGGGCCTCTGATTCCCTCCATGCGGAACCATCCCGCAGCGGCGGTGGTTCGAAGCGCGAAGGTTGATATCCCCTTCGGGGTATCCCAGCCCATCGTTGGCTCCTCGGGTGGCCCGATCCTTTGAGCGCGAAGCGTGCGAGCGAGGCGGATTCCCTCCAGCAGGCGCTCGGCGTGGTGCTCGAGGGCCTCGCGTTCTATGAGCTCGCCCAGATCGTGTCCGCGGACACCCGCGTCAAGGTGACTTTCGAGGACCTGGGCCGGCGGAAGGCCGCGCAACGGAAGCGGCTCGAGGAGCTGACCGGTCCCGCCGCCAAGGACGCGGCGTTCTACCCGAACCTCTACCCGCTGGACGCGGTCTCCAAGGCCGAGTGCTACGTCTGCGGCCACGTCGTGGACACGAGGAGCATGCCCAACCAGTGCCCCAAGTGCGGGACGGCCCGGTACACGTTCGAGAAGGAGATCGCCCTGACCAAGGCATGGGAGATCGCCGGGGAGACGTCCCGCCGGTCCGCGGAGACGCTCCGCGACCTGGCCGGGAAGAGCACGGGGAAGGCCAAGGAGGTCCTCGCGGCCCTCTCCACAGAGGACCAGGCCCTCGCGGATGAGGCAGGGAAGGAGCTCGCGGAACTCCGCAGCTGATCGGAGTGGTGAGGTCATGCCCCGGCTCGCGAAGATGCCCCCCATTCAGGAACACCTGCACGCGTGCACGATGTGCGGGTACTGCGTCCCCGTGTGCCCCGCCTACCAGGAGGCCGGGTGGGAGGGCTCGTCGCCGCGCGGCCGCGTGTTCGCCATGCGGCAGTACGACCTGCGCGGCCCCCTGGACCGGCTGCTCCGCCGCCACGTGAAGCCCGGCGAGGACTTCGCCGCGAGCGCGTGGGAGTGCACGGGATGCGGCGCGTGCGCGGAGGTCTGCCCGGTCGACATCCCCTTCGACACGCTCTGGGACGATGTCAAGGGCTGGATGGTGGAGTCCGGCTTCGGGCGGAAGCAGCTCGAGCCGTACCTCCTGAACGTCCGGGAGAGCCACAACGTCTTCGGGAGGGACCCCAAGGAGCGCGCGGCGTGGTTGCCCGCGGACGCGGTCCAGTCCGAGAGCCCCGAGGTCGTCTTCTGGGTCGGGTGCGTCGCGAGCTACGAGAAGCAGCAGATCGCCCGCGCGGTGATCAAGATCCTGAACGCGGCCAAGGTCACGTACAAGGTCCTCGGCCCCGAGGAGTGGTGCTCGGGCGCGCCGCTGGCCCGGATGGGCTATCGCAAGGAGGTCGAGAAGGAGATCATGCCCCACAACCTGGAGGCCGTGGCCCGCACGGGGGCGAAGGCCCTCGTGACCGCGTGCGCGGAGTGCTACCGGGCCTTCTACCGCGACTACCGGGACTGGGGCGGGAACGCGCCGTTCAGCGTGTACCACATCTCCCACTTCGTCGAGAAGCTCGTGAGCGAGAAGCGGATCGCGTTCACGAAGTCGATCCCGCAGAAGGTCGCGTTCCACGACGCGTGCCACATGAGCCGCGTCTGCGACGCGTTCGAGTCGCCGCGGCAGGCCCTGAGGTTCATCAAGGACCTCAAGGTCCTCGAGATGGTCCCGGCCAAGGAGGATGCCCTCTGCTCAGGAGGAGGCGGCGGCTTCCCGGACGTCTATCCGGACCAGGCCGCGAACGTCGGGTCGCGGCG
>Ga0153915_10007655_pt1 | contig 10209 bp, 9 predicted proteins | sample Opewatmetagenome_2_FD_107003 | JGI IMG/M metagenome (GOLD analysis project Ga0153915, IMG submission 107003) | Freshwater wetland microbial communities from Ohio, USA - Open water 3 Core 3 Depth 3 metaG | ecosystem: Environmental > Aquatic > Freshwater > Wetlands | place: USA: Ohio, Lake Erie... | reverse complement strand
GATAAAAAATGCTGCCTGCCAGGTTGTCCGGGAAATGCTGCCAAGTTCTTCTTTTCATTTATTGCTGACAGATCAGCCGGTGAAATTCTGTACTGTATCATGAGATTATATTTTATCAGAATTATTTTAATGTCATATGTCTGTTCCGGAATAATATCATACCTGTTATGAAGTAGACAATAATAAGTATGATAAGTGCAGTTATTTCAGGAATTATATCCACCAGTTTCATCTGCATTATCATTATCTTGTTAAGTGCTGAGATTGCATGAGTAGGAGACATCAATCCCTGAAGAGTAACAGGATAACCGAAAAGGGAGAATAAGCCTTCACTTCTGAATGGGAATGCGGCTCCGGTGAAAAACATAAAGAGGAACAGAGGGAAGTTACCCACAATCAGCACTTCATTCGTTGTTTTGACCAGTGCTGCGAGAATCAGACTGAATGCTATTATGGAAATGCTTGTAAGGATGGCGATAAAAATAAAGATGGCAACTGATCCGTTGAATTCAAAGCCGAGAAGTGAGGCTGTTGCCAGTGTCAGAAGAATGGAGGTTATCCCTACAATTATCTGAACAACAGTAATCCCCGAAACAAATTCAAAGGATGTAATCCGTGAAAGCTTAAGCCTGATTATAGTTTTATTCTCGACTTCTGAAATAAATGCGATTGTAGCCGTGAACATCAGCATTATAACTGATAGTATCAGTATTCCGGGTACTATCATATCGAAATCGGAAATATCCGAAGATGTGCCTATACCTGTTTCAGATATCCGTATCATATCTGCAGTTCCTGTAGTTTTTTTTATGAATGAGTTCAGGATTTCGTTTGCCCAGAGTGCGCTCAGAAGGTAGTTTACATTTGTCAGATCGCCATAGAACTGTACTTCAGCCGGACCGGCGTTATCTTCATTGATCCGGTTTATGAGGTGTTCCGAAAAATCTTCAGGTATTATTACAACTGCATCGGTCTTTTTGTTTTTAAGTGCCCTGAGGGCATCAGCTTCACCCGGGTATTTCTTCAATGAAAACGGCATTTTCACTGTGTCCTTCATGTTCTTATCGAAGTAGCTTATAAACTCTGCCCCTGTATTGACGGGAACCGAATTAAAAATATACCCGTTGTCATTATTTACTATTGAAACATCGTAATGGGGTTTTGAGGTCTCTATAATAAGATAATACACGGCTATAAAGAATGGTCCCATTGATAATGTTAACATCAGTATCCAGAAGCTCCGCATCTGCTCCTTCAGGCTTTTTACTATTATACTGTAAAATTTCATTGTCTCAGCATGCGTCCCGTAAGGTGAATAAAAACGTCCTCGAGCGTATTCTCCCTCAGTTTTGTCTCTTTAATGGTAAGCCCGGCTTCCTTTAAGTATGACATTATTCCATGTATCTTGTCGATAAGATGTACGGATTTTATTATCAATAAATTACCGTTTCTGATGATATTATATTCCTGTTGCAGATGTGATACCATCATAGCTATTTTATCTTCCGGTTCCCCGATAAACTCGATTTCAAGTATATCCCCTTCACCCACTGAATTCTTCAGGTTGTATGGTGAATCGGTCACCATGATTTTCCCGTAATCCATTATAGCGACCCTGTCTGCCAGCCGGTCCACTTCGTCCATATTATGACTGGTAAGGATAATAGTTTTTTCTCCTGAAAGAGATTTAATAAAATTACGTACAAGTACCCTGCTTTGAGGATCGAGGCCTGCTTCCGGTTCATCAAGTATCAGGATCTCAGGATCATGAATTAATGCAAGTGCAATATTCAGGCGTCTTTTCATTCCGCCGGAAAGATTCTTTGCAAGTGAATCTGATTTTTCGGAAAGGCCCAGCAGATCGAGCAATTGTGATGCCCGGTTCATGCACCTGTCCAAAGGTAAATCGTAGAGTTTAGCCATAAAAATCAGCTGTTCCGAACAGGTCAGTTTAGGATAGTAAATATTTTCCTGCGGACAGTAACCGATTACAGACCTGACTTCCTTCAGTTCATGAGTCTGAAAATCGATTGCGCCATTTGTGGCTGGCAGCAACCCGCAAATCATATTGATGGTAGTGGTCTTCCCGGCTCCATTAGGCCCCAATAATCCAAATATCTCCCCCTTTCTGACCTCAAAGGAGATATCATCTACAGCGGTAAGGTTCCTGAAAGTTTTTCTAAGATTGTTAATCCTAATTACAGCATCAGAGGTGAATGCATTCATTCAATCAGATTATTTCAACCACCCGAATGACACTATTAAAATTTTGTGTCCGTTCCGGAGCAAAGTAAAAATACTAACGAATCGGTTAAAATAAAACTTATTGGATGATTATTTGGCTGCTAGTCTTGGAGATATCCGAATTTTCCCGCGTAATAGTCAATGTAGGCTTCTTTAATCTGAGCGTAAGTATTCATAACAAACGGACCATCTGAAGCAATTGATTCGTTGATCGGATCTCCGCTGAGGATAAGGACCGTACTGTTTTTCAGAGCCTCAAGATGAATATTCTTACCATCGGTTTCGAAATAAACGAAGCTGTCTTCAGGTGCATTTGCTGATCCGTTTATCCTTACTTCTCCGTCGATAACCAGGAATCCGGTATTATATTTTTCGGGAAATGAAAAGTCAGCTCCTGAGCTTTTCAGCAGTTTTGCATTGAACATATTCATAAGAGTAAAAGTGAAAGCAGGGCCCTTTATTCCATTATATTCACCTGCTATAACTTCTATATTGCTCCTGCCATCTTCAAGCAGGAATCTCCCCATATTTTTGTTTTCAATTGCCTGGTATTTTGGGGTTGTCATTTTAAATTCCGCAGGAAGATTAATCCAGATCTGAACCATCTGGAATATGCCACCTTTCCTGCTGAACTCTTTTTCGTGATATTCCTTATGCAGGACGCCGGAGCCAGCGGTCATCCACTGTACATCTCCTTCCATGATAATTCCGCTGTTACCAGCACTGTCGTGATGTGCAACACTGCCGTGGTAGGCAATGGTGACGGTCTCAAACCCCCTGTGAGGATGAACTCCCACACCTCTCTGTTTTTCCGAAGGGGGGACATACCATTTTGAATTATAATCAAGATAGAAGAACGGGCTCATGCCGGTCTGCCCGATAATCTGTAATGAAGGGAAGAAATTATGAACCCTGAAACCGTCGCCGACCATATGATATGATGATGGCGGGAGAATTGCTTTAGCTGTTTTTAGATTTGTGCCCATAGTTGTTGATTACTGATTGAGTAACAACAACTAATAAGAGCATAAAGTTCAAAATGTATTCAACCTGCCGGTTCAGCCGACCGGTTACATGCAATTCTTATCCTGATAATTTCATTTTGTTTTCACACTTACTATCCGTACAGGCCCCAGTAACCCGGAAGGCAAAAGGGGTGAATCTGCCCTGTAAAATGCCTGCGTGGTATATGTGTATTTCTTTGCTATACCAGGTTGCTGATCACCAATAAGCCTGTTGACCCACAGGTTAGTTACCTTTATATTGAATGTGTTCTCACCGGGTTTCAGTGCGCCGGTAATTTCTACCCGGAAAGGTGTTTTCCAGATAATTCCCAGAGATTTGCCATTGACAATCACTTCTGCAAGGTTTTTCACTACTCCAAGGTCAAGCCAGAGTTGCTCACCCCCGGAGAACCAGTCTTCAGGTACCTGAATTTTTTTTGTATAGACTGCTGTCCCTGAAAAATATTTTACACCCTGATCCTGATTATCGCTCCACGAAGCCAGAGTGTCCATCGTAATACCTGAAGGCGCTCCACGGTCAGCCTGGAATGTCAACTCCCACGGACCCTTGATGGTGATGAGGTTATTTTCAGTTGGTTTAGGTACTGTAACGGAGGTTTTTCCTGCAGTTTTATGAAATACAACAAACACTGCATCGTCAGGTGCAAGATTTAATGGGATCCTGGTCCTGTCACCCTCAATGGAATAGGAGACCTGCTCTATTTTACCTGTTTCCGGATGCCAGATTTCGGGCGTTTTGCCATTAATCCGGAACAGAGCCTCGAGGTTTTCCACCCGGTTATGACGGTTATTGACCCAGTAAATGTCAGCTTTTGATAATTTCCGGTGGACAAACAACAGGTTTGTATTATCTGCAGGTTTTGTATATTCAAAATCGGGTAATAATTTCATTGTACCCAGCACCTCTGCAATACTTTTACCGGCAAATAGTTTACCGTTTCCAAAGCTGTTTTCCCCACTTTCTGTTTTCCAGAGCTGGTTCACAACATCCTGAAATTCATTCTGGTCATCGCTAAGGCTGGGTGATTCAACCGGTTTTGGTCCGGACACCATTGCCCCGGCCCCGATCATATCGCGGATCTTAAGAAGGACGGGTAAAGGCATAAGCCGGCTGTTCTGATCGAGAACCAGCAGACGGTAGCTCATTCCACCCGGTGTGACAATAACTCCGTTCCTGACAGAAAGTAGATTCAGGAGGGCATCACTGTTGACAAAATCATAATCGAATCCTTCGGGTATGTCAGGAAGTTTGTCGCCAAATAAAGCAGTAATATTATTGTCCTCACCATAGTAATAAATGATATCAGCAACAAATTTCCCCTGTTGCAGCATGAATGAGTTTCGTGCAAGGTAAGTTGTCCAGGGTTTTGCCTGTTCGGCCCATGTTTCATTCCTGGTAAACCACTGCCCGAACGGACCAAGTCCCAGTCCCGGTATTTTATCAGAAACAGGCTGATGCACCGATGTATGGATAACAAAACGATTCAGTCCCATAGCCAGTTCCATATCGGCGGTGGGCTTAAGCCTTTCGGGTGAGAAAGCCCATGTATTGCCAATAGCGGTCATTGACTCTGCTGCTACAAATTTCTGACCGTAAAGGTGGGCCACTGATGCGGATTCACGAACATCCGCCTTGTATCGTGTAGCTACTCCTGCATTTTCTTCACCATCAAATCCACCAGGTGTCCAGGTTGCACTCATGGGAATATCTGCCTTCCTCTTCACCTCCATTCCGTCGCCGATAAAAGCCCGGCCGCCTTCATGGGATTCAGTATAACGACCCATATTACGATCGTGGAGAATAGCAGTCAGCTGATCATAATGATTTTCAGCTGTCAGATCCCCAATGGTTTTTCTGAAATCCCAGAGGAACCGGTCGCTGGCTTCTGCACTTTCGACAACATGCCCTGTAAGGGCAGGCATCCACGGCAGCATATCATAACCGCGGTGCCTGGTGAATTGAGTAATCATACTGTCAGTCCAGTTCTGTACACCTGCTTCCCAACTGTCCGTAATAATATACTGCAATCCGTGTTTGCCCATAAGGCCTCCTGTTGCATCTTTGTACTGATCGAGGTAATTATTGAAATAGTCTCTTACATGACGTGCATCAAGCTTATCGACCTCGAGTCCCGTGGCCTCAGGTGAGGCAGGTGAATTCTGATGTCCTGTCAGCGAACAGCCAAAACGTATAATTCCCCATCGCCCTTCCGGAGGTGTCCAGTCCAGTGAACCATCCGAACGCATCCGGGAAGTCAGATCTATAATACCTGATTTGTTAATTGCTTCTGTCATGGAGACAGGCGGGGTTGCCAGCGCGTATAATCCTGGTGCAGAAGTAAAACCGGCTTTATCTTCGAAACGATTGACACGTGACACAGTACTCAGGACTAATTCTGCAATCCTGATCCCTGCCTCAGCCGGAGGTCTTTGCGATATGATTCCGGCAAAGAGTGAAGCAAGACCCTGGTTTTGCTGCGGCGGTTCTGGTGTTTTAAAGGTTACACGGAAATACTTTGTTGTCACCGGTGCGAATGTAAATGTATTCTGAGGCAGATCGGCCGATGGAATATCCAGCACCGGATTAAATAGCTTTCCATCATCTGATGCCTCAAGGGCTTTCCGGTATCCGCGTACCCTGTAACCGGGTATTGAGAAGCCTGTTTCCCTGGTTACAATTGTCAGGGAATGAATTGTTTCAGGTTTGGCAAATTCGAACTGAATCCATGCTGACTTATTCGGTTTAGCTGCCGGCAGGAAGGATGAGTTTGCCAGATCACCGTCGGTAAGAACTGAGAGTTCAAATTTGCCTGAACTTGATGTGACTTTTGGATTAAGTTCCATTAATGAGAAATCATTATCCGGGATCCGGTAGCCAATGACAGCAATATCAGCATAATATTCAGGCAGTGTCTGATTATTCATTGAGAAACCTCCGGCTCCGGCCAGATTCTGAAATCTCCCTGTGGTTGAAGGTGGTTGCGGAAGATTGCCGGTGAATGGTTTTCCTCCTTCTACCCTTATCTCGCTCCATACAATCTTTTTCATCGCCTGAGAAGGTTTGACCCATGGTCCACCGCTCTCGCTCCATCCGGGGGATCCTGCAATTGCCATTTCCAAACCCAGTGAATCAGCAAGACGGGTTGTAAAAAGGAATGCATCCTTCCATTCCGGTGTCATATAAATCAACCTTTTTTCCACCACCTGCGGTGTTGAAAGGCCTGCATCGAAATTCTGGAATCCCCCTATTCCTATACGTTTCATCCATTCAAGGTCGGCCCGGATACCTTCCTTACTTATATTCCCATTCATCCAGTGCCACCATACCCTTGGTTTTGCACTTTCAGGCGGATTCTGAAAGCCAGATTCAAGATTTACACCAGATTCTTTTAAAGGACCGGAGCAGCAAACCAACGATAATATCAAGGCTGCCGGAAGTATCTTTTTGAGTGATACTGACTGCCGGCATATCATGCTGATGATAGATGATTTCATAATTAAAAATGTTACTTGTTGATTGTTGACGATTGCCGGCAGTTCAGGTCTTTCAGTACCTGTTACCGGCAACCGGAATTTATTCTTCAAACCTCGGCTAAGGCGACAATATAATTATGGCCGTATTTTTTAGCGCATTTCGGGCAGGTAGTATAGTAAAAAAAGTATTTTTTTGCCTTCTTTTCTATTAATGCCAGGTATCTCCTGAATTCATTCAGATATTTTGGAACACGGTTATATGGTCCGTCAAAAACCTTACTCACATAAGTGCCGGTAAATTTCACATTTTCAGCTCCCGGCACCTCTTTGGTAACATTCATATAGAGCTCACTTTTCCATGGTGAAGGATCATAGGCAAGCAGGAGGAAATCCTTTAAATCCGGCGCGGCACCGGCATCCTTTGCTTTTTTCCACATTCCCCCCAGGGTTCTGGCATAGATAAAGGGAAGCGGCATGTGTAAAAACTGCGGCAGGTTCTTTTTGATGAATGGTTTATTTGTCCATTCATGGGTGACATAATCCCATGGTTTAGGATCGAACTCGGGACAACATTCCGGTTCTTTTACTGTGTCGTGCATGGTAAGAGGTTTTAAAATTTTATGTAAGTTACTAAAAAGCTCTTAAACATTCCCAACAATAATGCAGGCTTTTCCACTTACACCTCCAGTAACCTGCTTCGTTTCTAAGTTTCCCTCACCCCCTCCTGTCCCCCCCTCCCGTGTACGGACTACACAGATAGTATACAAGTGGGAGGGGTTTGGGGAGAGGTCATTCCACAATCTCTGCCTTGTCGAATTTTTGAGATTGAAAATCAACTCTGGTACGGTAAACCCTCCGTATTCCCCTGCCTCCGAAGAAACCCCATCCGCCACCGCCGATAAGGAATCCGAGGGCATATAATCCGCCATTGTTGTTTTGGGCAAACATTGTGATCTTATCGTTGAACAGCATGGCAATAAAATCAAACGGGGCAATAAAGCCATGCCAGAGTCCGCCGAAAAAGCCATAGGTGTGCCCGGAAAGGCATTGATCGATCACTTCTCTCTGTGCACAACCCGTAATTAACAGTGCCAGGATCAGCATCAGGAAAAGCAGTAAATTTCTTTTAAATAGAGGTGTTTTCATAAAAGCTGTAATAAAGGTTACTGATTGAATATTTATTACTGGAATAGTGAAAGGGCCACCGGTTTACCGGAATATTTCGTTTCATGATCGAGAAGCCATCTTTTTCTCCACAGTCCGCCACCATAGCCTGTCAGATGTCCATCGGATCCGACAATCCTGTGGCATGGTATAAGGATAGCAATCCTGTTCCTTGCATTTGCTCCGGCAACAGCTCTTATAGAAAGTGACCGGTAAAGGCTGTCTGCCTGTGCCTGATATGATTTTGTTGTACCAAAAGGAATCTGCAATAATGCATTCCACACAAGCCGCTGAAATTCAGTGCCGCATATATCTAAAGGAACAGTAAACTCTTTTCTTTTTCCTTCAAAATATTCAGCAAGCTGGATTCCCAATTCTTTAAGGTGATTATTGTCCCCATTCTCAGCGCCTGTACCAGGTAGCCCGGTAAGCTCTTTCAATCCGCGAGAAGTAATGGTGCCTTCTGTAAACTCAAGAAGGCAGATGCCGTTATCTGTGGCTCCGGCAGTCATTTCTCCGATTGGAGTATCAATTATAGCGGTTTTAATCATCAATCCGTTCCATATCTGTCTTCCCGGGGAAATCTTACCGGACTCTTTAAGCAGTTCTGAGAGGGTTCAGCACTTCCTTTCAACAGGATATCTATCAGAAGCAGCCTTTATATACTTTGCATTCCTGAATCTCATCGCCGACCAGTCACTATCTATTGCAACCATACGTATTCCATAGAAGCCGGATTCCCCCAAAGTTTCCCATCCGTGGTCACGTTCGAGATCAGAAGCATATTTCCTTGATGTTTTCTTCGGGTAACAGAACCATAATATTCCATCGTCCGTAAGGTTATGCAGAGCCAGCGGTGCATAGTTTTCCACTTCCTTAATAGTTTTTACAAAGAATATCATGAACCCGTAGGGATAGCGCTGGTCGATCTCCCTGTCAGTATGTGCATCTTTTAAGTCCTCTGAAACAACCCTGAAGAAATCCTCCTCCGCATTAACAATTGCAATCCTGTTTTGTCCTTTATAATTAAGTTTATCAAGGAGATTTTTCATTTCACTTCTAAATTGATACGCTAATGTAACAAAAAATTGACAGATATGTTAAAAGGTTATATCTTTGTATTATCGGAATTGGGGTGCCTTAATACTACGGGCTGAGATCATACCCTAACACCTGATCCGGATAATGCCGGCGGAGGGAATAAAGAGTATCCTGTAAATCAGCAATTTTAAGAAACCTCATTTTCCCGGTGAGCTTAATAGAAATGAAAATGAGGAAAAAGATTTTTTTCATAATGCTTTGCGGATTATTTATTCTGCCCTGTGTATACGGAATGCAGGATGATGGTTCTGTAATTCAGGGGATTGTTACCGACACAGCAGGTATTCCCCTGTCAGGTGCGACCATAATAATTGAGAATACCTTTCTGGGTGTATACAGTGGAGGTGATGGCGCGTATTCCTTTAAAGGTCTGAAAGATGGTATCTACAGGCTCCATGTCTCTTTTATCGGTTATGAATCCCAGATTGGTGATGTGAATTTGTCGGGTTTTGCAGTTCAGAATTTCCGCATGAAAGAAAAGCCGCTTCTGACAGGTGAGGTTTTTATAAACGCGGTAAGAGCAGGAAGCCATTCTCCACTGGCCTATTCCACCATTAACAGTGAACTTCTCAATAAGCAAAACACAGGTCAGGATCTGCCGTTTATTCTCAGTCTTACACCCTCCCTGGTTGAAACATCTGAAGCCGGGAATGGAGTCGGATATACAAACCTGCGAATCCGGGGTACCGATGCATCAAGGATAAATGTTACAATTGACGGCATACCGCTGAATGACCCGGAGTCACAGCAGGTATTCTGGGTAGATATACCTGATATTGTTTCCTCAGTTGATAACATACAGGTACAACGGGGTGTCGGAACATCATCAAACGGCGCCGGGGCATTTGGATCCACAATAAGTATTCAGACAAAAAATCCTGAAAATGAACCTTTTGCAGGGATAAATATTTCAGCAGGATCATTCGGTACTACAAAGAATATGGTTGAAGCAGGAACAGGCCTCCTTGCTGACAGATTTGCCCTGCAAATCCGTTTGTCGGAACTTAAGAGCAACGGATATATTGAAAGAACCGGCTCAAACCACAGGTCGGGTTATATAGGCGGCGTTTTCAGAACGGACAGATCACTGTTGAAAGTAAATGTGATCCTCGGGGAGGAACATACTGGGATCGGCTGGTGGGGTGTACCTCTTGAGATGCTTTCAGCAGACAGGAGATACAACCCTGCAGGAGAATATACT
>Ga0153915_10007654_pt1 | contig 10209 bp, 6 predicted proteins | sample Opewatmetagenome_2_FD_107003 | JGI IMG/M metagenome (GOLD analysis project Ga0153915, IMG submission 107003) | Freshwater wetland microbial communities from Ohio, USA - Open water 3 Core 3 Depth 3 metaG | ecosystem: Environmental > Aquatic > Freshwater > Wetlands | place: USA: Ohio, Lake Erie... | reverse complement strand
TGTTCAAGCGGTTTTATTGCCCAACTTGAAGAAGGAGGAACTGTCCAAGCTCCGCTTGGAACCCATCCTTACCACCGCGCAGGTATGTATTATTTGCAAGAGCCATCTGCGATGGCTGCCGCGGAAACATTGGCACCTCAATCTGGTGAAAAGGTTCTCGATCTTACAGCTGCCCCAGGCGGGAAAGCCACCCATCTGGCAGCATTAATGAATAACACCGGCCTATTGATTGCCAACGAAATCCATCCGAAACGCGTTTGGGATTTGGTTGAAAATTTGGAACGGTGTGGTGTAACCAATGCGATCGTGCTAAATGAGACCCCTCAAAGATTGGCAGACCATTTTGGTGAATTTTTTGACCGGGTGATGGTCGATGCACCCTGCTCAGGTGAAGGGATGTTTCGAAAAAGCGAGGTTGCACGCAAGGAATGGAAACCCGAGCTAGCTCGTAGCTGTGCCATTCGGCAATCAGCTATCCTGGAACAGGCGGCTCGCATGGTCAAGCCAGGTGGACGCATCGCTTATACCACTTGCACGTATTCACCCGAAGAGAATGAAGGCGTCATTGATGGATTTTTATCGCAGCATCCAGAGTTTAGTATTGAAATAATCCCCCAAGCCCCAGGCTATGATCCTGCCAAACCAGAGTGGATCGGTCTTGCGTCGACGGATCGGTTAAATCATGCGATCCGAATTTGGCTTCACCACAGCCAAGGGGAAGGTCATTTTATATCCCTGTTAATGAAGCAGGAACCTTCCACAAAGAATGTGGTAAATAATAAGAAAGCGGGATTATCTTCAAAAAGGTTTTCAAGAATAAATAACTTGGGGAAAGCAAAGACTATCTTAATTGATTTTTTCAAAGCAAATCTGGGTGAGGTATTTGATAGCTCAAAATTATCCATAGACGGATCGTATGTCTATTGTTTGATGGACGACACACCCAGTCTGACTGGTCTGCATGTCATTCGTCCTGGGTGGTGGTTGGGATCCCTTAATAAGGAACGTTTCACCCCATCGCACTCTTTGGCGATGGGTATTAAATGTGATCAGGCAAAACATACCGTTCCGCTTGCCCTCGATGACCAACGACTATCTGCCTATTTTTCAGGAGAAACATTCCCAAATTCAGGTGAGGATGGTTGGGTCTTGATTTCTGTGGATGACTTTCCGGTCGGATGGGGAAAAAGGATTCAAAATGTGATTAAAAATTTTTACCCCCACGGACTCCGTCGATTAGTTCGATAATGTGTCTTACTATTATTCTCGCGAATGATCAGGATTATTGGCTTATATACATTAATTCCCCATATATTGATCGATTCTAATTTTCTCTAACTGAAATATTCGCCTCAGCACCGCCACCGATGATGCATATGTCGAGTCCATACCGTAATAGGACAGACTCCCTGCTCCTAAATTTTTCCCTTTCCCCATGGGGTTGTCTGAAACGTAGTGAATGATACCAACGTCAAAGGGGACTTCGTAGAGATTGACAATTTCATTTACTGGATGCCTTTGGGGACGGTACATTTCATACACAGCTGATAAATATGGACCAGCTTCCATCTCTATATCGGTATATCCCTCACGATAGAAAACTTCCATATAACGAGGGTTCTGTAGGAAGGTCCCACGTACTGAAACACATTTTTGGTTATCAAGCACTGAACCATACATTAAGTAAGGTGTTACGCGTGCCGCATTAAAGCAATTTTGAAAGAGGTAGGTATTTTTTGAATGTTCATCATGGACGACATTGGGAATGACAATATCTCCGATAGTACCGTTCAATGAAGCAGACTTCCCCATAATATAGATTCCCAAAATCCTCTCCACATGCTCGGAGACTTCAGACAAGATGTTATAAGCAGCCATCCCCAAGGGATAATCAATATTCAAAAGAACAGCATCACTCTTGGTTAAAAAGGAAAGGTCACCGTCTTGTAACCTTTGGTCAAGTGTATCGGGGCAGATACGATTTAGCTCGATGATCTGTGCATCCACTTCAAAACTATGTTCACTCGAGACTCGCAATATGCCACAGTCAATTTCAGCATCTAATTGATCATTTACGAATGCAAGCCCTTGACTCGTTTGTTGAAATTTCTTCAAAATATAGTACAGAAAATTTTCTTGGCTCGAAATGACCTGCTGAGCTTGGATATTTTCCCACTCCTCGAGCAATTCATGATTATTGGTTTCTTTTAAGTAATCGATTAGCTTCATTTTATTTTTAAACGCATATCCTGATATCAGGTTAATCAGGCTATGTGGGTTGCTGGAAATAAAATAAACAGGTCGATTGATCAACTCCTGGCAGGTTTGAGCAATACGCTCCCACCAAATATCAGTTGCCCGGCGGTATTCCACCAGAGATCCGTTCAATAATCTTACTTTAAGTTTACGAGGTGTTGCAGCAATTTGATATAGATTGTCCTCAAAATCCTTCCCCCACACTATTTTTAGGCGTTCTAAATCTTCGAGAGGAATACTCAAAGTCAGTGCTAACTCGCGCATCTCATCTAACTGAAACTGATTAAGAGGACGTTCTCGTGCTAGAAAGGTGCTATTGTACTTAAATAATATATGGATCTTATTCCATTCGATTTGATACGCTGTAAGGATAGGAATCACATCATCAATATCACTTACACTGGCAATGAAACATGCTAATATATCCACCCCATTAAAAAAGCACCGTCTTCGACGGGCGGTAGCACTGACCGGTTCCCAGCTTTCAATATTATTGAAACCTGCTCTAGTAAATACTTCAATGCTTTGACCTAATACTACCTCCTCGACTTTATGAATACATGATGGCAGTCTCAACAAACAATATAAAAATGCCGACATATCTGGGACTGCTTCCCGCACGAATGGGTGCAATAGCGATCTCATGCCTGCGTGCGCTTCTTCTAATGATTGGATCTGCACATCTGCTGAGGACCGTAGTAAAGAATAATATGTACGCAGGTATAACTCAACTTCTTCAGAAGCAGTGCTGGGTACAGTTCTCTCCATTTTTTTACCTACGAACTCTATTTGGGGGCACGTCAAATGGTCCGTACCGAGGTGGACCAGCGATCTTATACAATAGAGAATAGATAAATGCAAAAATCCCAAAACCGATAAAAGATAAGATGATGGTAAAGAATATTTGACCAAAAACCAACCCAGTTGCCGCGAAATATCGATTAATGGGTGCAATGACCTTATCTACCTCAGTAATATGGGTGTACGGGATGGATACCAAAGTAGTGAGCTCCCATGGTAGAACAATCTTCTTATTGCTTTGGAAAAATAGTGTCGTCCCAAACCAAGACATGATTGGAATAAGAAGAATCAGAAAACATCCTATACCCCGCCACACCGGATTAACCTTCCAAGGTTTTTCTTTCTGTCCTCGACGATATTGTTGTGATGAGAAACCCATTATTCACCTCCGAATTCTACAATCCAAAACCAGACCTGGTTCAATTAGTTCGTGCAGCTTGTTCCACGGCAGTCACGATAGAATAATACCCGGTACAGCGGCATAAATTACCACTGATTGCTTCCTTGATTTCATCACGGTTAGGTCGTTTAATTTCATCTAGCAGCATTACAGAAGACATAATGAACCCCGGAGTACAATAGCCACATTGTACAGCTCCATTATCAATGAAAGCTTGTTGGACCGGATGCAGTTTGCCTTCCTGCATAATGCCTTCAATCGTTACAATGTGTGCTCCGTGTGCCCGAACAGCTGGCACCAAACAGCTCATCACCGCCATTCCATCCAGAAACACGGTACACGCACCACACTCACCCTCTGCACAACCTTCCTTTGTGCCGATCAATCCGGCTTCTTCACGTAATAATCTCAATAAAGTCTTGTTGTGACCGGACTGGAATTTGTATTCCTTGCCATTAATTTTTGTTTCGATTGCTTGATCCATCTGCCCTGATCTATGACGGATGCTTTGTTTTAGGCCCACAAATTCATTAAAATGATATCCGTGTCGATCTGTACAGGCACGTAACAATATTGGGTGCTTTGGATATCCACTCTTCTCTTCTTCCTTTGCCAATGTATTCAACACCCGTCTGACACACACACGTACCATTTCATGTCGATATTCCTGTGAGCTACGAATATCACCAATAGGTCGGGCGGCAGCTTGCGATAACTCTGCAGCTTTTTCAATCACATCATCATCAATCATCCTGCCATGCAAAAAATCCTCCGCCTCTTTGGCATGCACGATCAAAGGAGCAACAGCTCCCAAAGTGATGGACGCATCCTTAATTCTCAAACCGTCGAATGTCAGAATAACAGCACAATTGACCAGTGATATCGCCTGGGCTTTTCTTAAACCAAGCTTATAAAACGTCCCTCTTTGGTTGGATTTGAGTGCGGGGAAATTAATCTCCACCAACATTTCATCAGCCTGCAATACATTACGCCTTACACCTGTATAGAATTCTGCCAGCGGTACTTCACGCGTACCATGCACGGATTGCAGTACTACTTTGGCATTTAATCCTATAAGGGGTGGGATGGTGTCATTTGCGGGCGAAGCAGTGATTAAATTGCCTGCAATAGTGCCTCGGTTTCTAATTTGTGGAGCACCAACTTCCCAACAGGCTTTTGCTAATGGGAATGCCTGTTCTATAATTATTTTCGAAGCTGCACATTGACCGTGAGTCACGAGCGGGCCGAGGTGGATGATATTATCCTCATCCATTTTAATCTGGTCCAAACCATCTATGCGCGTTACGTCGATTAATGTCCGTATCCCTTTCCTGACCCCCCGCTCCATTTCAAGCATCAAATCAGTCGCTCCAGCAATAATCCGCGCACCTTGCCCTTCCTCAGCCAGTATTCGAATGGCATCCTCGATCGAAATTACGCTATGATAATCTTGCCACATATCCTCTCCGTTTAATGCGCTTGCAGCTTAATGATCTCTGCCATGATACTCACAGCGATTTCCTCTGGGGTTTCAGCCTGAATTTCCAAGCCGATGGGAGAATGGACCGCATCAAGCAATGTAGAAGGTACACCCGACTCTAAAAGTCTTTTTGTTGTGGTTGCCCAGCGTCTCTTGGATCCAATTACCCCGATGTATGCCGCTGCCGTATTCAACAAGGATGGTAAGCCGTTTATATCCACATCCATCCCCCGCGTCGTTAAAACGATGGAGGTCCATGGAGTAATGTTCAAATGGCTGGAGAGCTCCTCCAAAGGCATTGGATAGAACGCATCGGCTTCCGGCACAGCCTGGGGAGTACAAAATTCTGGACGGTCATCAGTTACGGCGACGATAAATCCCAGCCATTTTGCCAGATGGGCAACTGCTTTACCCACATGCCCCACACCGACTACGACTAAAACAGGTTTTGGTACAATAGGTTCCACGTAGATCTCCACTTGACCACCACAGACACCCGGATCTCCTCGTTCTGGATTAGCCATATTATATGCCAACAACCGTGGAGTTTTATCGCTCATCGCCTTTAGGGCTTCCCTGATCACCCGGTTTTCGACCTCCCCCCCACCCACAGTCCCCATGATATGTCCATCGGGATAAACCAGCATTTTACTGGTTACATGCCGCGGAGTTGAGCCCTTACTCCGAATAATCGTGCACAATGCACCGGTCTCATTATTCTTTTCTATTTCAGATAAAGCTTGGTAAATGGTCATAATAATCTATACCGATAACTCTTTTTAATACTCTACTCTTCCAACAAACCCAAGACCACCGGTAGTAATTGCTTCTTCCGAGATACCACCCCATCAGCCTGAAGAGTGCCATCCTGGAGGTGTGGGTATGGTAAATCGTCTAGTATCGGAGGAGGTTTAACCAAAACCATACGACTCGAGTTACCCACAACATCGGTAACCATGAGCATAGCAAAATCGAGGCCACGCTGGGTTCGAAGTGAATCGAGCGCTGAGGTGACACGCTCCAGATTATCTGTGAGCTGCATTAGGTTTGTCACCTCGGCTTGTGCGATGGCGAAATTAAACCCACCTGATTTATATAACTTTAGGTCTGATGTGACAATATCCATCGCATCTCGAGATTCTAATCCCACTCCAGCTTGGATGATTGCTTTTCCGTATGATTCTATCGATTCACCGGCGAGTGGACTCGATCGTTTAAATGACCATCGTCCAAGGCGATCTGCTGCCTGGTGGTCTCTTGGGGTCGTGGTTGGTGAAGTTAGGATCAGTGTATCCGATAATAAACCTGCCAATAACATCCCTGCCAATTCAGATGGCGCACTCAAGCCTGCATCTTCGATCCGCTCCGATATTAATGTGCTGGTACTGCCAACAATGTCAACCGTAAATCGAATGGGGATGTGAGTTGAATGGTTGCCCAATCGATGATGATCTAATATTTCCAACAACTCAGCCTCTTCCAAGGCACCCAATGCCTGTCCAGGCTCATTATGGTCAACTAAAATTACCTTAATACGAGGTGGGTTTAGGACATCCCGTTGTCGAGTGACCCCAAAATAATGGCCTGTTTCATCAACAACCAAAAATTCATTGTACTCTTCCCTCAAAATACGATGAATGACATCTCTGATACGATTGCTTGATTGAAAACAAGGGACTTTTTTATCACAAGCATCGAGACAGTTTTGATTTAAGAACTCTGTGATTTGCATCTCGTTCCGCTCAGGATGTGGACCTACCAGTTTACTTAAGGATTGGAACAAGCTAAAACCGGTGATTAATCCGAGTGGCAGCCCATCCTCAGATACAACGGGTGCAATCCCTCCGGTCCGGTTTGCAATCACCCATGCATCACGTAATGGAGAATCCGGTGTGATCGTATCGAAGTGGTGGGATACTGCCTCAAATCGAGGCGATGCATCGGTCAATAAGAATGGAGGATCAAGCCCAAGGCGTTTCAGGATCCAGGTGGTTTGGGGGTTAATGGCTCCCGCACGGGCAGCAAGGGTATCCATGCCATCCCGTTCTTTTAGTAACCAGGCATATCCCATGGCGGATGCAATTGAATCCGTATCAGGATTTACATGCCCGATGACATAAACTCTATCCACCATTTTTATATCCAGTCATTCCAATGAGTCCAATGCATCTTGGTCGATGATTCCTAAGATTGAATAATCCTGCGATTATTTTTCAAGTGGATTAGCCAGTTTTAAAGCATTCCATACTTTTTCAGGTGTAATTGGATTTTGATCGATATTCACACCCGAAATATTACCCAATGAAAGACTTGCATCCAGGACTGCATTTGCAACCGCAGGGGCGATTCCATCCATTGGGATTTCTGCAACTGCTTTTACACCAAACGGATGACTCGGCTCGAACGTTTCTACAAATATCGTTTTTAGCGCCGGCATTTCGTGTGCCTGAAAGATATGATAATCCTTCAAATCACGCTCCCGTGCATATCCTTTTTCATCATAGACCATTTCTTCACATACCGCATAACCCAATGCCTGGGCCATACCACCCTCAATTTGTCCTGACGCAGTCAGTGGATTTACGATAGTGCCTGAATCAACCGCAGAGACTAGTGCATCCGTAGTCACCTGACCAGTTTCAATATCTAAAGTCACCTCAGCGAATTGGGCTTCAAATGGTGTTGGAGCGACTGGCGAATAATATGACGCAACAGCCATGATCTGCTCTTGTTCGGCGTGGTGCAACGACTCACAGGCAATGTCAGCCAATGTGATCGACCGCCCATCGGGTCCAATTGCGCAACGCGTAGACAGTTTAATTTCCCCAGCATCGAAAGCTGTGGTAGAGCCTTTATTGAACATAAGCGCTGCTCTAGCTTTTATCCGTTCAGCGACTTGCATAGCAGCTTTCACGACAGCCATCCCTGATATGTATGTGGTGCTGGATGCATAGGCACCTTTATCAAAGGGTGTGAAATCAGTGTCGGACGAGTATACAATCATGTCTTCCAAGGGCACACCTAAGACTTCTGCCGCCATCTGACCCAAAACTGTATCTGAGCCTGTTCCTAAGTCTGTTGCCCCAATAAGTAAATTAAAAGACCCGTCATCATTAATCTTGATGCTCGCACTACCCATATCCAGGTAAGGAATGGCTGTCCCTTGGAGCACGAGCGCAACTCCTATTCCTTTTCGCAGATATGGTTTACCAGGCACCAAATGCCAATCAGGGTTGTTATACTTCTGGTCCCAACCAATGGTTGCTTTCCCTTGTTTGACACATTCCTCCAGTCCACAGGATTGAATGATTTCTGGGCGAGGTTCTCTACCTTCACTCCAGGCAGTGCTGAAGGGTTGTTGCTCTCCTTGTCTCAATGAATTCTTAAGCCTGAACTTGATTGGATCGACCCTGAGCATTCGAGCGATTTTTTCCATATGACGTTCAACTGCCCAAAATCCCTGAGGCACCCCATATCCCCGATAGGCTCCGGCAGGAGGATGATTAGTATAGACAATATCAGCATAAAATCGGATATTTGGAGCTTTCCGGTATTTGCCATCACCCACATAAAGCGCCATGGATTTGTGCCCTGTGTTCCCGGTGACGGTGAGTGCATGACATCCATAAGCACCCGTATCAGATAATGCGTACATCTCATTGGCTGTGATGGTTCCATCATTCTTCACGCCGGTCTTCATGTGTAACCGCATCGGATGGCGCGAACGAGAAGCAATGAATTCTTCCTCACGGGTATACTCATAAATCACCGGTCGCCGCGTAGCGATGGTCAGATGAGCCGCGACATCTTCGATCATGACCTCTTGCTTCCCACCGAAACCACCTCCGATACGTGGTTTGATCACCCTAATCCGTTTCACAGGTAGTCCAAGTACAGGTGCCAGGATGCGTCTGGCGTGAAAAGGTACTTGAGTACTCGTCCGGACCACCAGACGATCATCCTCATCCCAATACGTGATCACAACGTGAGGTTCGATGGTAACTTGCTGTACCTTTGAGACAGTATAGTCGCCTTCGATGATTTGGTCTGCTTCGTTGAATCCTTGCTCGACATTTCCGATGTCAATCCGGATTTTTGCCGCCAGATTTTGAGCTGGATTAGACTCGGCAAAGTTGACATAATCTGCTTCATCATGCAGTATAGGTGCATTTGGCAACATCGCTTCTTCAGGATTTAGCAGTGATGGCAAAACCTCATATTCCACCTCAATCAATTTCAATGCATCGTTAGCTATCTCTTCAGAATCAGCTGCAATAAACGCAACCCTATCACCGACGAAACGTACCTTATCATCCAGCGAAAATGTATCCAATGGTCCTGGTATTGGGTCTGATTGCCCAGCAGTGGAGTAAGCTACCCGAGGAATATCCATCCAGGTAAGTACAGCTGCAACACCAGGTAATAAACGTGCCTTGGAGGCATCAATATGTTTGATTCGTGCATGGGCATATGGGCTATGCAACACTTTTGCGATGAGTAATCCCTTAATATCCATATCTGCAGTAAAAGCAGGTTTTCCCTGGGCTAGCTTAATCGCATCCACCTTGATATCCGGTTTGCCGACCCTTTGATAGGAAGGGATTTCCTTAGATGGAATTATTGTAGGTAGTGATTGGTCAAATCCTATTTCCGATGGATATTTGCTTCCCAAAGGCTCTTCATGTTTGCCGGAGCTTTTTCCTGCCTGATCGCTCATCAGGTGCTCTGCAGTTTGCAGGATCGCCTTGACAGGTTTGAGGTATCCCGTACAACGGCACAGCACACCCGAAAGGACTTGTCTTACCTCATCTTCAGATGGATCAGGATTCAGATCGAGCAAATGCTTGCCAACTAGAATTTGTGCTGGAGTACAGTAGCCGCATTGGATCGCACCATTCGAGATGAATGCTTGTTGGAGGGCATGTAAACCCTTATTAGCCTTCCACCCTTGTTCAGGATGTTGTCCCAAAGATTCGATGGTTTGGATTGTATGCCCTTGAGCTTGTGCCCCCAATATCAGACATGAGTTTACGGGTTTACCATCCAGAAGAACAGTACAAGCGCCACACTCTCCAGATTCGCACCCATGTTTAGCTCCAAAATATCCCAATCTACGCAATAATTTCAGGAGCATCTCGCCTGGATCGGAGGTCACCTGAAGAATTTCATTATTGATAGAGAGAGTTAATTCCATCGATTCTCCAAAAGCTTCTATTATTTATGGGCAAAAAAACCAACCAGAGCCGAAAGCCCGGTAAAGAATAATCCTATC
>Ga0153915_10007652_pt1 | contig 10210 bp, 8 predicted proteins | sample Opewatmetagenome_2_FD_107003 | JGI IMG/M metagenome (GOLD analysis project Ga0153915, IMG submission 107003) | Freshwater wetland microbial communities from Ohio, USA - Open water 3 Core 3 Depth 3 metaG | ecosystem: Environmental > Aquatic > Freshwater > Wetlands | place: USA: Ohio, Lake Erie... | reverse complement strand
TTCCCACCTCGTAGGAATAGTTCCGTTCCGGCTGAAGGTCTTTATTGGGCAGAGTCGCGAGACCACTGACTTCACCGGAGAGAAAGGCCTCCGCAATTGAGGGGACCCTGAATCCTCGTCCAAATGAGGCGCGCAACGTCGTCCCTGTGGTTGGAGTATATAGCAGGGCTGCTTTTGGGTTCAGCTGTCCGCTCGGCTCTGTGAGGCCGATCGACTGGTAGTCAAATCGTGCGCCGAGGGTGACAGTGAGTTGGTCGGACAGTTTCATTTCATCCTGCCCGTATGCCGCGAACCCGCCGCCTTGGCGCATGCCAAAGAGATCGGCGGTGACCACGTCGAAGAGGCCGTTGAACCCGAACGTCAGTGTGTGCGTCTTGTCGAGGAGCAGAGTGGCGTTTGCCTCGGCGTTCAGAGCATCGGAGACAGACTCGTTGCGACCGAATTGATGGATTGTTTCAAAACCCCAGTCATTGTGATTCCAGATGAGTTTCCCCGTGAAGAGGAGGTTGTCAGCGAGCACATCATTGTAGAGTGTGCTGGCATAGTACCGGATAGACTTCACATTGTCAGACTGCTGTAATACGGGAGGGACAAGAGCCGAATCAAGGCTGCGCCAGTAGAGGAATTGCCCACCGTACTGGTACAGCAACCCGAAGTTGAGTGTCAGCGAATTCGTTGGCGAGAAATCCTCCTTCGACTTCATATAGAAATTGTATCGTCTGCGATAGTCGTTCTGACGATACCCATCATCCAACTGACGAGACGCAAACACCGCCACGCCAAGGTCTCCCACCTTGCGCGAATGGCTGATCGATTGGCCGTTGAACCACCGGTCCTTAGTAGACCACCTCCACTGACGAGATGTGTCCTGGTTGTAGACCCCCGCGTACGTGCGGATGATGGTTTCTGATCGTTCCGGGATCGGTTTGGTAATAATGTTGATTACTCCCGCCAACGCATTTGAGCCGTAGAGTGCCGAACTCGCGCCTTTGACCACTTCGATGCGATCCACCTGTCCCACCGGAATCGACTCGAAGTTCAACTCCCCCGTATCGCCTGCAAGAAACGGAATGCCATCCAACAGCATCAGCACTCGGCTTCCTGCGCCTCGGCTGTACCCGCTGGAGCCTCGGATGTTGACCTGAAACCCTGTCATGTTCACTCCAGGGATATACCGGAGCGCGTCATCGATTACGAGAGAGTTGCGCTGCTGTATCTCGGCAGCATCCAGGATCGAGACACTAACGGGGACCTCCTGAAGCGATTGTTGTCGCTTGCTGGCAGTTACCACAATCTGTTCCGTCTGGACTGGCGTCTGTGTCAACGAGACGTTGAGAATGGTTTCCTTTCCCTCTTCGACGATTACGTTCGGCCTGGTCTCCCGTTGATAGCCGACCATGGAAAAGACAACCGTGTAGTCCCCGGGTGAAAGGCTTGAGATGCGGAATTCACCTTTCAATGAAGTGGTAGTCCCACGAACCGTGCCCTGTAGGAAAACGTTTACACCGATGAGAGGTTCGATCTCGCCGCGGGAGGTTACCCGTCCGACGATTGAGCCACCTGCCGAAAGCGCGTTCGTGCAGAAGAGAGTCAGAAAGAATGCCGAGAGTATCTGTCGCTTCATCGCCATGGCTTGGGTGGTGTGTTATGGAAATCGACCTGGAAGTCGATGTCAGGGGTTATCCGGTGGAGGAGAACTCGCACTGGTGCCGGGATAAAAGAGTTCGGTGTTGTTGTATAGACTCCCACGGGTTTCCAATCGGCAAAGAAATTCGTTCCGTACCTCAGAGCAATCACCACATAGTCGTACTTCTTCACCTGGAGTGTTGTTCCTTTGGTGGTGAACTCGTATTCCAAGGAATCCAGGAAAGTAGGGAAGCCAGAGAAGCCGACAGGGGGATACACGACTGCTTTCATGGCAAGGAGGGCTGGAAGTATGCCGGCGCTGTCGCTCGGGAAGTTCTCGAATGCAACGAGCCTCAATTCTTTCACGCTGTCCGGAGGCGGCCAATTCTTGAACCGAATTACGCCGCGAAACCCGGCGGGCTCATTCAACGGGGCAAGCCCGCTGTCGCATCCGGACCAGAGTGTAAGAAAACCGACTGCAATCGCGCCCGCGAAGCGAGGAAGAGTCATAGAGAACAGCAAGAAGAGTGATTTGGGCAGCACGCACTGCTGGCGGTAAGGTAGGGGAGAGGTACGTTAAAATCAAATAATTTGCGGGGATTGAACTCGCTGTGGCTTAAACCCTGTCTTGTCGCCGGGTGTCCAATATGAAACTCTCAAAAATCACCACTAATTCAGGAGATGGTACAATGCACCGCAGCATTCGTGATACTCTGGTTGTCATACTGGCGATCGTGGTCGTAGCCACGACTGCTCTGGCCCAACGCGTTAGAATGAGCCCAGAGGAGCGCACAGAGCAGTTGACCAAACAGCTTTCGTTGACCGAGGAACAGAAGGGGAAGGTCCTTGAGATCTTCAAGAAGTCAGACAAGGAAATGCGTGCGGCGTTCTCGGATAATGCGGGCGATCGCGACAAAGTGCGTGAGATTATGCAGAAAAATCGGAAAGAGACCGAGGCTCAGATGAAAAAAGTCCTCACCGAAGAGCAATTCGCGAAGTGGGAGAAGCTCCGAAGCGAGGCACCCAGACGAGGACAGCTAGAGGGTAAGCCAGCCGCACCAGATTCGAAGTAGAAGTGGCTCTGCAGGATCGATTGCCCCGCTTTCCTTGGGCGATGAGCTCTTGACCAAAGCCGGCCATTTAGTCCTGCGAATCAGCAAAAGGCCCCGGCGATTACGGCCGAGGCCTTCTTGTATATCGTCACCTGGACGCCGGCCGGACGTCGTTTGTCGGGGCCGGCAACCATTGACAATTGTCAATTGACGATTGTCGATGGGTAACAGTCAAAATGTTAGGCCGACCGTGGCAAGAGGAACCTGCGTGCTAGTTTCTCCCTCCGTCATGATCCAGTTTACTTTCACTTCTCCGTAGAGCGTCAAGCCGCCGAGGTGAATATCCAGACCAGCACCGGCATTGATGGAAGGCTTTGTCTGTTTATCTATCCCCGGTACTTGTGCAGCGGTGGTTCCATTGATCACGACCTTTGCATCGGCCACTCCCAAATTGACCAGCCCGGCTCCGCCCGTTGCATAAATAGTCACCACCGGTAGCGGCACCAACCCCACTTTGGCATTCAGATTACCCGAGAAGACGTCGATGCGGGCTCCCTCGATCGTGATTCCTGAAGCTGCTGAGCCGAAGTATCTTGCAAGAAACGCCTGGTACTTGGTCTTGTCGGGAGAGAGAGAAATGTAATCCCCGGAAAGGCGAAGACTGAGTACTCCGAGCTTCAGGTCAAAATGAACGCCGCCGCCGTAACCGAGACCATAGATCTCTTTAAAATCTCCGACGAGGTTGGTGTTAGTCAGGTTACCGTGAACACCGAACGCGACGGATGGTCCGGGAATTTGAGCGGATGCTGAGAATGCGAGGAGAAGCGCACAACAAAGCACGAGATGTTTCATGCAGCCTCCTGCTATCGGTTTGACAAGATATGCTCTTCCGCTTGCCCTTCTCAAGGTACAATCTTGAAAGCTCAATTGCCAGAGAAGACTCTAATTCTATGCTGAAATGGTCTGTATGTGTGGGAATAGGGCTTGACATTGTATTGAATTAATTCTACATTGATCAAAATAATTCTATGGAGAGGTTATGGACCAACAGCATCTCGACCAACTTGTCAGGTTTTTCAAGGTTCTTGGTGAACCAAACCGCCTGAAGATCGTCGGCCTCCTCGCCAAGCGGCCGCATACGGTTCAGGAGCTCGGCGGTCTCCTCGGCATCGGCGTGTCTACAGTTTCGCATCATCTTTCGCGCCTCTCTGACGCCGGGCTTGTTATTGCCCGCACGGAGAGCTACTACAGCCTGTATTCTCTGAAAACCGAAGTTCTTACATCGATGGCGAAGACATTGTTGAAGCAGGCAGAACAGCCAAGGCAACTTCCAGGTGAAGATCTTGGTGACTTTGAGCGAAAAGTGCTTGCCTCATTTATGACTCCGGATGGTCGCATCAAAGCCTTTCCCGTCCAGGAAAAGAAGTTTCTTGTGCTTGTCCGCCATGCTCTCAAAGCTTTTGAACCGGGGGTACGATACCCGGAGAAGCGGGTGAATCAAATTCTGGCGAACTACAATGAAGACACTGCACGATTGCGCCGGGCATTCGTTGACTACCGGTTTATGGCGCGAGAAGGAGGGGGCGGAAAATACTGGAGAATCGACTCGGACCAGTGATGGTCAAGATCCCTACAATCCAGGAGGTACAGTCATGAGACGTAAATGGTCATTTCATCTCGTAGAATTGGCTGGAATGCTACTCGTTGCGGCCATGGTGGCTGCGACATCGACAAGCGATGCAGGAACAGGAGAGAACCAATGGCCTTTCCTGAAACACTACGATCAGCAACATCTTGCCCGCATCGCGCTGCCGATCGGCGGGATTGGGACCGGTACTGTCTCCCTCGGTGGGCGAGGCGATTTGCGCGATTGGGAAATCATGAACCGTGCTGCAAAGGGCTTCACCCCTGGGCCTCCTTTCTTTGCCATCCGGGTCGGCATGCCGGGAGGAAAGAGCATTACCCGTGCACTCCAGGGACCTGTAGAGTATTCCGACTACGAGGGTGCCGGTGGGGCGCGTGGCTCAGTGAGCCCGGGCTTGCCTCGCTTTCGCTCGTGCAGTTTTGATGGTGGGTATCCGTTCGGCCAGGTCAATCTGTCTGATCCTGAGGTGCCGCTGAAGGTCAGGATACGCGCGTTCAATCCTCTGATACCTACCGATCCTGATGCCAGTGGTATACCGATTGCCATCCTGCGCTACGAAGTTACCAACCCGACCTCAAAGGCACTAAAAGTATCCATCTGTGGTTCGATCCAGAACTTTGTCGGGAATGATGGGACCAAGATACTGGCCTCCGGCAATAAGAACACGTTCAAGCAATCTGCTGATGTCGTGGGCATTATGATGGCATCGGAAGGGGTCGCCAAGGATGCCGAGCAATGGGGAACGATTGCGCTCACAACTCCTGACCGGATGTCCGTCTCATTCCGCACCAGCTGGCTCCCCGAGAAATGGGGAACGGCGCTGCTGGACTTCTGGGACGATTTCAGCGACGATGGTGTACTCACCGAACGCACGTCGGATGCGAAAACGCCCTGGGGCTCGCTGTCAGTTTCGCAGACGGTGGCGCCGGGTGAGACACGCTCGTTCACCTTCTATCTCACCTGGCACTTCCCAAACCGGTTTGGTTGGTCAGCTACAATAGTCGGCAACTACTATGCGAGTCGGTTCAAAGATGCATGGGATGTTGCCGAGAAGACAATCCCGCAGATCCCTCATCTAGAAGAGGAGACACTGAATTTCGTGACGGCCTTCTCTAATAGCAGTCTACCAAACGTCGTGAAGGAAGCCGCGCTATTCAACCTTAGTACGCTCCGGTCGCAGACCTGCTTCCGGATTGCCGACGGGACACTGTTTGCTTGGGAAGGGTGCAATGACAAAGAGGGCTGCTGCTGGGGGTCGTGCACGCACGTCTGGAACTATGAGCAGGCAATTGCGTTTCTCGACGGCTCACTGGCCAAATCGATGCGCCAGGTTGAATTTGGGAGTGGAACCGATACAACGGGCCTGATGAGCTTCCGGGTTCATCTTCCGCTGGGTGAGAAGCCCTGGGGGAAAGCTGCGGCCGACGGGCAGATGGGTTGTATCATGAAAATGTACCGCGACTGGCAGCTTTCAGGTGATCAAGTCCTGCTCGATTCGCTCTGGCCAAAGGTGAAGAAAGCGGTTGAATTCTGCTGGATTCCGGGAGGGTGGGATGCGGACAAGAATGGTGTTATGGAGGGGTGCCAGCACAACACCATGGATGTAGAGTATTATGGCCCCAATCCACAGATGGAGATCTGGTACCTCGGTGCATTGGCCGCGGCGTCACGGATGGCTGCTCACCAGAAAGATATGGACTTTTCTACAACCTGCCGTCGGCTCTACGAAGAGGGGAAAACGTGGACCGACAAGAATCTCTTCAATGGGAGATATTTCATCCACCTCGTTGAACCTCCGATGGAGAGCTCGAGAATTGCACCGAGCCTCATTGTCGGGATGGGGGCCACGGATTTCAAGAACCCAGACTATCAGCTTGGGAAGGCATGCTTAGTTGACCAGCTTGTCGGCCAGTTCCTGGCGCATGTCTGTAATCTAGGGTATCTGGTGGACCCAACCCATGTTCAAACAACGCTCAAGAGCATCATGAAGTACAACTATCGTCACTCACTCCAGGAACACTTCAACTGCATGCGAACGTTCGCTCTTGGCGACGAATCCGCCCTCCTGATGGCTGCGTATCCGGATGGAAGGCCTGAAAACCCATTCCCCTACTTCTCAGAAGTAATGACTGGGTTCGAATACACCGCCGCGATCGGAATGTTGTATGAAGGAGACGTAAGAAACGGACTACGGTGTATTCAGAGCGTGCGGGAGAGGTACGATGGGTTGAAGAGAAATCCGTACGATGAAGCCGAGTGCGGTCACCATTATGGACGTGCCATGGCGAGCTGGGGTGCGGTCTTGGCACTTACGGGTTTTCATTATTCAGCTGTTGACCAGACGCTAAGACTTGCGCCCGTGGAGGGGGAGTCCTTCTGGTCTAACGGATATGCATATGGCACTGCCCGCCAGAAGAAGACCGGGGAGAACAGGAAGGTCACTATTGCATCGCTGAAGGGAGACCTTACATTCCGAGCATTGACGCTTACAGGCTACGGGAGCAGACTGTTTGATGCTCCTCGCTTGGTTCGCGCGGGTGAATCACTGACGTTCGATTTTGTGCCAACAGCAAAGGAATAACTTCGCTAGAAGTACTGACACGCCTGTTCAAGCCGGCACCGATCGTTGTGTCAACTCGGTGGGCAGCCAACTGTGAAAGACAGACTCTGCGTGACTCACATGTGGCGGTTAGGCTTCAGCGTAACCGGGCTGATCGCCCCGTGGGATTAGGGCTCCTGTCCCCTTCTTGTCCCTTTCAACAGGTCGCGCAACTCCCCGATACCCCGCACTGTAACAACGGCAGCGATCCCGAAGAACAGAAGCGCCGAGATTGCGCAAACGATAAACCAGAAGAATGCTCCTTCCGTCATGGTTTCTCCGCTTGAGTGAGGATCTTGGGAGGGGATATCTTCTGTGTGGTCAGGGATCCGAGAACCATGCCAAGAGCCGCCAAGAAGAAGCTGAGAAGTCCGGCGATGTTTACGTCAGTAATAAACTGCATCCATCCCGGAAGCGTATCACGAGACTTTTCGAGAAGAAGAAATCCGGCGGGAGCGATTGCTCCGAGGATGAGTGAGCCGTAGGCGCCGACATTGTTGGCTTTCGGCCAGTACATCCCTGCAGCAACAGCACCAAGTGCTCCGGAGATGTACATCGTGCCTGTCACGGCCAGATACTGGAATGCCGTATCGGGGATCTGGTACCAGAGTCCGAAGACGAGGAGGAAGATTCCGATGATTGCTGTCGCTACGCGCGTGATAGCCATAGTTGTACGTTCCGGGAAATCTGCCTTTCGGGTACAGGCGATTACATCTCGCGCCAGCACGGAGCTCCATGCTAGCAGATAGGCGCTATATGTAGACATGGAGGCAGCGAGCATTCCGGCTACGAGAAGTCCCAAGAATCCCGTCGGCACAATCCTTCCGAGCAGCTGCGGCATTGCGGCGGCAGTCGGGTGGCCCTGGCCGAAGTACGCCAGAGCAGCTACACCCCAAAACATCGGGATGATTGCCCGACCGGCAAATGTGAGCCCCGTCCAGAAGAACACCTTCTTTGCCACCGCCGGGCTCTCAGAGGAGAGCGCTTTGGACGCACCCGGTTGCCACAGCGAACCGGCCGCCACGCCACTCAGGAGAATCCAGATCACGAATGTCCATCCGAAGTGGGGATTGATGAAAGGATCGTTGCCGGCGCTGCCGAAGGCACTCGACACCGCAACGCTCATCTGTTCCGGAGTCACGTTAAACAGGATGGCGATTGTTGCCACCAGCATTCCAATGGAGAGAACAACAAACTGCATGAAGTCGGTGACGACAATCGAGAACATGCCACCGAGCATCGTATAGGCAATAACAATCAGAAGCATGATAACCATGGTTGCCACGAGTGCTTGGGGGCCAAATCCCATTACTTCCGATAGAAATATCCCATCAAACTTGAGAAATATCCCCATGTTCAGCACGCCACCCAGGAAGAGAGTCAGCCCCCCGATTAGCCGCACAGTCCGCGAATATCGGATCTCGTAGAATTCCGGGATAGTCATTACGCCGAGGCGGCGCAGGCGCTCGATGATGAACCCGGTTCGCCCGACGATGGCGTATGCTGCCATTGTAAGGATCCCGATGAAAAATCCGGAAAACCCCGCCACGTATCCCAGTTCGCCGTAATAAACGTATGTGACTGTACCCAGTTCCGTTGCAACGAAAGTTGCGATGCCCAGCGAGAGTTTGACCTTTCGGCCGGCTACCATATAACCGGTCAAGTTCTCGACGTACTTCTTTGCGTGCACCCCGAGAGTCACGCTCCCGGCGAGGTACACAATCGTGACGAGCCAATCTATCGTACCGAAAGTCATCGAGCGAATACCTGCTTCCAGAAGACTGGATACTGCTTCCATTTCATAAAGTTGATTCCCCAGTGCGGACTTGCGCCGGTTGTCCAGCAGGTCACGCGTCCGGCACCGTATGTTCGCGAAGCCAGCAGTGGATACCATTCTTCCTGGTTCTTAATCTCGACAACTGCTTCGCAATCCTTCCGAATTCGGGTTTCATTGAATCCAAGGAGCGGGGGAAGGGTGGACCAGTCAATCCCCTTTGCCATCGGATGGTCAGGCATGTTGCAACGGATCTCAAAACCGGATGTCGATTCGATCAGATCGTCGGAGGAGAGGCAAACGACCGGGAAGAGGTCGTGTAGCCGCGAACGCCCCCAACCTCCTTTACCCAGTTCTCCACCGAAGCTGTACCAGCCTCCGTTCATGTGGAAGTGTCCACCATTGGTAATCCAATCTCGAAGAATATCAAAGCGGTCCGGGAACGTGATAGGTGAATCGCCCCATTTTGCGCGCTGGAAGAAATCCGGATGGAGCATCAAGCATTTCGTTTCAACATCCGCAAAAATGATTGCGGATGCCCACTGGAGCCGTTCGTCGAACGTCTCCGGTGACATATGGTACAATTCCCACGAGGGCTGCGAGAGTACTTCAGCTCCAGGGATTGCTCTCAACGCGTCGACAAGTGGTTGCGCATAGTTCAGCATCTCCACATCCTTTTTTTCCGATTTGAAGGGAGACTCCACGTATGTCTGTCCCAGATGAATGCACCAGTTGCCGACATGCCAGATATGGAGAGATTTTGAAGAAGTCATAAGGAATCTTCCTGATGAGATAATGGATGGGTCAAGCTTTAGAGGAGAGTTTCCCAATAGGATCCAAGTTTCATTTGCCAAACCCCGGACAGCTGGAATTTGGTATATGGAGAACGAATTGTGTTTGGAAATTGGTTTTGTCTGAAGGCCGAATATTCTCTTCTCGGGAGGCGGTCGGGTGTGTCGCGTCCGACGTGTTCTAGAGATTCTGGCTCCACAAACGGCTCAATCGTGATCCACGGCATCGATTTCCAGCCTCAACTTCTCAACCTGCCCTTTGAAATCAGCCATGACGCGGTTGACGTCGGCATCTTGGCGGAGGTTTTCAACCCAGAGATCGCGGGTAGTGAGAGCGTATTCACGCCACCCGGCTGCGATGGCCTTCTGGAGCCAGTCTGTGGCTTCCTTGCTGTTACCCTCTGCGGCGTGGATCACAGCTAGGAAATAACGTGGGTCATAGCGCCGATCTCCACTTTCTATCCTCCTCTCGAGCTTGACCCGCGCGCGCTGCAGCAGATCACGGCTGTCGCGCGTCTTTCCTTCGGCAACAAGTATTGTTCCCATCTCGGCGGCCGACATGAGAGCCGATTCTGCCTCGAGTGCGGGATCCTGGGCGAGGACTTTTGCGAAATAGGTCTTTGCCAGGGTCATCTCACGGGTGAGTTCGGCGACAATGCCAGCGTACGTAAGAGCCAACATGTCATTGGGATTTGCCTCTGCCAATTTTCGCAAGGATGCATT
>Ga0153915_10007651_pt1 | contig 10210 bp, 9 predicted proteins | sample Opewatmetagenome_2_FD_107003 | JGI IMG/M metagenome (GOLD analysis project Ga0153915, IMG submission 107003) | Freshwater wetland microbial communities from Ohio, USA - Open water 3 Core 3 Depth 3 metaG | ecosystem: Environmental > Aquatic > Freshwater > Wetlands | place: USA: Ohio, Lake Erie... | reverse complement strand
TCAGCCTTCAGCTACAATAGTGCAGGGACATCCCAATGTTTGACCGGTTAAGCCAAATCGAAGCCCGCTACGAGGAACTAACCCAGGCCCTCGCATCGCCGGAAATTGTGCATGATTCGGCGAAATACCAGAAGACCGCCAAGGCCCACAGCGAGCTGGCCGAGATCGTGGAAAAATACCGCGAATACAAGGACCTGCAGCGCGGCATTGACGAAAGCCGCACCATGCTGGCCGAGGAATCCGACGCCGATCTGCGCGCCTACGCCCAGGAAGAGCTCACGCGCCTGGAGGCACGGGTGCAGACGCTCACCGACGAACTCAAGATCCTGCTGGTGCCCAAGGATCCCAACGACGAGAAGAACGTGGTGCTCGAAATCCGCGCCGGCACCGGCGGGGACGAAGCCACGCTGTTCGCCGCCGAAGTCTTCCGCATGTACAACCGTTACGCCGAGTCGCAGCGCTGGAAGGTCGAGGTTCTTTCCACTTCCGAATCGAGCGTGGGCGGCCTCAAGGAAGTGATCGCCATTATCGAAGGCAAGCAGGTGTATTCCCGCATGAAGTATGAAAGCGGCACGCACCGCGTGCAGCGGGTGCCGGAAACCGAGCAGCAGGGTCGGGTGCACACCTCCGCCGTCACCGTCGCGGTGCTGCCCGAAGTCGAAGACGTGGATGTCAAAATCGAAGCCAAAGACCTGCGCATTGACACCTTCTGCTCTTCCGGCCCCGGCGGCCAGTCGGTGAATACCACCTATTCCGCCGTGCGCATTACCCACCTGCCCACCAACACCGTGGTCAGCTGCCAGGACGAAAAGTCGCAGATCAAGAACCACGAAAAAGGCATGCGCGTGCTGCGCGCCCGTCTCTATGAGATGGAGATGGAAAAGCAGCAGCAGGCCCTGGCCAGGGAACGCAAGGCCCAGGTAGGCAGCGGCGACCGCAGCTAAAAGATACGCACCTATAACTTCCCCCAGAACCGCGTGACCGACCACCGCATCGGGCTGACCCTGCACCAGCTCACAGAAGTCATGGACGGCAAACTGCAACCCATCATTGACGCCCTCGTTACCCACTATCAGTCGGAAAAGCTGAAAAGCCAGACCGAGGTGGTAGCCTAGCCCCACTCACGTTTACAATCCTAGCCGCCATGTTGACTCTCAAGCAGGTGACGGACGCCGCGACCGAGTTCTTCCAGGAGCATGAAGTTCCGTCTTCTCGTCTGAACGCCGAACTGCTGCTCATGTTCATCCTGGGCTGCGACCGGGCATATCTCTATGCGCATCCTGAACGGCAGCTCAAACCGGAGGAAGATGCCCGCTACCGCGAAGTAGTGCGCGAACGCGCCAGCGGGTGCCCCACGCAGTACATCACCGGCCATCAGGAGTTCTGGGGTCTCGACCTGATTGTTTCGCCCTCCGTGCTGATTCCGCGTCCGGAAACCGAGCACGTGGTGGAAACCACGCTGGAGCTGGTCCGGCTGCGCGACCCGGAGCAGCCCCTGCGCATGATTGACGTAGGAACCGGTTCCGGTTGTATCGCCCTGGCCCTGGCCAGCGAGCTGCCCAAAGCCGAGATGCATGCCTGCGACCTCTCGGATCAAGCCCTGGAGATTGCCCGCATTAACGCGGCCCGGCTGCGGCTGGACCGGGTGCAATTCAGCAAGTCTGATCTGCTGGCCGCCTTCCCGGGCGAGCACTGGGATTTTGTGATTTCCAATCCGCCGTATGTGGGTGAATCTGAGGCCGACAAAGTGCAAAGGCAGGTCAAGGACTTTGAGCCGCGCATGGCCGTTTTCTCGGGCCATGAAGGGATGGATATCTATAAGCGTCTGATTCCCCAGGCGCAGGTGGCGCTCAACTCCGGCGGATGGCTGGTTATGGAAATCGGGTTTTCGGCGGAAGCCAAAGTCAAAGAGCTGCTCACCGGATGGGAAGAGGTCATCACGACCGCCGATTTACAGGGCATTCCGCGCGTGGTGGCGGCGAGAAAAGCGTGAGGGTGGCCAGCCAAGAACAAGACCTTACCACTGATGAACACTGATAAGAGCACTGATGCACACGGATGAAAAAGGGAGAGAACCCGTGGCGGCAATCGACAAAAAACAGAAGACCTGAAACCGCGGATTTGCGCGGATGGCCGCGGATCTTATCTGTGGGTATCAGTGCTTTTATCAGTGTTCATCAGTGGTGAGCTTTTGGCTGGCATTTTTGCAGCATTTTCGCTTGTCCGCTCCAGTGCCCCGGGAGCCTTTCATTTGCTACACTAGCTGGTTTTGTTGAAAGCTTAGTATCCCTGCACGTTGAGGTGACGATTGGCTGAGATCAAGAGTTCTGCGGTGCCGCGGGGCCTGGGCGCCACGCAGCGCCGTGATGCCTGGTGGCTGGAGCTGCTGCCCACCATCGTGGGCCTGGGAGGGTTTGGCCTGTACGCCACCCTGCGCGCCTTCGAGGGCGTTTATTACTGGGCGGCCCCCTATCTTTCACCGTTTTATTCCCCGCTGATTGATCCCCAGCACCATGTATGGCCCTTCTCGCCGGCGCTGCTGATTCTGGCCGGGCCCCTGGGATTCCGCATGACCTGCTATTACTACCGCAAGGCATATTACCGGGCGTTCTTTCTCGATCCGCCGTCGTGCGCCGTGGGCGAGCCGGCCGCAAGAAAGTATCGCGGCGAAACCCGCTTCCCGTTCATCCTGCAGAACCTGCATCGCTACTTTCTGTATCTTGCGGTGCTGTTTATCTGTTTTCTGTGGTATGACGCGCTGCGCGCCTTCCGGCTCGATGGACACTTCTTCGTCGGCGTTGGCACCCTGGTGCTGCTGACCAACGTTATCCTGCTGACCTTGTACCTGTTTTCCTGCCACTCGTTGCGCCACATCATCGGCGGCAAGGTGGATTGTTTTTCCTGCACTGCTTTCAACCAGACCCGGCACGGGGCGTGGAAGAAAGCCAGCTGGCTCAATGAGCGCCATATGCTGTTTGCCTGGCTGAGCCTGTTCTCGGTGGGCTTTGCCGACTTCTACGTGCGCATGGTGGCCACCGGCCTGATAAAGGACTTCAGACTTCTGTGATGAACGAAACCAAATACGAAACTCACGAACATGACGTGCTGATCATCGGCGCGGGCGGGGCGGGTCTGCGCGCCGCCATTGAAGCCCTGGCCCAGGGCGCGAAGGTGGCGGTGGTTTCCAAATCTCTGCTGGGCAAGGCCCACACCGTCATGGCCGAAGGCGGCATCGCCGCGGCCATGGCCAACGTGGACAAGGCCGACAGCTGGAAGACCCACTTCCGCGACACCATGCGCGGCGGAAAATTTCTGAACAACTGGCGCATGGCCCAGCTTCATGCCCAGGAGGCCCCGCAGCGCGTCCATGAGCTGGAACAGTGGGGCGCGCTGTTTGACCGCACCTCCGACGGCGACATCATGCAGCGGGCCTTTGGCGGACATACCTTCAAGCGGCTATGCCACGTCGGCGACCGCACCGGCCTGGAGCTGATCCGCACCCTGCAGGACCGCAGCGTGCAGATGGGCTTCGACGTGTTCATGGAATGCACCATCATCCGGCTGCTGACCGATGGCGATCGTGTGATCGGCGCCTTTGGATACTGGCGCGAGCAGGGCCGCTTCGTGGTGCTGAAGGCCAAAGCCGTGGTCATCGCCACCGGCGGCATCGGCAAGGCCTGGCGCGTGACCTCCAATTCCTGGGAGTACACCGGCGACGGCATGACGCTGGCCTACGACGCCGGAGCCGCCCTGCAGGATATGGAGTTCGTCCAGTTCCATCCCACGGGCATGGTGTGGCCTCCGGGCGTGCAGGGCCTGCTGGTGACCGAGGCGGTGCGCGGCGAAGGCGGCGTGCTGCGCAACAAGAACGGTGAGCGCTTCATGGAAAAATACGATCCCAAGCGCATGGAGCTCTCGACGCGCGATGTGGTGGCGCGCTCCATTTACACCGAGGTCCGGGAAGGGCGGGGCAGTCCTCATGGCGGCGCGTTTCTCGACATCTCCCACAAGCCCGCCGAATACGTGAAGCAGAAGCTGCCCAGCATGTATCACCAGTTCAAAGAGCTGGCGGATGTGGATATCACCAAAGCGCCGATGGAAGTGGGCCCCACCTGTCATTACATGATGGGCGGCGTCCGCGTGGATGCGGAAACCGCGCAATCAACCCTGCCCGGCCTGTTCGCCGCCGGTGAGGCCGCCGCCGGCCTGCATGGCGCCAACCGTCTGGGCGGCAACTCGCTTTCCGATCTGCTGGTCTTCGGCCGCCGGGCGGGCCTGGCCGCCGCGGCCCATGCCGCGAAGTCGCCTCAAGGCAAGATCGATCCGGCCCAGATCGCCGAGGCCGAAAGGGCCATGCTTGCGCCCTTCGAGCGCGGCGACGGCGAAAACCCTTACGCGCTGCACCGCGACCTGCAGGAAATCATGGGAAATCTGGTCGGCATCTTCCGTCTGGAAGAAGACCTGACCAAAGCCCTGGCGGAACTTGAGAAGCTGAAGCGGCGCTATGCCAATGTCCGCGTGGAAGGCTCGCGCATGTTCAACCCCGGCTGGCACCTGGCGCGCGACCTGCATTCCATGCTCACGGTTTCCGAGGCGGTCACCCGCAGCGCCATCGCCCGCAAGGAGAGCCGTGGGGCCCACAGCCGCATTGACCATCCTGGCCTGGATGACCGCTGGGGCAAACAGAACAACGTAATCTCGCGCGATGGCGGCGGCATGAAGCTGCAGCAGGTCCCGGTGCGGGAAATGCCGGAAGAGCTGCAACAGATTCTGGCGGAAGACATCTAGCTTTTTGCGGCGTGAACCAAACCCTTGCACCGCAAAGGACGCAGGGGTCGCAAAGGGGCCGCGGAAAAAACAAAGCTGGCGGATGTGTTTTACGGGCCAGAATCGTGACGGCATCGAAGATTTTGAAAGATATTAGTGCCAAGGCACGGAGGAACCAAATGGCGGAAGCGATCCTGGAAGTTTTCCGGGGAGATAAAGATGGCGGCAGTCCCGTGCAGTACAAGGTGCCGATAGCGCCGGGTATGGTGGTGCTCGATGCGCTGCATCACATCCAGGGACATCTGGAGCCCGGCCTGGCGGTGCGCTGGAACTGCAAAGCCGGCAAGTGCGGCTCATGCTCGGCCGAGGTCAACGGCCGTCCGCGCCTTACCTGCAAAACCCGCATGGACTCTCTGCCTGCCGGTCAGCCCATCAGCGTGGCTCCGATGAAAAGCTTTCCGGTCATCAAAGACCTGGTCACCGACGTTTCCTGGAACTACCGGGTCAACAAGAAAATCCCGCCCTTCACGCCCCAACCGGGTGTGCCCTGGAAGATGTACCAGGACGATGTGGACCGTGTGCAGGAATTCCGCAAGTGCATCGAGTGCTTTTTGTGCCAGAATGTCTGTCATGTGGTGCGCGACCATGACAAGAAAGAGGAATTCGGGGGACCGCGCTTCTTTGTGCGCGTGGCCTCGCTCGAAATGCATCCTCTGGATGGCGAATCGCGCGCCGCGCTGTTGAAGAACGAACTGGGCATCGGTTACTGCAACATCACCAAGTGCTGCACCGAAGTATGCCCGGAAGACATCCATATTACTGACAACGCGATTATTCCGTTGAAAGAGCGTGTGGTGGATGAATTCTACGACCCGGTGCTGCGGCTGGTGCGGATGATCAGGAAAGCGCCGCCCCGGTAGCCCCGGTATGAAGCGCCCGCGCGGGCGCGAGCAGAAAAGAGGCCTGCCATGGAACAGCAACTGAAGACCATCTCGAAGAGCGGCGTCGCCGAAGCGCTGGTCAAGGTGGAGACTTACCGCTACCTCAATCAGGCGGAGGAGGCCGAATCCATCTGCCGGGATATTCTGGCGGTGGACCCTGAAAACCAGCTGGCCCTGCGGCAACTCGGCCTGTCAATCACCGACCAGTTTACCGGCGCCATGACCGACCGCTTCAAAGAGGCCGAGGAATACTTCCACAAGCTGACCAGCGCCTACGAGCGCGCCTACTACGAGGGAATACTGTACGAAAGGCGGGCCAAGGCCCAGCTGCGCTCCGGCCAGCTCGCCCACACCCTGCTGGTGAGCTTTGAGATCGCCATGCGCTGCTTTGAAGAAGCGGAAAAGATCCGCCCCCAGGGCGACGACGACGCCCTCCTGCGCTGGAACCGCTGCCTGCGCCTGCTCCAAAGCCACCCCGAACTGGCCCACGAGAGAGAGACCCATGCGTTCGAGGTGCACGACATGCCGCCGCTGTAGGGCGGTACTTGGTACTCGGTATTTGGTACTTGGTATTTGGGAACGACCAAATACCAGGTACCAAATACCGCTTTCCAACGACCAAATACCTCTTTCACACCCTGTGACCCCAGTCACAGCCCGCCATTATCCCCCGGCCTAGACTTGAGAGTTAGCAATCTTGCGTGAGGTGCTCTATGAAACTCATGGAACCCGCCCTTTCTCTTTCATTAAAAAATATCCTGCTGGCCACTGATTTTTCCGCCTGTTCTGAAATCGCCGTGAAATACGCGCTGGCGCTGGCGCGCCGCCATTCATCGCAGGTGCATACCATCCACGTGGAAGGTCCTGATTCTTATGAGCTTCTGCTGCCCGAAGCCTTCTCCATCGCCTTCCGCGGAGTGGATACCAGCGCCACCGATGTTGCCGGAGTTCTCAACGGCCTGCTCACCGGACTGCCCCACCAGGTGCCTGTGCATGCCGGCGCCATCTGGCAGGTCGTCACCGATGTCATTGTCAGGAACGAGATTGATCTTCTGGTGCTCGCCACCCATGGACGCACCGGCCTGGCTCGCATCTTTGGCGGCTCGGTCGCCGAGGATATCTTCCGCAACGTCCCCTGCCCCGTGCTCACCATCGGCCCCGGCGTAAAGGATCCCAACGTCGAGAAATTCAACATCCAGAAGATATTGCTGGCCACCGACTTCGATCCCCATTCCGCCGCTCCGGCGTATTCCGTCTGGCTGGCCAATGATTTCAAGGCCGAACTCACGGTGGCCAATGTGATGCATGGCAGAACAGAAGAGCCCAATTTGGCGGCGTTGGCCGCGAAATTCAAGTCCATGCTCCCCGAGAACCTGGAACTGTGGACGAAGCCCGGCTTTGCCACGGAGTACGGGAACCCGGCCGACGGCATCCTGGCGATTGCCGATGATGTGAAGCCCGACCTGATCGTCCTGGGTGCCCGGCACCCCGAACCGGCGGAGCTCAACTCCCATATCCTCTGGGCCACCGCCGGACGCATGGTGTCGGAAGCCAAATGCCCGGTGCTGACCGTCAGGGAGCGCGAGATTCGGAATTAACCGCGCCGCAGGCGCAACCGTACTGGCAGGGCATGGCCCGGGAAACCGGCGCCATGCCCCGATGTGGCGCCCGGCGCCGCTTCCACTCACAAATACTCCCCTGCCTTGGCTCATCAGCGTAAATCAGCGCAAATCAGCGGCTGACAAAAAAAATCCTGCAAGCTTTCCCCGCCTGCCCGTTCTGGGAAAGAATGGGAATCACGCCAGGCAAGAGTTACTATTCTCTTTTTCTTCGCCTCGTTGTATAATCCCCCTTCAACCAAAAAACAACGGTACTTGACCGGCCTTTCAGGGAGAAAACATGGCTGACGAAAAAGCGGAAAAAAACAAAGCAATCGATCTGGCGCTGTCGCAGATTGAGAAACAATTTGGCAAGGGTTCCATCATGCGGCTGGGCAACAAAGAAGCCATTGTGCCCATCGCGGTGATCTCCACCGGCTCCATCTCATTTGACGCGGCGCTGGGCACCGGCGGCTTCCCCCGCGGACGCGTGGTCGAGATCTTCGGCCCGGAATCCAGCGGTAAAACCACCGTGGCCCTGCAGGTGATCGCCGAGGCCCAGAAGGCCGGCGGCATGGCCGCCTTCGTGGACGCCGAACACGCCCTCGACCCCGCCTACGCCCGCAAGCTGGGCGTGGATGTGGATAACCTGCTGGTCTCGCAGCCCGACTGGGGCGAACAGGCCCTGGAAATCGCCGAGGCCCTGGTGCGCTCCAACGCCATTGACGTGCTGGTCATTGACTCGGTCGCCGCCCTGGTGCCCAAGGCCGAGTTGGAAGGCGAAATGGGCGACAGCCACATGGGTCTGCAGGCCCGCCTGATGTCGCAGGCGCTGCGCAAACTCACCGGCATCGTCTCCAAGTCGCGCACCTGCCTGATCTTCATCAACCAGATCCGTGAAAAGATCGGCGTGATGTTCGGCAACCCCGAAACCACCACCGGCGGACGCGCCCTGAAGTTCTACTCCTCGGTGCGCGTGGACATCCGCCGCATTGCCGCCATCAAAGACGGCGACGTGGTCACCGGTTCCCGCACCAAGTGCAAGGTGGTCAAGAACAAGGTGGCCGCCCCCTTCCGCGAGGCCGAGTTCGACATCATGTACGGCGAGGGCATCTCCCGCGAAGGCGATCTCATTGATCTCGGGGTGGATAAAAACATCGTCGAGAAATCCGGCGCATGGTTCAGCTACAAGGGCGAACGCATCGGCCAGGGCCGCGAAAACTCCAAGCAATTCCTCAAGGAAAACAAAGACATCACCGCCAGAATCGAGGCTGAACTGCGCAAGGCCCTGGGTCTGACGAAGGGCGCGGCCGTTCCCGAGCCGCCCCCGCTGACCACCGAACAGAAACAGGCGGCGGTCGCCGTGCATGGCAAAGGGCCGGTAGCCATGCCTTCGCCGGCCGCGGCAGCGGCGAAAAAATAGAGCGGGGTAGTTGGTACTTGGCCATTGGTATTTGGTGTCGCCGCGCGTCTGCCGGTTCCCCAAAATACCAAGTACCAGGTACCAACTACCTGCTAATCTCCACGACAATGAAGAAAGCTGTTCGCATGATCCTGCTGCTGCCCATCGCGCTTTATCTGGCGTTGCTCACATACGCATGGCTGTTTTCAGAAGGCGCGATCTTTCTGCCGCACCCCTCTTCCTACCGTGACAGTCCGGCGATCCTGAAGCTTGCCACCCGCGGCGGCCAGAGTATCTCCGCCCTGTATCTGCCCAATCCCCAGGCCCGCTACACGCTGCTGGTAAGCCACGGCAACGCCGAAGACCTGGGCGACGACCGCTACTGGCTCGAAGACCTGCGGCGCGCCGGCTTCGGCGTCTTTGCCTTTGACTATGAGGGCTACGGCACCAGCCAGGGCAGGCCCAGCGAACAGGGAGCCTATGAGGATGAAGAAGCGGCCTACGATTACCTGGTCGGCCGGCTCGGAGTCCGTCCCGACCGCATCATCATCTTTGGACGCTCGGTGGGCAGTGGTCCGGCCGTCTACCTGGCGTCACGGAAGCCGGCCGCCGCATTGATCCTGCAAAGCCCCTTCCTCTCGGCCTTCCGGGTGCTGACCCGTGTGCCCCTGCTGCCCTTCGACCGCTTCCCCAACTACAAACGCATCGGCCACGTCCGCTGCCCGGTGCTGGTGATTCACGGCCCCAACGACAACGTGATTCCTTTCTGGCACGGGGAAAAGCTCTACGAACTTGCCAACGATCCGAAGCAGCACTACTGGGTGCAGGGGGCGGACCATAACGACTTGGATGCGGTAGCTGGGCCGAGTTATGGCGAAGCCCTGAAGGCGTTTGCGGGGTCGCTGGAAGCGGGTACCCCGGGATCGGAAAGGTAGATGAGAGAACGCCATTGGTCACGCTATATAATTATCGGCAGCCAGCCGTGCAATCTGGCGGGGGGACCATGGGCGCTACAACCAAACACAGCTTTGAGGAGTTCCAGAGGCTGCGGGACGCAGCCCAGGACAGCGCCCGGTATGAACTCGATGAAGGAGAATTACTCCTGACTCCTTCTCCAGCGCCCCGCCACAATATCGTCCGCTACCGCCTTCGTCGCGCACTCACCGATTTCGTTCAGGCCCATACTCTGGGGCTGGTTCTCGATGAAACCGATTTTCGCCTCTCGGAAAATACCGTTCGCAAGCCTGACCTCGCTTTTATTGCGCGGGAACGGCTGAAGGGATTCGATCCCGACCGCTCCCCGATTGAGTTTGCGCCTTCGCTGGCGGTCGAAGTGATTTCTCCAACCAACCTTGCCCAGGATACGCTCAAGAAAGTCCATCAGTACATGGCTGCCGGCAGCCAGTCCGTCTGGCTGGTTTACCCCGCCCTGCGGCTCATGGAAATTCACGATACCGGTGGAGTGCGCGAGGTAGCTGAGCCGCAATCCCTCACCGAAGAGC
>Ga0153915_10007650_pt1 | contig 10211 bp, 4 predicted proteins | sample Opewatmetagenome_2_FD_107003 | JGI IMG/M metagenome (GOLD analysis project Ga0153915, IMG submission 107003) | Freshwater wetland microbial communities from Ohio, USA - Open water 3 Core 3 Depth 3 metaG | ecosystem: Environmental > Aquatic > Freshwater > Wetlands | place: USA: Ohio, Lake Erie... | reverse complement strand
TGAAGCCCGATAAATCGGGCTCAAAAACCCTGATGGGAGGATCCTCCAGGATCCTTTGTCGACTAACAGCGTCGGCGAGGGAATCCCTTTTTGACTTTTTCCTTTTGACCTACTCCTCTATTTATATATCGTACCTCAGCATCAGCACCGGAACATCTGCCATCCTTCCACCTACCGGAATGCGCTGAAATCCCATCTGAGCGTGCAGGCTGTTGTTATACTGACCTGCGCTCCATGCCGCATCGACTGCGCTCAGGACGTGGTTGACAATCGCCACTGTGACAAATGTGCTTGCAGTATTATAGTAGTCGTTCGCCTTCCCCCGCTGTCCCGAATAGTAGCGAAAACTGGGAGTGATGTTTGCTACCATGCTGCTGTAGTCCGGAGGCCAGTTCGTATTTGCGTCATCCCATCCCATATTGAACTGGGGATATTTGCCGATCAATTCGTAGTACTGCTGCTCCCCGTGAGGAGGAAGCGTGTGCGAGTAGTAGTCACCGATGTCCCGCTCCATCCGGTTGAGCTCGCTCCAATCCACCTGATCCCACGGCACGGAACCAGTGCGTCCCGGAATGAGCCAGTTGTACGGAGGGTGCGGTGGATTGAGATTGTTCTGCGTGTACTGGCCGTAGCGAATCACACTCCAGTGTGCATCGGCATAGTTCTGGAAATCATCGGTGAGCCTGTCCCCCTTGTGATCGTACGTGTATGCGATGACCCAGGCCGCAACCTCAACCGCAAAGAACGCCGCTGATTTCCAATAGCTCTCGGCGTAGAATTCACCTGCGCCCGGAAGCGCGACGGACAGTCCAGCGGCAAGCCACGGGGACTTTCGTTGCAGGGAGGGCTGGTCAGCAGTCTGTTCCTGAATTCTTGGCCCCGTGACAAGCTCCATCTGACCCACAAAATCAATTTGCGCATTTCCCGACAGCTGAATCTCCGGCGCCTGCACACGCCACGGAATTGCCGGCCCCTCCTGCGATTGCGCAGCCACCACGCCAAAGACTGCCAGGAGCACAACTGCTATTCTTTTGCCTGCCATAGAGTACCCTCTTTCGATGCTCAGTCGAAGTCAAACCCGAAGAGTACGCCGAGATAGAACCTCCACTCCCGACCGTACGCCACACTTTCGTTTCGCGTTGAAATGTACGTAGTGAACCGATTGAAGCCGTAGGCTGCGTTGAAGAAAATCCGTGTCGGGTACGCGTAGAACGAGAACGATTCCAGGCGAAGCTCGACTCCTGCATCTGTCTTGAAATCGGACAACTTCGGACTGCTTCCCGTCCATGCGTTGCCTATGTCCGCGTACACAGACATGTACAGCTTGTCAAAGTAGAATTGTAGGAATCGGAGATCCATAGAACTCACGAGCGGAAACCGGTACGCGATTCCTGCAGTGGCAAGTCTATTTCCCCCGATGGCATAAAAGGGGTATCCCTTCATCCCGATCAGGCCACCCGCATAAAAATCAAAGAACTCGTCGATCGGGGGTCCCAGAATAGCGCCAGCACGGAGAGACGCGGCGAGAGTATGGTTTCGAAAGAAGAATGGCACGTACTCTCTCCATGTGAGCTCAACCCTCGGGAAATAAAGCCAGTCGTACGCATATCGGACAAGTCCCCCTGTGGTGTCCAGAGCCCGAACACCGCTCGAGTCGCTCCGGGCAAACTTGTTGAACTCATATCCCAGCCGCAGCGTCAACTTCCGACCAACCGGGCTGATGTCACTCGTCCGGGAAGGGACGATCGCGTCGAACCGCCAGGTCAGCGAGAGATCATTCCCGATCAGGTATTGATCACTGATCCCCTTTTGCAGGGAAAGGTCCTCCGGATTGACGAAATCGTCGATAAGGGACGTATAACGACTGTGGATATAGCGGAGTTCAAGAGTACTGGTCGGGGTCAGAAATGGGTGCACAAATGCGACATCGAATTCCAGCAGATCGAATGTAACATCAACCGGGATGATGGTCCCATTCGGCAGCGACAATGTGCTGCCGGTCTTCCGGGTGACGTTGTATGCTTCGAGTGACACTACCGGCTCGAGTCCGAGCTGGTAGAGAAGTGGAACACGCGAGCGATAGAAAAACTGGAAGAACAGGTCACGCTCAAGTTTCCTGTTGAGCGCTGCGCCCGCGAAAAGTCCGGTCTTGTCGAGAACGTCATTTGAAAAGAGGTACACACCCGGCTTGATGACATCGAGTGCAACGTCATGTGAATTGTAATTGTCGATACGGACAAATGGTACGATACTGAGACTCGTGAAGATGCTCTTGTATGGCCGCGAATCGCGAGGAGAGAGCTCGGTATCGTCATACTGACGAAGTTTCGCCCAATCGAATTGAGGCGTGGATGTTCCTGCGGTCGACAGAGTCGCACCAGCCGTGCTGTTCTGCAACGCGAGATACTCTGACGCAGTCTTGACCGGAATCGCGGCGCCCATCTCGTAGAGTTTATATCCGCTCGAGGTATATGCAGCGTAAATAATCTCTCCCTTTGGATTCACCGCGGGCATGAATGCTCCGCCCAGCACGTTTGACACCTGCTCGATCGTTCGGGACTGCACATCATAATTATAGAGATTGAAAATGCCGGTACGATCGGACGAGAAGAGGATGTGTGAACCATCGGGAGTGAATGTGCCGGTGCGCGAATCATCAGAACCGGTAATCAGGAATTGCACATCCGAGCCGTCGGGACGAACCCACGCGATATCACGTCCGTCTTTCACCGAATAATCAAACAGGATATGGCTCCCGTCCGGACTCCAAAGGGGATTATAGACCTGCTCCCCCTTTTTGTACGAGGTGATGATTCTAAAATTTGAACCATCGATGTTCATGAGCGCGATGTTGCTCGAGCCGTCCGCGTTGACGACGCAAGCAAGCGTCTTCCCGTCAGGTGAAACCGCGGGCGTGATCGCCCGGCGTCCGTTTGTCAGGCGGGTCTCCTCTTCGGTACTGAGATCGTACACATACAGGTCAAACTGATAGGACCAGTGCGGGTTCTCGCGTGTAGAACGCGCGTAGTAGAGTCTGGACCCGTCAGGCGACCAGCACATTCCAGTTCGAACCCCCGTTTTGATGCGTTTCTCCCTGTTTGGCTTACCGAACTCGATGACGTAGAGTGCTGACTGGCTGAAGTAGTCAGCGTTCTTCGTGCTGACATACGCGAGCTTGCTACCATCGGGCGAAAACCTGGGGTAGAGGTTGGCAAAACCGGTCTCGACCATGTTGCATCCCTGCAGCCGCTCCGGAGCAACGGCACGCTCCAACGGATGATTGAGGACGACTTCATTTTCATGGTAGATCGATGATCCCTCAGAGGCATCTTCAACGAATACAAGTGGATGCCCTTCGTTCAGCTCGGATCGAATGGGAGCGACTCGCGCCGCGTAATCCCGCTGCAGCTGCTGGCGCCACTCGTTGTAGACCTGCTCACCTTCTTTGCCCAGGGCGCGCTCAATTGCACCGTCAATCGTGAGGCGCGGAAGCGTCGCAAGAGCACGGGAGATCTCGTTCAGCTTCTCGTCGCCGTAGGTCCGTGCAATATAGCTGACGAACGCAAAGCCCGCGTTGTATGACGACTCATTTCCAAGGCTATTCTTTCCGAATACCCCCATCTCCTGCCAGGTAAGCATCGTACCGCTCAACGCGTACGAGCGGAGAATCATGTCGCGGTGTGAATCCCAGAAATCGTATCGGAGCTCTTTCCGGTTGAATTGGGCAACCCCTTCGGCAAACCACGCGGGAATGACAAAGCCGGAGAGCGGATACGACATGATGATGTTCGGATAGCCATACAGCACATCAGGCCGACGCTCCGACTCGTAGCCAAGCCACTGAAGATAGATCGACGGCACACGCCGGCCGAACTTCATAGATGTCTGGATCTGTACGATGTGCGTGAACTCGTGCGTGACGACATTCCGCAGCCAGTTGTGCGTGCCACGGAAGTCGAAATCCATGCTCGGTGCGTAGAGCTCGATTTTGTTATCGTAGAAGTACGCAGCGCCATTGGAAATATCATCGTGGTCCCGAATAATGAAGCTGACTTTCTGGTCCGGAGTGTGCTGATAGAGCGAGGTGATGGGTGCGTAAACCTCCTCGGCAATCTTCGACACCGTCTTTGCGGTCCGTTCCGCACCGTCATGGTAATGGACAAAGAAATGCTCGGTCTCGATCGTTTTCCAATCGAGTTCGGGGTGGTAGAAGTCTTCCTGGGCGGACGAAAGGGAGATCAATGCAAATGGCAAAAGGAAAAAGGCAAAAAGAGCCCCGCGGAAACCACCCGATGGTCGTCCGGTCTCGAACACTCGACGGCGCATCCCTTTTTGACTTTTGAATTTTGAATTTTGCCTAAACATCTATTTCACCACCGCCACTTTCACGATCACTGCACCGCTTCCACCAGAAGCGGTCGCCTCAATCCGCGCGAAGTATACTCCGCTCTGCACACCGGAGACATCCCACTCGGCCTCATTGTCAATTCCACCTATTCCCGGCCCGGGGAACGACGTTACAAGGTCGCCGGCAAGGTCGAAGATCCTGATCGACACTGTTGCATTCTCTCTGACAAAGTACCGAATGTGTGTTTTTCCCTCGTACACCGGGTTCGGCCAGTTGTACGCACGGTCTTTGGGAAAGAAATCGGAAGTCAGCGGTGTGGACAATAGCACCGTTGCATCGACACCGCGATGCGCCGCTGTGCGCTGGTACTGCGGCCACGGAAAGCTTGCGGCTGGCGGCACCTCGGTGGTGCGCCCGGTGATCCAGGCAGACACCGATCCATCGTCTGTCGAGGCTACCGCCAGCACGATGATGGAATCGCCCTGCGAATAGACTCCGGTGGATTGTGCCCCTCTGCCTGCCTGTAGCGGGAATCCGTTGTCCATCGCCCCGTTCCTGTTGACGGCCACGACGAGGCCGTCACCTGTTACTGCCACAATATCGACGTGCCCGTCGCCGTCGACATCAGCGACAACCGGATTTGACGTGAGCAATTTTTGGGTCAATACTGAAAACGGAAAATGATCCAGAGAGACGCCAGCCCGGTTGTAGACGTGAATTTTCGAACCGCACAATACTACAATGTCCCGCATTCCGTCACCGTCAATATCGGCAAGGGCGAGAGATCCGCTTGTGGAGGCACCGAGGTTCACCGGAAAACCGGGAAATGGATTCAAGCTGGGGTCCACGAGAAAGAGCTGTCCGCTTGCAGTCACGAACGCGATTCCAGTTGCCGTTCCGAATGTCGCTGTGGCTGCCGGTCCTGCGATTGCTGCTCCGAAATTCTTGAGGCGGTCGGGCACCGAGGTACCACCGGAAAAGCGACGCGCAGTTATCACCACTGTACCATCGCTACCAGTGATCACGAAGCTGTCGGTGTCAATGAATGCACTCACTCCTGACACCGTGGCCGAAGGATCCTGAAGAAGCCGCACGCTGTCGATCAGCGTGCCATTCAGACGCAGAAAGTGCACACTTGGACCACCGACCCCCAGGGCGATGATCGAGTCACCAACGACAACGGGAGATGTAAGTTGTGGTCCAAGTGCAAAACTGAATCGGTCGTCGGCAAGACTGTCAGCGTTCGCATCACGCAACAGGATCCCGCGCACCTGATTCGGAAACGTCGACATTCCCGGGGCAGGTCCCTGTCCGACCAGAAGCATGTCTCCTTTCCCATCAGCGTTGGTGTCAGCCACAGCTGCAGCGCAGCTGAACGCCCTGTCCGATCCGGTGCGAGCAGCAAGTCCGTTCGACGAGAAAGGTGGCAGGCCCGTAACGCTCGGTGGGGACCACAGATACAACTTTCCCTCAACGGCCGGGAGTGGAACAAGCCTCTCGGGAGCTGTCCGTCCGGGAATGGCTAAGCCAGTTGTTGTGACAACGATAGACGGAGACGTTGAACCGGGCAGAGCCGACACGGTGAGGGCGGGCGTCGTTAGCTGTTCGCCCGTTGTCCGGGGGAAACCAGGCAGCACGCTGATGTTGCCGTCGCCACGGATGATCACTGCGTTCATCCTCGGGCCGCGCGCGCTGAAATCTTTGATGGTGATATGGCTGTTCGCGCCGCTGTTGCTGCGGCTGTTCGGCATCGAGGTTGTTGAGAATTCATTTTTGTTGACCGGCGATCCGTTCCCAGGATACCAGAAATCCAGCGCCGTCCCCTCTTCACTCCCCGAGCCGGCAGTCAAAAAGGGATACTCCTGACCGATGTCCTGCGAACCGTCTGCTTCCTCGAGGTCTACTCCCCTCCTCTCGGGGTCGGCATTCACACCATTTGCAGCGAGACCCTGCTGTATAACCGCCTCATCGATATGCCATATCAGGACTCCGCCGTCATAGAACGTGCCATTCTGATCGACACCTCCCGGCAGACTCCAGTCCGGATCTTCGACATCCGTGATTGTGCCCGAGAGCAGGGCGACGTCTCCCGACTGGAATCCTGCGGTGTCGCGCGCGAAGAACTGTTGTCGTGCCACGCTGTTGAATACAGACCAGATACGCTGGCCGTCACGCTGTGGATCCCGGTTTCTGTTCTCCACGAGAAAATACTCTTCATTGCTGATGGGTACACGATAGACTGAATCAGCAGATGCGATAGCGGGCAGTGAAGCAAGAGTTGTTCCCTGACCTGCAGTCAAGGGGACGTACCAGCCCAGCCAGTACCGTTCCCACGCAGACGGGAGAGGCGGGAAGACACCACTGAAGCTGAAGATCGCTTGTCCGTCCATAAGGCCGAAACGGCCGATTCCCGAACGGCCGGTGTTCGTATTGAACAGATCGGGCAGGCCGAGAAAATTCCCGAGCGAGGAGCAGATGAGGCCGTTGATGCCAAACTCGAGCAACACCGTTCCCCCGAGAGAAGGAACTGTCCGACTCTCCGTTTCTGGTGTGATGATAGAGTTGGTGATATGGAACGCGCCGTTGTTGACGGGAATACCCTGGTAGCCCGGACCATATGTGGCCCGGAGCGCATTCAAGCCGAAATAGAGTGAGGGGATATCGGACGGGCCGGGATCGTACCCGAGGACACTCAGCAGATCGATGTCCCGTCCGACACCGGCATGGAAGACAATGAAGCATGAATAACGGGAAAAATCAGGGACAAGTCCGGACGAATCTACCCTGGACCACGTGTCACGCACCAGATTTGCGACCGCGTCATTCGGTCCGTTTTTGGGCGGACTATACGCACTCATTTGTGTTGACATCGTGAAGACCGAGTCGATCACCGTCGACTGGACGACCACCTTCCCTTTCGACGCCTTCAGATAATAATTGTAAAGGAAGGTCAGGTGATCGCGGAAGTACTGGGCATTCCGTGGTGGCGCGTCAATGATTGAATCCGTCGGCGCCGAGAGATCGAACTGTCCGTCACCGGTTGTCCGCGCATCGGCATCTCTCTGGAATTGCACCAGAACCGCGAGAACGCGCACGGTGTCGGGAGCAGCAACAAATTGACGCGGGGCAGAAAACGCATCATCCCGTGAGACCATCACGGGATGACTCAATCGTTGCGCTACGACCGTCGCGGGGAAAACGAGAGCGAGGAGGAGATACTTGAATACCGTCATATCATGTCAAAGAAACAGTGGAGGGTGGATGACCTATGGTGTTCCTCCCCAGGCAATCAACAGCGTGAAACGCATTGTGTCCGAGAGCGGGTGTCCTTCCGGTGCAGAAATGTAGCTGAAATCGAACCCGAACAGATCGTACCGGATCCCTGCACCAAATGTCAGGAACTTTCTGTTGCCATAGTCCTTGGATTCATCAAAGTAACCGACCCGAATAGCAAGCAAACGTGGTGAGCCGTACCAGTACTCCAGACCGCCGCTCACGATGACCTTTTTGAGACCGCCATCGCCCCAGGCCGTGATCAGTGATTTCGGGGGAGAGTCGGGCGGGGTCCCGGTGCTATCGTTATAGCGTCGAACCAGCAGCCGGCTGAAGTCCACCGACGCGGTGAGGGAATTGTATTCATCTTCGATGACCTTATAGCCGAGACCGAGTCGCAGATTTGTCGGAAGGGGATCCGCCTGAGCGGCATCGATATACGTGATTTTCGGCCCGAGGTTCGACAGGTTGACGCCGAGGGTGAATTTTTTCCCGATATCGCCCAGAAGAGGGACGTCGAGGACCAGCGGACGGTACATCATAGCGATGTCAGCGCTCACGGTCGACGAAATGCCGGTCCCTTGCTCTTTCTCGGTCCCGATCGGTGAAAGGGCGCTATGAATGAAACGCAGGTTCAAGCCAACGCCGAGTTCGTCTGTCGCTTTTGTTGCATAGCCCAGAGTGACTGCATACTCATAGGACTTGAATTTGTCAATCACGGTCGGGCCGGACGAGTTCGTGACCTGAAACTCACCGAGGTTCAGATAGGTGATGCTTTCGCTGAGCGTCCCGCCGATCTCGTCAAAATACCCCCGGTAGTTCTGGTAGTAGTAATAGAGATCGGAAAGATTGAATTGCGGGAGCCATCGCGCGGCCGTAAACGTGACTTCGTGGCCGTTCAGGAATGCCAGCTCGCCCGGATTCCAGAAGATCGCTGATGCATCGTCCACCACGCCCGTGCCTCCTTCTCCGATCCCCGACGCACGTGAGTTCGGTGCGATAAGCAGGAATGGAACGGCGGATTCGCCTTGCGCAGCAGCCCGGTCCGGCAGCGCCAATGACATCACCAGCACGACGGTAAGCGCGACAAGAACAGATCGTTGGATTATGATTGCCATATGCAGTCTCCTCACTAACAGATGGTACTTCATGATAAACTATTTCAATACCGTAAGTTTCCCCAGCGCCTCGCTGCTGTAGCGGCCGTCGAGCGTTCGGGCGATCACCTTGTATAAATATACGCCATTTGCCAGAATATCGCCATCCCTGTCACGTCCATCCCACGGAATTTGCACGAATAGGTCTCCGCTGATTGGGGGGGGGTCCAGTGTTTGAATCAGTCGACCTGCAAGAGTATAGATTTTGATATTAACATTCAGTGCAGTGGTCTGGTTCTGACGAAACGTGAACAGCGTGCCGCTTGAAAAAGGGTTGGGGTAGTTCATCACGTCGGCGAGCGTCAGTTGGTCTGACGAGGCGACGGTGAAATATGTTTCCGTGGTTGTGGAATTGTTGAATGAATCCCAGGCCCGCACCCGGAGGGAGTTCTTCCCCTGGGGGAGATCCTTGAGCGGGTACTCAACTTTCCCCTCGCGGTAGTTGTCCAGCGCGCTGGTGTAGTAATCCGTAAGATCAGTGCTCCGCGTGCTATTGTTCAGCCACGATTCAATGCGGTGGCCGATTCCCGAGCCGGAGGTGTTGATTCCGACGGAATCGGAGAGTCGGACAATCAGGAGCGGGTTTTCGCTCACCATGTCCCCGGCGCGGAACCTGTCGTTTTCCAGATAGACCGAAATCAACGGGCCCTCGCCTTTTCTGACCGCCGAACTGTCCATACCCGCCACGCGCACCTTTGACGTGTACGCAACGCCTTCGCGGCCGGGGACACGTGGAGCATAATAGTACGCTACCAGGCGGCCCCTCGACGTGGAGTCGCCATAGGAAATATCCTTCGGCACCACGAACGTTGCGTGGAACTTGCCGTTCCCGACCGAATTGTCTCCTCGGTAGATTGTGCCGCCGGTAGCGACATAGTTCCACGGTGGAGCTCCCGGATAGAAGTTCAGGATGGTTGCGATTCGCGTCGCATCATTGACAAGGATGGACGCCTGTCCGCTGTATGTCGAATCCGGTCTGTTGGCCACATCCCGGACCGTTCCGGTCAACGACACGAGCGAGAGAGATTTGAGCGGGATGGGCGTCTGCCTGGGAACACCACCGACGCTGTCAACGGACTGACCATTAATGCTGTCAATGGATGCGTACCCTGCCGGGTACTGCAGCCGCATTGTCGGATCGCCCATATAAAAGAACTTCAGGTCATTTTCCGAGACGTTGCCGGCCGCCTTATACTTGAACAGCGCTGTAGCAGGGCGCTCGACCACCACCCGCCCGAACTGGTCACGGGTAAACATGCGAATATACATCCCTCGATTGAGTGCGGCATTGAACGCAGCATAGACCTTTCGGGTGGCAGACACGAGGCCGACAGCCCCACCATCAGGCTTGTTCATCAGCAACTCTCCGCCGGTGTATCGCTTCGCATCATCGAACTGAGAAAAATTGCACGTTGCCAGCACGAACACTGTGA
>Ga0153915_10007649_pt1 | contig 10211 bp, 13 predicted proteins | sample Opewatmetagenome_2_FD_107003 | JGI IMG/M metagenome (GOLD analysis project Ga0153915, IMG submission 107003) | Freshwater wetland microbial communities from Ohio, USA - Open water 3 Core 3 Depth 3 metaG | ecosystem: Environmental > Aquatic > Freshwater > Wetlands | place: USA: Ohio, Lake Erie... | reverse complement strand
CGATGATGGCCTCGTCGATGAACTGCATGGCGGGGCCATACGTAGCAAATGAAGTGAGCCGCGAATAGGCTGTGGTCGTGACGCCGTGGCTCCGGGTGTGGACGCGCGCCGTGGTCGGGCCGGGCTGGAAGCGGGCGGTGGCGCTGTGGGTGGGCTCGGCGATCGTCGGAGCCGTCATTTTCGGGCCCACGCGCATGCAGCCACGCGATCTGACGGGTCTGGCGCTCCACATCCCCGGCGTCGCCGCGGTCCTCGGCGTGACGTGGCTTCTCCTGTTCGTCCCGACCGCGCGCCTGCTCGTGCGTGGCGAGGCCGCCGCGTTTCTCCGATCGCTGCCGGGGCCCCGCATGGCGCCACGCGTGATCACGGTCCTGGCGCTCGTCGGGTTGCAGCTGCCGTGGCTCGTGCTGTGGGGGATCGGAGCGCATGGCCTCGGGCTCGCGATCGTCGCCGGCTGGACGACCGTGATCGGCCTCGTCGCGATGCTCCGCCTCCCTCCGATCGCGCACCGGGCCCCCGGTGTGGTCGGGCTCGCTGACCGCGCTGCTCGGAATCTACCGGCGTGCGCTCGGCCGGCGTGCGACGGACGCGCTCGTGCGCGGTGCAGGCCTGGCGCCTGGTCACGCTCGGTTAGCCGGGCCGGATCACGCAGAGCTCACGTGGCTCGCCTGGTGGGCTCACGCGGCCAGGCGGCACCTTGGGAGCATGAACTCGGTCGCGATCATCGCTGGTGCCCTGCTCGCCCTGTACGGGCTGGTCCTGGCGCTCCCCGTCAGGAGGCTCCCGTGAACCGTCTTGCCATCCCTGCCCTGCTCGCCCTCTCGCTCGGCGTCTCGGGCTGCGCACACTCGCAGCACCCGGACACGACACCGCGTCACACCGTCCGCGATGTCGCGCTCACCGCGGTCGTCCTCGGCGCCATCGTGCTGAGCACGGCGTTCGTGCCGTGCGCGCAGTGCAACGACACGTTCATCGGCCCGTCGACCGGGAGCCAGCGATGAAGAAGGTCATCGCCTTCGTGGTGATCTCGACCGGTCTCGCGATCGGTTGCACCAGCTGCGCGCATCAGCAGCTGACGGCGCGCCCGCAGCAGCGACGCCAGCAGGTGCACGTGATCGACGCGACCGTGCTCGCCGGCGCGACGATCATCGGCGCGACGATCGAAGAGCAAACGCGCTAGCCGCGTTCGCTCGCGGAGAACGCGCGCGGCGTGCTCAGGCGGCAGCAGCGGTCGCCGGATACACCGCGACGCGCATCTTCGACTTGCCGTGGCGCTCGAACTTCACGAGGCCGTCGATCTTCGCAAACAGCGTCCAGTCGCGGCCGATGCCGACGTTGTCGCCGGCGTGGAACTTCGTTCCGACCTGACGAACGAGGATGCTGCCGGCCTTCACCTCTTGCCCGGCGAAGCGCTTGACGCCGCGCATCTTCGGGTTCGAGTCGCGACCGTTACGAGTGGAGCCTTGTCCTTTTTTGTGTGCCATGACGCGTTACCTCTTCAGGCGTTGATCTCGGCGATCTTCACCGCGGTCATGTCCTGGCGATGACCGTTGCGGCGGACGTAGTTCTTGCGACGACGGAACTTGAAGACAACGAGCTTGTCGCCGCGCGTTTGCTCGACGATCTCGCCGGTGACCTTCGCGCCCGCAACGAGCGGCTTGCCGACAGACACGCTGCCGCCGTCGCCGGAGGACACGAGGAGAACCTGGTCGAACACGACCTTGGCGCCTGCGTCGCCAGCCAGCTTCTCGACCATCACGGTCTTGCCTGGCTCGACTCGATACTGCTTTCCACCCGTCTGGATCACGGCGTACATGACTTGGCTCCGCGGAAAATGCTTTCGGAATCGCGGACTTTACTGATCGCGCTTCGTTCGTCAAGCCCGGACATGGGCCGTACTTCGATCCCGCGTTGATCCAAGGGGTTAGGAGCATGCGAGGATGTCGTGTTCATGGCATCTACCGGCCGAGCCGCTTGTGCAGCAGGTCGGACGTGACCACCGGGTTCGCGCGCCCCTTCGTCTCCTTCATCACCTGGCCGACGAAGAAGCCGAACAGGCCGTCCTTGCCCTTGGCGTACTCCTCGGCCTGCTTCGGGTTCGCGCCGACGATGCGATCCACGATCTCCCACAGCGCCGCCTCGTCGGAGATCTGCTGCACGCCGCGCCGCTCGACGATGCGTGCGGGTGACTCGCCGGTCTTGTAGCTCTCCTCGAAGATCTCCTTGCCGATCTTGCCGCTGATCGTGCCGACCTCGACGAGGCGGATCAGCTCCGACAGCGTCGCCGGAAACATCGGTGAGTCGGTGATGTCCTTGCCGTCGGCGTTGAGCGCACCGAGCAGCTCGGTGAGCATCCAGTTCGCGATCGTGCGGCCGGAGGTGTCGCCCGGGTGGACCTTGCAGACGAGATCGAAGTAGTCGGCGAGCGCGCGATCCGAGATCAGCGTGCGAGCATCGTCGGGCGACAGACCGTGCTGCGTGCGATAGCGCGTGAACCGATGCATCGGTAGCTCCGGCAGGGAGCGCAGGATGCCTGCCATCAGCTGACCGTCGACGACGAGCGGCGGCAGATCGGGATCCGGGAAGTAGCGATAGTCGTTCGCCTCTTCCTTGCTGCGCATCGACGCCGACGTCCCCGCGTCGGCATCCCACAGGCGCGTCTCGCGCGTGATGCGGCCTCCGCCGTCGACGATCCGCATCTGGCGCAGGATCTCGTGCTCGACCGCGTTCTGGACGAACCGGAACGAGTTGATGTTCTTCAGCTCGGTCCGCGTGCCGAGACGATCCTCGCCGCGCAGACGGACGGACACGTTCGCATCGCAGCGCAGCTGCCCCTTCTCCATGTCCGCCTCGGAGATCTCGAGCCAGCGGACGAGCCGGTGCAGCGCGCGCATGAACTCGGCGGCCTCCTCGGCGCTCGTGATCTCGGGCGCGGTGACGACCTCGACGAGCGGCACACCGGCGCGGTTGAGATCGACGTGCGAGAACTGCCCGACGTGGGTGTTCTTGCCCGCGTCCTCCTCGAGGTGGATGCGCTCGAGGCGGATCCTCTTCACCTCGCCACCCCCGGGGAGGAGCTCGCCGGATTCACTCCGGCGAGTGGGGACGATCAGATCGACGTGGCCGTCCTCGCAGAGCGGCTCGTCGTACTGCGAGATCTGGTAGCCCTTCGGCAGGTCCGGATAGAAGTAGTGCTTGCGCGCGAACCGTGACCTCGCGCGGATCTTCGACTCGGTCGCGACGCCGAGCTTGAGCGCGAGCTCGAGCGCCGCACGGTTGAACACCGGCAGGGTCCCCGGCATGCCCAGGACGAGCGGATCGGTGAGCGAGTTCGGCGACGCACCGAACTCGACACCCGACGGCGAGAACGCCTTGCTCTTCGTCGCGAGCTGGACGTGGACCTCGAGGCCGATCACCGGCTCGTAGATCTCGAGGAGCTGCGCGACGTCGGTCACAGGCCTCCCGGATGCTTGCCGACCAGACCGACGAGCGATTCGATCACGTGACCGGTGCGCAGGAGCGTCGCCTCGTCGAGTGGCTTGCCGAGCAGCTGTGCACCGACCGGCAGGCCCTCGCTCGTCAGACCGCACGGAACGCTGAGCCCGGGCAGGCCGGCGAGGTTGCACGACAGCGTGAACACGTCGGCGAGGTACATCTCGTACGGGCTCGCCTTCGAACCGAGCCGGAACGCCGCCGTCGGCGTCGTCGGCGTCAGGATCACGTCGACGTGCTGGAACGCCTTGTCGAAGTCGCGCTTGATCAGCGTCCGGATCTGCTGCGCCTTCTTGTAGAACGCGTCGTAGTAGCCGGAGCGCAGCGCGTACGTCCCGAGCATGATGCGCCGCTTCACCTCGGGACCGAACCCCGCGCCGCGCGACTTCATGTAGAGGTCGAGCAGGTCCTTCGCGCCCTGCGCGGCCTTGCCGTAGCGAATGCCGTCGTAGCGCGCGAGGTTGGACGACGCCTCGGCCGGCGCGACGATGTAGTACGCCGGCAGCGCGAGGTGCGTGTGCGGCAGCGAGATATCGACGGTGATCGCGCCGCGGTCGCGGAGCGCGGCGATCGTGCCGTCGAGTGCGGCGCGGACGTCGGCATCGATGCCGTCGCCGAAGTACTCGTGCGGCAGTCCGACGCGCAGACCGTTGACATCACCGACGAGCGCGTCGGTGTACGTCGGGACCGGCGCGTCGAGCGACGTCGAGTCGCGCGGATCGAAGCCCGAGATGATCTCGAGCATCAGCGCGGCGTCGTGGATGGTGCGGGTCAGCGGACCGACCTGATCGAGCGAGGACGCGAACGCGACGACGCCCCAGCGCGAGACGCGGCCATACGTCGGCTTGATCCCGACGACACCGCAGAACGCGGCCGGCTGCCGGATCGAGCCGCCGGTATCGGTGCCGAGGCTCGCCGCGCACAGGCCCGCCGCGACGGAGGCCGAGCTGCCGCCGGAGCTGCCACCCGGGACGCGCGTGCGATCCCACGGATTCTTCGTCTGCTGATAGGCGGACCGCTCGGTCGAGCTGCCCATCGCGAACTCGTCGCAGTTGACCTTGCCGAGGATGATCGCGCCCGCGGCGCGCAGCTTCTCGACGACGGTGCCCTCGTACGGCGAGATGAAGCCCTCGAGGATCTTCGAGCCTGCCGTGGTCGGGAGGTCCTTGGTGACGAGCACGTCCTTGAGCGAGATCGGGACGCCCGCGAGCGGCGGCAGCCTCTCGCCGGCCGCACGTCGGCGGTCGACCTCGACGGCGGCCGCGTGCGCGCCCTCGCTATCGATCGCGAGGTAGGCCTTCACGCCGCGATCGACGTCCCGGATGCGCTCGAGGTAGCGGTCGACGACGTGAACCGCCTTGAGCTCACCGGCCGCGATCGCCTTCGCGGTCTCGGCGGCGGTCAGCCACTCGGTCATTCCTTCTCCCGGAGATGGAGGAGAGACGAAGTCACTTCGGCTCTCCGGGGCCGATGATCGCGGGTACGACGAACACATCCCCCTGCTTCGCGGGAGCGCCGCGCAGGGCCTCGGCGACCGGCAGCGAGGGCGCGACCTCGTCGGGACGGAGCCGGAGATCGAGCGGGACCGCGTGCGTCATCGGGGAGACACCGGTCGTGTCGACCGACGCGAGCGCGGCGAAGTGCTCGAGGATATCGCCCAGATCCTTCTCCATCGCGGCGAGCTCGTTCGGCTCGAGATGGACGCGCGCGAGCAGCGCGATCTCTTCGACTTCCTTCCGAGTCAGAGCCGGCACGCGACTACTCCGGCAGTGGCTGCGGCAGGAGCTCCGGCCGGCCGCCCATGCGACCTGCGAGCTCGGCGCCCATCTTGAGATACTCGTCGGCGACGCGACCGGCCGTGACGACATCGCCCTTCTCGATCGCCGAGATCAGCTCGCGATGATGCTTGCGCACGGCATCACCGGGACCGGCGAGGTTCGCGAGCAGCGGCATGAAGCCGCGCACGCCGTCGCGCACGGTGTTGATCAGGAGCAGCATCACCTGGTTGCCCGACAGCGACGACAGCGCGACGTAGAAGTCGAAGTCGAGATCGAACAGCTCGGCGGCACCGCTCGTGTGATCAGCCTTGTCGGCGAGCGCGCGCAGCCTGCCGAGACCATCCTTGTCCCTGGCCGAGCGCGAGGCCGCCAGGCGTGCGATCTCCCGTCCGAAGATGCGACGGAACTCGAGCAGGTCGCGGATCAACTCCGGCTTGCCACCGCCGAGCGGCAGCAGATGCTGGACGAGCTCGATACCGCCGGTCTCCATGAAGTTCTGCACGCGCGTCCCGTCGCCCTGGCGGATCCGCACGAGGCCGAGGTGCTCGAGCTTCTTGAGGGCCTCGCGCAGCGATGCGCGATTGACGCGAAGGCGCTTCGAGAGCTAGCGCTCCGGGGGTAGCTTGGAGCCGGGCGGGTACTGCCCGTTCAGGATCAAGGAGCGCAGCTGCTCGGCGATCTCTTCAGCAACTCGCTGCTTCTCGACAGGCTTGAGCATCCGCCGAACGAGGTTAACCCGGCGCGGCGCCTAGTAGAAGAGCCTGGGGCGTGGTAGCTGAGCTAGGGATGGCTGGACGCGTGCTGCTTGTCGAAGCCGGCCGCGACCACGACGTGTTCGAGGTCGTCGAGCTGACCGATACCGTCGCGCGCGTACGGTCGCCGTTGCTGTTCGAGGTCGGCGAGGAGCTCAAGGTCCGGATCGACAACAACGGCACGACCACCGAGACGGTCGTCCGCGTGCGTGCGCATACCGGTCCTGCCGACGCGAAGATCACCGAGCTCGAGCTGGTGAGCTGATGCTCGTCGCCGAGCTCGACGAGGTCCAGTACGACCTCGAGGTCGACGGCGTGGAAGTCCGGCGCCAGCTCGCGCGGCAGGTGTGGGAGGCACGTGGCTGGGCGACCGTCGCGATCGCCTTCCAGGAGCGCGCGAAGGACGGCGAGTGGAAGGCCGCAAAGATTGCGCTGCTGCGATTCCGCCGGATGCACGACGCCTGGAAGAAGCAGGCACTCATCACGCTCGACGGCGACGACGCGCTCGCCCTCGCCGCAACGCTCGAGACCTGGCGCGCTCGGCTCGGCTAGCGCTTGCCGAGGCGCTGCTGGAGGATGCGAGCCTCGCTCTGCGCCTCCGAGTGATTCGGCTTGATCGCGAGCACGGTGTGGAAGTGATGCAGTGCCTCGCGCTCGCGCCCGAGCATGCGCTCGACACGTCCGAGGTAGAAGTACGGCGTCGGAGACTGGTCGTTGAGCTCGGACGCGCGGATGAGTGTATTGCGCGTGGCGACCGCGACCGCGTTCTTGTCGGGGGCCGCCGCAAACTTCGCCCATGCGAGAAGCGCCTGGTACTCGCCCTCCTTCGGCTGCAGCTCGACCGCCATCTGGAAGTGCTCGATCGCCTGTATGAGCTGTTCGCGGCGCAGCGCCATCTCGCCCTGCTTGAACGCTTCCTCGGCGCGCATGATCCGCATCGCCATCTCGTCGGCCTTGGCCTCCTCGGCCTTGACCACGGATTCACCTCCGCGACGGACCACGGACGTGTAGTCCTCGCGCTTCTTCGGATCGTTGAGCACCGTGAACGCGAGGTTCACCTGCGCCATCAGACGCTGGGCTGCGCGATCGCTATCGTCGACGCCGATCGCGGCGAGACGATCCGGGTGGAGCTTGCGGGCGAGCGTGAAGTACGCGCTGCGGACGTCGCCGGCCGACGCCTGTGTCGTGAGGCCGAGCAAGGTGAAGTGGTCGACACCCTGCTCGAGGAGCGGCAGCTTGCTCGCCAGGAGGTGCTCGATCTCCGTCGCCGCCGTGGAATCGCGCCGCGCGCGCTTCTGCACCGGTTTGCCCATCGGAGGCGGTACCGACTGGCGGCTCGGCGAGCGTCCAACCACAGGCGGCACCGTCTGGCGGGTCGAACGTCCGACCGGCGGTGCGGTCGACGGGCTCGGGCCGCGGAACGAGCCGCCAGCGCTGGCAGTCACCGGCGCGGCGGTCTGCGAATTCGATCGGTGCACCGGGATCGACCCGCTTGCCCCCGCATTCATCGGCGGCGAGGAGCTCGGCGAGGTCCTCCGCGGCACGGCAAACGAGCCACTCGATCCTGCATTCATCGGCGGCGAGGAGCTCGGCGAGGTCGTCCGCGGCACGGCAAACGAGCCGCTGTCCGTCGGGCTCTGAACCGCGTGAGAACCGCTGAGCCGCGTCGAGGCGCTGCTGTCCGCGCCGGGCACGCGGGCCGAGCCACTCGAGCCCGTCCTCTCCATCGGATGTGGAATGCCGGTGCCAGTCGGCGTCCGAGCCGTCGCGATCGGTGCGCTGCTGGGCGTCATCGTCCGCGATGGCGGCGCGCTGCTGGGTGCCGTGGTTCGCGCCGGTGGCGCGGCGCTCGGCGTCATCGTGCGCGACGGCTGCGCGGGGGACGGCGTGCGCGTCGGAGGCGGCGTCGTCGGCGGCCGCCGCGGCAGTGCACCGATCTCGCATCCGCCGCACGAAGCGAGCGAGTACACGATCGCACGGACCGCGCGCTGTCCGAGATCCGGATGGGCGGAGACCAGCTCGTGGATGTACGCACCCTCTTCGAGCATCGGCAGGACAGCGCGTTCCTGCTCGCTGAACCCGAACTGCGGGATGTCGTCGTGCGCCTCCGGTTTGAGCTGGAACCAGGTCCCGAGCTGGTCGAGCTCGGCGTTGAGACGGTCCTCGGACAGGTTCGCCTTCGCCCCGAGGAACACCACCGTGCGGATGTCGAGCTCACCACCGGGGACGAGCGCCATCGTGATCGTGTCCTCGACGACGAACTCGCCTTGATCGATCGAGAACGTGCGCGCTGCCCGCTGGGCGACGAGCCGGCGCCGCAGGCGGATTGCCTGGTCCGGATGCAGCCGGGCGAGCTCGCTGATGAGGTCGACCTCGTCGCGATCGGGCGCGGCGGCCATGCGGCGGGTGTTGTCGCCGACCTGCGAGGAGGTGATGAGGTTGCTGGTCAGGGCGAGCCGGACCGCCGCGTCGCTGACCAGCGGGGACTCGGCGCCGACGACGATGCCCTCGTGGAACGCGACCCGGTAGGCCTTGCCATCGGCCGCCGTGACGGTCAGCTGGCCGGACAGTCCGCGCAGGCCGAGCGCGCCGAGGGTCATGCCCCACGGCCGGTCGGAGATCGAGCCACGTGCCAGGATGGCCATCAGCGCCTCCACCAGCGTCGGGTAACGAACAGAATCGCTGCGATTGCCACCACGATCACCACCACCCCCACCACGGTTCGGTTGCCCTCTGCGTAGCCCCACCAGCCCGCCGCGGGTCCGTACTCGTTCATTCCCCTAGAGGATGGTCAGACGTGCGAGTGGAGTCAATGCGGCCGCCACTGCTAGAATCATGTGGCGTGAGTACCTCGTTCCCGCTCGATAACGCACGGGTGCGATTTGCGGGCGATACCAACATCGGCCGCAAGCGCGATCACAACGAAGATTCGATCGCGCTTCCGGAGTCGGGGGAGCGGATCGCGATCGTGGCGGACGGCATGGGCGGTCACGCCAGCGGCGAGGTCGCGAGCCGTCTCGCGGTCGAGCTGATCGTCGACCACTTCACGGAGACCGGGAAGCAGCAGGTCCTGACGTGGCCCTACAAGGTCGACCGAGATCTTCGCAAGGACGTCAACCGCATGGTCACCGGGATCATGCTGGCGAACCTCGAGATCTGGGAGCGCTCGCAGCGCGAGCAGCGCTTCAAGGGCATGGGCACCACGTGCGTGGCGCTCTACTTCCTCGACGACCATCTCATCATCGGTCACGTTGGCGATAGCCGCTGCTATCGCGTGCGCGGCACCGAGCTGACGCAGATGACCGAGGACCACTCGCTGATCAACGACTACATCCGGATGAAGCGGGTGACGCCGGAAGAGGCGGAGAACTGGCCCCACAAGAACGTGATCGTGCGCGCGCTCGGCATGAAAGAGAGCGTGCAGGTCGACATCCTCACCGAGGTCCCGCGCGTCGGCGATACGTACATGCTGTGCTCCGACGGCCTGACCGGCATGATCAAGGACGACACGATCCAGCACATCCTCATGTCGGAGCGCGACCTCGATCGCGCGGTCGATCGCCTGATCCAGGCGGCGAACGAAGAGGGCGGCGTCGATAATATCTCGGTCGTGCTCGCGCGCGTCGAGGCGGCATGAAGTCGCTCGTGCTCGCGCTCGCGTTGCTCGCGGCGGGTGGCTGCAGCAAGAAGCAGGAGCACGAGAAGACGGACAAGGTGGTGCCGACGATGTCGGACACCGAGATCAAGCGCGGTCAGGACGCGTGCAAGATCTACGTCGATCGCGTGTGCGCGTGCGCGACGACGAAGCCGGACCTCGCGAAGGAGTGCGATCTCGCGAAGGCACTGCCGGACGCGATCCGGATCGGCCTCGAGGTCGGGGCGAGCCCGGACTCCAAGCCCGATATCGTCGAGCAGTCCTACGCGAGCGTGCGCAAGACCGTCGCGAACTGCATCGACTCGACGAACAAGCTCGTCACCGCCGGCTGTCCGTGATCACTGCACGGTGAACGTGAGGGTCATCGTCATCGCCCGCCGAGACCGGGTGGCTGACCTGGTCGCAGACTAGCTAGGTCACGATCGATTCGGCCGAATTCGTCGAGTCGGCGCTCGCACCGGCCCACACCACCGTGTGCGAGATGTCGCGAGCCACGCGTGCGCGCTCGCCAACGACCGCGTAGGGACCGACAGT
>Ga0153915_10007648_pt1 | contig 10211 bp, 9 predicted proteins | sample Opewatmetagenome_2_FD_107003 | JGI IMG/M metagenome (GOLD analysis project Ga0153915, IMG submission 107003) | Freshwater wetland microbial communities from Ohio, USA - Open water 3 Core 3 Depth 3 metaG | ecosystem: Environmental > Aquatic > Freshwater > Wetlands | place: USA: Ohio, Lake Erie... | reverse complement strand
CTCGAGCTGGCCGCCGCCGACGAGTACGCGGAGCGCCTCGAGCGCGAAGGATGCGTGATCGCCGACTTCGCGATGCGGCGAGCAGAGATCGACCGGCAGCTCAGGGCCGCGGCGCTGCAGGAGGGCGCGAGCCTGGGCGGCTACGCCGACCTGCTCGACGAAGTCGCCGCGCTCGTCGAGTACCCGCAGGTCTACGCCGGCGCCTTCGACCCCGAGTTCCTCGCAGTGCCGCAGGAGTGCCTGATCCTCACCATGCGGCAGAACCAGAAGTACTTCCCCCTCTTCGACGCCTCCGGCAGGCTCAAGGCGCGCTTTCTCATCGTGTCGAACATGAAGGTCGACGATCCGCGGCACATCGTCACCGGCAACGAGCGGGTCGTGCGGCCGCGCCTCGAGGACGCGCGCTTCTTCTACCAGCAGGACCGCCGGCAGCGCCTCGAGGCGCGCGTGCCGTCGCTCGCGAACGTGGTCTACCACCGCAAGCTCGGCACGCAGCTCGAGCGCGTCGAGCGCCTGCAGCTTCTGGCGGGCGCGATCGCTCGCGAGCTGCACGCCGACGCGCCGCTCACCGAGCGGGCCGCCTGGCTCGCGAAGGCGGACCTGCTGAGCGGCATGGTGGGCGAGTTTCCCGAGCTGCAGGGCATCATGGGCCGCTACTACGCGCTGCACGACGGCGAGCCGGCGCCGGTCGCCGACGCGATCGAGGCCCATTACCGGCCGCGCTTCGCGGGCGACGCGCTCCCCGAGGCGGCGATGGCGTGCGCCGTGGCGCTGGCCGACAAGCTCGATGCGCTGGCCGGCCTTTTCTCCATCGGCGAAGTGCCCACCGGCGACAAGGACCCCTTCGGCCTGCGCCGCGCGGCGCTCGGCATAGTGCGCATCCTCGTCGAGCGCAAGCTTCCGCTCGCCCTGCCTGCTCTTCTGGATTCCGCATCCGCGCCGTTCGAAGGCAAGCGCCGGCGCGAGATCGAGGCGTTCATATTCGAGCGCGCGCGGGGCCATTTCCGCGAGGCCGGTTATTCGGCGAACGAGGTGGAGGCGGTGCTCTCGCTCCTCCCGGCGCGCCTTGACCTCGTGCCGGCGCAGCTCCAGGCGGTGCGCGCCTTCTCGGCGCTGCCGGAAGCGGAGAGCCTGGCCGCCGCGAACAAGCGTATCGGCAACATTCTCAAGCAGGCCGGGGAAGTGCCCCGCGGATACAGCGCGGAGGTGATGACGCAAGCGGAAGAAAAGAGCCTCGCGGCGGCCTACGTCCTGATGAAGGGCGATGTCGAAGGCGCGTTCGACCGGGGCGACTACACCGGGGCGCTGAAGGCGCTCGCCTCGCTCAAGGTGCCGGTCGACACGTTTTTCGACAAGGTGATGGTCATGGACAAGGACGCGCGCGTGCGCGCCAATCGCATCGGCTTCCTCGGCACGCTGCACGGCACGATGAATCGCGTCGCCGACCTCTCCAAGCTCGCCAAATGAAGCTCGTCATTCTCGATCGCGACGGCACGATCAACCACGACAGCGACAACTACATCAAATCGCCGGCCGAGTGGCGCCCGATCAAGGGCAGCCTCGAGGCGATCGCGCGGCTGACGCAGGCCGGCTACCGCGTCGTCGTGGCGACCAACCAGTCGGGCATCGCCCGCGGGCTCTTCACCACGCAGACGCTGTTCGCCATCCACGACACCGTGCAGCGCGCGCTCGGGCAGATCGGCGGGCGCATCGACGCGTTCTTCTTCTGCCCGCACGCCGCGGACAGCCGCTGCGAGTGCCGCAAGCCGCAGCCCGGCATGCTGCTCGAGGTGGGGCGGCGCTTCAACGTGTCGCTCAAGGAGACGTTCATGGTGGGCGACTCGCGCAAGGACCTCGAGGCGGCCGCGGCCGCCGGCGCGCGCCCGGTGCTCGTGCTCACCGGCAAGGGCCGCAAGACGCGCGACGAAGGCAATCTTCCGCCCGGCACGCAGGTGTTCGCCGATCTCGCGGCGTTCGCCGAGCAGCTGGCGCCATGACGGCGCTGAATCGGCCCCACCTCCTTCGCTCGGCCCTCTTCGCCCTCGCGCTTCTCGTGATCACGCCGCCCTACGCGGTGCTCGCCCTCGCGACCTTCGCCCTGCCGCGCATGGCGCGCTACCGCATCATCGCCGGGTGGTCGCTCGCCGTGGTTTTTCTCGCCAGGACGATTCTGGGAATCCGCTGGCGCGTGGAAGGCCGGGAGCACCTTCCCGCCCGGCCCTCGATCATCCTCTCGAAGCACCAGTCGGCCTGGGAAACGCTCGCCTTCCAGCTCATCTTCCCGCCGCAGGTGCACGTGCTCAAGCGCGAGCTCCTCTGGATCCCGTTTTTCGGCTGGGGGCTCGCGCTGATGAGCCCGATCGCCATCGACCGCTCGCGCGGCATGGCGGCGCTGCGCGCGATGGCGCGGCTGGGACGCCGGCGCCTTGCGCAGGGCTTCTGGATCGTCGTGTTTCCGGAAGGCACGCGCGTTGCCCCGGGCGAGCGGCGCCGCTACCAGCCTGGGGGCGCCTGGCTCGCGGCCGCGACCGGCGCCCCGATCGTTCCGGTCGCGCACAACGCCGGCCGGGTCTGGCCGCGCAACGCTTTCCTCAAGCGCCCGGGCACGGTCACCGTGCGCATCGGGCCGAGCATCGACCCGGCGGGGCGCGACGCCGAAACCCTCAACGCCATGGCAGAGCAATGGATAGAAGAGCAACAGAAGGAACTTCCCTGATCGACCTCGGCGGCCGCGCCGTCGAATACCGCTTCGCGCGCCGGCGGCGGCGCACGCTCGGCATCACGGTCGACGCCGAGGGGCTCAGGGTGGCGGCGCCGCTGCGCGCGCCCTGGCGCGAGATCGAGGCGTTCCTGCGGCAGAAGGAGCGCTGGATCCTGGGCAAGCTCGACGAATGGGCACGCGTCGCGCCGGCGCCGGTCCTGCGCTGCGCCACCGGCGAGCGGCTGCCCCTCTTCGGCGAGCCGCGCGAGCTCGAGGTGCGGCCGGGGCGCCGCGGCGTGCACGAAGACGGAGACCGGCTGGTGGTGTGCGCTCGCAAGGGGGCGCGGCCGCTGCCCATCCTCGTCTCCTGGCTCAAGCAGAAAGCCCTTGCCTCGCTCGCGCCGCGCGCGTCGCACTACAGCCTGCGGCTCGGGCGCAACGCGCCGCGCGTCGTTATTTCAAACGCGCGCACCCAATGGGGCCTCTGCACCGAGAGGGGCGTGATCCGCCTCTCGTGGCGCCTGGTCCACGTGGCGCCGGAACTGGCCGACTACGTCGTGGCGCACGAGGTGGCGCACCTCGTCGAGCTCAACCATTCGCGCCGCTTCTGGAGCGTCGTCACCGAGCTTTATCCCGCGTGGCGCGAGGCGCGCGAGCGCCTCGAGCTCGCGGGCGCATCCCTTCCCATCCTGCGAGGCGAGCCATGAGGATCCTGCACACCATGCTGCGCGTCGGCGACCTGCAGCGCGCCGTGCGCTTCTACACCGAGGCGCTCGGCATGAAGCTCCTGCGCACCACCGAGCGGCCCGAGCAGAAGTACTCGCTCGCCTTCGTCGGCTACGACGACGAGAGCCGCAGCGCGGTGCTCGAGCTCACCTACAACTACGGCGTCGAGCGCTACGACCTCGGCTCGGCCTACGGCCATGTGGCGGTCGGCGTGCCCGACGCCGCCGCCGCCTGCGCGAAGGTGCGCCAGCTGGGCGGCAAAGTCACGCGCGAGCCCGGCCCGGTGAAGGGCGGCACCACCGTCATCGCCTTCGTCGAAGACCCGGACGGCTACAAGATCGAGTTCATCGAAAGCCGCGCGTAGTCCTCCGGCGAGAGGTTCTCCGGGCGCAGCCCGGCGTCGATGCCGGCAGCGGCGAAGTCGAGTCCCGGCAGCGCATTGCGCAGCGTCTTGCGGCGGGCGGAAAAAGCGCGGCGCAGGAGATCGTCGTCGACCTTCAGCGGCTCCGGGCGGGGCTCCATGCGCACGAACGCCGAATCGACCTTGGGCGCCGGGCGGAACGCGCCGGGCGCGACGCCGAACAGCCGGCGCATGAGGAAGCGCGCCTGGAGCGCCACCGAGAGGCGGCCGTAGGCCGGCGTGGAGGGCGCCGCCACCATGCGCTCCACCACCTCGGCCTGAAGCATGAAGTGCATGTCGCGCACGCGCCCGGCGTACCGCGCGAGATGAAAGAGCAGCGGCGTGGAGATGTTGTACGGCAGGTTGCCGACGATCCGCATGCCGGCCGGAAATTGAGCGAAGTCGAAGCGCAGCGCGTCGGCCGCGTGCACCCGCACGCCCGATACCGATCCGAGCGCCTGAGCGAGATCGCGGTCCACCTCGACGACGTGCACGGTGCCCGCTCTTTCGACTAGCGGACGCGTGAGCACGCCCTCGCCCGGGCCGATCTCGACGATGAACTCGCCGCGCTTCGGATCGATGGCCTCCACCAGCCGCGCCAGGATGGCGCGGTCGTGAAGAAAGTGCTGGCCGAACCGCTTACGGGGCCGATGCAAGCTGGAGCGCGAGCTCGATGGCTTCGATCAGGCTCCCGGGATCGGCGCGCCCGGTGCCGGCCAGGTCGAGCGCGGTGCCGTGATCGACCGACGTGCGCACGAAGGGCAGCCCGAGCGTCACGTTCACCCCGTGCCCGAAAGAGGCGTACTTGAGCACCGGCAGCCCCTGGTCGTGGTAGAGCGCGAGCGCGCAGTCGGCCTCGCGCAGGCGCTGCGGGACGAACAGCGTGTCCGCGGGAATCGGCCCGATGGCGCCGATGCCGGCCGCGCGCGCCGCCTCGATGGCCGGCGCGATGACCTCGAGCTCCTCGCGCCCGAGGTGCCCCGACTCGCCGCTGTGCGGGTTCAGCCCCGCGACGAGGATCCGCGGCGACGCGATCCTGAACCGCTTGCGCAGGTCGGCATCCAGCACCTTCAGGACGTCGATCAAGCCCTGCCGGGTGATGGCGCGCGGCACCTCCGCCAGCGGCAGGTGGGTGGTGGCGAGCGCGACGCGCAGGCCGCCGCCGACCAGCATCATGACCACGCGCGCGCCGCCGCAGCGCTCGGCGAGATACTCGGTGTGCCCGGTGAAGGGAATGCCCGCCTCGTTGATCACGCTCTTCTGCACCGGCGCCGTCACCAGCGCGTCATATTCGCCGGCGAGGCAGCCCTGGATCGCGCGATCGAGAAGCGCCAGCACATAACGGCTGTTCCGCGGATCGAGCTTCCCCGCCACGCGGGGCGCAGCGAGAGGAACGTGTTCTATTCGCGGACAGCCGGCGAGCAGCTCCCGGTCGCCGATCACGGTGACGGGATAGTCGCGCGCGACGCGCACGCAGAGCTCGGGCCCGATCCCGGCGGGCTCGCCGGAAGTTAGCGCGATGCGCGACATCCCGGATTTCAGCGCGACGACCGGCTTACTTTTCGTCAAGCTTGAGCTCGACGTAGGTCTGGTCGCGCAGCTGGCGCAGCCATTCCTGGTAGGCCTCGTCGGCCTTGCGCTCGCGCAGCACCTGGCGCGCCTGCAGCCGGCGCCGTTCCGGCGACATCGCGCTCGAGCGGCGTTCCAGGACCTGGATCAGGTGATAGCCGAACGGAGTGCGCACCGGCTGGCTGACCTCGCCGATCTTCAGCCCCTGGTAGGCGCGCTCGAACTCCGGCACCGTGTCGCCGGGGTAGACCCAGTCGAGCTCGCCGCCGCGTGCCGCCGTAGTGTCGTCCGAGTTGGTGCGCGCGATCTCGCCGAAATCGGCGCCGTTCACGATGCGCTCGCGAAGCTGCAGAATGCGCCGGCGCGCGTCGGCGTCCGACACCGCCTCGCTGGTGCGGATGAGGATATGCCGCAGGCGCGTCTGCTGCACCGGCGCATTGTCCACCCCGGCGACGCGGCGGTCGACGAGCTTGAGGATGTGGAAGCCGGCCGGGCTGCGCAGCACCGGGCTCACCTCGCCGGGCTTGAGCTGGGCGAGCGCCGTGGCGAAGAGCTCGGGCAGCCGGTCCTCGCTGCGCCAGCCGAGCGCGCCGCCCTGCAGCGCATCGGGCGCATCGGAGTAGCTCGCGGCGAGGGTCGCGAAATTCGCGCCGCCCTGCGCCGCGGCGAGCGCCTTGTCGGCGCGATCGCGGGCCGCCTGGATGCGCTCCGGGCTTGCCTGGTCGGGCACGCTGACCAGGATGTGCGCGATCTCGTACTCGACCGCTTCCGGCCGGTTCTTCATCTGGTCGAGGAAGAGGTCGAGCTCCGTGTCGCTCACCTGCACCTTGTCGTCCACCTCGCGCTCGCGAAGGCGCGTGAGCAGCATCTGCTCGCGCACCTGCTCGCGCCAGCTGTCGAAGGCCACCCCGTCGCCCTCGAGCGCCTTGCGGAACTCGGCGAGGGTCATCTTGTTGCTTTCGGCGATGCGCTCCACGGCCCGGTCGAGCTGCAGCTCGTCGACGCGCAGGCCGCTGTTGCGCGCGAGCTGCAGCTGCGCCTTGTTGAGGATCAGGCGCTCGAGCATCTGGTGCTCGAGCACCGAACGATCGGGAACCGGCGTGCCGCGGCGGCGCAGCTCGCGCTCGGCCATGCCGACCGCCTGCTCGAGCTCGGAGAGCGTGATCACTTCCTTGTTGACGACCGCGACGATCCGGTCGACGAGCGTGACCCGCTGCGCGAACCCCGCGAGCGGGAGAAACAGGAGGAGCAGGAACGCCAGCCACTTGCCCATCTAGTACACCTGTTCGAACGGCAGTTGCGATCGCGCAGTCCCCGGCGCGAGCGTCGGATCGCTGCGGTTGACCACCGAGTATCCCGGCACGTCGCGCCGCAGGAGCTGCACCGCGTCGGCAGTGCCAATTTGCCCGACCCCGGTGAATTCGAGCTGAAGAACCAGCGCGGTCGAGGTGATGTTCGTCGCCGCCTGGAGGCGCTGCACGACGGTCCTGAAGGCCCAGCAGCCGGCGTTGTACTCGGCCCCCGCGAGGCCTTCCAGCAGGCGCTGATCGAAGAACGAGTAATTGTAGCGCCCGACCGCGTACCAGCCGCGCCCGACCGGCCACTGTCCCGAGACGTCGATCTGGCGCAGCACGTCCCGCTGGTAGCGGTAGCTGACATTAAGAACCTTGGCGGGCTCGGGCGCGTAGCGCACCGCCGCGCCGTAGCGCTGCAGGGTGTGGGTTTGCGCGTTGTACTGGGTCGTGAGGTCGAAGGTCCAGCGAGTGCGGAATCGTCCGCCGATCGAAGCAAGCAGATCGGACCGGTTGGCGGTACGCAGCGTGGTCGTCGGGTCGAGGGCGACCCGCTCGTCGCTGAAGTAGTAGCGCTGGCCGAGGGTAGCGCGCAGGGCTTCCTGGCCGTCCGCGTAGAGAAAGCGGGACGTCAGCGCGAAGGTCAGCTGGTTGGCGTCGCCGAAGCGGTCGCCCCCGACGAACCGGTTCTCGTTGAAGAGCTGCGCATAGTTGAAGTCGGCGAGCGTCGTGTCGAAGAGCGGGATGTCGTCCTGGTTGTGATAGGGCGCGTAGACGTAAAAGAGCCGCGGCTCGAGGGTCTGCGTCGCCTTCTCGCCGTACAGGGTCGTCGGCCGATCGAAGGTGAGCCCGCCGTCCAGGCTCAGCCAGGGGATCGTCGCCCGCGGCGTCGCCGGCCCCGTGCCGGGCGCTCGCTCGAGGTCGTAGCTCATGGCGCGCACCCCCGCCTTCGGCGTGATGTACCACCCCGGCGAGATGCGCGGCAAGGCGATGCTCGGCGAGGTCGAAGTGCGCGCGCCCTGCAGGAGCGTCGGGTGCTCGAAGCGCACGTACTCGACCGGCAGCGACGCATCGACCAGCCCCGCCACGTCGTTGTAGCCGGCGGCGACGTTGACCTGCGGCACGCGGTGATAAGGCGCCACGATCGGCGCGGCGGGATCCTGCAGCGTCTGGAATTTCTGCACCCGGAGCATGCTCGTCAGCGTGCCGCCGCGCGGCAGGCCGGTGGTGTAGTTCAGGTAGGCGTCCTGCGGCAGGTTGCTGACCGAGACCTGCTTCACCTGGCTCGCGAGATCGACGAAGTATCGGTCGTCGGACACCCGGTTGTAGTCCACCACCCCGGAGAGCCCCGGCCAGAAAGTCTGGCTGTGCTGCCAGGAGCCGCCGGTGCGCGTGGCGCCGAAGATCCGGTCGTCGGGCAGGTACTCGAGCTTCAGGTCGCCGGCGTAGGGCCGGCCGAGGTAGCGAAAGTCGCTCTTCAGCTGGAAGCCGCGCCGCGCCATGTACACGGGCGTCAGCGTGGCGTCGCGCTCCGGAGCGATATTCCAGTAGTAGGGCACGCCGACTTCGAAGCCGCGCTGGCTGGTCGTGGCGTAGTACGGCGTCAGGAATCCGCTCTTGCGGCTGTTCTCCAGCGGAAACGAGGCAAAAGGAAAAGCGAGGATCGTGTGATCCAGGAAACGCAGCCGCGGATGCTTCGCGTAGCCCTCGTTCCGGTCGTAATCGAGGTCGAGCTGCGAAGCCTGCAGGAACCAGTCGTCCTGGCCGGGCTTGCACGTGGTGAAGCTCGCGCCGAACAGCCGGTACTCGTTCTTGCCGAGGAATTCCACCCGGTCGGCCGTGCCGCGCGCCGGCCGCTCGCGCTCCAGCAGAAAGTTCGGGTGATCGATCTCTCCGGTGTCGTCGAGCGTCCGGTAGCGCAGGTTCGAGCCCGAGAACCGGTCCGTGCCGCTCTGCAGCCGCACGCCGCCCTCGGCGTCGAGGCGTCCGAACTCCTGGTTGTAGCGGAGGTAGTCGCCGAAGATCGTGAGATCGTCGCGGTGGATTTCCGCGTCGCCGTGCGCGGTGACTTCCAGGTCGCTGACGCCCTCGATCTTCTGCGCGTCGACCGTGGTCGGCGCGCCCTCCTGCGCCTGCACGGCGCCAGCGGCGGCGAGCGCTACGGCGAGCGTCGCAAGGCGATTCCGCATGGCGCGTGCGCGGAGAATTTCAGTCGACTGTTATAGAATTTTTAATGATACACGCCGACGATCGACGAGCTTCGCTCGAGCGCTGGCTGGCCGCGCGGCTGAACGGCGCGCGCTTCTCCCTCGCGCCGGCCTCCGAGGACGCGAGCTTCCGCCGCTACTTCCGCGCAACGCTCGAGGACGGCACGACCTACGTGGCCATGGACGCGCCTCCGGACAAGGAGGACTGCCGGCCCTTCATCCATGTCGCGCACCTGCTGGAGGAGGCCGGCGTGCACGCGCCGCGCGTCCATGCGCAGGACCTGCAGGCGGGATTCCTGCTGCTCGCCGATCTGGGCACGCGGACCTACCTCCAGGAGCTCAACGAGTCCAGCGCCGCGGGGCTCTTCGGCGACGCCCTCGACGCGCTCGTGCGCTGGCAGCTCGCTACGCGCGCCGGCGAGCTGCCGCCGTACGACGAGGCGCTGCTGCGCCGGGAGATGAGCCTCTTCCCCGACTGGTACATCGCGCGCCACCGCGGAATCGAATTGCAGGAAAAGCAGAGGGAGGCGCTCGAGCACGTTTTCGGCCTGCTCGTCGCGAGCGCGCTCGCGCAGCCCAGGGTCTACGTGCACCGCGACTTCATGCCGCGCAACCTGATGGTGTGCGAGCCCAATCCCGGCGTGCTCGACTTCCAGGACGCCGTGCTCGGCCCGATCACCTACGACGTCGTCTCGCTCTTCCGCGACGCGTTCCTCTCGTGGGACGAGGAGCGCGTGCTCGACTGGAGCGTGCGCTACTGGGAGAAGGCCCGGCGCGCGGGCCTGCCGGTGGCCGCGGATTTCGGCGAGTTCTGGCGCGCGCTCGAGTGGATGGGCCTGCAGCGCCACCTCAAGGTGCTCGGCATCTTCGCCCGCATCAACTACCGCGACGGCAAGCCCCGGTACCTCGCCGATACGCCGCGCTTCATCGGCTATGCGCGCGCCGTGGCCCGGCGCTACGCCGCGCTCGGGCCGCTGCTGCGTCTCCTGGACGACATCGAATGAAGGTCATGATGCTGGCCGCGGGACGGGGGGACAGGCTGCGCCCGCTCACCGACCGCATCCCCAAGCCGCTCGTCGAAGCGGGCGGCAAGCCGCTCATCGCCTGGCACCTCGAGCGCCTCGCCGCCGCCGGCTTGTGCGAAGTCGTCGTCAATGTCTCGCACCTCGGCGATGCCATCGTCGAGCGACTCGGCGACGGCCGGCGCTTCGGCCTGGCGATCCGGTACTCCCGCGAGGCCGAGCCGCTCGAGACGGCCGGCGGCATCGCGCAGGCCCTGGCGCTGCTCGGCGGGGAGGCATTCCTCCTCGTCAATT
>Ga0153915_10007647_pt1 | contig 10211 bp, 7 predicted proteins | sample Opewatmetagenome_2_FD_107003 | JGI IMG/M metagenome (GOLD analysis project Ga0153915, IMG submission 107003) | Freshwater wetland microbial communities from Ohio, USA - Open water 3 Core 3 Depth 3 metaG | ecosystem: Environmental > Aquatic > Freshwater > Wetlands | place: USA: Ohio, Lake Erie... | reverse complement strand
GTCCGCGCGTAGCTGCCGTTGGTCGCGACGTCGACGAAGGTCTTGAGCTGCCTGATGTCCATGAGATCCGGAATTGCCGTTCGGGTAATTCTGTTTTGACCGATATGACCATACCGCATAATGGGGGAGGAAGGTAGCATCGAGGAATGGCCGCCTCGCCCCACGCGCTCGCTCCAACCGGTCCCCTTGCGGGATTGCGTGTGCTCGACATCTCGACGGTCGTTGCCGGGCCCTTCGCCTCGACGATGCTCGCCGACCTCGGCGCGGAAGTGCTCAAGGTCGAAATGCCGGGTGAGGGCGACGCCCTGCGCCGGCTGGCGCCGCACAAGGATGGCGTGCCGCTGTGGTGGAAAGTCACCAACCGCAACAAGAAGGGGATCACGCTCGATCTGCGCAAGCCGGATGGCAAGGCGCTGCTCGGCCGCCTGGTCGCCGAACACGATGTGCTGGTGGAAAATTTCCGCACCGGCACACTCGACGAATGGGGGATCACCCGGGACTGGCTGCAAGGGATCAAACCGAGGCTCACGATCCTGCGTATCACCGGCTTCGGCCAGACCGGGCCCTATCGCGGCAATCCGGGTTTTGCGCGCGTGTTCGAGGCGATGAGCGGCTTTACGCGCATGTGCGGAGAGGAGGGCGGCACGCCGCTTCATCTCGGCTATCCCATTTCGGATGCGGTCGGCGGGTTGTTCGGCGCGATCGGCGTGCTCGCCGAACTGTACCGGCTGAAGAACGATCCCGCGGCCCGCGGCCAGGAGATCGATTGCGCGGTCACCGAAGCCATGATGCGCACGCTCGATTTCCTCGCCATCGAATATGACCAGCTCGGCACCGTGCGCACCTCGAGCGGCAATCGCAGCCAATATGCCGCGCCCGGCAACATCTACGCGACCTCCGACGGCAAGTGGGCCTCGATCGCAGCGTCGACCCAAAGCATTTTCGAGCGGTTTTGCGCGGCCCTTGGGCTGCAGCATCTGCTCTCGGACCCGCGTTTTGTCGACAACCCCGCGCGGGTGAAGAACTGGCAGGCGATCGATCGAATCGTCAGCGACGCCATCTCCCGCCTGACCTTGAATGAATTGCGCGAACGGCTGCATGCGCATCAGGTCGGCTTTTCGCCGATCTATGATGCGTCCGATATTTTTGCCGATCCGCACTTCATCGCGCGCCAGGCCATCGTCAGCGTGCCGGACGAGGAACTGGGCGACGTTCGCATGCAATGCGTCGTGCCGCGTTTTTCCGAGACGCCGGTTTCCGTGCGCCGCGCCGGTCCCTCGCTTGGCCAGCATAATGACGAGACCTGGGGCGCGCTCGGACTGACGGCGGAGGAGATCGCGCGGCTGCGCGCCGCTGGAACCATTTGAACAGAAGCGTTTCGGGCGAGTCGGGCAAAGCCTCGCATCAAGAAAACGCGTCAAAACAAAACCGTAGTGTTCTCGGGCGAAGTGGATACCGGTTCGCGTCAAGAAAACGCGTCAAATACAAAAGAGGGAGGGGGCGACATGCGGCGTCTGTTGATGGCAGTTACGGCACTTGTTCTGGCGCTGGGCGATGCAAGAGCTGCCGAAATCACGCGTATCCTGGTCGGATTCCCGCCGGGCCAGGCGACCGATCTGGTCGCGCGCCTGCTCAGCGAGCGTCTCAGTTTATCGCTCGGCGAAACCGTGATCGTGGAAAACCGGCCGGGGCAGGGCGGCAGCATGGCGCTGGCCTCGCTCTCGCAGTCGCCGGCCGACGGCCATACCATGGTGCTGGCGCCGCTGGCCTCGCTGGTCGTCAATCCGCATATGTACAAATCGGTGAGCTACAACACGCTCAAGGATTTTGCGCCGGTCGCCCTGGTCGCGGACCTGCCGCTGGTGCTGGTGGTCAATCCATCGCTGCCGGTGAAAACCGTGCCCGAACTCGTTGCCTATGCCAAGGCGAACCCCGACAAGCTCACGCACCCCTCGTCAGGCAACGGCACGCTGTCGCATCTCGGCATGGAAGTCTTCAAGCAGAGCGCCGGCATCACCATTCTGCATGTTCCCTATCGCGGCAGCGTGCCGGCCATGACCGATCTGATGGGCGGCATCGTCAACGTCGCCATGGACACCGTCGCCGTGACCGAACCCTTCATCCGTGACGGCAAGATGCGCCTGATCGCCAGCGCCTATTCAAAACGGATCGCTGCATTCCCGGATACGCCGACCATGGCGGAGCAGGGTTATCCGGGGATCAGCCTCTCGGCATGGCTCGGAATCGTCGTCGCCGCGGCGACGCCGCGGGAGCGGGTCGATCGTCTCGGCGCGGCCATCAACAAGATCGTCCAGTCGCCCGACGTCGTCGAGAAATTCGCCACGCTCGGAGCGCTGCCGCGCGCGCTGGGACCGAAGGAATTCGGCGCCTTCCTCGAAAGCGAGGACGCGCGCTGGGGCGCGGTCGTAAAATCGTCGGGCGTGAAGATCGAGTAGCTGGTTCGAAGTTCGGTGGCTTCATCTTTCGAGACGCGCGCAAGTGCGCGCTCCTTCAGCGATAACGGCGAAGCCGTTACGCGGGGAGTCTTTGACCCCTCATGGTGAGGAGCGCGGCAAGGCCGCGCGTCTCGAACCATGAGGCCGCGGCATGCGCCGGCATCGCTCAGCGCTTCTTCAGTGCACCGCCGCGTACATGATCTTTTCTTCGGTGGCGTCCAGCGCCGAGAATTCCTCGACCACCTTGCCCTGCCGCGACACGAGAATGCGGTCGGACAGCGCCATGATTTCGGGCAGATAGGACGAGATCATCACCACCGCCTTGCCTTCGTCGGCCAGCCGCTGGATCAGTTCGTGGATCTCGACGATCGCGCCGACGTCGACGCCGCGCGTCGGTTCGTCGAAAATGATCAGGTCCGGCTCCTGCACCAGGGACTTGGCGATGACGACCTTCTGCTGATTGCCGCCCGACAGCTCCACGACCTTGATGTCGTTGCCGGTCGCGCGAACCTTCAGTCTCTCGACCCAGCTCTTGCCGACCTTTTCGGCCTCGCGTCCGGACAGGAAGAAGCGGCCGCCGGGCAGCTTGGCGAGCAGCCCGAGATAGATGTTGCGGGCGACCGACATGGTCTCGAAGAAGCCCTCGACCTTGCGGTCTTCCGTGACATAGGCGATGCCGGCCCGCACCGCCGGCGCAGGAACGCGGTAGCGCACCGGCTTGCCGTGCAGGATCACCTCGCCGCCGTGGAAGAAATCCCGCTTGAGAACGCCGGCGACGATCTTGAACGTCTCGGTGCGGCCGGCGCCCACCAGGCCGAACACCCCGGTGATCTGCCCGGCGAACACCGAAAGCGAGTTGTTCTTGACCATCGGCGCCATCTTGAGGTTCTGCACAGTCAGGACCCGCGTGCCGGCGGGCCGCACGCTGCCCTTGCGTGAACCATAGAGCGTGTTCGACAGGTCGCGTCCAACCATGGCCTGCACGATGCGCGCGCGGTCGAAATTTGCGGCGTCGTCGGTCACGACATGCTTGCCGTCGCGCAGGATGGTGATGCGGTCGGCCAGTATCAGCGCTTCCTCGAGCGCGTGCGAGATGAACACGATCGAGACGCCGCGGCGCTTGAGGTCGCGGACGAGGTCGAAGAAATACTTCTTCTCCTCCGGCGTCAGCGTGGCCGTCGGCTCGTCGAAGATGATGACCTTGGCCTCGTGCAGCACGGCGCGCGCGATCTCGACCATCTGCTTCTTGGCGGCGCCGAGCAGGCCGACGGTGGCGGTGGGGGTGACGTCGAAATTGAGCGATTGCAGGAATTGCTGGGCGGCGATGTAGATGCCGCGCAGCCGGTTGTAGAACCGCTCCTGCCCCAGGAACAGGTTCTGCGCCACCGTCATGGTCGGAACCAGGCTGTTCTCCTGGAACACCATGGCGATGCCGAGATGGCGCGCTTCGAGCGGCGTGCGCGGCGCCGCTTCGACGCCGTCGACCTCCATCGTCCCCGAGGTGAGGGTGACGACGCCGGCCATCACCTTGGTAAGGGTCGATTTGCCGGCGCCGTTTTCGCCGACCAGCGCATGAATCTCGCCACGCCGCAGCTCGAAATCCACGTTCTCGATCGCGGGGACGCCGGCATAGAGCTTCGTCGCCTTGCGAAGCGCGAGGATGGTGTCGCTCATGCGCGCAACTCCTGCTCGATCATGGCGAGCCGCACGCGCAACAGGTGGCCCGGGCCCTTGGCGATGGCGAACAGCGAGCCGTCCATCTCGACGGCCGCCACCACGCCATGGTTGACGCCGTCGACCCTGGAATGCAGCGCGTAGAGCGGTACGCCGCCCGCATCGAGCCTGATGACGAGGCCGTAGGACCGCGGCGGCGCCCATGGCTTGACGACGCCCATGGTCTTGATGTGGGCGCCCTGCATCGGCTCGAGAAAGGACTGGCCGGATTTCAGTTTCGGCGCGATCCAGTATTCCGGGTCGATCTCCGCCATCATACGGCGCCGGTAGGCATTTTCGCGCAGCACGAATTCGACAAGCTGGGTGCGTGCCGCGAACGCGGTCAGCCAGAAACCGCCGGATGCCGGGGAAAGCCGCGAAGGATAGACCGGCAGATGTTCCAGCACGGTGCGCGGGCTTCCGTCCGCGCTCAAGGCGATCACACGGTGTCGCCAGCTTTCGCTGACGAAGAGGTCGCTGCCCGCCGCACATACGCCGAACGCATAGCGCAGCCCGGAGGCGACCGTGCGGACGCTGCCGCTGGCGAGGTCGAGGACTAGGACCCGCCCGGTGCGGCCGCGTTCCATCAAATCATGCACCCATTGCCGGTAGGGGCGCGCCGTCGAGCCGTCGGTCGCGACCAGCGTCTTGCCCGGTCCCGGCGCAAGCGCGTTGATCGCATTCATCAAGGGATCGGAGAATGTCACCGCGGCGGAGGGCGCCGCCGGCGTCGTGAATACCTGCACCTCGCGGCCCTCGAGCGCGACCGCGATGCCGCCATCCGGCAGGCAGCACAGTGCGGTGATGCTGCGGTCGAAGCGCCTGAGCTCGGTGGTGGCGGTGCCGTCGAAGCGCCGCACCGTATTGCCGTCGGCGATGTAGAGCGCCTTGCCGTCGGTGGCGAGGTCCTCGGGCGCGTCGAACTGCCCGACAATCTCGGCCTTTTCCAGGATCTGGTTGGGCTTCAACGCGCCGTCGAACGACGGCACCGTGATGGTTGCGTCACCCCGCCCCAGCAGGTGGTCGGCGAAGGTCCTCAGCGCTGCGATCACTTGCTCTTCCCCCAGCGCCGGTCGTACTGGACGAAATCGGGGTCGGCACCGCTGAGCTTGTAGCGGCCGATGCGGTTGTTGGCGATGCCGCCGAGATAGAGATAGCCGCGGTGCTCGCGCATCGAGGTGATCATCGGATGGTTGACGCCGCGCAGGTCCCAGAGCGAGTCGAGCACCTCGCCGCGCTCGTTGAACTTGATCACGCACCCGGTGTTGATATTGGGGAACAGCCACTCGTCGATCGGAACCCGCTTGCCCATCCGCTTGCGGAAGCCCGGCATCTTCCAGGCGAGATCGAGCGCGGGGCTGCGCATGCCGACCATGGCCAGCCAGTAATTGCCGTCGGACGCCAGATTGATGTTGTCGGGATAGCCCGGCAGGTTGTCGATGACCGTCTCGACCTTTCCGCTCTTCGGGCCGTCGAACCAGTAGCGCTTGATCGAGCAGCCGAAGGTTTCGGCGAACAGGATCGATTGGCCGTCGCTCGCGATGCAGATGCCGTTGGGGAATTTCAGGCCGCGCAGCACGGTGCGCGTCGTGCCGTTGTTCGGATCGTAGCAGATGATCCGGCCGTTGCCGCGCGCTTCCAGCCCGTCGACCGGCCACTCGTCCATCTCGTATCGAACGGTGGCTTCGGAAAAGAAGATGCGTCCGTCGTCGGCGATGTCGAGATCGTCCGCCAGCCGCAGCCGGCTGTCGTCGTTGACCGAGTAAAGGCTGCGGTTGGTCTCGTCGGTGACCTTCTCGACCTTGCGCTCGGGCGTGATGCGATAGAGGCCCATGCCGCCGATGCAGACGTAGAGATTATCCTTGCGATCGAACGCCATGCCGAGCGGCTGGCCGCCGATATGGGCGAACACCTCCATCTCCTGATAGTCGGGCGCCTTGAAGCGCATGATGTCGCCGTGGCGCGAACCCGCGAAGAGATTGTCGTTGCGGTCGAGGATGACGTCTTCAGGGGCCTCGATGCGGCCGAGCCCGATCAGCGTCACGTCGCGCAGCTTGTCGTTCTGCGCGAACGGCCCGCTGCCGGGCGCGGTCGAAGCCGCCGGCGCCAGCCCGTGATAGGTCGGGCTGACATAGACCTTGCTGATGATGCGGTTCCGGTTCTTCAGCCAGCGGATATCGATGGTGGCGGCGATCAGGAGGACGCCGGCCAGCACCATGCGATTGACGCCGCCGCTCACCGACAGCGTGGTCAGGCCGTTGATCACGAACAGGACGATCAGCGTTCCGACCAGCGCCTTCGCAACCGAACCCTTGCCGCCGCCGAGGCTGATGCCGCCGAGCACGGTCGCCGTCAGAACGGTTACTTCCAGGCCGACACCGACGTCGCCGCCGACCGTGCCGAGACGGGCTGCGAAAAACAGCGCGCCGATCGAGGTCAGGACGCCGCTTGCGGTGTAGCACAGCGCGACCGTGCGGCGCACCGGAATGCCCGAATTATAGGCCGAGCGGCGCGAGCCGCCGATGGCGGTGACATGCCAACCCGGCCGCAGGCGCGTCAGGAAGATGTGCCCGAACACTGCGACCACGATATAGACCAGCACGACGCTGGGAACGCCGGCGACCCCGCCACCGCCCAGGAAATTCCAGGACGGGAAGTCGGGGAAGGCGGCGGCGATCGTGTTCGAATAGTCGAACAGCAGCAGGTCGTAGGCGGAGCGATAGATGATGAGCGTGATCAGCGTGGTGATGAAGGCGCGCAGCCGCAAGTAACCGATCAGCAGGCCGTTGACGGCGCCGAGCACGGCGCCGCACACGAGCGTCGCGACGATCACCGCCGGCACCGGCCAGTCCAGGACGTTGAGGCAGAACAGCGCGCAGAAGTCGCACAAAGCGAACATCGATCCGACCGAAAGGTCGATGCCGCCGACGATGACGACGAGCGCCATGCCGAGCACGATGAAGCCGATTTCGCCGGCCTGCCGCCCGGTATCGGCGAGGCCGCCGACCGAAAGAAAGCCGGGGATCGACCGGCTCAGCAGAACCGTGATGATCAGGAGAACGATCACCGGGATCGCGGTTTCCGTCCAGCGCTTGGACAGGATTTCGCCGAGCAGATGATCCGGCCAGTAGCGGTATCGCAAACGAAGCAGCGCGTCTTGCATTGGTATTCCGGGATCGAGGGAGGAATTGCGTCGGCGCGGACGGCGCGCTTGGCTTGAGACGAGCGGCCGTGCGAAACGCACGGCCGCTCGCCGGTTTGGCGAAGGCTGCCTATTTTTTCAGGTCGCTGAGATTCCAGCAGGCGGTATCGCTGGCGGCATTCTCCTTGGTGATCGGGATCAGGGTCGTATACATCGATCCCTTGACCGATCCGGGTTTGACGCCGGAGGAGACCAGCCACTTGATCACGCCCGCCATCTGCTCGGCCTGGGTCGGCACGTCGTAGCTGAGGTTGAGGTCGAACGCGCCCGACTTGACGAGCTCGCACGCGCCCCTTCGCTCGCCGCCGCCGGAGGTCGCGACGAACACCTTGCCGGTGAGGCCCGCTTCCTTCACCGCGGCGGCGGTGCCGATATCCATGCCGTCCCAGAAGCCGACGATGCCGCAGAGGTCGGGATTCTGCTTCAGCACGGTCTGGGTGATGGCCTTGGCCTTGGCCGCATCCCAATCGGCGGCCTGGCTGGAGACAACCTTGATATCCGGATTCTTGGCCAGCACGTTTTCAACACCCTTGAGGGTGTAGGCGCTCGCCGCAGCCGACAAGGCGCCCTGGACGATCGCGATCTTGTTCGACTTGCCCTTGCAGAAGTTGACCACGGCCTCGGTGTCGCGTTCGCCGATTTCGATCCAGTTGGCGCCGACAAAGGCCGAACTGCGATAGCTCGATCCCATGTTGATCTGGATCACGTAAATGCCTTCGTTCTCGGCGCGCTGCAGCAGCTTGGCGTAGGTCTGCACGTCGGGATTGTGGATGATCATCGCCGCGGGCTTTTCGGAGATCAGCGTCGTCACCGCCTGCGCGCCGGCGTTGGTGCTCCAGTTCGGATCGCGGACGATCACCTTGACGCCGTAGGGCTCCAGTTCCTTCTTGACGCCCGCGAACCAGCCCTCGGTTAGGTCGAAGTTCATTGCGACCGGCACGTAGGCGACCGTCTTGCCGGCGAGCGCCTGCTTGAAGGCGCCTTGAAACGGCTCGTCGAGGCCTTTCTGCGCCAGCGCCGGCGAGGCCACTGCCGCAGTCAGGCCAAGCCCGAACAGCATGGTCTTGAGTGTTGTCTTTCCAAATAGCGTCATGTCTTCCTCCCGTTTATTGATTGAGTGTCAGCTCTTGTTTGAGCGTGATGGCTTCGGATCATGCCCTAGATGTCGCCTTGTTGCGCCGTCTCCTCGTTGCGCGGGTTCAGGAAGGAATCCGCGATCACCGCGGCCAGAAGCACCACGCCCTTGACGAGATTCTGGCCGGAATAGGAGACGTCCATGATGGTCATGCCGTTGAGCATGGTGCCGATCAGCAGCGTTCCGATGACGACATTGAGCACGCCGCCGCGCCCGCCCGACAATCCGATGCCGCCCAGCACGACCACCAGGATCACGTCGTAGATCAGCGTCGAATTGAAGATGCGCGTCGGCATGCTGTTGACGGATGCCGCCATGATCAGGCCCGCCCCGCAACCGATCAGCGCCGCCAGCACGTATTGCAGCACGATGATCGGCCGGGTGGGGATGCCCGTGACCCGCGCGCCGTTGGGATTGTCGCCGATCGCATAGATGTAGGCGCCGAGCCGCGTCCGCCGCAGGAAGAAGGCGACCACGATGCAGAACAGCGCGAACATCACGATCGGCATCGGTATGCCGAGCAGGTTGCCCTGTCCGAGCTTCTCGAATCCGTCGAGCCCCGGGCTCCACTGCACCACATCGAGCTTGAAAAGCGCCGCCTGGCCGAGGCCCGCGAGGAATAATCCCGACGCCAGGGTGGTGAACAGCGACGGCACCTCGGCGTAGGCGATCAGCCATCCGTTCACGAGCCCGAACACGGCCGTCAATGCAAAAGCCGCGGCGAGCGAGGCCGGCAGCGAGTGACCGTCCTGGACCATTTGCAGCACGAGCCCCGGCGGCACCGCCAGAGCCGCGATCAGCGAAATGTCGATGCCGCGCCCGATCACGACGATCGCCATCGCAAGGCCGAGGATGCCGAGCACCGCCACGTTTTGCAGCAGCGTCAGCATATTCGCGGTTGATAGAAAGCCGGGGAGGATAAGCGCGAAGACGGCAAACAACGCCGCAAAGACCGCAAATACGATTCCCTGCTGCCCGAGACTCCTGATTCCCATCCCGACTTCTCTTCTTCGTTCTTTGCCGCGGATGTTGGCGCGCTTTGATCGCCAATGCAAGCGATCACATGCGAGCCGGTGTCGTGGCGCTGTCGACACGGCGCAGGCCGCTTCGCGAAATATTCCGCGCGGAGAAACGCAAAAATCTGCAGGGCCCGATATTCGCGTCGCGCGGGGAGGCAGGTTGTGTGACAGGCCGCCCCTGTCAGGATTGGCGAAAGTAAGGCCTGCTCTTCAAGTTGGGGAAGACGACCGGCGAGGCCATCAGGATGGCCCCGACGACAAAGGCGCGAACGATCTCGCCGGCGGCGGCGCGGGCCGGCGCGTGGATTTTGCATTCACGGAACGACGGTGACGGCGCAAGGTGCGAGGCTGACAAGCTTCTGGGAGACACTGCCAAGCAACAGGCCGGCCAACTGGCCGCGACCGCGCCGGCCCAATACGATCATCTCGACCGAGTTGCCGGTGGCGATATCGATCAACGATTGGGCAACATCGCCCGAGCCCGTCCGAAGTTCGATCCGGGATATGCCGAGGCGGCGGGCGCGGGCTTCGGCGCCCTTCAGCATCTTGGTCGTCAATGTCTCCAATACATCGCCGATGCTTCCCTCGATACGCGCCAGTTGCCGCGCCTCCTCTGTCAATTGGCCATCGGCAACGGTCACGATCAAGAGATCGCCCGCTACCGCCTTGGCGAGTTCTGCCGCCAG
>Ga0153915_10007646_pt1 | contig 10211 bp, 11 predicted proteins | sample Opewatmetagenome_2_FD_107003 | JGI IMG/M metagenome (GOLD analysis project Ga0153915, IMG submission 107003) | Freshwater wetland microbial communities from Ohio, USA - Open water 3 Core 3 Depth 3 metaG | ecosystem: Environmental > Aquatic > Freshwater > Wetlands | place: USA: Ohio, Lake Erie... | reverse complement strand
TTGGGGGTGGAGAGATCCCTTTTTTGAGATTTTTTAGGGGCCTGGGCGGATAGCGCGGGGCCTATTGAATCTCGGCGCAAATTGCCTTGCATTTTGGGGAGGGCGTTGGTATATTGGGCGACAAGAGATTTCCCATCCCCAGTTTTCGTTGCTCGCATCCCTGTTCTGTAACAGGCACGGCAGGAATTGGTGTCTGCTGCACGCTGGTTGTGTGTGTTCCCTGGTGAGGTACTGGTCCCCCTTAACATACAGTTGGTGAGGCAAGAAGCATCCTTCCCGTGTTGCGATCATACCTGGCAGATCTGGGGAGTTTCACTCGCATATCTGCGGTACTCAACGGAAGAATAACTAACAGCACTGCTCAGATTTCGGAGAGACCATGTCAGTAAAGAGCACAACTCTGGAAAACGGCACCGTTGGCCTCGTGGAGGTCAAGGGCTCACTTGTAGGGGGGGAGGAGACGGATGAGCTGAGAAGGCACATCTCGGACTTTGTGCAGCAGGGGAACAAGAAGCTTGTGATCGATCTCAGCAAAGTAACTTACCTGAACAGCACTGCCATCGGCTTGCTGGTATCGACGCACACGACCTACTCACGCAACAAGGGACGTCTAGTCCTGTGCGGGATCAATAAGAACATCAACAATATCTTCGTTATCACGAAATTGACGATGGTGTTCGAGGTTGCGGATTCGGCGCAGGAGGCGGTCAAGGCACTCTCCGTGGGGTAGTCTTCTGGCGAGACATTTTCACAGTCATCGGTCGTTGCTTGTCATCTCTTCTCACTTCATTTACTAGGTAAGGAGTTCATCGATGAAGCAGTCCATCTTCCTCTCTGTCGTGATTGTGGCGACCCTCGCAGTTGCGATATGCCTCTACATGTTCATCCTTGGGAATCCCTCGAATTTCAAGGATGGCGCGAACCGCGAGCAGCCAATCACCTTGATGGGTACGGTCTATACGGGCGGTATCGTTGTTCCCATCCTGATCACATTGACCCTCATGGATTTCACGCTCGTGTTTGAACGCCTCTTCTCGCTGAAGAAAGCCGCAGGGCGTGGTTCGGTGACCGGCTTTCTGAAGAATGTGCAGAGCCATCTCATGGCGGGAAAGATTGATGATGCGATTCGCGCGTGCGATACCCAACGGGGTTCCGCGGCAAACATCATCCGAACGGGTCTGGAACGATACAAAACGATCGTGGCTGACAAGGGTCTCGATCCTGAGAAGAAGATGGCTGAGACCCAACGAGCAATTGAGGAGGCAACCAGTCTGGAGACGCCGCTGCTGGAACGCAACCTTATTGCCCTTTCGACGATTGCTTCGATTGCCACCATGTTCGGCCTCCTGGGAACGACGATCGGTATGATCCGTGCGTTCACCGCTCTTGCCAAAGCAGGTGGTGCACCGGATGCCATTCAGTTGTCGATCGGTATTTCCGAGGCATTGGTGAATACGGCCCTCGGTCTTCTCGCCGCCATCATCGGGATTGTAGCGTACAACTACTTTGTGACCAAAGTTGACAACTTCACCTACATGATCGATGAGGCCAGCTACAACGTCGTGCAAATCTTGAACACGAAGACAACTGCATAGCAGGGAGAACACTCGATGCCAAAGTTCAAACCCAAAAGGCTCGGTGTCAGAATCGATATGACGCCTCTGGTGGACGTGGCGTTTCTCCTTCTGACGTTCTTCATGTTGACCACGCAGTTTCGTCCGGAGGAGGCGGTCACCATTGCCTTGCCGTCGTCCCACTCGGAGTTCAAGTTGCCGGAGTCCGACGTGCTGACAATCCTCCTGAGCAAGGACGGTCGCATCTTCATGAACCTTGATTCACAGCTTTTGCGAAGGCGCATCTTCGGCAAGGATAATGAGCTGAAGGCGGGTATCGAAGTTACGAAAACTCAGCTCACCGATCTGCTGGTACAGGCCCGTACGGCAAATCCCAAGCTGCGAACCGTGATCAAGGGGGACAGGGACGCCGAATTCGGCGTGGCTGAAGACGTTATGGACATCTTACAGAAAACCAGAATCACACGCTTCAATCTGGTGACGGATCTTACGCGTGGAACCCAATGAGCACCGAAGGAGGTGATGAGTCATGTCCGGTGGTGGCGAATTAGGCGCCCCTGAAACGCGGCGCAAGGGAAAAAAGAAAAAGGTACGCCGCTTAGGTATCCGCATCGATATGACACCGCTCGTCGACATAGCATTCCTGCTGTTGACGTTCTTCATGTTGACAACGTCGATGTCTCGGCCCCAGACGATGGAAATAAACCTTCCCCCTGATGATAAAGTGAAGGTGGAGATTGCCGAATCGAATCTTCTCACGCTCCGGATCAACGAGAAGGGGGATATCTATTGGAATGTCGGTATTGAGAAGCCTCAAAAGGTCGAGCGCGCGAATCTTACTGCCTTCCTGAAGGAGCGCGCCCAGACAAATCCGAAACTTGTGGTACTGCTGAAGTTTGACCGCGCCGGGAAGTATAGCAACATGGTGAACATCATCGATGAATTGAATTTGGCAAGCATCTCGCGCTTCAGCATCGGCCACATGGATGACGCAGATAAGGCCTTGCTTGCCAAGGCGATGTCCTGACAGTGCCGCTGAGCAGGCTGCCGCCAGGGAACCCGTGATCATCGTAGAGCCTTTGTCTTCTGCGTGCTGGCTGGTCGCACGCAACACCGCGCGCGAGGAAGGTTGAAAAGATGGGGAAGGAGCGTCTCAGCACCTTCCCCATCAGAGTTTAAAGAGAATGAATCCGACCACCTCATCTGTCCTTCGCTACACTATCCTGGTGATCTCAATACTGGCCATGGTGTTTGGTATATTGGTCATGGCGGGCATCCTTGTGCCCAGATCTGTACCGGGAAACTTTGGCATATTGTTTGGGGTCGTAATATTCTTGTATGGCCTCTATCGCTTTGTGATCGCCTTTTTTCGGAGGCCTGGGAGATGAGTGTATGAAGCATCGAGCGTCCTGTCTGATCCTTATGGTGTCCCTGCTCGCTGTCACCGGGTGTGAGGAACAGAAACCGAAAGGGTCCACCACCCGTGGATCGGTATCGATTGAATGTGATGAGTCCATTGCGCCGGCGATGGAGGCGCAATGCGATGAGTTCCAGCGGACCTATCCTGACGCCCACGTGCGCATGCGTGTGGCGGAGGCGCGGGAGGCGATTGCAGATTTCTTCAACGACAGTGTGCGGGTTACTGTCATCGGGCGTGAACTCAATGCCGAGGAACGAAAAGCACTACAAATCGCTAAGGTGGATGTACAAGAATTCAAGATTGCCTTGGGCGGAGTTGCCGTGATTGTCAACAAGAAGAACCCGGTGACCGAACTTCGCTTGGGCCAGCTCGACAGCATTTTCACCGGTGCCTTGACGCGCTGGGTGGGTGCGCGAAAGCCCATCGAAGTGGCAATCGGGAATGTTAATTCGAGTACCAACGAGGTGTTCCGCACGATCGTGATGAAAGGGAAGCAGTATACTGCGGAGGCGACCCCGTTCTCATCAAGCAAGCGACTGGTTGAGTTCGTCCAAAATGCGCCGAACGCAATTGGGATTGTCGGACTAGGCTGGTTGCGCGGGTTGGAGGAACAGGTTACGGTCGTGGCCGTCGGAGACCCGAACAGTCGCCCTGACACGACGCGGCCATATGGGGAGTTCTACAAGCCCTACCAAGCGTACATCCATCAAAAATGGTATCCGCTGGCCAGACCGCTCTTCATTTATACTCGGGAGCTGTCGAATCTTACGGTGGGTTATGGGTTCATTGCGTACCTTACAAGCGCGCAGGGGCAGCAGGTATTCCTGAATAATGGGCTGGTTCCTGTGACCATGCCTGTGCGTATTGTCAATCTCACATCAGAACAGGTGAAGCCACGATGAAACACGCAACGCTCTGGATCCTCCTTCTTGCCAGCGTCCATGTCGGATCAGCGCAGGATTACTTCAGCAAGGCGAAAGTCGCCCTCGGCGCTGGCGATACTGCTGCCGCGGTTCAGGGTTTCCAGGATGCGGTGAAGGCAAGTCAGAAGGCGGCAGAAGCCAACTACTACCTTGGTGCTATTGCCTATGCGCGTCACAAAACGGATGATGCCCTTGGGTATCTTCAAGCGGCGGCAAGGATCAACGACGAGAACGTGGATGTGTTAAAGCTCCTTGGCGAATTGTACATGAAGAACAAGGATGTACCGTCGGCATTGAGCCAATACCGCAGGGCTGCACGCTTCGCACCCAAGGATCCCTCCGTTGCTACAGGGTATGGCGTGGCGCTTCTTGCGGCCGATTCCGTAGATGCGGCAATCGTTTCGCTGACGCGTGCAAAAGAGTCTGCTCCCAATGATCCCCAGGTGTATGAGGCACTCGGCGACGCCTACATAAAGCAACGCGTTACCTTCTCGGCCGTGGAAAACTACCAAAAGGTACTTGAGTTCCAGCCCCAAAATATCGGGGTGCTGCTAAAAATTGCGAGGGCGTATCTGAAAAACCGTCAGTATACCGATGCGGTGCGGTCGTTCGATGCCGTTATTGCGCTGGATTCGTCAAATGCGGATGCGTACCGCGAACCTGGTGATATTCTTTTGAGGGCAAAGCAGTATAAGCGCGCGGTTCCGTACCTTCAGAAATACGTTGCTCTGAAACCTCAATCGGTACAGGGCTGGGATCTTTACTCCAAGGCGCTCTTTGGCGCAGAAGATTACCCGAGTGCGGCTACGGCCGCGCAAAAGACGCTACAGCTCGATTCCAGCTCCGTGGATGTGTGGCGCATTTATGCGCATTCGCTGGTGGAGGTTAAGGACTTTGCGAATGCTCCGGTAGCCTTTGCAGGTTTGGAGAGAAGAAAAGCAATCCAGCCCGAGGACTACACCAAACTCAGCAAGATGTACTTCAGCCTCAACCAGGAAGACAAGGCGCTGGAGTACGGTTTGAAGGCCATTGCCGCCGATTCGACAAACTGTGATCCGTATTTCGACCTGGGTTTCATCTACATGAAAAAGCAGGATTTTGCGAAAGCGGCGGAGATGTTCGAAAAGAAACTTGTGTGTGACCCCCGGTCGGTTAGCTCCTACATCAATGGTGGGGCTTGCTACATGCAGTTGAAAAACTACAGCCGTGCGCGAGAGCTGTTCATGAAGTCGATTGAACTGAAATCAGACTTCCTGCAAGGACACCTGTGGCTCGGGCGGTACTATGCGCAGGTAGATTCGTTCGATCTCGCCCAGCAACGCTACGAGGAAGTGATTCGGATCATTGGCGATCAAACCGGCAAGTACAAACGAGAGTTCGGCGAAGCGAATGCTCTGCTTGGCTCACTCTATTTCAGCAGGAGGCAGTACGATCGCGCGATGAACTCGTTTAGGAACGCGACCGAAAGCGGCAGTGAGCAGCTCATGTGGGGGCAAGCGGTCCTCCAGACCATTGACGTGCAAAATGACACGCCTGAGGAAATGCGGAGGAAAAACGAAGACGCTGTCCGACACTTCAGACGCGCCGCTGAACTGGAGCCTGGCTTGTCACAAGCGCACTACTGGCTTGGTGAGGGAATCCTCCGACTGAGAATCCCCGGCGAGGACGAAGACAACAAGAAGCTGAAGGAGGAGGCCTGCAGCGAGTTCAAGAAGGCGCTGCGGCTGGATCCCCGCAACCCCGACATCACCAAATCTATGGAGCGCGTTGGCTGTCAGTGAGGACTGGACTTCGCGCGCAGGTCCACTCCGTTTACGTAAGGCCGTTCTGAAGATCACCACCGGAACGGCTTTTACATTTTGTGGGCGGTTCGGGAGGGGAGAAAAGGTGTCCGATAACGCAGTGGGAGAATGAACCTTGATGCGAAAGAGCAGGAGAAACGTCGACATTCTCGCTATTCGTTCGGTGCGAGCACTTCTGGCAATGATTGCCCTGATGTGCTGGGAACCGCGGGAGCTCCCGGGGCAATCCCTTTTTCCCCTCGATACGCTGACCAGACGAAGCCGATTGTATGATGTCCTTCACTACAAACTGGAAGTGGCGTTTGACGAAGACCACCGGAAGGTCATCGGAACGACCTCGATCACCGTGACACCGCTGCGGCCTCGATTGGACTCGATGGTACTCGATGCCGTGAACCTCGGCGTGGATTCTGTGGTCTTGTCTGGAGGTACGCGGCTGCGATGGACGAGTGCCGGGGCCACACTGGCCGTACAGTTCCCGGCGCCGGTGCCGTTTGGTGATACGGTAACAGTGGCAGTGAGTTATTCCTGTGTGCCGGAGCGCGGCCTCTACTTCCTGAGACCGGACAGCAGCAACCCGAAGAGACATGAGCAGATCTGGACCCAGGGGGAGGATATGGAGAACCGATATTGGTTCCCCTGCTATGACTACCCCAACGACAAGGCAACCTCGGAAGTCGTTGCCACGGTGCGTGACGAGCTTGTCGTGGTTTCAAATGGTAGGCTGGAGGGCGTGTCGGAAGATCGTGGCAAGAGAACCAAGACATTCCACTGGAGGGAAACACTGCCGCATTCTTCGTATCTGATTGTGCTGGTGGCAGGAGAGTATGCGGTACTCCAGGATCAGTACCAGAAGATCCCGCTGCTCTACTATGTGTACAAGGAACAGGTGGAGGATGCCCGGCGGACGTTCGCCAAAACCGGGGAGATGTTGGAGTTCTTTGAGAAGACAATAGGGATCTCCTATCCGTGGGAGAAACTCGCCCAGATTATCATCGATGACTTCATGTGGGGTGGAATGGAGAACACGTCGGCAATAACTCTCAATGCAGTGACAATTCTAGACCGGCGTGCGGACTTGGACTTTTCAAGCGATGACGTTATTTCTCACGAGATCGCACATCAATGGTGGGGAGATCTTGTGACCTTCAGAGACTGGCCGGACATGTGGCTGAGCGAGGGGTTTGCGGACTACTTCGAAGCGATGTTCAAGGAGTATGACAAGGGTCTGGATGAGTTTCAATACGAACGGATGCAATCGGCAATAGCGATCAGGCGTGCGGAAGAGATTCTCGGACGAAAACCAATCGTGAGTCAAGGAGGGTTCACGGCTAACACTTATGCTAAAGGTGGCTGGGTGTTGCATATGCTGCGTAACATGCTGGGGGACGAAACATTCTTGCGGGGACTGCGATACTATCTCCGTGGGCATGAGTTCCAGTGTGCTGATACGCATGAGTTGGAGCGAGCAATCGAGGATGCCACGGGTTGGAATCTTGATTGGTTCTTTGAGCAATGGGTGTACAAAGCAGGGTATCCCCAGCTGGAGGTGTCTCGGTCATGGGATGCGGACAGAGGGGTCCTCAGCATCAGGGTGAGGCAGAAACAGGAGATGGATAGCCTGTGTGGAGTGTTCAAGTTCCCTCTTGATATCGAGTGCAGAACAAAAGCGGGGAACAAACTGGTGTCGGCGTGGATCGACAGCGCCGAGCAAACAATCATGATACCGCTTGATGCGGAGCCGCGAATGGTGATCCTCGACAAAGGACAGAAGATACTGAAGAGCCTTACAATGGAGAGATCAATTGGGGAGCTCGTTGAGCAGCTGCGGCAGGCGGATGAGGTGAATGATAGGGTGGAGGCTGCGCAGGAGCTTCGTCGGTTCGGAAGGGACGAGGGGGTATTTGATGCATTGGCTCGCGCGGCGATGACCGATCGCTTTTGGGGTGTGCGACGTGAGGCAACGGTGTCGCTGGGTGTGCTAAAAGATGACCGGCTGAAAGATACGCTCTTTGCAATCTATAGCGATCCTGATGCGCGAGTGCGTCACGCGGCAGTGGCTGCACTTCAGCAGATGGAAGGTCCGGAGGTAGGGAAGTTTCTGGAACGCGCTGCTGAGACGGACTCGAGTTACCTGGTTGTGGGGTCTTGCATTCGGGGCCTGGCGAATGTGGATTCGACGCGAGCCATGGAAATGGCGTTGCGATTTGTGGAGGGTGAATCCTACCGTGATATCCTCCGCAGGGCATGTCTGTCGGTGATGCGGCAGACACGAGACCCCCGTGCCCTATCGTGCGGAATCAAATATGCCGACGCTGGTTTTCCTGTGGATATTCGGGCGGATGCCGTGAAAATCATCGTCGGGTTGGGGAAAGAAGATCTAGCGGCAAGAACCCTGCTTATGAAATTGGTTGCCGATCCTGCTTCATCTGTACGTGTGGAAGCGGCAAGGGGCTTGGGAGGGTGGGGTGGGGATGAGTGCAATGCGGTTCTGGAGCAAAGGAAGCTTGTTGAGCCGGATCAGGAAGTCCTCAAAGTCATTGATGAGGCGCTCACCCACGTCGGGGAGAGTGAAGCGAAATGATTGGCTATCCCACCTGGGCCCACCCGCCAGTGGTCCCCTGCCTCAATAATCCATTACTCTGTAAGTAGTTACGAGAAACCAAGGCAAAGGCCATATGCGACGTGGCAAGATTGAAACCCACCGGCAGTTCGAAAAGGAAATGGTCCCCCATATGGATCAACTGTACGGATACGCGTTCTACCTGACAGGAAACCGGGAAGAAGCAAATGACCTCATTCAGGAAACCTATCTCAAGGCCTACCGGTTCTTTGATAAGTTCGAACAGGGAACAAATGCCAAGGCTTGGCTCTACAGGATCATGCGCAATACCTACATTAATGAGTACAGGCGGGTGCAGCGTCTGCCAGATATGATTGAATACGACGAGCAGACATCAGCATTCCAATTCCTGCCACAGCCGTTTGATGCAACCAACGATCTGAGGGAGAAAATCGATAAGCATATGTTTGATGACGAGCTTACCACAGCAATCTCAGGGTTGCCTGAGAAATTCAAAAGCGTGATCGTGCTGCGTGACGTGGAGGACCTACCGTATGAGGAAATTGCTGAGGCGCTCGAGGTACCTGTTGGAACGGTCAGATCCCGTTTGCACAGGGCGCGCGCGTTGCTTTTTAAGCAGTTGAAAGGCTATGCCAAGTCGCGCGGTTACGAGGTTGAAGAACGCTACGAGTCAACCGACTACGCACTTGCGAGTTAGCCAAGGTGCACCATCTGAAGGAGTGACCGTATGATTGCTGCGGTAGCTCCCCAAATGATGTGACTGCCGGTATCGTAGTACCATACTTCATGCGTTCTCCCCTGTACGTTCCTCAGTTCCATCCTTCCTTTTCCCCCTTTAGCGAAAAATTGCACGGGTACCTGGAACACCTCATCAACTTCATCAGTATTGATCGCTAAGGGAGGTAACGCTGCGACCCATCCTACCACGGGTGTGATGACGAAGCCGGTTGGCGTCGCGAGATCACCCAAAAGCCCCAGAACCTCAACGGCCTCACGGGGTAGACCGATCTCCTCGTATGCTTCGCGCAACGCAGTCTCGACGATGCCTGCATCCGCCTGATCGATCACGCCTCCCGGAAAAGAGATCTGACCTTTGTGGGTCTCGACGTGCTCTGTCCGTTTTGTGAACAAGAAGGTACAGCCGTTCGTTGTCATGACGATCGGCACAAGTACGCTGGCACGCTGCAGCCCGTGGGAAGGAATTTGCACGGACCTGCCAGCATGCAGGGAATCGCGCACCAGGCGTCGGAACGTTGCACCATCCATACGCTCAAGATATCAAAGAGCCGGGCAAGACGCAAAGGCGGATGTTGAAGATAGCGGGCAGGCTTGCTATATTATGAAGACAAAGTGGCCGGTGTGCATCGACCGGGCTTCAACGACCAGGAACGTCGAGGGACTGGCAAGAGATATTCACTATGGAATGGAAGTAGAATATGGTTGTGAAGAAACTCTCCATCAGGGGGATGAACTGCAATCATTGTGTTATGGCAGTGCGGAATGAACTTTCCAAAATCCCCAGCCTTACCGTCAAGGATGTAACCATCGGTTCAGCGCTCGTGGAATATGACGAGAAAAAGGTTACACCGACGGAAATCGCTGCTGCTGTAAACGAAGCCGGCTACACGCTCGTGGGCTAATCGGTCCTCTTCCCCCGATTGCGTGGTGAATCAATGGCAGACCCAACTGACATATCGCCCGTTGTGCAGACGCTTACCCTGCCGGTAGAGGGGATGACCTGCGCAAGTTGCGTGCTGCGGGTCGAAAAGGCACTCAAGAAAGTAGAGGGAGTTTCCAGAGCGTCGGTGAATCTGGCGACAGAAAAAGCCACCGTCGCATTCGACCGTTCGCGCACAACACTGGAACAGCTCAAGGCTGCAGTTGCCGATTCCGGCTATCGTCTGGTGG
>Ga0153915_10007645_pt1 | contig 10212 bp, 9 predicted proteins | sample Opewatmetagenome_2_FD_107003 | JGI IMG/M metagenome (GOLD analysis project Ga0153915, IMG submission 107003) | Freshwater wetland microbial communities from Ohio, USA - Open water 3 Core 3 Depth 3 metaG | ecosystem: Environmental > Aquatic > Freshwater > Wetlands | place: USA: Ohio, Lake Erie... | reverse complement strand
GCGCGCGATCGACAGCACGCCCACGGCACCATGGCGGTCGATACGGATGTGTTTCATCAGCAGATCCTCGGTAGGAGCTCACCCTCGGCTTCGCCCAGCAGGCGGCGGCCGAAGCCAGTCTCGACGATGACGGAACCAGGACGCTCGGTGATGCACTCGCCGACGATCGCGGCATGGCGGCCGAGAGGATGCGAGCGGAGTGCATCGAGTACGGCATCGGCAAGCTCGGGTCGGACGCCGAGCACGGCCTTGCCCTCGTTCGCGACGAGCAGCGGATCGATGCCGAGGAGCTCGCCGGCGGCGCGTACTTCATCACGCACGGGCACCGCGCGTTCATCGATGATCACGCCGACGCCACTCTTGTCGGCCATCTCGTGGAGCGCGCTCGATAGGCCTCCACGCGTCGGATCCTTCATCGCGACGATGCCGCTCTCGCCGACGGCCAGCGCGCGACGCACGAGGTTGTTGAGCGGCGCGACATCGGACTGCAGCGCGGTCGCGAGGGCGAGCTCGCCACGCGTTGCGAGGATCGCCAGACCGTGGTCGCCCATCGTGCCGGTCACGATGATCCGGTCACCGGGGCGCAGCCCGTTATCGGGAACGATCCGCCGCGTGATGCCGATGCCCGTCGTCGTGATCACGATCTGGTCGAGCTCGCCGTGGCGCATCACCTTCGTGTCGCCGGTGACGATCGTCGTCCCTGCCTCGGTGCATGCGGCGCGAATCGACGCCCAGATCCGTTCGAGGTCATCACGCGCGAAGCCGTCCTCGATGATCGTCGCGCAGGTCAGCGCGAGCGGGTCGGTCGCGCCCATCATCGCGAGGTCGTTGACCGTGCCGCACACCGCGAGCTTGCCGATGTCGCCACCCGGGAAGAACAGCGGCGACACGACGTGAGAGTCGGTCGTGATCACCAGCCACGTATCGTTGCCGATCGGCAGCGCTGCACCGTCGTCCATCGCCGACAGGCCGATGCCGCCGGCGACCTGACCGAAGCCGGTCGCGAAGATCTGCTCGATCAGCGAGCGCATCGCGCTGCCGCCCGCTCCGTACTTGATCGAGATCTTGTCGTCGACGAAGCCTGGATTCCTCATGCGCGCCTCCGGATCTGACGGAGGTCGGGATGGCCGCCGTACTGATGCCAGATCTTGCAGGTGCCCTCGCTCGAGACCATGCACGCACCGACGGGCGCATCCGGCGTGCATTGCGTCCCGAACAGCGGGCAATCATGCGGTGACGCGATGCCCGCCATGATGTCGCCGCACTGACACTGCTGGACGAGCGCCGCGGGCGCGTGATCCCACAGCGCTGCGAGGTCGATGTCGAACCGGCGCCGTGCATCCCACGCCGAGAACTCGTCACGGAGCCGCAGGTTGCCGTTCGGCACGTGCGCGATGCCGCGCCACCGTCCGCCCTGCGGCTCGAACACGCGCCACAGCCGCTCCTGCGCCGCGAGATTGCCGTCTCGCGTGACGCAGCGTGGGAACGCGTTCTCGACGCGCGCCTCGCCGTCGGCGATGAGCTCGACGAGCCGCACGAGACCGGCGAGGATGTCGAGTGGTTCGAATCCCGCGACGACGACCGGCACGCGATGGCGCTCCACGAAGCGCTCGAACACGCCGTAGCCGGTGATCGTGGCAGCGTGACCTGCGGCGAGGAAGCCTTCGATCTTCGATCCCGGCATCTCGGCCACGATCTCCATGACCGGCGGGATGTACTTGTGCGCGGACAGCACCGAGAAGTTCTGCGGTGGACCCGCGAGCACCACCGCGGCCGTCGCGACCGCTGTGGTCTCGAAGCCGGACGCGAAGAACACGAGCTCTTCGTCGAGCGTCTTCGCGAGCTCGGCCGCCTGGGCGACACCATAGACGACATCGATCTTGCCGCCCTGCGTGCGCGCATCGGCGAGCGACATCGACGTGCCCGGCACGCGCAGCATGTCGCCGTACGTCGCGATGCGAACGCCTTGCCTGGCGAGTGCGACTGCCTCGTCGACCTCGGGAACGTCCGTGACGCAGACGGGACAGCCCGGTCCCATGATCACGTCGAGCTCCGAGGGGAACGCCGCGCGCAGGCCGAACTTCGCGATCGCCTGCTCGTGACTTCCGCACACGTGCATGACGGTGACCGGCGTGCGTCCGATCCGGCGTGCGTGATTCTCGAGAGCCCCGCGCAGCGCCGTGGCCCGTGCCGGGTCGCGGAACTTCAGCTGGACGAGGTCGTTCATTTGCGTTCCTCGACCGCTGCGAGCTCGCCGCGTACATCGAGTGCCATCAGGTCGTCGCGATCGGCGCGCTTGATCAGCTCCTCGTAGAGCAGCAGCGTCTCGCCGATCTCCTCGGCCGGAATCCGTCGGATCGCGAACCCGACGTGGTTGAGGACGTAGTCACCCGGTTCGACCGGCGCGTCGACGACGTCGAGCCGGATGGGCTTGGTCACGCCCCAGAAGTCGACGATGGCGATGTCGCCGTCGATCGATACGACCCGACCTGGGACGCCGAGACACATGAAGAGGGCCAGTGCATCAGCTGTGCCGCCGTGCGATGGCGTCGGCGACCATCGCCTGACCCAGCGCAATTCCTCCATCTCCGGGTGGGACGTCTCCGTGGACGTGGACATCGAGGTCGGCGAGGCCGCGGGCGACGCCCTCCGCGAGCCGTGGGTTGTGGAAGGCGCCGCCGGTCAACACGACCGGGAGCCGGCCATGTTCCGCGACGGCCGCGCGAACGCGGTCGATGGTCGCGGCGATCAACGAGTCGTGGAATCGCGCCGAGATGATCGGCGCAGGCACGTCCGCGACGAGGTCCGCGATGACCCCGCAGACGAGCGGCCGGAGATCGATCTGATTGCCATCGAGCGACGTCGGATACCTGCCGTGATCACCTTCGGCAGCCGCGAGGTTCAGCGCCACTGCCGTCTGGCCCTCGTACGTCGCGACCGTGCGGCCCAGCGCCAGGGCCCCGATCCCGTCGAAGAATCGACCGACGCCCCGTGCGAGCGGCGCATTGACGTCGCCGCGGACCATCCCGCGGACGAGATCGATGGATGTCCCCGGAACGCCGGCGAACAGCGGCAGCCTGGCGATCGGCGCGGCGTCCTCACCGAGAGCGTCGTCGACGAGTGCCAGCGCGATGCGCCACGGCTCGCGGATCGCGACGTCGCCGCCGGCGAGCGGCACCGGGCGGAACGTCGCGAGGCGACTGAAGCCCTCGAAGCGCGCGAGCAAGATCTCGCCGCCCCACGCAGTTCCATCCGTTCCCCAGCCGGTACCGTCGTACGCAACGCCGATGACCGGTCCGGCAAGTCCGTGCTCCGCCATCGCGCTCGCGACGTGCGCGTGATGATGCTGCACCGCGACGAGACGCGCGTTGCTTGCGCGATTCCGCGCGTATTGCGTCGACAGATAACCGGGATGCAGATCGTGCGCGATCACCGCAGGCTCGACGCGAAGGATCTCTTCCATGCGAGCGACGGCCGCTTCGAAGAACTCGAGCGCAGCCACGTTCTCGAGGTCACCGATGTGTGGGCCGAGGTACGCACTGTCCCCGGTCGCGATACAGAACGTGTTCTTCAGCTGCGCGCCGACGGCGAGCACCGGCGTCGCCACCGCGTGTGCGAGCGCGATCGGCCGAGGCACGTAGCCGCGCGATCGCCGCAGCAGCGTCGGCTTGCCCGCGATCACGCGCGCGACGGAGTCATCGCACCTCGTCGCGATCTCGCGATCGTGAACGAGCAGCGCATCGGCGATCGCAAGGCCCGGCGTTGCCGGGCCGCGCAGCAACGCGGAAGCGTTGCGGAGGTCGATCGAGCGGAGGCGGGCGACCGCCTCGTCGTTGCTCGCGCAGATCGGTTCATCCGAGGGATTCGCGGATGTCATCACGAGCGGCCGCTGGACGAGCCGCATCAGCAGGTGATGCAGTGGCGTGTAGGGCAGCATGAGGCCGACGAGCTCGGTGTCAGGCGCGATCTCCTTCGCGAGCTTCGTCCCGGAGCGGCGCTGCACCAGCACGATCGGTCGCTCCGTCGATGCCAGCAGCGCTTCTTCGGCGGGTGACAGGTGCGCGAACACGCGGGCCTGCGCGAGGTCCGCGACCATCACGGCGAATGGCTTCTCGTCGCGATGCTTGCGAGCGCGCAGCGTCGTGATGCTCGCCGAGCTCGTCGCATCGCAGGCGAGGTGAAATCCACCGAGGCCCTTGATCGCGACGATGTCACCGCGCGCGATCAGCACCGCGGCGCCGCGCAGCGGATCCGGGACCGGGATCGGAATGCCGGTTCGATCCCACAGCGCGAGCTTGGGCCCGCACACCGGGCACGCGTTCGGCTGCGCGTGAAACCGATGATCGCGCGGATCGTCGTACTCGCGCTGGCAGTCCGGACACATGATGAACGGCGCCATCGTCGTCGCCGGTCGATCGTACGGCACGCCCGTCGCGATGGTGAAGCGCGGACCACATGCGGTGCAGTTCGTGAACGGATAGTGGAAGCGGCGATTGGCCGGATCGCGGATCTCGCGCTCGCAGTCGGGGCATGTCGCGAGGTCCGGTGGAATGGACAGTGCGCGCGTGCCGCCCTCCGCGCTGTGGATGATCACGAAGTCATCGCCGGATTGCGGCGGAATCTCCTCGGTGACCAGCTCGCGGACGCGTGCCGGCAGAGGTGGCTCGCGCAACCGCGCGACGAGCGAGTCGAGCTCGTGCTGCGCGCCGTAGGCGACGACGGTGACGCCACGGGCATGGTTGTGCACGCTGCCGGCGACGCCGATCTCGTGCGCGATCCGGTACACCCACGGCCGGAAGCCGACACCCTGGACCGTGCCGCGGATCTCGATGCGAAGTCCTGACGTCATAGTCCGAGCGCCCGTGCGACCTCGAGGGGTTCGTGTAGCTCGTCGCGCTCGGTCGCCGGATAGCCACGCGCTTCGATCTCGTCGATCACGGCCTGAAGCAGGTCGTCGAGCTTGTCCGCGACGGCCGGTGTGCAGCCGAGCTGCAGATCGGTCATCTCCGGGACGACGCCGACGATCACGACGTCATCGGGATACGAATCACAGAGCGCGGCGCCCGCGATCAGGTCCGCCACGCCGATCTGGTGCGGCGACAACCGCTCGTAGACGGCCGGCGCGACCTCGTCGCCGGTCAGCTTCACGAGCGTGCCCGGAGGTGCTGCAGCGCGCACGGCATCGACGAGGATCACCTCATCGGACGCAGCGACGAGCGCGAGCAGGTCCAGTCCCAGCGTTCCGCCATCGACGACGCGAACGTCATCGGGCAGCTCCCAGCCGCGGCGCAGCCGGTGGATGACCGCGACTCCAGCGCCGTCGTCGCCGCACAGCACGTTGCCGAGGCCCAGGACGAGGAGGGGGATACGATCACTCGTCATCTTCATCGTCATCGGCGGGCATGTCTTTCGGCAGGAACTTGTAGCCAGAGAACATCGAGTCGATCGTTCCGTTCTTCTCGACTCGAGACGTCAACAGGGCGCTGTAGACGTGGTGCACGACGAAGCCGATCAGCAGCCACATCGACACGTGATGGATCCAGCGCGCGGTCTGCACGCCATGGAACAGCGGGATGAGGAACTGCCACATCCGCATGTACGAGTGCGAGCTGACCGAGTACAGCGCGAAGCCGGTCAGGATCATCACGAGGTACAGGCCGAACACGGCGACGTACGTCAGACCCGCGAGCGGGTTGTGGCCGATCGCGCGAGGTGGCCGCTGACGCAGGAAGATGTAGAAGAAGAAGCTCTCCTTCAGGCCGACCAGCCGCCGCTTGCTCGTCGGGATGAACTGCCGCCAGTTGCTCCGCCGTGGTCCGACGAACATCCACAGGATCCGCGAGCAGACGGCGAGCGTGAACGCGATCGCGAAGTAGAAGTGCAGGACCTTCATCCAGCCCATCAGGAAGTGCTGGTTGGCAGGGCCCGGTGCGGTGATGAACGGCCGCCCGAGATAGATACCGGTCACGGCGAGGCCGATCATCGTGAACATGACCGTCCAGTGCGTCACACGGACGACGACATCCCAGACGTACGTCGGCTGCAGATTCTCATCCACAGCATGCGTCGCACCGGATCTGCCGTTGACTGGCAACGCCTCTTCCGCCCGATGAATGATCTCAGCGGCCGCCATCACCGCACCTTCACCCTCGCGAGCTCGCTGCCCGCTGGATCGACCACATGGACACCGCAGGCCATGCACGGGTCGAACGAGTGCACGGTGCGGAGGATCTCGATCGGCTGTTCCGGATCTGCGACCGGCGTGCCGAGGAGCGCTGCTTCGTAGGGACCGGGGATGTCGTTCGCATCGCGCGGACCGGCATTCCAGGTGCTCGGGACGATGCACTGGTAGCGAGCGATCTTTCCCTTCCAGATCTGGACCCAGTGGCCGAGCGCTCCACGCGGCGCCTCGTGGAAGCCAGCGCCCGCACAGGACTCTGGCCACGTCGATGGATCCCACTTGTCGTTGTCGTGGATGCGCAGCTCGCCGCGTCCCATGTTCTCCGCGAGCTCGTCGACCCAGTCGCCCATCTTCTCGGCAAGCAGGGCCGTCTCGAGGCCACGTGCCGCGACGCGCCCGAGCGTCGAGAACAGGGCTTCGGGACCGACGCCGAGCTTGCCGAGAGCACCGTTGACGAGCTCCTTGACCTTCTCGTGACCGGAGCCATAGGCGACGAGCATGCGAGCGAGCGGGCCGACCTCCATCGGCAGGCCGTCGTAGCGCGGCGACTTGAGCCACGAGTACTTCGCATTGCCGTCGAGCGTGTCGTACGGCGGTTTCGGTCCGGTGTACGTCGGCTTCGTCTCGCCCTTCGACGGATGCAGCCCGACGCCATCGCCACCCTCGTACGCGTACCAGGAGTGCTTGACCTGCTCCGTGATCTTCTCGGTGTCGAGCGCCTCGATCTTGCTGAGGTCCTTGTTGCGGATGACACCGCTCGGCAGGAACAGCGGTGCCTTCGGGCCATCGGTCATCGGATACTCGCCGTAGACGAGGTAGTTGCCGACGCCGCCGCCGTAGCTCGCCCAGTCCTTGTAGAACGATGCGACCGCGAGGAGGTCGGGGATGTAGACGCGACTGACGAACTCCTTGGCGCCCGCGATCAGCTTCTTCAGCGCCGCGATCGTCTGGATGTTCAGCGCGGCCTGCGAATTGGGATCGATCGGCGTCGCCATGCCGCCGACGAGGAAGCTCTGCAGGTGCGGGTTCTTGCCGCCGAGGATCGCGTGCAGCTTGATGAACTCGCGCTGCCAGTCGAGCGCCTCGAGGTAGTGCGCGACCGCCATCAGGTTCGCCTGCGGCGGCAGCTTGTACGCGGAGTGGCCCCAGTACGCGTTCGCGAACGGACCGAGCTGGCCGCGATCGACGAAGCCCTTGAGGCGCTCCTTGATGCCCTTGAAATACGTCGGACTAGCGTTGTGCCAGTCCGAGATCGACATCGCGAGGTCTGCGGTCTGCGCCGGATCGGCCGACAGCGCCGACACGACGTCGACCCAGTCGAGCGCATGCAGGTGATAGAAGTGGACGACGTGGTCCTGCACGCACTGTGCGGCGATGATCAGGTTTCGCAGCACGCGCGCGTTCGGAGGCGGGACCGCACCGATCGCGTTCTCGACCGCGCGGATCGATGCGATCGCATGTACCGTCGTGCACACGCCGCAGATCCGCTGCGTGAAGGCCCAGGCGTCGCGCGGATCGCGGCCCTGCAGGATCAGCTCGATGCCGCGGAACATCGTCGAGGACGACATGGCGTTGGTCACCTTGCCGCCGTCGACCTCGGCTTCGATGCGCAGGTGTCCTTCGATGCGAGTGACCGGATCGACGACGATGTGCGTCATGGCGTACCGTCCTTCTTCGCGGCCGGCGCCGGCGCCGGTTCGGTGGTGACCGGATCGCGCGCCTTGGCGAGGGTTCGCTTGCCGATCTGGACCAGGCCGTGCGCCGCGAACGCGGCTCCGACGGCGCCCGTCGCGTAGAGACCGACGCGATCGATCGTCGTCGCTGCGTCGAATCCCGGCACGCCGGGCAAGTGCTGGTAGAACGGCGTCATCCGGTCCCAGAACTGCGGTTCCGCGCAGCCGATGCACGGGTGACCACAGCCGATGGGCCAGTTCGTGTTCTCGTTCCATCCGACATTCGGACAGTTCTGGAAGGTCGCCGGGCCCTTGCAGCCCATCTTGTAGAGGCAGTAGCCGTCGCGATGGCCTTGATCACCCCAGCGTTCGACGTACTGGCCCGCGTCGAAGTGCGCGCGGCGCTCGCAGGCGTCGTGGATCGACTTGCCGTACGCGAACAGCGGCCGGTTGTAACGGTCGAGCGCCGGCCACTTGCTGTACGTGAGGAAGTACGTGATGAGCGCCGTCAGGTTCTCGGCGTTGACAGGGCAGGCGGGCAGGTTGATCAGCGTCTTGATCCCCGGAACTGCTTCACCAATCGACAGCGCGCTCGTCGGATTCGGCGACGCGGCCGGCAATCCGCCGAACGCCGCGCACGTGCCGACCGCGACGACGGCGAGTGCATGGCTGCACATCTCCTGTGCGATCTGCAGCGCGGACTTGCCGCCGATCGTGCAGTACGCGCCATTCGCGCCGGTCGGGATCGAGCCCTCGACGACGACGATGTAGGCGCCTTTCTTGGTCGTGCGGACTTGTTCGAGCGCGGCCTCTGCGCGCTTGCCCGCCGCGGCCATGATCGTCTCGTGGTAGTCGACCGAGAGCAGATCGAGGATGACGTCCGCTGCCGTCGGTTTCGACGCACGCAGGAAGGACTCGGTATTGCCTGCACAATCCTGGAACTCGAGCCACACGACCGAAGGCTTGAGCTTCGTCTCGAGGGCCTTGGCGATCTCCGCTTGCGCGGAGCGGGGGAGGCCTAGCAGCGCCGCCATGCCGGCGCAGAAGCCCATGAAGTCGCGGCGCGAGATGCCACGTGCCTCGAGCTCGCGACGCAATGCCGATTCGATGCGACGCATGAATCGACGCGCAGCAAGGCGCGTGCCGCCGCAAACGCGCACGAACGCCCGCAATTCGCGCGCCACTTGCGTGAGGTGAAATGCCGCTCGCAGCGGGTTCGTAGCTAGAAGCGGACCGCGACGCCGGCGCTGTTCGGCGTGATGACCGGTGCGACTTCATGCGCGCTGCGCCAGAACATGATGGCAGCACCGATCGCCATGCCGCCCGCCACGCCAAACGATGCCCACGACAGGTGCTCGTACCGGCGGCCTTCCGCGACGAGGTCGTCATAGCGTGCGCGGGTCTTGGCGTCGAACAGCGGCGGCTTGCCGTCGAGGCTGACGTAGAGGTCCTCGAGATCCGCTTCCGACGAGTTGGACGCGTACGCGAGCACGACGCCCGTTGTCGCAAATGCGAGTGCGCCGCCGACGAACAGCCACGCCGCATCCTTGTTGCGGGACGGCGCCACGGCAGGTGCGGGCGGAGCAGGGGCAGCAGGCGCTGCCTGTTCCGCGGGAACCGCCGCGTCGGGCGGAGGAAGTGCAGGTGCCGCATCGACGGGCGGAGCTGCATCGAGCACCGGCGCGTCGGCAGGCGGCGCATCCACGCCGGCATCCGCTGCGGCTTCGTCCCGGGGGGATCCGGGGGCAGCGTCCCGGGGGGATCCGGGGGCAGAGCCCCCGGATGTGGGTTGCGCGTGAGCCGCCCCGTAGAGGAGGGCTACGAAGATCAGCGAGCGCACCGGCCGAGCGTACAGATCGGATGCGTAATGCGCTATACCGCCTCCCCGGAGTATCTCGATGGCCAAGATCGATCTCGTCCGAAACCTCGGTGTAGTCGCGCACATCGATGCCGGCAAGACCACGGTATCTGAACGGTTCTTGTTCCACTCGGGAAAGATCCACAAGGTCGGCGAAGTCCATGACGGCGAGACCGAGATGGACTGGATGGAGCAGGAGCGCGAGCGCGGCATCACGATCACCGCGGCCGCGACCACGTTCGAGTGGAAGAAGCACGAGATCCACCTGATCGACACCCCGGGCCACGTCGACTTCACGATCGAGGTCGAGCGCTCGCTGCGCGTGCTCGACGGCGCGGTCGTCGTGTTCTGCGGTGTCGCCGGCGTGCAGCCGCAGTCCGAGACGGTCTGGCACCAGGCCGACAAGTTCAAGGTCCCGCGCATCGCGTTCGTGAACAAGCTCGACCGCGTCGGCGCGTCGTTCGCCGCGGTCGTCGCCGACATCCGCGAACGCCTCGGCG
>Ga0153915_10007644_pt1 | contig 10212 bp, 6 predicted proteins | sample Opewatmetagenome_2_FD_107003 | JGI IMG/M metagenome (GOLD analysis project Ga0153915, IMG submission 107003) | Freshwater wetland microbial communities from Ohio, USA - Open water 3 Core 3 Depth 3 metaG | ecosystem: Environmental > Aquatic > Freshwater > Wetlands | place: USA: Ohio, Lake Erie... | reverse complement strand
TGACCGGGTAGTTGGCACTCTCTCATTTGGCACCTGCACCCGCACACATTTCACTGAAGACGAGCTTATAATGATGAAGACAGTTGCCGATCAGGTTTCAATTGCATTCACACGCTTAAAGGATAAAGAAGTTTTGCTTAAAAGCGAAGAGCGTTTCAAAAGCCTTATGGAGCTGTCTCCCGGAGCTAGTTTTGTAGTCAGAGATACTAAGGTTGTATTGCTCAACTCATCTGCCAGAAAACTGCTGGGAGCCGGCGCAGTGGAGGAGGTAATTGGCCGCCCAATCCTTGATATTTTTCACCCGCAGAGCCACACAAGAATAAAAGCACGCCTGGATAAGATCCTGAAGGAGGGGAACGTGCCAATGGCCAATGAAAAAATAATAAGAGCAGATGGCATGATAAGGGATGTTGAGATAGTAGCTGCCGCTATATCCGATTCAGAAGGGCTGGCAGTACAGATAATAATGAGTGACATTACAGACAGGATACTTGCGGAAAAAGAACTCTTTGACACAAAGAATTACCTGGAGAATCTGATTGACTATGCCAATGCTCCGATTATTGTGTGGGACAAGGAATACAAAATTAAGCTGTTCAATCATGCTTTTGAACATCTTACGGGCTACTCTTCAGCTGAAGTGACCGGGAAAAAACTTGATCTACTGTTCCCGAAAGATTCATTAATAGATTCCATGAGGAAAATCAGGCATGCTTTGACAGAGAACTGGGTAACAATTGAGATCCCGATCCTGACGAAAAGCAAAGATATCCGGATCGCGTTATGGAATTCAGCAAAAATATTTGATGAAAATAAAAAAACATTTTCCACCATAGCACAGGGCAATGACATAACAGAAAGGATTAAAGCAGAAAGAGCTTTTAAAGAATCAAAAGAAAAACTGGATATTGCACTTGAAAATGGGAAAATTGGCATATGGGAATGGGAGGTTGGGACTGATGTATTTGTGCCGGATAAAAGAATGGAAAAAATGTTAGGTAAAATTCCAGGCACATTTGAGAACACATATGATGCTTTTGAGAGAAGTATCCATGAGGAAGACCTGCCTCATGTAAGGAATGCAATCCAGCAGGCTCTTGAAAATGATACCCCTCTGGATACTATCTTCAGAATTAAGCGGGATCATGAAGTAAATTATATCAGCACTAAAGCACTGGTAGAAAAGAATGATCGAAATATTCCGGTTAAAATGTCAGGTGTCTGTTTCGATATCACTGAAATGAAAATGGGGGCCGAAAAGGCATTGTTTGCGCTAAACGAAGAATTATTGCGCTCCAACAAGGAACTTGAACAATTTGCATATGTTGCTTCCCATGACCTCCAGGAACCCCTGCGGACAATATCCAGCTTTACCCAGCTGCTTGCACAGCGTTATAAAGAAAAACTTGACCAGGATGCAAAGGAGTTTATTCAGTTCGCTGTAGACGGAGCCGTCCGAATGCAATCATTGATTAATGGACTGCTTGATTATTCAAGGATCGGAACAAGAGGAAAGAAATTTTCACCTGTAGATATGAATAATGCCCTGCATCATGTCATAAATAACCTGAATACTACCATCCGGGAAAAGAAAGCGCAAATTAAGAGCGATATTCTGCCTGTTGTGGTTGCGGATGGAGGGCAAATGATACAACTTTTACAAAATCTTGTCGGTAATGCTCTGAAGTTCTGTACATCCTCGCCACGAATTCATATTTCAGCAAAAGAGGAATCCGATCATTATGTCTTTTCAGTTAAAGATAATGGGATTGGTATAGAGAAACAGTATTATGACAAATTATTCCAGATATTCCAGAGATTGCATCCGCGAGATGAATATGGTGGAACAGGCATAGGCCTGGCTTTATGTAAAAGGATTGTCGAACGACATGGCGGGAAAATATGGTTAGAATCAAAACCTGGCAAAGGATCTGTTTTTTATTTTACAATAATTAAAGGAAAATCAATATAATTCTTATGAAAAATCTGAAACTCAAGTTAATTGATATTCTTGTTGTTGAGGATAATGCGGGTGATGCAAGACTTATCAAGGAAATACTTAATGACAGTAAATTGTTCAGTTCATTATACATAACAAGGGATGGAATTGAAGCTATGGAATTCCTCCATAATAAAGGGAAATATAAATCAGCACCAAAACCGGATCTGATAATACTTGACCTTAATCTGCCCCGGAAAGATGGCCGTGAGGTTCTTGCCGAGCTGAAATCTGACGAAAAACTGAGACATATCCCAATTGTTATAATGACTATTTCACAGGCTGAGGAAGATATAATCAAATCATATAACCTTCATGCAAATTGCTATATAACAAAGCCAATAGACCTGAACCAGTTTATCAAGGTCGTCAAATCAATTGAGGATTTCTGGTTTTCAGTTGTTAAACTGCCTCCAAAGGCTGATTTAATGGCACATGGAACTGTGTCATTTAAAACCAACCTGAAATTCAATTCTTCAGATAAATAAATTATTACTCCTATGGAAATTCGCCCGGACAGAGAATCTTTGATTTATGAATCACCGGTGAAGGACAAGCCTTTCAGGATCCTTATTGTAGAAGACAATCCCGGCGATGTTCATCTTGTCAGGGAATTTCTAAAATCCTCCGGGATAGATTTTTCATTGAAGTCTGTCTCCACCGTTAAAGAGACTATTAATCAATGTGCCAGGGAGGACTTTGACATATTGCTTCTTGACCTTGGATTGCCTGACAGCAAAGGCCTCGAAACATTGATAAAAATTAAGGAAAAGATATTCAAATCACCCATAGTTGTCATGACAGGATTGGATGATGAGGACATTGCCCTGGAATCTCTTAGGACAGGTGCCCAGGATTATCTTGTTAAAAACAACCTGAATTCTGAGAATATTCTGCGTTCTATCAAATACAGCATTGAAAGGAAAAAAATTGAGGAGCTTCTTAAAAAAAATACGCGCCAGTTTTCAATACTTTCCTCTGCAACGGCAGCAATTAACGAATGTGAGAATATATCATCAATTTATGAGGTTACCTGCCGGAATATAAACCTTCTGCTTGAAAAGGCAGGGGTCATTGTATTTCAGCTTACAGGTACGGAAAAAGTATATACTTCAGGCATCGATTGGCTTGGGCTATATAAATCGGAGATAAAGCAAGGAACCGGGCTTGATCTTCAAACACCTGAACTGCGTTCAGGGAAACTGAAACCAAATATTAAGGATCTTTTTAATCATGAAAAGCTGCAAGAAATTGGCCTGAATAATTTGTTAACAGTTTGGGCGACCGGATTAATAAAGTCTGAAAGGATTTATGGAGGATTACTTATAATCATTGATAATAATCTTTATAAAGATGATGCGAGCATTATTATGTCTATAGTTAACCAGGCATCTCTGAGTCTGCACAGGAAATTCATTGAAAAAGAGGTCAAATCAAGTGAAAACAGGTATCGCAAGTTAAGCGGAGTACTGGAAATAAAAGTCAGGAATCGCACACAGGACCTTGAAATCCTGAATGAACAGCTCAAACAGGAACTCATGGAAAGGAAGGTCATCGAAGAATCTCTGGAAGAATCAAAGATTCGCCTCACCGAACTTATAGCCACTAAAGATAAATTCTTCAATATTATTGCACACGACCTTAAAAATCCTTTTACATGCCTTCTGGGCTCCACTGAAATTCTGAATGATAATATCAATCAGATGAATAAGGAAAAGATCAGGAAACTTGTGCAGATTCTAAACGATTCCGCCAAATCCGGTTATGCAATCCTGCAGAACCTGCTCGATTGGGCAAGGACACAGACCGGATTAATAGTATTCAACCCTGAAAAAATAAGTCTTAAAAAATTAGTTGATGAAAATATTCATGAACAGCAATTATCTTCAAGCAAAAAGGAGATAAACATATTTTCAGAGCTTCATGAAGATTTATTTGTTGTGGCTGATAAAAATATGCTCAATACCGTCCTGCGAAACCTTTTAAGCAATGCGATCAAGTTTACTCATAATTTTGGGACAGTGATCATAAATGCTGAGATAAAAGGAGCTGATGCGGTAATTTCAGTCAAGGATTCAGGTATTGGCATTCCGAAATCCGGTATTAATAAGCTTTTTAGAATCGATACCAAATACACAAGGCCCGGAACTGACAAGGAACAGGGTACCGGGTTGGGACTTAAGGTAAGCAAGGAATTCGTAGAAATGCATGGCGGTAAAATCTGGGTAAAAAGTACAATCAACAAGGGAAGTGAATTCATTTTTTTAATCCCGGTTGAAAATACCTCCAGATCAAAAAATCAAGGAAACTGACAGGTTATCATTGATAAAAAAGGGGCTGAAATTTTGCAACCCCTTCCAAACTAGATCCAAAAAAAGCCTGAAAATGAAGAACTAAACATTATAATCCTTTAAGATTTGTGTCAATTTCTGACGGGTGAAAAAGATCCTGCTTTTTACCGTTCCCATTTTTAAGCCGAGTTCATCTGCAATTTCTTTGTATTTATAGCCATCCAGGTACAATCTGAAAGGAACTCTGAACTTACTGCCCAGCGAGTCAATAGTTCTTTCAATCTCTTTCAAATCATAACTTGATTCAGGTGAAATGAATATCCTGTTCTGCGAAGGTTTAACATGAAGAAGATCTTTGCTCTTATCAAAAATATTATTCTCCTTTACCCTGCGTCTGTAATTGTTTATAAAAGTATTCCTCATTATAGTAAAAACCCATGCCCTGAGATTTGTGAACTCAATAAATTTATCCCTGGAAATCAATGCTGTCATTACTGTATCCTGCACAAGATCAGGTGCTTTATTCCTGTCTGCGGTAAGGCTTAATGCAAATCTTTCGAGATTGGGCCTCATTTCAAGTAAACTGCTGCTAAATTCCTGGGCTGTCATAGTATTTATAATTTTCAGATTGGTAAATCAAAGTTATCCCTACTATTTTGGTAGCACATTAAATACGAATTAATAGTGGATTAAGAATGGATTAAGAAATGCCGAAATAGCGAAACAGCGAAATTCGAAATACTAAACTCTGGAAACTAAATACTTAACCTGCCTACCGGTAGGCAGGCAAAAACTAAATAATAAAAACTAAACCCGAAACACAAGATAAGGAAGATATTTGAGAGGTCATTGTGGTTATAGTCGTAACTGTAACAAGCGTAACAATAGAAACACTATAAATCCCGATATGTATCGGGGCAGGCAAAAGGTACAATATGAATCCTTATATCCATCAGGGCAGGTAGTTTAGCAACGGAATTATCTACTGAATTATCTTCCGAATTATCAATTGAATCATTACTGAAGTACGACCCCATCCTTGAGCTGAATCATCCTATCCGACATTGCTGCCAATTCTTTGTCGTGAGTAACAATCATGAAAGTGTGATTGAACTTCTCACGAAGTTTGAAAAACAGTTCGTGTAATTCCTTTTTGTTCTGGCTGTCAAGATTTCCTGAAGGTTCGTCAGCGAGAATAACTGCAGGATTATTGATCAATGCCCGGGCTACAGCCACCCGCTGCTGTTCTCCTCCTGACAATTCGGAAGGTTTATGGGTAAGACGTTCTGTAAGATTAAGAAAACTAAGTAGTTCACCTGCTGCAGCCTCAACTTCCTTCCGGGGTCTTTTGGAAATATACCCGGGGATACAAACATTTTCAAAAGCAGTGAATTCCGGGAGCAGATGGTGAAACTGGAAAATAAAGCCAATTGATTGGTTGCGGAATCTTGCCAGCTGTTTTTCCTTTAATGTATCAATATTTGTACCTGATATGAAAACAGTACCGGAATCCTTTTTCATCAGGGTTCCTATAATTTGAAGAAGAGTTGTTTTTCCGGCTCCGCTGGCACCTACAACAGAAACTATCTCCCCTTCCTTAATATGAATTGTTATTCCCTTTAATACCTGAAGATTGCCGAATGATTTGGTTATGTTCTCTGCTTTAATCAAGTATTATCAATTGAAAGTGAAAAGGCAGTTATCTAAGAAAGAAAAGTAAGTGTTTATCAGTCCCCGATGTTGTCCTTGAAATTTGTAATGCCATCCATCAGATCGTCTGAGGTCTTTTTTATATCTTTTTCAATGTCATTCAGATTGCTTTCCACATCGGGTGCACTCTCCTTGATTTCCCGTTTAATATCGTCCGCAGCTTTCCTGAATTCTTTTAATCCCTTTGCCAATCCCCTTGCCATTTCGGGCAGTTTCTTAGATCCAAAAAGCAACAGGAAAACAAGAACAACTACTACAAGTTCTCCCCCACTTATGAATAACAGATGATACATCGCCGATTAATTTTTCCATTACAAAGATAATTCACAAAATTTTAATTCAGAAATAATCTGGATATTCTCTCATTATCTGAAATTTATAACTGCGAGGTCCCGATAATTCGGGATTCCTGCACATTGCACCTTGTACCTTCTTTAGCTCTTCCTCTTCCCGAACTTCATCCATTCTGGCCCGGATTTGGTAGTATCATAAACCAGAGAGGTTGCAATAAAGACGGTCGAATATGTCCCAGTGACAACTCCGATGATCAGAGCAAAAGTAAATCCCCTGATTGACTCACCACCAAAAACAAATATTACAATCAACACAAATAAAACGGTTAGTGAAGTATTAATAGTACGGCTGATAGTTGCATTAACAGCCATATTAATAATTTCGCCTTTATCGCGCTTCCGGTACAGGGCGACATACTCCCTGACCCTGTCAAAAATAACGACAGTATCATTTATGGAATAACCCAGAATTGTCAGAATTGCCGCAATGAATGACTGGTCTATTTCCATTGAAAAAGGCATAATACCCCATAGAATTGAGAACATGCCTATTGTAAACAGGGCATCATGCATAAGCGCGACGACCCCGCCCAATCCGAATTGCCAGTTCCTGAACCTGACAAAAATGTAAAGGAATATACCAATCAAAGAAAAGAATATAGCCCAGGCTGATTGTATCTTAATATCATCAGCAACAGTAGGCCCTACTTTTTCAGAACTCTGGCGGTATTTCGTTATAAAAGTATTAAAATCAGTATTTGCGGGGATGTATTGCTTCAAACCCTGGTAAAGTTTTTGTTCTGCATCTTCATCAGCCTCAGCCAAATCCTCGTCAATCCTGTAATCAGTTGTAATCCTGACCTGGTCTTCAGTACCGAAAGTTATTACCATTGGGGTTTTTCCAAAAACGGGTTCCAGACTGGCAGCTATCCGCTCAGTGTTGACAGGTTCGTCAAACCTTACCACGAATGTACGGCCGCCTTTGAAATCTACACCCATGCTGAGTCCCCTGAATATAAGGAACAGCAGAAATGTCAGCATAATACATGTGGAGAGTGCGTAGAATTTCTTACGGTTCTCCATGAACTTAAAATTCACATTCTTAAAAGCACCCTGCGTAATACGAGTTGCAAAAGTCAGCACTCTGTTCCTTGTCAGTAATCTTTCATAAACCAGCCTGGTGATCAGGATAGCTGAGAAAAGTGATGTAATGATACCGATTACAAGGGTTGTTGCAAATCCTTTAACGGGACCAGAGCCGGTTATAAGCAGGATTACACCTACAATCATTGTAGTCAGGTTGGAGTCAATAATGGCCGACAGGGCATTTTTATAGCCATCTGCAATAGCCAGTTTGATACCTTTGCCTGCAGCAATTTCCTCTCGGACTCTCTCATAAATAAGCACGTTTGCATCAACAGACATACCAATTGTAAGTATGATACCAGCAATACCCGGAAGGGTCAGGACTGAGCCAAGCGAAGCCATTACACCCATCAGAAAGAATATATTGGCTGCCAGGCCTATATTGGCAATCATGCCTGCGCTGCGGCTGTAGTAAAACATCATATACGCCATAACTATGATAAAGGAAACTATAAATGAATTCAGACCGCCCCGTACAGCTTCCTTACCAAGTGTAGGCCCGACTATTGCTTCCTGTACAATACTTGCAGGCGCAGGGAGTTTCCCTGATTTAAGCACATTTGCAAGGTCTTCTGCTTCATTATAGGTGAAATTGCCGCTGATGGTAGATCTTCCGTTCGGTATTTCTTCATTGACTGTAGGAGCAGATGCAACATAATTATCCAGGACAACTGCAATTGCTTTTCCGACATTTTCTCTTGTGAGCCTTTGCCATATTTGTGCTCCTTCAGCATTCATGCCCATCACGACAGTTGCAGTACTCGTTCTCTGGTCAAAATCAACAGCAGAATTTGTTACTACTTCACCCGTAAGCGGCGGACGTCCATCCCTTCCCGTTACCTTGAGCGCATATAAAACATAATAATTTCCTGATTCATCAAAAGGTTTCATAGCCCAACGAAACATAATATCCCTCGGAAGGAGAGCACGTACCTGAGGCATATTCAGGTACTGCATCACCTTTCCTGTATCTTTTATGTGGGCAAATCCCACTCCGGCGCCCGGAACAAACTGGCCGTTGCGGGTAACATTAGGCTGCAGGATGCCAAATAACGGATTCTCTTTGGTAAATCCTTCAATAGTCTTTGCGGTAGTATCGCTGGCCAGGCTGTCTGCCTGCAATTGTTCAAGGAGACTTACTTCTCCTGCGGTTGTGTCGGTTCCTGGTTTTTCATTCTTTTGATTTGCTGCAAACAAATCTGAGGCGGCCTTTTGCTCCTGGCCTTCCTCTCCGGTAGCAACTTCAGTTCCCTGCTCGGTTGATTTCAAATTTTGTTCAGCTGCCAGGATTTCCCTGATCCTAACATTTGCATTCTGCATGTAAGGAAATACATCAGCATTATTGTATGTTTCCCAGAACTCAAGGCTGGCAGTTCCCTGCAACAGTTTCCTTACGCGTTCCGGTTCCTTGATACCGGGTAGTTCTACCAGGATCCTTCCCTGTGTTTGAAGCCTCTGGATATTAGGCTGTACTACACCGAAACGGTCGATACGGTTACGAAGGACATTAAAAGCATTGTCCATGGCGCCGTCAGTTTCAGACCGTATGACCCGCAGTACTTCTGCGTTCGTTGAATTATAATCAATTTTACCCCTGAGCTCCCTCGTAGCAAAAATTGCAGCAAGCTTGCCATTAGGATCAATATCTTCAAATGCCCTCCCAAACAGCGTAATGAAATCTTCCTGGCTGCTTTTCTGATATTCTCTAGCCAGTTTAATAGCTTTTACGAATGTGCTGTCATTGCTGTAGTTTGAAAGCGACTTGAGCATGTCAACCATTGAAATCTCAAGGGTTACGTTCATGCCTCCCTTAAGGTCAAGGCCAAGATTCATTTCCCTTTCCTTGCATTCCTTGTAGGTGTATTTTCTGACAAGAACGTTATATACAGCTTCGCTTGATACTGAATCAAGATATGCTGTCTTTACTAGCGCATCCCCTTTTGAATGCCGGTCGGCATCCCGTTCAACCTTCCATGTGACAAACGTAAAAGAGAGCTGATAAATACAAACTAATGACAGTGCAATAGCAAGTATGGTTATGGCACCCTTATTCTGCATTTGATACTGATTTATAAGATTCTACACTAAAATTCCAGGTTATTAAAAAGACGGGCAAATATATATATTTTTAGTAACTCTAACCCGATTTTCAAAGGAAAATTGGGAAAGACAGCCGTCAAAGATCTTTTTTAAAAAGAATAAACAAATCGAGTACTAAATCAATTTTCAATAAGATTATCAAAATCCTCCTTTAATATCTGATCTTTCTGGAAATCATAAAGCGTAAGCCTTCTGATTGTATAAAAATAGGTCCAATAGTTATTAAGCCTTGACAGATAACTCCTGGTTGCTGCATCTTTTTCTGTAAGTGCGATATTAAGGTCTGTGACATCTACATTGCCAATGAGAAATCTTTGTTTTGTCACATTAAAACGGCTCTGGGCGATTGTATCCGCTTTAGCTGCTATCCTGACCTGGTCGTCCTGTAAATTGAACTGCAAAACCTGCAGCATGACCTGTTGTTCAAAGTCAATTTCTGACTGGCGCACTGTCGTTCTTACCACTTCCTGGTTTGACTGTGCCATCCTGTATCGTCCTTTTCCAAGCCCCCAGTCGACAATTGGGATCTCAATTCCAATCTGCACTCTTTCCTGATTTTCAAAGTTTTGGTACGCCAGCGGGATAGTATGGTCACTCTGTGTCAGGCCATAAGTTGCAAATAAGTTCGCCGTCAGACCTTTTTCAGCCCGGGCTGCTGCTACGCTTTGGTCTG
>Ga0153915_10007643_pt1 | contig 10212 bp, 7 predicted proteins | sample Opewatmetagenome_2_FD_107003 | JGI IMG/M metagenome (GOLD analysis project Ga0153915, IMG submission 107003) | Freshwater wetland microbial communities from Ohio, USA - Open water 3 Core 3 Depth 3 metaG | ecosystem: Environmental > Aquatic > Freshwater > Wetlands | place: USA: Ohio, Lake Erie... | reverse complement strand
TGTTGAGTCCTGTCTTGCTAAATATGTTTTTAAGGTGATTTTGAACGGTAAAAGGGCTGATGAAGAGTTTTTCAGCTATTTGCTTGTTGGTCAGTCCGATAGCGGCATACTGCGCAACATTCTCTTCTCGTTCGCTTAATTTATGTTCTATGGTCAAAACTTCTTCAGCGACGTTGCCATACCTTGTGAGCTTATTTAAAAAAATGATAAAACGAGGTACAGGGATTTTGGATGAGGGAGAATCGACCGGGAAATACTGGATATAATATTTCTTGCTATGGTCGATATTTATTATCTTATTGCTATGGCTTTTTAGCGGTCCGTTGTTATCGGCCGATGTCATGAAGTCCTTACAATCCCGTTTGATAACCTGGGGGATGGATACTTCCGTACTCCCCTCAATTGATGGATTCTTATAAACGCCGTTCATAAGTGTACAAAACAGCTTGGCTTCAGAATTACAGTATAGAGGACTGAACTGGGAATCCAGCAGAATCAGACCTTCCGAATGAGAATCCAGCCATTGTTCCAGCAGCATTCTTTCTTCGTTGATTTTTATAAACCGGTCTGCTGCTTCAAAAATGTTACTGAGATACGGGACCAATAATGAAGCCTTCTGAGTATCGTTGACATTGAAATTGGAGTGTTCTCTGAATCTCTGGAGAGAAATTACTCCGGATACTTTGTCTCTGGTGTTGATTCTGATTATCAGTTCTGCAAGGAGGTTTTGCGGCCGAAGGAAAGAGTTGTAATATTCGAGCTTTACCATTTTTGAAAAGGGTATTATATCGTCAGTTTTAAAAACATGTTTATTCGTATCGGAACAAAACTGCATCTGGTAAAGCGGATCATAGCGCCAGAAATATTCTGCATATTGATTCAGATACGATCTGTCTGGGCTCACGGCACATGAATTCGCGATATTTACTCCTTTACAATCGTGATTAGCCGAAAGGAAGACAGCCTGATCCGCTCGGAACGATTTTAGCATCACGTAGAGCATGTCTTCCGTCTTTCCTCCGTTTTTCAGGGAAGATATGCAGCAGTCAATCAAGCTAAGGGCGTCGGCATAATCTTCTTTTTTGGCGAATGCGTGCATGGTTCGTTAACCCGATCACAATATGTTAAAATGACTTCCCGATTTGAGGTGTATCAAATTATAGTCTTTAGCCGATATCATGTCAAGCGTCCACGAGCCTGTGAATTCGGTCAGAATAGCTGTATTAAGCCATTTACCGGAACGGGAGAGTGTGAGATATTTAACTGGAAAGGTAACTTTCTTAACGTCGATCCAACATGTCGCCCCGGAGATTATGGTATATCATAACCTATCAGAGGTAATGAGATATGAGTCATCCAAACGCCAAACACTGGATTGAACTGGGAAACTGGGGCAGCGGAATGGACGAGTTCAAGCTTCCTTCAAGTAATGAACTAGCCGGTAAAGGACTTGAGTTACACTTTAAAGGTAGTAGCCGGGTGACAAAGTATCTGTTCCACGATGCTCGCTCTCTCACCTGGCAGATCATCACAGGAGCCGAAGCAGGGCAGTCCGGCTGCGAGACATACGAGGCCATTCGCGTTGCCCCTGAGATCTATTTCGTGGATTTTGTAAAAAAGGCCGAGCCCAACGTTTCCTTGTCGATGGCTCTCGACCTAGATACCCGCATGGCGACCCTCCTCATCGCCACCATCCCTGATAAAAATGTAGTGGATCAAGGTTTCATCGATAGGGTGAGGAAGAGTCTTGACCTGAGCACAATCAAGGTGGAAATTCTGCACGCAGACATTGATCCGGGCCCGGGTCAAAAGATAATGTGGTCTCATAAAAGAACCAGAGACCTGATTGGAAAACGAGTCAAATACACCTACAGTCGCCACCACGTATACGAGCACATCTATCTTAATGATCGGTTCTTTACGTGGCATTGCCTGGACGGCATCGAAAAAGGGTTAGCCGATACCGAAATGTGCGATTATTTCAAGATTGCACAAGATGTTTACCTCTTCTCCTGGCGGGAAAAGGTAATGCCAACATTTGGAGCTGTCTTGATCAATTTCAAAGAGATGACATCTAATGGTAAAACATTCGGACTTGACGTTTCTACGCAAAGGATCATGAATTTCACCATGGGATCCATCGCCGAAGTGGTCAGCGAAACCCGTTACTCATGAGCTAAATTGGGTAAAATCTGGTACGTGCTATTTTAGGAAAATCATGCTTACGAAAAAAGCTTGAATCAGACGCCGGAAAATGCATGTACCCATCGCAATAATTGTACCAAATTAAAAAAAGAAAAATTACCCCTAAATCTACCCTGTGACTTGATCCAAGTCAATAGCTCGAAACAACTAACCTTCTGTCTTTTTCTTTAAAATATCCGCCCTAAAGCCAGGCCTTATTATTCAGAGCCTATCGGGCGGCCGCTGGCCCAGACGTAATGCCCCTCCGTGACCACACTGAAATGGAAAATCGGCTGGTCGACCCTTCTTAGTATCAAAGGACAGTGTTTCATTCCCTTGGGAACAAAGATCATCGCGCTGGTGGTGATGATGTTCTTTTCGTCTTCCAGCCAGAATTCGATCTCGCCGTGAAGGTCATACGGGTCTTCCGGGTTGCAGCCGAAGAACCCGATTATTTCGTCGCTATTGTGAGTATGTGTGATGGCTTCGCTGCTCCTTTCCTGCGAGACCCTCATGTACCATGAGCAATTCATCTGAAAAGCTCCCGGAACGACGTCCGAGTCCATCCATAGAATTCTTTTCGCCCATCGAGCGTAGGCCGACTTCCGTTCCTCGGAAAAACTTGCCGGCGTTTTGAGTTGCCGGACGATATATTTCCCGTATTTCGAATTGTCCATGTTGATCCTCCAAAAAATAACATTCTGCCCAAATTCGTGTTATCGCACCTGCTCGCACTTTCATCTCCGAAGTTTTCTAATATCCCGGGTTCTTATAAACCGTTTTTCCGTCGACGATCGTGTAAAGGACGGGGATCGCGTGAATGTTGTTGGGGTCGACGTTCAAAATGTCGTCTCCTATGATCGTGAAGTCAGCCAGCTTTCCAACTTCGATTGAACCCCTGACGTTATCTTGATGGTCCTGCCACGCGCCGTTAATGGTATATGCGCGAATCGCCTGTTCCACGGTGATGCACTGGTCGGCGCCGAGTACTTTCCCGGTGGCCTTATCTTTTCGCAGCACGGCGGACTCCACACCCTGCCTCCAATCCGGATAGGTCACCGAAGCATCGGAACTGTTGGATACCCTAACGCCCCCGTCAAACAGCGATTTCAAGGGCCAATGATAGGCCGCCCTTTTCTCACCTGTTATACCGACCATGAGATTGCCAATGGTCCATTTAATGGCCGATTGCACGTTGGCGCCGATGTTATTTGTGGCCATGCGTTTGATGCACGCCGGCGTTACATAGTCAGTATGAATAATGTAGTGCCTCGCGTCCCAGGGATGCTCTGCCAGGGCAGCGATGTACCCGTCAATACAGGCATCGATGCCCCGGTCTCCGGTAACGTGGATGCCAACCTGGAAGTTACGGGCGTTAGCATACTTGATCATGCTGACAAGCATGTCGTACCGTTCCTCGTCGGTCTTGCCGTCCACCAGCAAACGGCCGTGGCCACCCCCGATATAGTCTTCGTACATAAAGGCGGTTTTTGAAGGCGGGACGCCGTCCGCCAGTAGCTTGAGCCCGGATATCCTCAGCCATTCATTGCCGAAACCGGTGCTGGTCCCGATGCTGTCCAGGACGCTTTTAACGGTCTCGAGGGACGGCCCGCCCCTGACCATACAGTTCACCCTCAGGGAAAATCTTCCCTGATTAAACAGGTCCGTGTAGTACCTGATCTGGTCGGGGTCGAGGCCCGGCTCGGTGACGCAGGTTATCCCCAGCGAATTGAGTTCTGCCATGGCGTTGAGAATGCCGGCTTTCCTTTCGTCTTCCGTCGGTAGTGGAATCAGCTGGCGCATCATCCCGGCGGCCATTTCAAACAATATTCCGGTCGGCTCGCCGGCTTCGTCTTTCTGTATTATGCCATTATCGGGGTCCGGCGTTTTCCTTTCTACGCCGGCTATCTCCAGGGCTTTGCTGTTCGCCAGAACAACGTGTCCGGAAAATTCCGTGAGAACAACGGGGTTATCGGGACTGACCGGGTCAATATCAAATCGGGTCGGCCAGGTCTGCGGTCTATCCTTGAATTCAGGCAGGAACCCCCGGTCCCACCCCCAGCCGGAAATCCACTTGCCCGGCCCGACCTCTGCCACCTTAGCCGCGGTCGCCGTTCTGATATCCTCCATGGATTTGACCACCGGGTAGGCTAGGTCGATCAAAAAAGGTGGCCTTTCCAGCCCGAAACCGTTGAGGTGACAATGGGCGTCGTTGATCCCGGGCAGCACCGTGGCCCCTTTCAAGTCGAGCAGCTTGGTCTTCTCGCCGGCCAGTCCTTTCAAATCCGCTCTTGAGCCGACGCCAAAAATCCTGTTATCTTTGACGGCCACGCCTTCCGCAAAGGAAAAATCGCTATCCACCGTAATGACGTTGCCGTTGAACATAATCAGGTCGGGATTCATTGACCGCCATTTGGACTCAACATACTTCTTCATAAGCCTTACTTCCATACCCCTTATCATAATTATCGGAAATTATCGGAACGCGTTTTGCGAGCCAAGCCATTCCATCTTTTTGGACATTGCATACAACCTGGCGATTAATACTGACCTGGCCTATAATGCTCCGGAATCGTAGACAACTCTACCGCCGGCGATGGTCATCAGGATATTGATATCTTTGATCTTGTGGGGATCGATGGTTAAAATATCCTCATCGATGATGCAGAAGTCGGCGAACTTCCCTGCTTCGATCGAGCCCTTGGCATTCTCCATGTGGTCCAGCCAGGCGCCGTTGATCGTATAGGTGGCGATGGCTTCCGCCACGCTCACGCACTGTTCCGGGCCGCTCGGCTTACCGGTGGCTTTAGACTCCCTCAAAACGGCTCCCTGCACACCAGGTCTCCAGTCTGGATAAATAACCGGGGCGTCGGAGCTATTGCCAACGTGGGTGCCGCTGTCAAGCATGGTCCTCAGCGGCCAGTGGTAGCCGGCCCTCTCCGGCCCGACCACGGTAGCCATGAAATCCGAGATGGTCCATTTGATGGGCGACTGCACGTTCAGGCCCACCTGGTAAGGGGAACGGCGATTGAAGTCCCCGATTTTCTCTACGGTTTCAGGCCTGGTGAAATCGCTGTGTATCGTATAATGGCGGGCATCCCACGGGTCTTCCTCGATGCATTTCATATACTGGTCGTGACAGATATCGATAGTCCTTTCGCCGCAGCTATGAATGCCGACCTGCAGCCGGTTCCCGTGGAGGAGCTTGATCATCTCTCTCAGATTCCACTCCTGTTCTTCGAAGGTATCCCCCTCTGTCACCAGTAGCCCGTGCGTCCCGTCGAGGTAAGGCTCGTACATGGCGGCAGTCTTCAGCGGCGGGATGCCGTCGGCCACAAGCTTGGCTCCGCCGACCTTTAACCATTCATTGCCGAAGTTATACCGGCAGCCGACATGTTTCAGAGCTTCTTTGATTGCTCCGAGAGCGGACTTCCCGAAGCCACCCAGCATTAGCAGCATGTTGACCCGGCAGGTCCACCCGCCGTCTTGAAATTGCTCATTTAAAACGTCGTTATAGCAGGCCCATTTTTCACGATCGACGCCGGCATCCGTAAAACTCACGATACCCAGCGAGCTCAGTTCGGCTATGGCACCCAGTAACGCCTCTTTCCGCTGTTTTGAAGTCCAGGGAGGGATAAGTTGTTTCACCGGCATGGTCGCTTTCTCATACGGCAGGCCAGTAGGTTCGCCGGTTCCAGGAGACCTTTCAATCCTCCCGCCAACCGGGTCGGCAGTATCCTTGGTGATTCCGGCCAGCTCAAGGGCTTTGCTGTTGACCCATATCCGGTGCCCCGAGTATTCGGTGAGCACGACCGGTTTCTGTGACGCTACTTTATCCAGGATTTCTCTGGAAGGCTTGTAGTCGGGATCAGCGAGACATTCTTCCAGGTAGCCTTCGTCCCATCCCTCTCCCAGTATCCATTCTCCTGGTTTCGATACCGCGGCCTTTTCGGCGACCATCTGGAGGATATCAGCAATCGACTTCACTACCGGAAATCTGATATCCAGCATGAAGGGAGGCCGGGTCAATGCCCAGTCGGAAATATGACAGTGGGTATCGTTGATACCGGGCAGCATCGTGTTGCCTTTAAGATCGAAGGTCTTCGTTCTTTTGCCGGCCAGCGTGTTTATTTCATCGGTCTTTCCAACGGCGATGATTTTATCACCCTTGACGGCTACCGCCTGGGCTATCGAAATATTGTCGTCTACTGTAATTACTTTGCCGTTGATAATAACCAAATCGGCCATCATGAGGTCTGATAATCCAGTATTTTGTATCATGTCGCTCTCCTGTTTTTGAATGGTTAGTATTCAGGCTCTTAGCGTACGGCTGAACAAGTCATCGGTCGTCTGTGTTTTCGACAGATTTCATTCTAGCTTCATACGCTCGCAGGGAATCCTGATACCCAGAACGGTGCCGCCGATAAAATCTCGGTATATATCAGGTGACGGCCTCCCTTCCGCTACTTTATCATTTGTCAAGTCGATGAACACAAGCTTACCCGCGTAGCCACCGAGCAAAATAGCCCCCTTCCTAGTATGACCCCCCGTTTTAGTATTTTTTGCAGATATTCAACAGGATTGAGATAGCTTTCTCCAAGTATTCTCTGGTAATGACCAGGGACGGCATGAGACGCACCACATTATGGTAGCGACCGCAGGGAACCACAATCACGCCGCTATTCAGGAGCTCGCCCAAAATGGCCCCCATTGTCTCCGCCGGGAGCGGTTCCCTGGTATTCTTGTTCTTCACCAGCTCAATGCCTATGAAAAGTCCCTTACCGCGTACTTCGCCGATGATATTGGTTTTCCTGGCGCCCGCTTGCAGTTCCGAGATCGCATCGGCGCCCAACTGAGTTGTCCTGCCGAGCAAATCGTATTTTTTATCCGTAAGGATATCGATATTGGTCATACATACTACGGAAGAAAGGGCGTTGCCCGCGAAGGTACCAGGCTGGGAAGACTCCGGCAGTTGGGAAGCCAGGTCAGCTCTTAAGGTCAGGCCCGCCATGGGCAGGTCACCCCCCATACCCTTTCCCCAGGTGACCATATCCGGCACGACGTTGCTGTGCTCTATCGACCACATCTTGCCGCTGCGTCCTGCCCCGGCCTGGACCTCGTCCGAGATAAACAGCACGCCTTTTTTATCGCAGGCTTTCTTTATCATCTCCAGATAGCCTGGCGGGGGGACCACATAGCCGCCTTCACCCTGGTGGGGCTCGATAATCAGGGCCGCGATATCGTCGGCGGCGGTATACGGCGTGTTGAGCACATAGTCGACGTATTTCGCGCACTGCAGGCCACACTCGGGATACATCAGGCCAAAGCAGCAGCGATAGCAATAGGCATAAGGCAGATGAATAACGTAGGGCATCATCGGTCCGTAGCCACGATAGCCGTCCCCCGTGGTCAGGGCGCCCGAACCGCACCATACCCCATGATAGGCCCCGTGGAAAGCGACTATTTGGGACTTGCCAGTGACCCGGTGGGCGAACTTGATGGCCGTTTCGACGGCGCCGCTGCCGCTCTGGGTGAAATAGCTGACACACCTCCCACGCAGGCCTTCCGGCATGACGCCAGATACCTTCTTGGCCAGCTCGGTGCGACGCGTGTGCACCGCCTCGCAGGCATGCATGATCTTGCCCATCTGCTTTTCCATGGCCTTGATGACCAGAGGGTGTCGGCGGCCGACCGCGCTCACGGCTACCCCGGCCGTGGGATCGATGAAAAGATTGCCGTCTGGGTCTTTAACCGTGGCGCCGAGACCTTCGTCCCAGACGGGGGGGTCGGCCCCACCCGGTCGCGTCAACGACTCGTATTTAGGTACTTCTTCCAGTACCTTCATAGCCTTGGGGCCGGGTATTTTAGTAACGATTTCCGGGGCGCCTGGGTAAGACAGTTTAGCCAGTTCCTCTTCCGAGATCATGAACATTACCTCCTCTGCAGGATCCCGTAAGACCAAAGGTAAACGTTATAAACACTATATTGCCCCCAATGCGGTATACGTCAATCCCAACGATTCGGCTACAGGCGCGTATACCAGCTTGCCCTTGTACACGTTCAGGCCTTTTCTCAAGGCATCGTCCGATTGTAAAGCTTCCTTGCAGCCCATTTCCGCAATTTTCAAAATATAAGGGAAGGTTACGTTGGTCAACGCGAAGGTTGAACTCCTGGAAACGGCGGCCGGCATATTAGCCACGCAGTAATGCAGTACACCATCGACAGTGAAAACGGGGTGATCATACGTCGTAGGCAAGGAAGTCTCACAGCACCCGCCCTGGTCGATCGCCACATCTACCAGCACCGATCCTTGGCGCATGTTTTTCAGCATGTTCCTGGTTACCAGTTTCTCAGCCTTGGCCCCGGGTATCAGTGTGGCCCCTACCACCAGGTCGGCATCGGCAACAGCAATTTCTATGTCACTCTTGTTGGAAGCCAGGGTGACCAGTTTACCATCAAGAATGTCGGCCAGAAATCTCAATCTGTGGATATTAATATCAAAGATAATCACGCTAGCCCCCATCCCCAGGGCCACTCTCGCCGCGTTGGTGCCTACCGTCCCCCCTCCAATGATGATTACATTACCAACCCCGATTCCCGGCACGCCACCCAACAGAACCCCGCTACCTCCATTTTCCTTTTGCAGATAATGTGCGCCGGCATGAATGGCCAGTTTTCCGGCAATCTCACTCATGGGCTCCAGGAGAGGCAGAGAGCCATCGGACGTCTGGACCGTTTCATAAGCGATGCCGATTACCTTTTTCTTTAACAGCGCCTGCGTCAGGTCCATGGCCGGTGCAAGATGGAGATACGTGAATAATATCTGCCCTGGGTGCAGGTAGTCGTATTCTTTGGGAAGAGGCTCTTTCACCTTGACAATCATCTGTGCTTCCCCGAATACAGCGCGGGCTGATTCTTTCACTTCAGCTCCGATAGCAAGGTAGGCGCTATCCGGAATACCACTGCCCTCACCTGCCGATTGTTCTACTAGGACGCGGTGGCCCCTTTCAACTAAAGCCCGTGCACCGGAAGGGACCAGTGCGATACGATACTCATTATTTTTTATTTCTTTGGGAACACCGATTATCATAGTTGGACTGTAACTCCCTTTAATAACAGGGATTGATATTTCAACCCCATATCGATTTGAATAAAGCTGTTTATAATCGTCTTTCTCTTGCGGGTAAAAATCGGTATTACCAAAAGGCTTCGGGTCATAAATTTCTCGGAAGCCGACTACTAACCATCATAATGTAATCATTTGAGATTCGAATTATCAATGACTTGTTTAAGCTATTTTACGACCTTCACCGCCTTCTGGCACGTAAAATAGCCGTTTCACCTCACTCTTCAAACGAAAAGGACCGGGATTGAGCCCATAGTGCGAAAAGTTGTCGAAAGATCCAAGAAGAAGTTGTTCATCCATCATCTTGTTGTTGACATTCATTCGGAGTTGCCCGAAGTTGAGATTGATTCCATCAGGATAGATGAATGCAATATAACCTAGTTGAGAATGGGATAAGTTATTCTCCAGGAGACGGCACAGTCACAGTATTCGGTTATAATTCGGACGGTGGTAATAGGAGTTAGCGATGAGGGTATGGGGATTTCCCATGAAGACCAGCGTCGATTTGTTCAGAATTTCCAAAGGTTGAATGTTCAAAACCGAATACAACGTTGCTGGTGTAGTTCTAGGCCTCAGGTTTTGCTGTATTCTGGTAGAAGTTCACCAAGGCCTCATCTGAGTTGAGTTAAAATAAGATAAGGTATCGACCTGCCTCTTCAGCCTGCCTGTTGATGAAAACCAACACAAGGAATAGCCCGTACTCGAGTATCTTTTTAGTAAAAGGTGTCGCTGTAAAAAGCCTGAAAAGAATTTAAACCAGGCTAAAGGCCAATTCGAAAGTTCTGTTTATCGTACGGTACCGCCCACCATCGAGGCTAGAGGAATTTCTCTGACCTCCTGGTTGATGTGAAAAGCAGGGGTGGTTGAATCTGAATAGACCACCTGTTTGAATATAGGGCGGG
>Ga0153915_10007642_pt1 | contig 10213 bp, 13 predicted proteins | sample Opewatmetagenome_2_FD_107003 | JGI IMG/M metagenome (GOLD analysis project Ga0153915, IMG submission 107003) | Freshwater wetland microbial communities from Ohio, USA - Open water 3 Core 3 Depth 3 metaG | ecosystem: Environmental > Aquatic > Freshwater > Wetlands | place: USA: Ohio, Lake Erie... | reverse complement strand
TAACCCGTAATAATAATGCCTGCGCCGACAACCGCGGCAAAAATAATCAGCAACTTAAGCTTCATCACCCGCCGCAGGATCAGGAATTCCGGCAGAGAAAGTCCGGTTACCGCCATCATAAACGCCAGGGCTGTGCCCATAGCCACACCTTTCTCGGTCAGCACGCTCACTAAAGGAATTACTCCGGCGGCATTGGAATAAAGAGGAATGCCTATAATTGTCGCAAACGGCACCGCCAGCCAGTTGCCCTTACCCGCGTATCTGACAAGCAGATCCGACGGAACATACCCGTGAATCCAGGCCCCCACCCCTATACCGATAACTACATAAAGCCAGATTTTATCAAGGATATTTTTTGTGTAACCATAGCTAAACGCGATCCTCTCCTTAAAGGAATGGCCCAATTCTCCGGAGCAGCATGACAGTTTCTGCCGGTCGATCTTTTCAACTAAATTTTCAAGCCTGAGTTTTCCAATAACTATACCGGAGATAACCGCGATGGTAAGCCCGCTGCCTATATAAATCAACGCGATCTTCCAGCCAAAGAGCCCCCAGAGCATAACCAGGGCAACTTCGTTGATCATGGGAGAAGCGACTAAAAATGAAAAGGTTACGCCCAAAGGGACCCCCGCCTCAATAAACCCTAAAAATAAAGGTATTGCGCTGCAGGAACAAAAGGGCGTAACAATCCCTAAAAGAGCGGCTAAAACATTACCTGTATATTTATGCTTATGGCTAAGGATAGCCCGGGTCTTTTCGGGAGGGAAAAAGGTGCGGATGAAAGAAACAATAAAGATAATTACTATCAGCAGCAGGAATATCTTAATTGTGTCGTAAAGAAAAAAGTCCAGGGCTTCGGCAAAAATGCTGCCCGGCTGCATCTTCAATATGCCGTAAACCAATAAATCAACAAGCGGCTTAATCATTACTTTCACCCACCCAGCTTGCCCATTGTTGTTTTAAACTTAAAGGAGTAGAAACAATATTAGGCCTTTCAAATAAAAATTCCGGTGTGTAGATCGGGAGAATGTTCTTGTACCTATCTTATCGTTACTTCCTTAAAAAACATTTCTTCTGATACAGCCTTCCATTGACCGGAATGATAAATTTCAAATTCTCTTGAAACCGGCTTGGCGTTTTCGCTATAAACAGTAACTAATATTTTATGTTTCAGGTTAGATTTAATGACCTTATATTGAGAATTCGGGAAAGGCGCCTTATAATCGATATGCATTACTGCTTGATATCCTACTTGTTCAGTATGCACAAGATCACAAAACCATCCAGGGCTATGAGGATTAATATTTAAAAATTCGTCCTGTGACTTAGCGTTACTCCAATTAAGATTGACTGCCTGAAAAGTCTTAATTTCTTCCCATTCGCCCTCGCCTTCGTTAATCCAAAGTCTTTCTGCTACACATTCACAAAGCCGCGCCTGAGTTTTCCCTATATTCCTAACTCTAAATCTAAAATAATAAGCATCGAATACAACTTTCCTTTCAAATGTAGATGAAGGAATCCCCCTGGTTTGACATTCTAGCACCTGGGTTATTTGCGTCTTTAGACAATATGGTTCTTCTAATTTAAATTCTAGCTTTAATTTTGGAGCTGATAAGTAATTCTTAAAATCTTCTTGAAAAAGCGCGAATATTGTCAGAGGTACAAACCAGATAAGACTCAAAAAATCCCTGAGCTCTACTTTTTTATAATGCAGGCATGCAAAAAGACCCACTAAGAAAACAATCAAGACTAAGAAGAAAATAAGTTTTCTCATATTATACGCTAGCTTCAATTCTCTGTTTTAAGGCATCCAGACTAAACCCCCTAAAAGTCGGATTCAACTGATTATTAGGATCCGGGTAATATTGAAACTCACCGCTCATCTGGTTCTTGCGAATATTGCCGACATGCACCAAGCCTTTTCTCACCTCAATTACCTCATTTAATAAGCCCTGCTTTAGGTAACTAATTTTATTGCCTGCGGCTAATATTCTTCTACGTAATCTTTTATCCATTTTTTCAGGCTCCTAAATTTATCAATTCTAGTTTGACATATTTTTGTGATACTGCTAACCACACAGCCTTCTGTAACTAAACCCGAATTAAGCAGTTACGTAAATAATTTCAAGATTAGATTGACAAAAATTTGTGAGGAAAAATACTTGGCATTTTGTCATAATATTGTATAGTTATATCGTAAGTTTTAGGGCGATCACTGCGTAGCGGGGGTCGCCCAATTTATTTATTAGGCAGGATATTGTAAACTCCATTCAATAAAAAACCCAACGCAAAGGCTGAGAGATAATTAAAATAATAATTTTATAAACTAACCTGGCTATCTAAACCTAGATGCCTGAACCTATAACCCACGGCCTCTTCGCTCACATTAAATTCATTTGCAAGTCTTAAAAATAATACTGACTTCGTCGATTTATTCTTACCACTAATCTCAGTAGCAATCTTTAAGCATTCCTTCCGGTATAGATCAGCAGGCATAAGTATCGCTTCAGCGAGCCGTTTAGCATCAATATCCATACGAGCATGTTCTGTTTCGGTAATTTTATCTAATGCGACCATATATTCTTCAGGAGTAGTCACGTCTTTAAACAAATCCTTATGTAGTAAGGAATGTGCAACTTCTTCAGCAACGGTAAAGCGGTATCTTCTTTCAAAACTTTCCTCATCCATTATATATTGGTCAATATAGATTTTTTTAAGCGAAAGGGCAAGGTAACCATGTAATCCATACTTCTGCTCTAGGCAAGAAAATGGAAGGATCCTAATATCTAAGTCGGCTTCTACAATAGTGTCTATCTCAACCGGTAAAGACTCACCTGAACTATAAAACTTTTCCAAAAATATCTCAGCAAAGGTCTCAAGTTCCTGAGGAGTGTAAAATCTTATTTTTGGATGCGGCATGTTAACGGCCTTTCAGTTCTTCAATCAACCGTTCAATATCCTTGCGGGTCAGCTTTTTATTTTTTATGGTTCTGGCCATCACCGGCAATTCTCCCATAAGGTTCTTTTCGCAAAAATACTCCTTTACATCAACCGGCAATTCTCCCGGTTTCGCAGCAAGATTAAATAACTGCTCATATTCCGTAGAACCTTCTTTCAGTCTTAAGACTCTCGATATCCTTTGAAGCAACTCTTCGCCTCTTGGAACGTTATGAGCGCCACTTTCAATGTGGCAAAGATTCGAAGGAAGAATGCCTATTGCCTTCGCAAAAGCCTTCAATCCAATTCTTCTCTCTAAACGTAATCTCCTTAAGAACTCCCCAAAGTTCTCCTTTTTCATATTCGCCTCCTCCTTTTTTTGCTTCGGCAGGAAAAAGATTTTACCATTGTGATTTCTATCCGGCATGGCAAAATCCAAAATAATCCTATATTGTAAATGCCTTACAACCTTCCCTATTGTAAAGTATATACAATATTTATCTAAAGTCAATACTTATTTCGGTTATCTAATAATAATCCTATGCTATAGATTCTCTTGGAAAAATTTTCTGGTGGCTATTTCTGCGACGTTAGCGTGACGTTGAGGACAAAGACATATACAAATCTATACAAACGGATACAAAGGAATATAAGGAAATAAAAAAGCGTAACTCCCTGAATTTTCAGGTAATTACGCTATAACTAAAAGAAAAGTGAGGGGTTATGTAAGCCCCTCACTTTTATGATATGCCGAGAGAGAATCGGACTCCCCACGCCGGCCTTTTCAGGGCCGCGCTCTACCACTGAGCTATCTCGGCGGAATTTTTATCTTCAGCGCTATTCTATCCTCTGCGGTTTCCGAAAATTACCCGGTGCGGATTTTTCTCACGGTTTACTTTCTATTCCTTCGATTTCGATAGAATCAACCGAAAACTCCTTGTTTTTTTTAACATCAATATTTGTGCTTAGGCATTCAATGCAATGAAATGTGATCTTTGAGCTTTCAAAATCAGCCTTACAATCCCGGCAAGAAATTTTAAGCGCCATAGGTTTAATCGCAATGCTTATATTCTTAAATTCCTCAATCTCAATAAGCAATTCAAACGCACCCTTCAGCCCTTCGGGAGTTACATGGCTAAACGGACTTAAACTGACATTCACCAATGCGGATTTAACCGAACCATGTTTAGCTAAGGTGTTTTTTATATGGAAAATAATTTCACTGGCAAATCTTGTTTCATGCATATTAGGATCATCCTTCTTTATAGATAAACTTTTCCCTTAAGATATTTTGCGTAATCAGTAACTGACGCTTCCAGTGGCTGGAAGACATACTTGCATCCTGCGTTGCTTAACTTATCCATCTTAGCTTCGGTGAAATACTGATATCTTTCTCTTAGCGTTTCCGGAACATCGATATATTCTATTCGGGGAGTTTTCCCGCAAGCTAAAAACATCGCTCTTGCTAAATCATTCCAAGTGCGCGCCTGACCGCTTCCTAGATTGAAAATTCCCGTTTTACCCGGATGGGTAAAAAAATAATATATCACCTCCACTGCATCCTTGACATAAATAAAGTCTCGTTTTTGTTCACCGTCTTTATAATGCGGATTATATGACCTGAACAGCCTTAGAGGATCCCCCCCCCTGCCTACCCCAGGGAAGTTCTTACAGATAACGCTGCGCATTTCCCCCTTATGGTATTCATTCGGGCCAAAAACATTGAAGAATTTTAATCCGGTTACCTTGCCTTCATAGCCGTTATTAAGTATCCAAAGGTCAAACAACTGCTTCGACTGCCCGTACATGTTTAACGGCTGCAGGCGCAGAGTATTTTCATTACTATCATCATAACCAAACTGCCCATCCCCGTATGTAGCGGCGGAAGAGGCATAAAGAAATGGCGCCTTATGGGTAAACGCCCATTGCGCTAGTTTCCTGGAATACTCGTAGTTGTTGCTAAGAAGATACGCGGAATCGGCTACCAAGGTTGAACTACAGGCCCCCATATGGATAATATGCCGGGGGACGGGAAGGCTGTTACTCTCTAATAACTTTAGGAATTCGCCTTTTTGTATATAGTCAAGATAATGTTTACCTGAAAGATTCTCCCACTTGGCGCCATCGTTGATGTTATCTACGATAATTACATCGCTTATGCCTTCCCTGTTAAGTTTCCAGAGAAAACAGCTCCCAATGAACCCTGCGCCGCCGGTCAATATAACCATTCAACTGTTATCTGGTCCTTCCCCTGATTTTATAACCTCTTGCCTTTAACTTATGCGCCAACTACTCCGTTTTTTGCTAAACTGTTTTTCTCTAATAATCATCTTTTTTAGCTAATACCTTACCGAGCAAGAATACAATCAATACAATAAAGCTAATGCCTACGATTGCCGAGAATATGTAAGCAAAGCTTAAACTCCCCAGTCCTTTTCCTTCCCAGCCCTTAAAAGCATAATCAGGGATTGGCGCGCTCCAGAGGCCCGAGAGCTTTTCTAATCCTTGCGGTATATACCCGACTAGCTCCTTGACTCCGTCTGTCCCCCATTCACCCCAGGCATCACCGGCCTTGAAATGATCGGGCAACAATAACCCTAGAGGAGAAAGCGCAATCAAAACCCCTAAACCTATCCATAATTTTGTAGTAATCTTCATAGTTAACCCCTCCCCTCTTCAAGAAGCTCCGGTGATGTTTTTAACAAGTATTTAATGACTAGCGCGGTAACTATAGCTTCGACCCAGCCGAATATCAAAAGATGTTCGCCGGCCATCGCGATTACCGCGACTTTCAAGCCATAAGGACAATATAGAGCTTGGCCGCTGGCAGTATGATGCAGCAAAGGTTGTAAACCAAATTCAATGCCGGCAAATAGAGCCGCCAGATTAATACCGATATATCCCGCCACGCCAGCAGCAAGCACTCTCCTGTTAGAATCCGCGGGCGCATTATAGCTGATAGCTTTATATACGTAGTAGCCCACAAAAGGCAAAACAAATGCCATATTAAAACAATTGGCCCCGATAGCGGTAATCCCTCCGTCTCCGAATAACAGAGCCTGAATAACTAATGCCACAGTTATCGCTATACAAGCAGCCCAGGGGCCTAGGAGAATTGCAACCAAAACACCGCCTACCGCATGACCAGTAGAACCTCCCGGTATCGGCACGTTGAACATCATAATCACGAAGCTAAATGCCGCGCCTATTGCCAGCATTGGCACTTGCCTTGCTTTTAACGTTTTCTTAACGATCTTTGACGCGATTGTCCATATCGGCAGCATAACCGCGTAAAAAACACCGCAGGTTGCCGGGCCTAAATAACCATCTGGTATATGCATAACTCTCCTCCTTTTAAAAATCCACCTGCGCCCTCATCCCACCCACAAAAATACCGTTTGTGTCTCCTGCAACATCCTTACCGAATGGATTCCAGATGTATTGAAAATCTGGGCTGATAGACAAGTGATCATTAACGTGTATCCTATAATATGTTTCAAGATGGCCTTCGGTTCTTGCCGATAGCCCCTTGGCCTTCTTGTAATCATCCGAAGGCATTACCTGGCCTACGGCAAAAGCAAACATATCTTTCTCTCTGCCCCAAGGCTTGCCCTCAACCTGAAAACCAGCACTCCAAGACTGCTCAAGGGAATAATCAAAGCCGTTTGTTGCTGTCAATTCAGGATTGTAGACTTTCGGGTTCTGCCAACCGTAACGCAGAAATAGCGTAACAATATCGTTAGCCTTCTGATCAAAGCTTAAGCCAAAACCATAAGCTAATCCTTTAGTCTTTTCATCATCCAAATATTGTGACCACTTAGCATGGTTGGCGTTATTGGCCCAACCGTAGAAGCGGTAATTGCCGGGGAGATTGAAGAAGTTTGTCTTAAAATGCGCTTGGCCGATATTAAAGAGGTTATCTCCTATCTTCTCCCAACCGCTCTTGGCGTTAAACATACCGTAGCCTAATTCCAACCACTCTACCGGAAGATAAGCGACCCGGATACCAACGTTATTATCCGGAAATTCAACAGTAGGTGAATTGCGGAAAATCCTGCCCAAAAACTGGGTGGTTTCGTCATTGGCAACTTCACTCTGGTCAAAATAAGCAGTAGGATCAAGCTTACCAAAGGTAATGGCGGCTTTATCCTTAAATAAGTTCTGCTCATACCAGAGTTCGGTCACCTCAATCCTGGCTTCGCTGTCACCCGCATCGCGGTTGACATTGCTGTAAAGGACAAGATTATCTTCTAAACCTTTACCCTGGCCAGCCTCTAAATGCAGGAATGCCCTGCCGTTTACTTCCTTGAATTCCTTGGCTAGGGTAATATCAGCGGAATATGAACCGTCGGTACGATCCTTCTTTAGCGTCTGGCCGTCCCCATCATAATTGACATTATTAGTTCCCTGGACAATGAAGGTTGCGCCTGCGCCAAGCTCAAGGCCTTCCATAAGCTGCATGGGAGCGCCCGGCACCCGCTTAAGCTTTTCTTCAAACTGCGAGAACTTTGCTTCGTATCCAGAAATCGTCTGCTGTTGTGCCTGGACTTTTGAATCCTGCATAGCGATATACTTATCCTGGTCAGAGGCTTTTTTCTCCAGAGCCTGGATACGCTCCTTAAGCTGGCTGATCTCATCCCTTATAGATAGGTCATCGGCAAATACCGAAGTGCTGCCTAAAAAAGCAAAGATCAACAAAAGCAATAGCGCTCTCTTTATTATCGCCATAAATATACCCCCTTTCAAGTATTGTTTGCTCCAGCTCAAAGCTATGGTATACTTATGGCTGGGCTTAGGTTTAGTGTTCAACGCCTGAGTACCGCGCCCCGCCGGAATCTTTTGCGAGAGGATGGCGGGGTATTCTTTTATACTACGTTTCTCAATTTCGTGTTACGATTGGACAAAAAAATAATACTTCCTTAGATATCCTTACCTACGCTTGACATGCTCAAAGTCGCATGCTTGACCCATTTCACCGCCTTAAGCGTATCCGCAAGCTCCTGGGCTTGCTGGGGCCTGCCTCTTACTGCGATTATTTCGAGGCAATTATGATGATCCAAATGTATATGTTGGGTTGAAATAATAACCTTTCCAAAATCATGCTGAATATCCATCAATTTATTTACCACTTCGCGTTTATGATGGTCATAAATCATCGTAATCGTGCCAGCTATCTCCTGGCCTTCCTCCCATTGTTTCTTTACCAGGTCCTCCCTAATAAGGTCGCGGATAGCTTCAGAACGGTTGGTATATTTTTTTCCTTTGAGGTGAGAGTCAAAATTGGCAAGCAGTTCCTTTTCTAAGGATACGCCAAACCTAACCAGTTGAGTCATTTTCGCTCCTCTTATAATGTATTACGATTTTAATAATGATAACACACAAATACCTGTTGTCAAGTTTTTTCTTGAATAAAACAAGGGGGGCTTGTGAAAGCCCCCCCTTTTTTATTATTATGCCGAGAGAGAGAATCGGACTCCCCACGCCGGCCTTTTCAGGGCCGCGCTCTACCACTGAGCTATCTCGGCTTAAATCTATTAGCGAATCCCCGCCACAATACTTGGCGGGTTCGCCATTTTTTATGGCGGACGCCGATGCCTCTCTGGCGGAGAGCTATCTCGGCGGAATTTTTTATCCTTAGCGGTAAGAATTATAGCATAACTTACCTATTACACAAAACAATAATTTCATATCGCTGCATGAATAAACCACTCTTCTATTTTTTCCACCGCCCCGGACATCTCCGGGCTTAATTTATCCCCGAACGCCAGAATCTTTGGCTGGATGGCCAGAATAAATATATCCGCCGCCTTTAAGCTGTTCTTTAAATAACTTATCGCCAGGCTTATGGAGGCATCGTGAGTGGAAAAGAAATTTACTGTCTGGATATCCTCTCCTTCTAAGAACCTGATCTCTCCGGCTTTACCGCCGAAATCAACAGCGTCTACCAATAAAATGGTATCCGGCTTATCCTTAATGATCTTACCGAGGTAATTTTCCGGGCTGGAGCCGGAATCATAGACTATAAACGGGATTTTATCCTGAATGCGGCTGGCCAGGATCGAACCTGCCCCGTCATCGCTGCGCAAGGTATTGCCGATACCCAGGATCAATACCTTACCTTTAAGATGCAGCTTAAGATGCTCCAGGGCGCTAATCTCAGAATTTTTTTCCATGCCGGTAGGGCCTGCCTTTATTGTATTCTATTTTTTTAAGGAGGGCTTTTTCCAAATTTATATTCCTGGCCCCGCAGTAATCAAAGATGCGGATGCAGCAATCCGCTAATTCCTCGGCCAGCTCTTCTTTTTTGCCGTGGTTACGCATTGCCTCCAGCGCCTCGGAGAGCTCGGAATGCATCAGCGCAATTAATTCCCCGTCATTACGGCTATCCTCCCACCACCCTTTGGTTTTAGCGACGCGATGGCACTCTTTTATAAAATCATTTACCGACTTCTTTGGTTTTGGCTGCATCAAGCTGTCCTTTCTTAGGTTTGGGGTTCAATCTTTCGTTTAAACCGGTAAAAACAATCTTGGCGATAAGTTCTTTCCCGTAAATACTGGGGCTGGTTACCTCAACCAGCGTCGCAGCTTTGCCTGTATCTGTCAAAAATATCCCTACGGGTGTGGTGTCTTCGTCGGAGATATAGAGAGCAAGCATATCCTTCTCTAAATTATCGGCGTAAATATGGGATTTATTTTCCTTTAATACCGCCCTTACCATATTATGGCAGGTGATCAGATCACAGCCGAACTCTTGTTTCAAAGCGTCTTTGCGGCCCTCTTCCAAAACCTGAGTCGAGACCCCGAGAGCTCCTTTGCAAACTTCATTTACACTGGCGCAGCCGGCGAGAAAAAAAACTGATAATAAGAAAACATGGATCCGCATAATTCCTCCTTATTCGTTGACCAGTTGTTTTATTTTATCCAGATTCCGGCGTGCCTCTTCCTCGCCGCGCTTGGCGAATTCCGCGGCTTTATGCAGCTCTAACCAATACAAGCCGGAGGTATCCGGATGTAAAACCACATCCGCCAGCAGCGCCTCTTTCTGGGCTACCTCAGATTGTAATATTTCAACACTGCTGAAGATAAAGTCAAGTATATTCGTCCGGAAAGTTTCCCGGAAATACCTGCCCAGGCCAAACCAGCTCCTCTTTTGAATACTTTCGGACACATTGGCCTTGAAGCCTTCCTTGATCCTGGCATACTGGTTTAAGATATCCTGGCGCGAAGGCGTGACATTAACCGCGATAATTTTTTTTACCCCCATTTTAAAAAGCGG